>Ga0074195_1005125_pt1 | contig 10067 bp, 17 predicted proteins | sample EPASupsiteHSE623_FD_64525 | JGI IMG/M metagenome (GOLD analysis project Ga0074195, IMG submission 64525) | Bioremediated contaminated groundwater from EPA Superfund site, New Mexico - Sample HSE6-23 | ecosystem: Environmental > Aquatic > Deep subsurface > Groundwater > Contaminated ... | reverse complement strand
AGGTGGCAGAAGAACATAGTGGATTATATTCGAGTGATACACGTTTGCCAGAAGCGATTAGGTCGCTGAAATAACCAAACGGAAGTTTAACGAGGGGGAGGGTATGAAGATAGAAAATAGTAAAGATAAAAACGTAATGCACCTAATTAAAAACTTGCCAGAGGACGTTGAAGAAGCGTGGTGGTATGAAGGAAAAGACAGGTCAATACATATTGTTTTAAAACCTGTTGTTACAACGATAACTCTTGCAAACGGACTTACATTAAATTACCTGCAAACGAAAAAGCAGATTAATATTAGTTTTTAACGCCATCAACGCAGGGGGAGATGAAAATGGATTATTTGCTTGCTTGTTTCATGATCGGAATTGGGAGCGTGATTGCCTCGCAGGGGCTTTGCAGTTTGATTAAAATTTATGTTAAGTGAGGTCTTTATGCCAGAGAAAGGAAACAATATGACAAGTTATGGAATAAAGATTAATGATCGAGGAGCAAATGATACGGATACTACCGTCGCTCAAAACAACCGCAGGGGGGATGAATGACGAGAGACGAGCTCGAGAACATGATGGCTAAGAAAGTTACGTCAGCGCATCCGAAAGTTGTGGCAAATCAGCTTCTGCAAATTGTTTTGGACAACATAGACGAGATTGTAACTGCTGATTGGCGGTATAAAGACGACATTAAGCAGCCGTATATCATTATCAAAGACGAGTTTAAGAGATAAATAACCAACAAGAGGAGGCGCTAAAATGCAAACAAAATCACGAATATTTGAGCTGGAGAAAGATATCTTGGTGAGCATAAAACGCTTTACAGAAGACACAGGGCTTATCGTTAGAAATATTGAGCTAATGGATTCGGGGGCTTCGCGGTCTGCAAAAATAACCATCGATTATAAATAACACAAGCACCTACTAAAGAAAGGAAGAACAAAATGCAGGGCAAAGTAAAGTGGTTTAACGATCAAAAAGGTTATGGATTTATTAAACAAGATAATGGGCCGGATATATTTATTCACCATTCGGCCATGAAAGGAAGCGGGCGAAAAACACTTCTGAAAGGCGATATCGTATCGTTCGACATCGCAGATGGGGCAAAGTGAGAAGGTTGCGGAACCCTGCGAAGCGGGATGATTTGAAAGGAGAAATATGCTACCAGAAGATTTAGAAAAGATTAGACAGTTGGAATTCGAACTATCCAGGGCGAAGGAGTTGCTGAGAGAGTGGGTAAATTACGATAAACCAGATTCAGCAATGGCAATCTTGACAAGGCATAAGTTTCTAATTGAGCGCACGGAGGGGTTTTTAAATGGGCGTTAAAGGCGACTGGGCCAGAGGCAAGATCAACGGCGCGTGTATCAGGGCGTGTGCGAATAGGGACAAGATGTGTATTGAATGCTGGAAGTTTAGCAATTTTAAACAAATAAAGGAGGTGATTAAGTTGGCAAAGGGGAAGAAGCCCGTTAAGGGCGCAAAGATGCCCATGAAAAAGGGCTGTAAGTAACATCGCTCGGGCACAGCGTTATGTGCCCATATATTTGGAGGCTATAAAGTGAGTTGTTCAAAATGCGATAATCAGATTTGTAAAATACTAAACGCGGAAATCGCTATAATTATACGCGTATACCGGGCATACCTGAAGAAAAAAGAAAAAGACAGGTTCCGTCGTCGGGAGAATTACGTTCCGAAGCGAGATAGGGATGTTGATCCGGCGTTAAGGCATTAACTTGCTTTTAAGCAGCTCTCGCCATGCCGGAGAGATCTTAGTTTCGCCATGTACCCACCTAAATACTTGTTTGTGGGATGTGCCAAGCTTTAAAGCAGCCTCCCGGTAAGAGAGGCCGCTTTTTTTAAACCAGTTTGCGAATTGTTTGTTATCCATGATTACGATATTGTAACTGTAGCCTGTTGCATATCTATTGGATGTATTGTCCCGTCAGATGTCTCTACGATCACTCTGATATATGGTTTATTGCCTCGAGTGCTGCTATTGGTATCTTCAATGCCTATGACATTTTTGACTATTAAATCAGGCTGCTCTACATAATTAGCAATCATTTGAGTGCCGTATAATCGCTCACCCTCTTGTATTCTTGGACGCGGAAATCGCTTGCGCCTCATTATAGCGTCTTTGGGATCGTTGCCATAAATATCAATCTCCATGTGCTCATTAAATAATGTGTATTTATTCACGTTCTCCTCCTGTTTTTTGGCGTGATAACGCCGGTTACACGCTCGCAGGATCAGGCGCACCTCGCGCTGATTGTACTGCGATCTTAATCCATCTAATAGTTTGCCAGCTATTTGCTGAGCCTCAAGCCAAGTCATATTAACCTACAATTTTGCATCCGTGCTTACCATCGTTGGCAAACGCAATGAGATCACGTAAGGCATAACTCTTATTGATATTGCCAGTATTATCCTTATCCCACAGCTGTACGTTGTAATCAGGATGATTAATAATTTGTCCAGGGCACTCTACGATAGCGATCATTTGACCGCGCGCAGTGGTCGTCAAGGCAGGGTAGCATCCAGGGCCGTTCTCGGTTTCGCAGGCTTGATTGTATTGGTAGATTTTTACTTGCATGATGTTTGCGCCGATTTTAACGACCTGGCTCCGGTCGGTTATGTGGTTATCTCCTAACCACGATCTAATGATAACACACTGTAGACAGATGTCAACAGGTATTTTATCTGGTGTTTTCCGTCGGTGTGTGATAAATTCTTACGAGATGTAGATTAATTAGTTGCCAATGTCGCGCTACACATTTAATTGGTGCGTTTTTAAGGAAATAATATAACATAATCATTGTAGACAGGAATCTGCGCAGGTTTTTGTCTACGAGTAAAAATTTTAAGCCTGTTCTGTGCTAGCACACAGGGCAGGCTTTTTTGCTTTTATGAAGCTATCAAAGTCTGACAGAGATTCGATCAAATATTCCAGGCGCATCGGAGAGTGGTCGATCAATTTTGAGCTTAAATTTGATAAGCATCTTGAAAAATTAGTTGAGAGTAAAAAAGGCGGAAGTTTTGAGCCGCTTTATTACGGGTTAATAAGAAATGTCTCTAAACATAAGGCAGCAAAAATATAAGGCCAATAGATTGGCTGGCATGTCTCAGCTAAATGCTGCAAGGGCAGCGGGTTACAGCGAAAACTACGCAAAAGTTGCTTGCCGGATTGACCGGTCAGTGAAAGTCAGTTTAGCGGATAGCTTTGAAAGAGCTGGGTTTACAGATAAGGCTTTGATTAAACATGCTCTAAAAGGGATAGCTTCCGAAAATCCGACAATCGCACACAAGTATTTTGAAACCATTTTGAAGTTAACTGAACGATTAAGCGATAAGCCGATAATCGATCAGTCGCAACATAAGCACATTACCTATGTCTGGGGAAAAGATAATTCGGATTCCGTACAGCCCGCAGCCGTACCAGGTAGAGATACACAACTCGCCCAAGCGGTTTAAGGTAGTAAAGATAGGGCGGCGCGGCGGAAAGACTGAGCTGTTAATCAACGAAGAGATCAAGCAGGCAGTAACAAATCCCGGGCTGCATTGGATAGTCGCACCGTCGTATAAACAGGTAAAGTCAATAAGCTGGCAAAGGTTAAAGATGCTCTTAAAGCCTGATAGAGAATGGAAGTTTAACGAGCAAGAGTTGTCAGCACACCATCCATTAATCAATACAACATTAGAGTTAAAAGGCGCAGATAACGAAGATTCATTGAGAGGCGTAGGGCTTAAATCAGTAGGATTAGACGAATACGCAAGTATGAAGCCTAATGTTTGGCCTGAGATTATACGCCCGATGTTGGCAGACAGTAGGGGGCCAGCGCTCTTTATCGGCACGCCAAAAGGAAGAAATCACTTCTTTGATCTATACCACAAACAAGACCCGGATTGGCAGTCTTGGGGATATCCCACCTCAATAAACAAGTACATTGCACCTGGAGAAATAGAACAAGCCAGAAAAGACATGAGCGAGCGCTTATTCCTTCAGGAGTTCATGGCTGAGTTTTTGGATGATGAGACAGGCGTATTTAAGAAAATCCGGCAGTGCATAACTGGCAGTCTACAAGATCCAGTGCTAGGAAGGTATTACGTAATTGGTATAGACCTAGCCAAAACGCAGGATTTTACTGCTTTAAGTGTTCTCGACGGGGCAACAAGACATTTAGTTGCATTCGATCGGTTTCAAGACGTCTCTTGGACAGAGCAGAAGCTAAGAATACAGGCATTAGCGCATAAGTATAACAATGCGCTTTGTGTTGTTGACTCAACAGGGATTGGCGATCCTATTGTTACAGACCTGCAAAACTCAGGGTTAAGCCTATATTATGAGGGCGATAGGCCGGGGTTTAAGTTTACTAATGACAGCAAATACCAGCTTATTAACAACCTTGAGATAGCCATAGAGTCTCGCCTTGTCACGTTCCCCTATATCGAAACCTTAATTAACGAGCTTCAGAACTTTGAATACCAGATCAGTCAAGGTGGTCGAATTAAATACTCCGCACCAGAAGGCAAGCATGATGACTGTGTTTATAGCCTTGCATTAGCTGCATGGGGGCTCAGAACGCAGCTAAAAGAGGCGCAGATTGTTAGCCGTGTTTCTTGGGGCGATGACAAAGACAGGCAAGGAAGCGGTGAGTTAATCAATGACCCTGAAGAAGTAACGCAGTACACAGGATATTAATATGCCGGACAATCCAGAGCAGTTAAGTGAATTAAATACGGTAAAGATTACAGGCGAATTGAAATCATTCGTCAATGAGTTATCAAGCAAGATAGACGATGCCAAGTCGGAACGGGCCTACTGGGAACAGCAAATTGATAGATATATCAATCTACGCTACGGAATACGGTCTAAAAAGAACCATCCTTGGCCTAATTGCGCGAACTATGTCCTCCCGCAGATTGACGCAGACATACAAAGATTTAAGCCTGCGTATATCAATCTTATCTCATCCTCGCCAGTGGTCACTTTTGAGCCGTTCGGCCCGGAGGACATTAATCCATCCAAAGCCAGAGAGTACCTGTTCGATTGGCGTTTAAAGACCCAAGTGTACAACTTCTTTGAGAACTACTGCATGGGCGTTGACTACATGCTCACACAAGGCGCGGTAGTCTTTAAAACGACATGGAAGTACGCAACAAGAGGATATTCAAAGTACATAAGCCTTGCGGATATGGATGAACGCACGCTTAATGTTCTGTATGACCCAAGACTTACCGACGAGATGCTGGCTAAGATATTTATTGAGGAGCACCTCATTGACGAATCGTTTGAAGAGAACCTAAAGGCCGTACAGAAAGCGGTCAAGCAGTTTCGGGAGGGCAAGACAGAGTTTGAACTCGACCTTGTTGAAGAAGCTGCTAATTATCCGCAGATGATAGCTTGCAATATCCGTGAAGATATTGTCTTCCCAATAGATACAACAGACTTGAATGATGCGCGGTTTATTGATTACGTGTTCACGATGTCAAAGAATGACATTAAGATCGCCATGAATGACGAGAAATACGAGTCGTATAACGATGATGCTGTTGATTCATGGTCAAGCAGCGCACCAAACGACACGCAAACATGGAAAAAGAGGCAGAAGTTGGCTGTTGAAGATGAACTTGTATGGTTGCATGAGACCTGTGTTTGGTATGACATTAATAATGATGGAATTGAGGAACGTTGCATTGTTACATGGCCTCACGCTGACCCGAATTGCATATTACGCTTTATCGAGCTTCCTTACGATCATGGCGAATGGCCTTACGTATTGGTTAAACGTGAACTTAACGACACCGGGGCCATGTCTAGCCGTGGTATTCCTGCGCTAGATGAGGACTTCCAGAACGGTATCAGCACCATGTTTAATCAGGTGGTTGATAACGGGACGGTCACAAACACTCCGATTGTTAAGCACCGCAGAAACGCTGTTACCAACATTAGAAACTTACGTTACGTGCCCGGTCAAGCGTTAGAGATCAATGGTGCCATGACTGACGTTGAGATTCAGCAACTAGGCAACACATCCCAAGGGTTTATATTACAAGCTGCGCAGTATTTAAAGTCATGGGCCGATATGAGAAACGGAAATATCACATCTGGCCTCACCTCGCCGTTAAATATGCAGGGCTCCGGTTCTCTGGGCAACAAGACTAAAAAAGAGATTGATGTAGTCGAGAGTTTACAAGGGGAAGTGCAGAGCCTTGATTTACAGGTATTCCAGCGGCAGATGGTTAGGGTTTATTCACAGATTGATGCCCTTTATGAGCAGTACGGGCCAGAAGAGACAACGTTCTTAATAACAGGCCAAAGACCCGTTCGCATTAGCCGTAAAGAGATACAGGGCAAGTACAACATGGTGCCCAATGGCAGGCTTGATAATACAAATCCTACATTGAGGGCTAACAAGGCTTTCATGTTGCTAAGAGCCTTTGCCAATGACCCCATGGTTAGGCAGCATGAACTTAAAGAATTATTCCTTGATTCTGTGGACGTGAAGCTCACGAAGAAACTGCTTAAAACGCAAGAAGAGCTGGCGCAAGAGTCGCAGATGCAGGCGCAGGCTATCCAAAACCAACAAATTAAGATGCGTCAGGATGCCTTTATGAACCGGAAATTAAGCGATGACCTAGATATCCGCAAGGAAGCCTTAATGACTCCTATATCAGGAAAGAAGTATGGCCCAGGTTAAACACTCAAAGATTAACTTTCTCTATCACGAAGCCATGATGCTGGGCTCTGGGTATATGTGTACTCAAGGACTAGCCAAAGCGTTTAATCGTGTTGGTGCTCTTAATTATGCCTATAACAGCATGGGCAATGAGTTTCTTGATGAGCAGAGATTTAGAGAGAGCCCTATATTTTATATAAGGGGATTTCTGCCTGGACGTAAGCCCATGATGCAGGCTGGCGGGGATCAGTTCAAGGCCACACTACAAAGCGAGTCATTCTTTACACGACATGGAACTATGGACGGAAGCAGTACCCATATTAGAGAGCGTGAAAAGGAGTTTGGGCTTTTTATTACCTTTGCTGAAACAGATGTTGAAATGTACCGCGTGCCGACAATCTGGATGCCGTCATGGGCAGATACCACGGTTATGGATGAGATAGGCGAGCCGATCTATGACAAGTTGGGGTTTGTTGGTGGAATACCAGGGCGCGAAGATTGGTTTTTACAGGACAAGCATAAGATCATCATGCACAAACAAACTGAGTTAGATCGTGATCCTGTGGTAAATGCAAGGCGTTATGCGGAGTTAATCAGTAAATTCAATATACTTGTAGCTCCTCCCGGAAGATTTTTTAACAGTATGACAGGCAGAGTATTCGAGATTATGGCTTGTCGCAGGCTTTGCTTAGCCTATCACAACCCAGATACGATGTTTAAGCATAACAAGTTGTTTCAAGACGGCGTCGATCTGGTTTATTGGCGCACGTTTGATGAAATGATTGATAAGTACAAGTATTTCCTCTCCCACCCGGATGAAATGTGGGTCATTGCAGACAACGGTTATAACAAGGTCAGAAAGTTTTTCAACCAGGATGTAATGGCCCGTTTCATCTCTGATGCGGTATTAAACGCCGCAAATGGGGAGTATGACAAGGTCAGGGATTTTAGTTTTCAGGAAGAGTTGGCGACAGTATGAGTTTAAAAGTTCCTTACGATCAATTCAGCGCAAAGGATGAGGCAGGGTTATTAGAACTCTGCCAGATGGTTAAAGCTCCCAACCCGGTGTTTGTTGAGATCGGATGTTGGGTAGGCAACAGCACTTCTATCATAGCTCAAGTTGCTAAAGATAGGGGCGGATTTGTACATGTTGTTGACACGTTTACAGGTGGCAGCGTGCCGGTACTTGCTGAGTATGCAAAGAGCCATAATGTCAAGTCGATGTTTGTTAAAAACATGGATGATATGGGGCTTATGAAAGTTGTGAACATCGCTCCGGTTGATTCTAAGGTGGCTGTCAAACATATGCCGTCAAAAGTAGATTTTGTGTTTATCGACGGGGAGCACGATTATGAAAGCGTGCTGTCAGACATTAAGAATTATAAAAAGATCATAAGGGCAGGCGGAATTATATCCGGGCATGACTACAAGACACATGAAGGCGTAACAAAAGCCGTGAACGAATGCTTAAAGAACGTCAAGACTATCGGAGAAAGAATCTGGTACGCCTATGTCTAAACATGATGAGAAGATAACCAGACGAAGCAGGCAAGACATTGTTGATATAGGTCTTGCGGTAGAGAAATTTTATAACGGTCTGGGTGGAGTTGTGTTTCGGGCAATCGTTAACCAGATTATTAACGAAGCGATTTCTGATGAGCGCGACACCTTAACTTCGGCAGAGCGAAGGCTAGGCCGGGCAGAGGGCGCTAATAAGGTGCGTGATTATTTAGAGATGGCTATATCCGATAAAGACAAGATGCTTGAGCCAATAAAGCAAGACGAAGATTTGGAAGAAGGTCGCTGACCGACGTTAAACAGCTGCGTATAAACAGCCCCTTCATGGCTATAAACTGATGGAGTGGTAATGGTCGCTGATCGACCTTAAACAACTGTTAGGAGAAATATGCCAATAGAAGAAAAAACACCAACCCAAGAAGAAACAATCGAACAGGAGAATCATGTCGAGCAAACACGCTCGAAACTGGATGAAATGATTAAGTCTGGAGACGTCTTTAATTCTTTAGACTTGCCAGGTGCCGAAGAACCGCCTAAGAGCGCAGACGACAAGGTGAAAGATGTTGTCAAAGACGTGATAGGCGAAGAAGAGACAGAAGAAAATCAGAGTGACGAGGAATCAGAGGACGAGGAAGTAACGCAAGAAGAATCAACCGAGCAGGAAACAGAGGAGGACGAGGAGTTAATCCCCAAGTCTAAAGTCCAGAAAAGGATTGATGCTTTAACTGCAAGGATTAAGCAGTTGGAGTCAGAGACTGCTAAGCAGCCGGAAACATCAGCCAAAGACGATGTAACCAAAAAACTTGAAGGGATGAGCGAAGCGGAGCTTAAACAAGCAAAGAGAGAGGCAAGGCTTGCTCAAATAAAGTATGCGGCGGACGAAGAGAAGCTAAATCATCTTTTAGAGCTTGAAGAGAAGATTGACGCCACTATACAAAGCGCTCCTCAACGGTTCTCAAGTTTACAGGTTCAGAGCTTTAACGAAGCTGCCAAACGTCTTGAGGTTAAGTCTGCTGCGGACGGTATTGATTTAAGCAAAGCTGCGGAAACTATAAAACAGTTTGCTATAGATATATACCGGGAGACTCCTGAGTTTCAGAAAAGCATCCACGGTCAAGCTCGCGCGTTAGAAATGGCCTATCGTAACTATGTAGAGATTTCAAAAGTCGGCACCACAAAACAAGGCAAGTCTGAAGAACTTAATAGGCTAAAGAGCCAGGTAAATTCATTGAAAAAGAAGACCTCGTTAGACACCAAAACGGTTAAAGGTAACATGGACAAAACACGGTCCGTTGATCTTAGGCGTAAGGCTGTTAACGGGACAATGAATGACAAACTGGCTTTTGTACAGAATGATCCTGCATTCAGAGTAGACGACATGATACCTCCTGAATACAAGGAGTAGAACAAATGGCTTCCTCACAAGTAAATACGTATTTTGCAAAGGGTATTCGGGAAGGTCTGTCTAGCACAGTTGCAGACCTTTTTGCCGATGATGTTCCTTTTTTTGCAATGTGCGAAAAGGTCAAGAGCAACGGAACAAAGCATGAGTGGCAGGCTGACAATTTGGCTTCTGCTGCAACAACTGGAATTGTGGAAGGCGCGTCGATTACGTACGCACAGGCTGCAACCAGAGCGCGCCATGCTAACTACATGCACATTCGTCTGCGTAACTGGGATGTTACGTTCACGCAAATGGCTGTAGAAGTAGCTGGTATCAAAGATCAGGTGGCCCGTGAGATGACAAAGGCCATGAAAGCGCTGTTAACTGACTATGACAAAATTTTCCTTAATACTGGAAATTCTGCGGTTGGTGCAACGGCTTCAGCTCGTACAGCTCGCGGTATCATGAACGCAATTCGTACGAACACCGGTCG
>Ga0074195_1005124_pt1 | contig 10068 bp, 10 predicted proteins | sample EPASupsiteHSE623_FD_64525 | JGI IMG/M metagenome (GOLD analysis project Ga0074195, IMG submission 64525) | Bioremediated contaminated groundwater from EPA Superfund site, New Mexico - Sample HSE6-23 | ecosystem: Environmental > Aquatic > Deep subsurface > Groundwater > Contaminated ... | reverse complement strand
ATGGCGTCGGGACGGGTGGAGAGGATCAGGCCCCGGCAGTCCGGATCGGCGAGGACCTGGGCGAGCAGGGGGATGAGCCGATGGGTGGCCAGGGCAGTGGAGGTCTCTTGCTGGAAGTAGCCCAAATATTGGCGGAAGCGCCCTTGCAGCAGGTGGGCCTTGCCGCGGCGAATCTGCTCGGCCAGGGAGTCGGTGGCGCGCAGGGAAAAGGGGGTGAAGCTGGCCGGCCGGCAGAAGAGGCAGCCGCCGTGGGAACGGTTGGGACAAGGGATGCCCAGATCGAGCGGGATCTTGCCGATCGTCTGGCCGTAGCGTTCGCGGCAGTGATGGCTGAAGGTGCGGATGCGCGGCCGGTTCATGCGCAGGGGGCAGAAAACGGCACCGGCGGCCGCGCGGCGGAACCCGGGCGTCGTGCGTTAGGGAGCAATGGAGGAGGGGGGAATCCGGTTCGGCGCGGCCACCTCACGATAGTAGCGCTCGCCGTCGCAGGCCCGGCAAAGGATGGCGCCTCCCCGCTCCCGCTCGCGGCAGTCCTGAACCCAGTCGCCGCACAAACTGCATTGCACCCTGCGGAGCGGCCGGCCCGGCAGGTCGCACGCCGGAATCTCCACCCTGACCTCCTGGAAGACGAACAGCTCGTCCAGGGGCATGATAGTGTAGGCCTCGAGTTGACGCTGGTATTTGTCTACCACTTCCGGATAGTAGTTTTCTGATAATGCCCTCGCTTCCTCGCGGGCCACGGCCCGGACCGCGCGGCCGGAGTCCAGGTTGACGAAGGTGGCCGCCATGACCCCGAAATCGAGCCAGCGCAAGCTTCGTTTGCCCAGGCTGCATCCGGTGACCGACTGGATGGCGTCGGTGGCGCAGCGATCGATCTCGACCAGGACATACAATTTTTTCCGGTCCGCGCCCTTGGGATCGGTGATGCCGATCCGTTCCAGCGCGGCCATCGCCATGCGCACACCGATGACCTGGCCAGCGCAGATATGGCCGTGAATACGGGTTGATTCCGCCAATAACTGTGAAAATGATTCCATGGTTCCTGCTGCTACGGTTGGTCCGCCCGGAGAAGAGATCGTTGACTCAACCCGGCGGAAATGCGCGGTTGCCGTGAAGGCAACACCATCACCTTACCCGTGGGACACCACCCTGTCAATCGACAGTCGCGCGCAGGTCCTTGAAGAATAGGGGCAAGGGGTGGGCGATGGAATTGAACAATTCCTTGCAGAAGCCGCAGCAATGGCAGCGGTTGTCGCATTGGGAGAGCATGTTGGCAAAATCGAACGACAGCATGCTGTTCTCCACATAGAGGCGGTCGGCCAGCCAGGACATGGCGTCCATCAGGCCGAGCAAGTTGCCGTTGTACCGCCGGGCGCGGTAGGCGGAGATAACGTTGATCAGGAAGTCGGGGCCCAGGGTGCGGCCACAGAGTTTGATCGTGTCCACATGGTAGAGGTAGAGATCGATATCCTCAGGCCGGATGAAGGGCGATTGCAGCAGCCGGTGCGGCTGTTCGTCCAAGAGCCGCATGCAGCCGATGTTGCAGTTGATGATGTGGGTCTGGTCCTGGCCGTCGATGTTGGCCTGGGCGATGTAGGCGTCATGGGACAGCTTGAAGGGACAAAACGGTAAACAGCCTTCGTTGGCCAGCACCTCCATTTTCAGGCCGGGAACCTGCTGATGCAGGGTGAGGCTGATCTGGGCCAGTCTATCCAGGTCGCGGTTGAGGGAGCGATCGAGGATGATCTTGCCCGGCGGCTTGAAGCCGGTATCCTCGATGTAGGCCAGTTGGGCCTCGATCTTGCGGCAGGAGTCCAGCATGGTATTGACGCTGGGCACCGCCTCCAGTTGGGCGGCGATGTCCGGGGCTTCGTCGGCCAGGGTTTGGAGCAGGTAGTGATCGCAGTAAAGAATGCCGTCAATCACCCCGCGATCCAGACAATGGTCCAGATGGCGAATGACCGGCTTGATGGAAGTGTGATCGGTCAGCAGTTCCGGCGCGTAAAACCGGCTGTTGAGCAAGGCGTATTTTTTGGGTCCCGGCAACCGTTCAAGGCCGGCAATGATGGCCTCCGGAGTGGCGGCCGGTTCAGTCCGGATCCGGCTGTCGAGGGTCCGGCGGTACGGCAGGCTGAAGTGGACACTGTCCAGGTCAGCGCTGCACTGGCCAAGGAAATCGATGTAGCTGTCCTCAGGGAGAAAGGGGACATTGAGAAAAGGTTTCATGTGCTGCCTGTGTGTTTGCGCAACAGGGAGTGCGTTTCAATGGAGCCCAAGGGTGGCTCGGTTTGCAGGAGCACTCGGTTGCCTGGATTTGCCCGATTCAAGGGTGTGCCGTCCTCAAGGTGCATGGCGCTGACTGTCACCGTGTCCGGTTCAAGGGCGCGGCCCAAGTATTCCACCTGGTCGCCCAGGGTGAGGACATGGCGCGTCTCAATCAAGAGCGGTGCAACGGCGCGGACGATGCCGACCGGCACATACCTTTGTTCAAATCTCATTCTATCATACAACATGTCGCCAGATGAAGGGGTGGCGGTGAAAAAGTTTTCTGTCTGGCCACGGGTGCCGATCTTGCTCAATTCCTTGTGAAAAGGTTCGGGAAGAACAAGGCTAACTGCTGATTGGCCGGAAAAAAGTTGTTCCTTGATCCAATCCAGGGCCAGCCGGTACAGCCGTACCACCGCCCCCACATAGCCGGTGGATTTCATCCGCCCCTCGATCTTGATGGCGTCGACGCCAGCCGCGATCAGCGCCGGCAGCCGAGCCAGCAGGCAGAGGTCGCGGGAGCTGAAAATATAGGTACCGCGGTCATCCTCTTCAACCGGAAAATACTGGCCGGGACGTTTTTCTTCAACCACAGCGTAGGAGTATCGGCAGGGGTGGGCACAGTCCCCCTGATTGGCGTTGCGACCGGTGAAATAGCTGCTCAGCATGCACCGTCCGGAATAGGAGATGCACAGCGCTCCGTGAACGAAGACTTCCAGTTCGACGCCGGTGGCGGCCCGCATGGCCTGGATCTCCGCAAGGCCCAGCTCGCGGGCGAGATTGAGGCGGCCGACGCCCTGCCCGGCCCAGAAGCGGGCGCTGGCCGTGTTGGTCACGTTGGCCTGGGTGGAGAGATGCAGGGGCAGGTCCGGGACAATCCGCCGGGCGATGGCAAGGATGCCGGGATCGCTGATAATCAGGCCGTCGGCACCGGCATCACGCAGCATGGGAAGATAGGATTCGAGTCCGTCCAGGTCGCGGTTGTGGGCAAAGATGTTGACCGTGACGTAGACCTTGACCCCGTGGCCGTGGGCATAGCGAACAGCCCGCCGCAGCTCGTCTTCGTCGAAGTTGGCGGAACGGGCGCGGAGGCTGAACGTTTTGCCGCCGAGGTAGACCGCGTCGGCGCCGTAGTGGATGGCGGTGATCAGTTTTTCGAAGCTGCCGGCCGGGGCCAGCAATTCGGGCATGCGGGGACCGGGGTGCGCGGCCGGGGGCGGAGTGATCATGGGCATTGTGAAAGCAAAAGAGTTGTGGGAATGACGTGTTATACGACAGGGAAAGCGAAAGAAAAATAAGTGCGGTTAAGGGATTGTTTCGATAAGGCAGTCGTTTGGCCCGGTGGCGGCCAGGCGGGGTGGTTAACAGTCCGTCGATGCGCAGGCAGGGGAACGCGGCTTCATTTCCTGCGTTTCCCCGCCGTCATGCTCTGCTGTTCGAGGAGGGTGCTTTCAAGATAGTGCTTGCTCCCCTGGATCGGCTCCTATAATATTCATAAAATGCTGCCACGTTCCCCTCGATTTGAGCCTAGCCGCCCGCAACGGGCAAGGAGAGCCTTATGCTGAAAAAAAGCTATTCCAAAACTGGAACGGTCTGCCGCGTTACCTTCAAATACGAGAATGAGGAACAAGCCGAAACCGCCGTGCTGGCGGGCGATTTCAACGGCTGGTCCCTGCACGCGAACCCGATGAAAAAACTTAAAGACGGCGGTTTCTCCGCCACCCTCTCGCTGCCGGTTGGCCGGACCTATTGCTTTCGCTATGTGCTTGACGGCGGCGTGTGGGTCAATGATACCGATGCCGACGGCTATGCCCCCAACGAATACGGCGAGGCCAACTCGGTCGTGACCGTCTGACCGGCCGGATGGCGGCGACCGGGTTGCGGGGGGCTAAAAACAGTCGCCCACCCTGGCCCGGTGGTATTCGTTTTTCAGGGCCACATAGCGCCGCCAGGAGGCCTGCATCTCCTGGATTTGCGCCTCGCTGACCTCCTTGACCACCTTGGCCGGCGTGCCCATGATCAGGGATCGCGGCGGGAATTGTTTGCCGGGCGTGACCACCGAACCGGCGCCGATGATCGATTCCCGGCCGATGACCGCGCCGTCGAGGAGAATCGCCCCCATGCCGATCAGGCAGAGATCGCCCACCGTGCAACCGTGGAGGATGACCCGGTGGCCGACGGTGACGTCGCTGCCGATGATGGTGGGATATCCGTCCCGGTCGTCCCGGTCCGGCCCTTTGTGCTGGGTGATGTGCAGCAGGGAGAGGTCCTGGATATTGGTGCGCGCCCCGATGCGGATGCGGTGAACATCGCCTCGGACGATGACCCCGAACCAGAGGGACACATCCTCACCCAGAATCGCGTCGCCGATCAAGGTGGCATTGGGGGCCACCCACCCGCCCTTGCCGACCTGCGGCTGATAATCACGGTATGGCAGTATCATGTATGCTCCTGTTGGCCGGGGGCTGTCCCTGGCTGTCCGGACGGGCCGGCCGGTTGTTCAAACTCACACCTGCTGTTGCGTCCACATCTCACCGGTGAACCGGACACACCTGTTGCGCCCTTCTTCCTTGGCCCGGTAGAGGGCGACGTCGGCATATTTAATGCAACTCCACAGGGAGTCGGTGTCAAACGGGAATTCACTGATCCCCAGGCTGATGGTTTTCTGGATGATCGCTTCGGGCAGTTTGATCGCCAACTGCTCGATATGCAACCGTATTTTTTCGGCGATTTGCATGCTTTCCCCGTCGCTGACATCAAGCAGCACGACCAAGAATTCCTCGCCGCCGAACCGGATGATGATATCCGCCTCGCGCACGGACTGCTTGATCACCCGGGCTGTTTCCCTGAGCACCTGATCTCCGGCCTGGTGGCCATAGGTGTCGTTGACCTGTTTGAAATAATCCAGATCGCACATGATCAGTCCGATCGACCTGCCCCGGCGCAGCACACCGGCGACCACCTTTTCGGCATATTCCTGGAGGTAGCGCCGGTTGTGCATCCCAGTCAATTCATCGATCAGCGCCGTGTCGCGCAGGGAACCCATCAACCGTTTGGTCTCGATCACGGCCAGCGATTCGTTGATGTATTTTTCCGCTTTGAAGATCTTGTCGGCATCCTCGGCGATGACGTCGGAATTCGCGTTGTCCGGGGGGGCGAAAACGAACATGACAATAGCCACGGTGGCGCCGCCGGTCACGATGGGGTGGCAATAGTGATTGCAGGCGTTTTGTCCGATGAACTGCCTGCAGATGGCCGGGAAATGGGTCGAGGTGACAACGTGACCGATCCGCTTGGCCTTGCACAGTTCGCAATTCTCCAGGATATTCTGGGCGCACAGCATCTCTCTGGGGCTGGAGTGCGTTGGATAGGCCAGGGTCATTTCATTTTTCGCATTGATGACCTGATAGATGAAACATTTACTGATTCCCAGCTTTAGCGTGAATATTTCGCCCATGCGCTGGTACACTTCATCCAGGCTGTCCTCCTCTTCGATCACTTTTTTGTACACCGCGATATTGTTGATCGACTCCATCAGGGTGTTGAATTTCTCCGAAAGGATGCCGATTTCATCGTTGGAGGTGACGACGATGCGCTTGGTCAGGGCTGCCTGGCCTTTACCGCCGGCAATGTCGTCGAGGCCGTTAATCACCGTCGTCAAGGCGCGGGTCAGGGATGTGGCCGCCGCAAAAATGACCGCACAGGTTACCATCACCGAGAAGAGGATGATCAGGGCGATGCTGTTTCTCAGCGAGAGCACGCTGGCGAGGAATTCGGCGGCATCCTGGGTGGCGGCGACGCTCCAGCCCTTTTGCTTGACCGGGACGAATCCTGCCACCTTGTCGACACCTTTGTATATATAGGACTCCGCTCCGCTCCGGCCGTCGAGCATGGCCTTGGAGATCTTTTCCATGCCTTCGACCTTGTTCAGATCAAGCTGCAGGATGGTTTTTTCGTCCGGATGGGCGATGATGACGCCCTCCTGGTTGATCATGAAACAATATCCGGTTTCCCCGATTTTCCTCTTGACGACCATGTCGGTGAGCACCGAGGCCTTCAACAGCGAGCCGACGGTGCCCAGAAACGCGCCGTTATCGGAAAAGATGGGGCTACAGAGCAGCAGGATTGGTTCATTGGTCGATTTGGAACGGACGATGTCCCCGGCCACGGTCTTTCTGGTGGTCTTTGCGTCCAGAAAGCAGGGGTGGTTGGGCAGGTCCCAGCTTTCCAGGAGTTCTCCGGCCTCCACGGCCTCGGCATAAGGTTTGCCGCTGGCGTCGGTGATGAAGATGCCGGCATAATTGGCATTGAGCAGTTCAAACCGTTTTTTTAAATCTTCCCGGATGAATCTGAGTTCCTCCACGGCCTCGGAGAGGCCCTTGGCGGTCACGGCCTCCGCCGCGATCTTCACCTGGGTGCGGGCGGCAAAGGCGGCGGTGAATTTCATCTCGCCATCAAGGGTAGCGGCGACCTGCATGGCCGTGCCCTCGGCGATGAACTGTTCATTGGTCCTGCTTAACTGGGAGACCGCCTTGGCGGAATCGGTTATGGCGACATAACCGCACACCGCCATGGGAATGAGGACCGTCAGGATGCCGCCGACAATGAGTTTGAAGCGGATCGATGAAAAAAACATGGGCTTCTGTGCCTCCTGAAGAGGGCCAGTGATGTGTGTCGTTGAGTGCCGACAGACAGTATTTTCTCCATTCCCTTACCAAGATGCCGGGAGAAAAGTACAGGATTTTTAGTTTGGTCCAATGAAATTGTCACGATTGGGGGCGGCAAACAGTCCGGGAGTCCGGAAAGAAGGACGCTCCCCGGACGAGGGGGGGCGGTTGCGGTCAGGCAAAGCGGACCTGCTGCCGGAAGAAATCGCGGTATTCGTCCGGGCGATGGCTGACGTAGAGGATGGTGGCCAGTTGCTCGCCGGCGATCTGGGCGAGCAGGTCGAGCAACGCCATGCGGTTGCGTTCGTCCAGCCCCTGGGTCGGCTCGTCAAGGATCAGCAGGGGCGGCGCCTTGATCAGGGCCCGGGCCAGCAGGAGCAGCCGCTGCTCGCCGTAGCTCATCTGGCGGAAGGGATGGTGCGCCCGGTGCGCAAGGTCGAGCCGTTGCAGCCAGCGGCGGCCGAGTTGCTGCTGCGCCCCGCTGGGCCGGGTGTAGAGGCCGATCGAGTCGAAGAGCCCGGAGACCACGATGGCCAGTCCGCTGCCGGCCACGCGGTGGTTGCGGTGCAGGTCCGGGCTGAGGATGCCCATCCGCCGTTTCAGGTCCCAGACCGACTCGCCGCTGCCGCGCCGCCGGCCGAAGAGGGTGAGGTCGTTGACGTAGCAGAGCGGGTGGTCGCCGGTGATGAGCTGGAGCAGGGTTGATTTGCCGCAGCCGTTGGGGCCGGTGACCAGGGTGTGATCGCCCCGGTTGACGGTCAGGTCGAGACCGGTGAACACCTCGACCTCGCCGTAGCGGGCAAAACCCCGGCGCAGGGTGACGAGATTGTTGCCGGGGGGTGCGGTCGTGTCCGGCTGCCGCTCCTGTCGCAACTCCTCGACCGCAACCCGGAAGAGCGGCGGCTGGCGGGCGAGCAGGGCGGTGACGGCAGTCAGGACATCGGCCCGCGGGCCCTGGACAGCGAGGGCACCGTCCTTGAAGGCCCCGAGATGGGTGCACCAGGAAGGGATGTCGGTGGTATTGTGCACCAGGAGGAGAAGGCCGATTCCTTGATCGCGCAGCCCGGCCAGGACCCGGTCCAGCTCCCGGCAGCTGGCCTGGTCGAGCCCCTCGCAGGGGCTTTCCAGGATGAGGAAGGAGGCACCCTTGGTGATCTGCTGCAAGAGGCAGAGCTTGCGCGCCTGGCCGGAACTCAATTGGCGGTAGCCCCGGTCGAGCAGGCCGGTGAAGGCAAAGAGCTCGATCAAATGGCGGTGGCGCTCGATATCGGCGAGAAAGGCGCGGGCTGGAGTGCCGGGATCGAGCCGGTCGAGGAAATTGGTGTCGTCCTTGCGGAGCTCGGCCTCGAAGATCGACTGCTGCCGTTTGAACGAGAGCACCCCGAGGCTGGGCGGCAGCCGCAGGAGGCCGGCGCGGTACCGGATCGGTTCACCGGCGATCACCTCGCCGAATTGTTCGATTCCCGAACCGTTGCCGCCGGCCAGGCACCACGCTTCGCCGGGGCCGGCGGCAAAGCGGTCAAGCCGCAACCCTTCGGCAACAAGCTGCTCTATGACCAGCATGGCCCGCCCGCTGCCCTTATTCGTCCCACAGGTTGGCGAGGGTATAGGGGGAGCCCGGTCCGGTGAAAAAGGCACCATCGACAAAGCGGTAGCCCCGGTCGAGGGCGGCGATATCCGCCATGTCCTGGGCATCAAGCACCAAGTCGGCGGCGGCGAGATTCTGCCGCAACCGCTCCGGATGGACCGATTTGGGGATCACCACGGTCGTGCGGCCCAGCCCCCAGGCGAGCAGAACCTGGGCGGGGGTGGCTCCGTGCTTGGCCGCCAGCCGTTGGACCACCGGGTTGTCGAGCAGGGTTGGTTCGCCGCTTTTTTTCATGGCCGCCGGCCGGTCGCCCGAGCCGAGCGGCGCGTAGGCGGTGACCAGGATGCCATTTTCCCGGCAGAATTCGAGCATGGGTTGCTGCTGCAGGTAGGGGTGGAGCTCGATCTGGTTCATCGCCGGGCGGATGGCGGCCTGGCGGCACAGGGCGTCCAGTTTGGCGATGCTGAAGTTGCAGACCCCGATATGACGCGTCAGCCCCCGGGCCACGCAGTCCTCCAGCGCCTGCCAGGTTGCGCTGATCGGCACCTCCTCCAGGGCGATTGCGTCTTCACTTCGCCGGGGGAACACCACCCCGGGCCGGAACACCACCGGCCAGTGGATGAGAAAGAGATCGAGGCAGTCGACCCGCAGATCGGCAAGCGTTTTCTCCAGGGCAGGCCGGACTTGCTCCGGAGCGTGGGCGTTGTTCCACAGCTTGGACGTGAGCCAAAGGTCCGGACGGGAGACCATCCCGGATGCGATGCTCTCGGCAATCGCCTTGCCCACCTCGGGCTCGTTTTGGTAGATGGGGGCGCAATCGATATGGCGGTAGCCGATGGCCAGGGCCTCCTTGACCGCCGCATAGACCGCGCCGGGCGGCGATTTCCAGGTTCCGAGGCCAAGAGCGGGGAGCCGGTCCCCGCCGGTGAGGGAAAATGTCAGCATGCTTTCCTCCTTGTGTTCCCCGCCGGCACGTTGCGGCGGCAGGGGGCGATCGCGGCCGCCCGGTTGAGACATCGCATCCTCGCCGAAATGATTCATGGGCAGGGGTACTGTAAAAAGGAGCCTGTCCTCCGTCAAACAAATATCTGATTACCACCCAAATTCAGCCGATTTTTCCTTGAAGTCCACTGCATTGAACTTCCGGGGGATTGCGTCACCCCGGCGCAGGCCTGGGTCCAGGAATTTCACACGAGAGCACAGCAGGTTCTGGATTCCGGCCTGCGCCGGAATGACCGCCATCAGTGCTCACCCATTGGGTAAAGGCCTCGACAAACAACACAGTGAAAGATCTCGTTTTCTCACATGATCTCAGCCGAAAAAGAACAAAGCCAAGTCAGACAGAGGAACTGGCTGAAGATTGATGGTGATCAGAAACAAATGAGCCTTTTGCAAAATGAAGCGTTGGCGTGTTTTGTCGTCATTCCCGCGGAGGCGGGAATCCAGAACTCTCTGATTTACAAAGGGCTGGATTCCCGATGACTACCTCGGGAATGAGAAAACCGTCTTTTTGCAAAAGACTCAAATAACAGTGCCCGCCGCTTTCCG
>Ga0074195_1005123_pt1 | contig 10069 bp, 11 predicted proteins | sample EPASupsiteHSE623_FD_64525 | JGI IMG/M metagenome (GOLD analysis project Ga0074195, IMG submission 64525) | Bioremediated contaminated groundwater from EPA Superfund site, New Mexico - Sample HSE6-23 | ecosystem: Environmental > Aquatic > Deep subsurface > Groundwater > Contaminated ... | reverse complement strand
CATAAGGATTATCAAGTACTGCTTGGATTGAAGATGCGAGCATAATTGGAGCTTTGTTGTTGTATTTCTTGAGATTATCTAAAAGCACAGACGTGAAACCAAAATTACCTTCTAGAAATTCTTTTTGTTCTTTAGGTCGATTCACACCAGCTAGATGAAATACAAACTCACAGTCTTTAGAATACCGATCCAAATCCTCTAGTGTAGATTCCATATCGTATTCATAAATGTCTGTGTATTTTTGGTTTTTAAGTTCAGTGATTAAGTTTTTTCCAATAAAGCCTTTAGCTCCAGTGACCAGTATCTTCATATGCATACCCTACTTAAATAAGTCTAATTTTAGTAATAATTTCTTCATGCCTTCAACATCGAGTCTAGCAGTGTTGTGAGAATGATAGGATTCAGCTAATACAATTTCTTTACTTCCTTTTTCAATGAATTTATCGTAGTTAAGGTTTCTATTATCTGCTGGAATCTTAAAGAAACCACCTAGGTCAACTGCCTTGGTCATTTCTTCTTGTGTGACCAATACTTCATATAATTTTTCACCATGTCTGGTTCCAATATAGACAGGTGGGATATTGCATTTTTTTAAGTCCAATACTGCCTTAGCTAGCACATCGATGGTTGCTGCTGGGGCTTTTTGAACGAATAAATCCCCTTGTTCACCATGTTCAAATGCATAAAGAACCAAATCCACAGCATCCTCTAATGTCATCATATAACGTGTCATTTCAGGATTGGTAATGGTGATTGGTTTTCCTGATTGGATTTGATCTAAGAATAAAGGAATAACTGAACCACGTGAAGCCATAACATTACCATATCGTGTTAAGCATAACACGGTGTCATTCGGTCTTAATTGTCGTGATCTCGCAATGACGTTTTTCTCCATCATGGCTTTACTCATACCCATCGCGTTGATTGGGTATGCAGCTTTGTCTGTAGATAAGAAGATAGCCTTCTTAACGCAATTTTTGACACAAGCTGATATAACATTATCCGAACCTAACACATTTGTTTTTACTGCTTCTATTGGATAGAATTCGCATGAAGGGACTTGTTTTAAAGCAGCCGCATGAAAAACATAATCTACACCAATAAACGCGCCTTCAATAGAATTGTAATCCCGAACATCCCCAATATAAAATTTGAGTTTATCGTTGTTATACAACTTTCTCATATCTTCTTGTTTCTTTTCATCCCGAGAAAGAATGCGTATTTCCTTTATATCGGTATTTAGAAATCTATTTGCAACCGCGTTACCAAATGATCCAGTACCACCGGTAACTAGTAATATTTTGTCTTTAAACATCAGATAATCTCCTTTATAAATGAATCAAAATCATCAATCAAGTGGTTTTTATCATAGTTTTCGTCATAATACTTACGACTATTAATTGACATTTGTTTTAATTCCTCTTGAGTTAGTCTTTCTATTTTTAAAATGTTATTCATCAAATCTTGAATATCATTTGGTTTAGACACTAATCCACAAAGTGCAGTTTTTACAATTCTTTCTGACTCACCTTCAGCAACAGCTAGTATAGGCATTCCACACGCCATATACGATTGAAGTTTGGCTGGAATCGTCTTTTTGAATAACTCATTATTTGCAAAACTTAAGAAAGCAACATCAGATTCAGCTAGTATTTTTGGTATTTCAATCGCTGGTTTTGCATCCACGAAAACGAACATGTCAGCTACACCTGCTTGATTAATTTCATTCATCAAATTCTGCTTATTTCTACCATCGCCAACAATCGTGAATATCACTTTATCTAAATACCCATTATCCTTAAGTCTTATAGCAACTTTTGGCAAGATATCTAATCCCTGTGCTTCGCCAATATTACCTGTAAACACAATTTTCAATGGATCTTTATTATTTCTATATGTTTGCTTTAATGGTTTGTAAAAATCCTCTGCATATTGGTACCAAACAGCACATTTATCTAAGTCAATACCTCGACTAATAATCGAATTTCTAAAACTCTCTGAAGTAACTAAAATCTTAGTTGCTCTCTTGTAAATTTTATCTACCATTTTATCCACTCTTTTGATGATAAAACGATTATTGACTCCGCCTACGATTTGTAAATTTTCTGGCCACAAATCTTGGACATAAATTACTGAGGGAATGCGTCGTCTTTTTGCATACCAAATTGCTGGTAATGCTTGAGTCATTGGTGATACTTCAAAATTGAATACCAAATCGGCTTTTATGTGTGTGAATTTGGACCAAATCCAACCAAAAAATACAAAGCTCATATAGTTCAATGCTAGTGTGATCGGATTATTGAATCTTGGTATGATTGGAATTCTTATTACATCGATACCATCGATTGTTTCTCTTCTCTTTTTAAAATACCCATAACCTTTAAAGAATCTGCCTTTTGGATAATTTGGTATACCCGTGACCACTGTAACTTTATATCCTCTTTTTACCCATTCTTTGGTTATATCATTGATTCTAAAGTTCTCGGGGTAATAATACTGTGTGACTACCAAGATATGTTTATTCATGATTGTTCAAGAGGGAAATTGAATCATTAAGTGTTATTGTAGAACATTTCAAAATTTCTCCACTCAATTCGTGATCGTAGTAAGAATCACTAAATAGCTTATTAATTGTTGACACATGTGATTTGAGTGCCCTGATGAGCAAGTTAGTGATTCTTGTGAATAAAATTCGTCTGTTAAATGTGATAGATAATTGTCGAACAATCTCAGTTGTGCATGAATATTCCTGATTTTGTGGATAATATGTGCCTGAGTGTGATTTTTTTATGATGGTTTTAATCGATTCTGATAAATTGTCAATATAAAGCATACTTCTTTTATTTGATATATTAGGGAAAATCGGTGTCTTCTTAGCCAGTTTAATCAGTTTTGGAAAATTCCCTTTAGATCCAGGTCCATATATCATTGGTGGCCTTAAGACAACTACATTAAATGTTTCTGATTGTAATGGTAAAATACCTTCTTCAGCTTGAAGCTTGCTTAATCCATAGAAATTATCTGGATTAGGTTTTGTGTCTTTGGTAATCCGTGTTTCTTTTGAGTTATACACAATCATGCTGCTCATGAAGATAAATTGCTTAACACCTGATTCTTTTGCTTTAATTGCTGTTTCTATAGTCAAGTCACGGTTAACCTTAAAATACAAATCCTTCATACTTTTCTTAGTTGAAACGTGTGCGATTCCCGCAACATGAAACACAACATCGAACTTTGAAAAATCAAAATTCTTCCAGTTTGGATCTCTCATGTCTAAGGTTTCAACATAGAAGTTTTCAGGTTCTTTCATTAACCATTTTTCTACATTGGTGCCTACATAACTGTTAGCACCTGTGATTAATACTCTTTTCAAGGTTATTCACCTACTTGCTTTCTTTGTTTTTCTTTTCTAGTGTGCCTGTGCCACCTTCAACCACACCTTCAGATTTGAAGATGCTCCAGATGGTTCCGAAGAATATTTTGATATCTAGCCATAAACTGATATGTTCGACATAATAGCCATCGAGTTTGGCTTTATCAGGGATAGGTAGTTCATCTCTACCATTGATTTGTGCGTAACCAGTTAATCCTGGATATAGACTGTGAACACCATACTTATCTCTTTCATCCATCAAATCATATTGATTCCATAAAGCTGGTCGAGGTCCAATGATGGACATATCCCCTTTTAGAATATTGATGATTTGAGGTAGCTCATCTAGGCTGGTCTTTCTTAAAAATTTACCTACCTTCGTAATCCATTGTTGAGGGTTTTCCAACATATGTGTAGGTGTATCTTTAGGTGTATCGATACGCATGGTTCTAAACTTTAAGATATAGAAATGCTTTTTATGCCTACCAATTCTCTTTTGTTTAAATAGAATAGGTCCTTTTGAATCTATTTTGATTAAAATCATTAATATTAAGAATAGTGGGGATAATACAATTAGACCAATGAAGGCTAATACTGTATCATAAAAACGTTTAAACTTTAAATAGAACATAGTTGTTGTGTATACCTCTACTTTACTCAAAAAACTCGATAATATTTTCTATTGGATAATCGATCTTTAATAACTTGGCTTTGATTTCATCCTTACGATTGTATGTAGAAACCAAGATACCATCATGGTCAAAGTCTCGAATACTTTCTTTTGGGATGATAACGTAGTTACCAATCTTAGATCCGATTTTATTCAGATCATCATCAATGACTGCTAAGACATGAACTTCATTGGTCTTGCTGGTCATGATGGTATGTAATAACATCTCTGCGACTTCACCAGCACCGTATAAAAGGATGTTGTTAAAGCCTTTGTCTTTGACTTGTGCTAAGAACTTCTCAAAGTTTTCTTTCGCTTGGAAGTATAAGTCTTTGGTTGAGTTTAAATACCCTATATTCAAAACTTTTTTCTTTTCTATACCTTTTTTCGTGATTAAATACTCAACGGTTTTGGTTGAGTATTTCTTCTTTTTAATGAGACCTTTTTTCTCAAACTCTTCTAAATAGTCATTCACCATCGAAACCGCAACCCCAATCAATTTACTCATTTCCCGTTGGGTAATTTTAGGGTTTTTTTCAATGAGATCTAGGACCATATATTCTTTATAAAGAATTGTCGGTTTAAAGAATGCGTTATCGTTCATGCATGCACCATCCATTGTTCGATTATTGAATAATCCTATTCTACACCATAACCTTATGAAATAACAAGTGAAAAATCTGATTTTTGTTCCTTTTTCGAACAAATACTTTCTATACCCTTTCGCAATGGCGTTTTAACCCGAAAAATAGCACTTATGTGTTTTAAGTGCTAGATTTATAAATAGGAATTTTCTAAATAGTGTCTGTATTATTCAAACGAAATATACGTCAAAAACGCATCTTCTAAAGCCGTATCTTCATGAATCAGCATCGATTCAATTTGTTGTTCACAGTCGTTTTTCAAACGGTCTAAATACGCTTTATAGACCAAAGTAGACTTGATACTCACATGGCCCAACAACGCTTTGGTTTGTTCAATTGAACCGCCCCGTTCTAAATTGAATAACGCAGCCGAATGTCTTAAAGAGTGGGGTGTGACCCCTGTATATTCTAAGTTGGTTTTTCTTAAAACTTGATGAAACATTTGGTAAAAAACCATCCGGTTGAGGTGCTGATTTTTCTTAGGGTTGTGTCCCCAAAACAAGTATGGGTTATCGTCATGACGTTTGGATAGATAATCGAGGATGGCGAGGGTGGTGCCTTTCGATGGTTTAATTTTATCTTTGTTTTTAGCGCCCTTTCGTTCAATATAAAGGACATAGGTGCCGGATTCTAGAACAAAATCCGCCCTTTTCGCATGCACAACCTGATGAACCGATAGCCCTGATGTCAACATCAACGAGATGATCGCGTGATTTCTATAGTGCCAAATAAACTGTCGTTGTTCTTTGGTAAATAGTATCAGATGTCTCGCTTCTTCAACCCTTAACACCGGTTTGGTCATTTGTCTTTTAATTTGTTCACCCTTAATCGGACCCATGATGTCATGGGCATAAACCTCAGGTAATGATAATCTTTTTTGGTTTAGACTCAAATACTTGTATAACCCTTTTAAAGCGGATATATGGACATGAATGTAGTAGGTTGAACACCCAATGTCTCTTTTATGTTCGCGGTATTGGATGACATCACTTGTTTTTGGATACACAATATCACGTTCTTTTAAGTACGCTATGTAGTGTTTAAATGAGATTCGGTACGATTTTAAACTCGAGGGTGATAACTGCTTTTCCGATAAATACTGTTCACTTAAAGCTTCTAATGGGTGTGTGTGCATCGTTATACCTCCTGATCATGATTGTCTAAAATCATACGTTCGATGGCATTGTCTGGTTCTTCCGTCATTGGATCGACGTGGTGGGCATATATCATCGTTGTTGTTACATTTTCGTGTCTTAAAAGTTGTCTGGTCGATTCTAAACCACCACCACACAACAAATTGATGGTCGCGACGGTATGTCTTAGGCCGTGGGCGGTAACGTTTGTTTCCGGTAATCCTGCATCAGTCATCAACTGTTTAAACATTTTAATCACGAAAGAACGCGATAAATAGGGTGTGGTTTGGTGTCTAGAATGACCAATAAATAGAAAAGGATTGTTGTCTTTCCTTAATGATAAATAGTCGTTTATGGCCACTTCTAAACCCTTTGGAATTTTTACATACGCATCGGGTGCAGTTCTGCCTTTCCCTTGGATGTATAAGACCAATTGTTGTTGGATACGTTTTAAATCTTTTCTTTTCGCTCGTCTCACCTCAATGCTTCTCACCCCGGTGGTGAGCATCAAATAAACAATCGCGTAATCACGTGCTTCTGACCGAGTATGTCTTCGTTCTTTACAAAAGGTGAGGAGCTGTTTGGCTTGATCGGTTGATAAGGTGGGTTTAAAAGCGTTATGATCTACCTGTTCTCGTTTAATCGGGTGCATGACATCAAACCCATATACATCCGATAAACCCAGCCGTTGTTGATTTTGTCTTAAATAGCGATAAAAGTTTTTCAGCGTACCAATTTGATGGTTGGTCCAACGGGTGGAACACCCTTCGCTTTTCTTCAACGCTAAGAAAGAAATAATACCTGATGTATTCGGGAAATGGATTTGATTTTCTTTTAAATAGGTCACGTATTGATCAAGAATGATTTTAAAGAGGTCATACGTACCTTGGGTGATGTCTTTTTCTAGGAGGTATTGTTGGATCAGTGGTTCTAAAGGGTGCAAATTCATGGATTAACACATCCCATCGTATTTATTCTTCTGTAATAGTACAAACAATGGTCTAATTTTTACTTCTATAAATGATGTATGTTTTACTGAATCATGTTTCAGTGAATCGTGTTTCAGTAAATTCTTATTGCAAAAAATAAAAAACAGAATCATATCTATCATGAATGATTTCTGTTTTTAATGTGAATTCAATTTTTCTTAAATGTCTAAATAATAGATGATCATTTATCCATTTCCGGCAAATCTAGTTTTACTAAAAAGGGTTTCAATTCTTTTGTTATATATATTAAAAACGTACAATCATTGATACATATCTTCAATAGAAATTAAATCATAACCTTTATTGATTATCGATTCAGAAAAACCATTTTTTGAAAATGCTCCATATGAAACTGCATCCAATTCTTTGCTTTTAAGGATTAATTCATTCATAATGCTTTGGTTAACCGGACCCTTGATCCATTTGCACTCATAAACGAAAACCCCCTGCTTTGTTAAGACGCAGCTATCGATTTCGACATCTTTCTTTAAGTCTCGATCGTTATACCAATATCTACCTATCTGAATCAGTGGTGTTTGATGTCTCTTTTTAAATTGTCTGATCAAATATTGTTCACACATTTTTTCAAATCTTACTGAGACATACTGATCCAAATCATCTTCTATAAAAGCCTCGTAAAAATCATAGGTTCCCATCATAACACGTGCTGAGGCGTGTTTCCAAATAAACCTATAATAGAATGCAAAGAAATTGTTACTGATTTTGTATAAATGTTTTTTTGAATTGGGCGTATCCATGAATCTGACTTCTTTTTCAATAATTTCTAACTCGATTAATTTGTTAACATATTTGGCCGTTTTAGCGCTATCTTTAATGCCAGACTTCGTGTCTATTTCGGCTAATTTTGTACTACCGCTATGGATTGCTTGTAAAACGGATTGATATTCTTGGATGCTTCTTAGTTCAGAAGTTAAAAGCATTTGAACTTCAGTAGCAAATCGAGCGTTTTCTGAAATAATCAATTGACAAATGTTTTCTCTCAATGAAATAGTGTCATCAATTTGGCTCAAATAATATGGAAGACCACCAAAAACAGCGTAGGTTCTAGTTTTATCCTCATTACTATAATTTGGATAATATAAAGAACTCTCATAATAATCACACTCTTTCAAGTGAAGGCTAAAGGTTTGTCTGTTGAATAAAGGTCTACTATGAGAAAACAAATTTTCATACATGCCGATTTCACTTCCTGATATGATTATTTTGATGTTGGTTTTATCTTTATATGCATCAATGAGTCCTTGTAACATGGACTCAAATGATCTATCTACTTCTGTTAAATACGTGAATTCATCAATCACCACAATTAAATCTCTCGAATCAAAAATAGTCTTAAATAAATCATAAAAACTATTGAACACAATTTGACCTAATCCCTTAAACTCACCATATAGTCTACTGAATATTTCAAGATTCATTTGCATATTGGCTTGTTGAGCTAAAAAATAAATCGCATTTTTGTTTTTGAGCACCTCTTTAATGAGTGTGGTTTTACCCACCCTCCTTCGGCCGTGAATAATGCCGAATTCAAAAGAGGGTCGACTAAAAATTTCATTAAGATAACGTATTTCTTTTTCTCTGCCGATGAACATATAGTCCTCCCGTTATTACTGAATCATGTTTCAGTGAATCGTGTTTCAGTAATATTATAGCACAGGAGTTGAACTTATTCAACGGTCTCTATCTACATTTCGTTTTCACTGTACTAGTAATCAAATATCGGTATTTTTAACTTCATCTCCGTCTATAATAAGAATATTCGTCGAATCCATGAAGTCCTGAAAATCATCGTTATTACTGATACCTCCACCAATTTCTTCAAACAATCTTGATATTTTTAATAACAGGAGGTCATTTGGAGTAATTGATTCACTAAGTACTTTCTTGGCTATATTTAATGCAAAAGAACTGCTTTCTTGATTACTATGCGTTATTGGTTCACCTATTTTCAAGTCTAAAAGATGTTTTTCGAAATCGTCCAAATGTTCAAGTCGCTCAACTTCCTCGTAACCATTTATAGTTCTTATATGCTTGTATCGTCCTTGAAATGAATAGTTCTTATTCACATTTTTTTGAAAATCAACAACACCAATTGAACTATTTGTATGCATTAGTTCCATTACACTGTATTCCATGTTGACTTTTCCTAAACTATCTAGATAAAAAACACCTAATGTTCCAATAGATGGCGTTAAAGCCTCTGATAAAATCGTTCTCGGAATAATGAATGATTTTGTATGGGGATAAATCTCAGGTCTATAACCCAACAAATAAAACTGACGAATTGGTATAGCAGTAATATTATTCATTAGGTAATTCGCACTGAAATCTCTTTTACATTGCAAAAATGTGAATTTTCCTTTCCCATCTTTTAGTACAACTATAAATAAGTCACACAATTCACACCTTGTTGTTAGTGGTGCAAACACCGGATCTCTAAACTCAACTTGATACGTTTTTGGACCATGCATTTCATGTACTAATCCAATTTTTCTCAGTGATTTTAATAGTTCTCTAAAAATCGTAACCTCCTTGGATTTGGAAGACAATCCTGGTTGAATATCTGCATACAACGACATATTTACAACTCCTTTTATTGGATAAAACGAAATATTCTCTAAATTTGTCCACTCTTCCAACAAAAAAAACAATATTTTTTAAAAATATCGCTTTTTCTTTGTTTTTATCTATTCTTTTTCACTTGCTTTAGGCTTAATTAAGTATTTATAGTAATCTTCTTTATTGATTTGTTGATTTCTCGCAATCGCCAATGAGCCTTTTGGAATGTCTTTAGTTACGGTTGAACCGGCTGCGATAAAGACGTTATCGCTAATCGATATTGGAGCGACCATATTGACGTTACATCCAATGAAGACGTCATTACCAATGATGGTTTTATGTTTTTTAACACCATCATAGTTAACCGTAACAGATCCACAACCAAAGTTTACGCGTTCGCCAACTTCTGCGTCACCAATATAGGCGAGGTGTGCTGCTTTGGTATCATCACCTGTGGTTGAGTTCTTCACTTCAACGAAGTTACCAATACGGTTATGATCCCCGATATTCGCGTGACCTCTTAAGTGGGCGAATGGCCCCACAGTGGTTTTCTTACCAACTCTGCTTTCAATGACTAAACTGTGTCTAATTTCTGCACCTTCATCAATGAATGAATCTCTGACTTCGGTATTCGGTCCAATGACAGCGCCTTTTTTAATTACTGAATTCCCTATTATTTA
>Ga0074195_1005121_pt1 | contig 10077 bp, 7 predicted proteins | sample EPASupsiteHSE623_FD_64525 | JGI IMG/M metagenome (GOLD analysis project Ga0074195, IMG submission 64525) | Bioremediated contaminated groundwater from EPA Superfund site, New Mexico - Sample HSE6-23 | ecosystem: Environmental > Aquatic > Deep subsurface > Groundwater > Contaminated ... | reverse complement strand
TGTCACATTGACGAAATGGCGCCAATGGATATTTTCCGTGGTGATGTTGCCGCCCCAGGTTCCGCAGCCGAGGGTGACGGTGGAGGGCATGCCGTTGAAGAAGGCGCCGCCGTTGCCCGCCACCATGGGCTGCCTAACCATGATCCGGCTCGACTTCATAGTTTCACCCATCCTGCGGATACGGGCTTCGTCGAAGGTGAAGATGCCCGAGGAGTGGCCTGTGCCACAGGCATCGGTGATCCTTGCGATAAAGGAGCGGCCTTCCTCGAAGTCCCTGCAGGGCAGGAGCGTGAGCACAGGAGAAATTTTTTCGTGGAAGAACTTGTCGGCTTCGATATCGGATTCGCCTTCCACCATCAGGAAGCGGGTGCCCTCGGGCGTTTCGAATCCGGCTCCGGCCGCTATCGTCCGGGCGTCGTGGGCGATGATGTCGGGGTTGAGTCCCTCGGCGCCGTTTTTCCCCTTGATCCAGAGCCAGGCGCGGAGCCTGGCCTTTTCAGCGGGCGAGCAGAGGTATCCACCCTTGTCCTTCATCGCGGCGATGAACGGGGCGTAGACCGATTCATGGGCCACGACCGAGTTTTCGCTCGAACAGGAGGTGGCGTTGTCGAAACATTTGGACATTGAGATTTTCGCCGCGGCGTCGAGGATGTCAGCGTCATCGCAGAGAAGCTGGACGGCGTTGCCGGGACCGACGCCGAAGGCGGGAGTGCCGGAGGAATAGGCTGCCTTGACCATGGCGCCGCCGCCCGTGGCGACCACCAGATCCACGCGGCGCATGAGTTCGGCCGTGAGGTCGACCGAAGGGTTTTCGACGCACTGGACGAGATCTTCGGGCGCTCCCGCGGCCTTGAGGGCCGCGCGCATGAAATCGCAGGCCAGCTTCGTCGCGCCCTTCGCCTTGGGATGAGGGGCGAAAATGACGGCGTTGGCGCCTTTCAGGATCGATAGACCGTTGGATGCGGGCGTTGCCGTGGGATTCGTCACCGGAGCGAGAGCCCCCACGACGCCAACCGGCTTGGCGTACTTGCGGATGCCTTTCCCCTCATCGACCTCCATAAGACCGACCGATCTTGCCCCGCGGATGTCCTTAAGGACACCCATCACCTTATTCTTATGTTTGGTTATCTTGTCCTCGTAGACGCCCATCCCCGTCTCCTCGACCGCGGCGCGAGCGAGGATCCTGATATTCTCATCCTTGTAGACGGACCAACCGACGGCGAAGACAACCTCGTCCAGGCGTTCCTGGCCCCAGGTGGCGGCGACGCTTTGGGCGGTTCGGGCCCTTGCGACCATCTCGGCGATCCGAGCTCGGTTCTGCGCGGCCGCGTCGGCGGTCGAAGCTTGGTCCTGGCTCATCTGAACTGTTCCTCTTCCAATTCGACGACCTTGGCGAAGGCATTGGCGAGGAAATCTTTCTTAAATTCCATCTTCTGGGCGAAAGCCATGGCCAGCCAGGCGTCCACGATTTCCGCGCCGAGGAAGGGAGCCGTTATCCAGCCACCCATGGTGATGACATTGGCGTTGTTGACGATTTTCGCTCGCTCGCCCGAAAACACGTCATCGACGACGCAAGCATAGATGCCCTTGTGCTTGTTCGCGACGATGGCCATGCCTTGTCCGGTGCCGCAAATCAGGATGCCTCGTTCGGCCGCTCCGCTCTGTATGGCCTTGCACACGAGGGGCGCCTGGGCGAAATATGGTTTGGGCTCATCGGCGCTTGGGATGCCGAGGTCGAGAACCTCGATCCCTTTTTCGCGAAGATGGGCGACGATCGCTTGCTTGAGATTGAATCCGGAGAGATCAGAGGCGATGGCGATTTTCATGGTTGTTTCCTTCTTCTGACGAGAGCTTTCGCTCTCTCGACGATGGTTTCGGCATTCAGCCCGAAATGGGCCGCGAGATAGTCCTGGGTGCCGACTTCGCCGAAGGCCTCGACGACACCGACCCGCGTGAGCAAGGCGGCGCCCGTCTCGGCTAAAAGCTCAGCGACCGCCGAGCCGAGCCCTCCCGCTATTTGGTGATTTTCCGCGGTGAGAACGGCGCCGGTTTTTTTCGCCCAGGAAAGGATGAGTTCGGCATCGAGGGGCTTCGCGCACAGGGCGTCGATGACGGCCGCGTTTATGCCTTCAGCGGCGAGCCTTGCGGCCGCCTCGAGGGCGGCGGGCACCATGATGGCGCCAAGGGCCACAATAAGGAGGTCCTCGCCCTCGCGCAGCAGCTTGCCTTTGCCCAAGGCAAAAGACTCGCCTTTGGCATAGATCGGGTCGACCGCTTTTCGATGAAGTCGCATATAGCCTGCGCGCGGCGACGCGGCAAGCGCCATCACGAAAGCCTCGAGCGAGACGGCGTCCGAGGGCTCGACGATGTCCAGCGCCGGCACGGTTCGCATGATGCCGATGTCCTCGAAGGGCATATGGGTTCCGCCGTTGTAGGCGGCGGAAACGCCCGGATCCGTGCCGACGAGAGTGACCGGCAATTTCGCGTAGGCGCAGGAGATGAAGAATTGATCGAATGCCCTGCGGGACGCGAAACAGCCAAACGTGGCGGCAAAAGGATGTTTGCCTTCGGCGGCCAAGCCAGCCGCCACCCCGAGGAGATTGGCTTCCGCCACCCCCACGTTTATCATCCGCTCCGGATAAGCGTCCTTGAATAGTCCCGTTCCCGTGGCCCGCATGAGGTCAGCTTCCAGAACGACGATCCGGGGATCATCGGCGGCGAGCCTAACGAGCGTTTCAGCGTAGACAGTTCTCATTTCCTTGCCAGCCATCGCTTCCTTCCTCCCACTCAGCCGAGTTCCGCGATGGCTTTCTTCGCGGTATCGTAATCGAAGGTCATGTTGTGGTTCGTGATCAGCCCTTCGCAGAAGGCCGCGCCCTTTCCCTTTATCGTGTCGAGGATGATCATGGAAGGCTTGCCGGTACCCTCCTCGGCGCTCGCCCTCGCGGCGTCGACCGCGGCGCTTACGGCTCCCACATCGTGGCCGTCCACGCGCGAAACAAGCCAGCCGAAGGCTGCCCATTTATCCTGAAGCGCTTCAACGTCAAGGATCGCCGAAGTCATCCCATCGATCTGCATTTTATTGCAGTCGGTGCACGCGATGAGGTGGTCCAGTCGGTGATGGCGGGCGAACATCGCCGCTTCCCAGACCTGGCCCTCGTCGGATTCCCCGTCGCCGATGATGGCGTAGGTGATGACATTCCGGCCGTCAATCCGGTTCGCCAGCGCGATCCCGCAAGCCGCCGATAAGCCCTGCCCGAGCGATCCCGTGGTCATATCGATGCCGGGGGTCTTGTTTCGGTCGCAATGGCTGGGCAGATTGGTTCCGCCCTTGTTGAGCGTGTGCAGCCATTCCAAGGGGAAATAGCCTTTCAGCGCGAGGGTGCTGTACAAGGCCGGGCCCGCGTGCCCTTTCGAGAGGACAAGTCGATCCCGGGAATCCATGCGAGGATTGGAGGGATCTATCCGCATCTGCTTGAAATAAAGCACGGAAAGAAGCTCGACGATCGAGAGCGAACCGCCGATATGGCCTACGCCAAGGTAGCCGATCGCGTCGATGGTCCTTTTCCTGATTTCCCTGGCGGCGTTCTCGAGGCGGACGCGCTCATCGGCATCCAAAGCCCGCCCTGCGGCAGGCATTGCATCTCCCAACCCCTTCATTCGATCACGTCCCAACCAAGGAGGCCAGCGGCAACGCGCAGCGGCTCGATAAAATCGCCATACACCATCGAGGCATGATGCGCGATGCCATTCTTTACGACGACATCGAGCACCTCTTTGACCGGTTTTTCGAAGATAGCCTTTAGGTAGGTACCCGTCAGCTCCTTATCCATAGGCACCGCCTTGGCGCGCTGAAGGAAAAGTCGCTTCCGCCCCCTCGCGCTGTCGATGCGGGCGATCGATATATCCCCCGATTTGAGCACGAAACCCGCGGTCACTCCCTTGCCGCCCGCGAAATAGGTGTCGAGGGAGCGAATAGAACAGCCATCCCAAAGATTGCAGGGAGCGACGCCGCAATGCCATAGAAGGGCGAAGTTCTTGGCGATATCGATTTGCGAAAAATCGAAAAGATACGGTGTTTCGCCGCCGATCGCCTTTTGGATAAGCATGGAAAGCGCGCCTTCCAAGTCCCCCTCGCAGGCGAGAAGCCTGCCCTCGGATTGCAGGAGGGACATGGCGGCGCAGGGGGAAATCCCAAAATCGCGGGCGAACTCAGGCCAGCAGCGAATGGCCAGCGCGTCGATGCGGTGTTTCGCGCAGAAGGCATCGAGCTTCGCTGAAAGCTCGGCCACTTTCGAAACCTGGTCCTTTCTCAGCGCCGAGACATCGAACAGAGAGCGAATCTGCGCGTCGCGCGCGGCCACGGCCGAAGGTTCGACCGCGAAACCGTAGACATCGCTCAACTCGTAGTGGTCGACCAGCACCGAACCCGAAGCATAGAGCGAAGGATCATCCACGGAAAGATTGAAGAAGCCATGGGCCCTGTAGCCAAGAAGACCAACGCGCGATTCCCGCAGGGCCACGATGACGCGAATCGCGTCTACCCAGATTTCGTCGATCCTGGCGCCGACGTTGACCCTATAGTCATCGATGCCGGCCTTGTACAAGTTGGAAGCGTTGAGATTGACGCCGCAGACCGAGTTCAGCCGTATCTTGCCGCCATCGTAGGGAAGCTCATCGAGACCCCAGAGAAGGAGGGGAAGCTTGCACAACTTGCGGATCTCCAGCACCAGATGGCCGAGGTGGAAGGTTCCGGATATGCAGACAATGGCGTCCAGCCTCGATTCGGCCAAACGTCGGGCCGCTGCCTGGGCTTCTTCGACGGAGATGACCAGATCCTGGCCGATTTCCCATTCCACCGCCTCAAGCGCCTGAACTTCGACCACAAGATTCCGATATATTTCCGCCGCCGCCTTGTAGTCGAAGGTTTCGCGCGCGAAACAGACAAGACCTAGTCTGATTTTCTGCTTCATGTTGACTCCGTGATTTATTTTCTTATTGAAAGTAAATACTATAATTCGGATTTCGTCAACATCAAAGCATGGAGGACCGGGGTTAACCGAGGAAGGAATCGACGACGAGATCGGCCGCGCCGCGCTGCGCGAGCCCTGGGTCGTAGGGACGACCGAAAAACCGCGGCCTGGCGTCGTCGAAGAGGGAACTGCTACGCGCGATTTTGCTCTCGACGCGACGGGCAAGCTCCGTGGCGACCTCGCCCGAATGGGTTATGAAGAGGAAGGAAGAAGGGCGAAAAAGCCGGGAGACCGTCTGAACGGCCGAGCTCAAATAGCCGGCCGCCGCATCCAGCGTGGCTTCGGTCGATTCGCCGCAGGACTCGATATTCTCGAAAAGCCAGCGTCCTGAACCTTTGCCGCAGCTGTCCAGGCTCGACATAAAAGCCTCGAGACAGCCGCTGGCGCCGCATATGCAGGATGGGCCCTCATAATCGATCGAGATGTGGCCCATCTCGATCGTATTGCCCCGAGGGCTCATGTAGATTTTACCTCCATCGATAAAGGCTCCATTGACTCCCGACCTGAGCAAGAACATGAACATCGAGTCCTGCTCGCCGAGCTTTCCATAGCGGAATTCGCTTAAGGCGATGATGGAACAATTGTTGTGGAGATACACCTTCAAACCCAGCTTCTCTTCGAGCGAGGCCGCGATCGGGAAATTCCTCATGTCGGGGATTCGGGGGTAGAAGGTCACGATGCGGCTTCCGACATTGACCTGGCCGGGGGCGCCGAGGCCGACACCCAGGACCTTCTCTCTCGGAATCCTCAGGGAAGCCAGGGCTTTCTCGATCAGCGCCACGATTATCTCGAGCACTTGCGCGGCATTTTCCGATCTCGACAGGGAATCGGTGCTCGAATAGACGGAGGTACCCTGGAAATCGAAAATGCCGATCGATATTTGCTCGACCCAGAATTCCACGCCGATGAAGTACATGGCGTCCCGCTTGGCCACATAGGCGAGCGGCCGCCTGCCTTTGCGTTCAGGCTTGCCCTTTTTCGGCGCCGAAATGGCCGCGCGCTCCAAAGGAACGATATATCCCGCCTCTTCGAGGTACGAGAATATGCGAAAAATGGTTGGGGGCTTCAAGCCGGTCGCGGTCACGACTTCCGATTGGGAGACGCCTTTTCCCCTCGCCTGGTAGATAAGCCTGAGGACAAGGTTTTCATTGCGCTGGCGAACGTCCGCCGCGCGGAGCGGGCCTGATTTTGCTGTCATGACCATCATCAAAGAGCATAACTCATGATTCGTCCGCTGGGAAGCCATCGTTCATATTGTCTTTCTGGAGTCGGACGCGATATTCTTCCGTTATGAAAAGCAAAAAAATCCTTGCCGTCGCGGCTTTTTCCCTTTTGCTGCTGAGCGGGTTAGCCGCCTTCGATATCGGATCGGCCTCCATCTCGATAAGCTCCGAGGCCGTCGCCAGTCCCGGACTCGCCCTTGTCACCATCCGCGCCGTACCCAGCGGCACCCAGATAATCGTCGATGGAGGCATGATAGGATATTCAAGCTGGAGCGGCACGCTGACGCCTGGCCACCACTTGATTTCAGCGTCGGCCGCCGACCATTACGCCGCCCAGTTCCCTTTCGTCGTGCAGGAAAACACGAAATATTCCATTTCCATAAGGCTCGAGCCCCATACGGGATATCTGGCGATCGAAGTCACGCCGGCTGATGCCGCAATCTCCGTGGATGGGACCAGGGTCTATGGCAACCTCATAGAGCTCCCCGTAGGCTATCACTCAGTCGTCGTGAAAAAGTTCGGTTTCAACGAAGAAAAGGCGCCTTTAACCATACTCTGGCACAGAACCTCGACGCTGAGCATAGGGCTCAGTCCTTCCGCCTTCGAAATAAGCGCGTACCGCCTAAAACCGGAAAGCTTCAACCCTTTGAACAAGGGTATCTACAATCGCGCGGGATTGTCGTTTTCGGTGACCGCCCCGGGCTACGGCTCCATCCTGATAGCGGATGATGCGGGCAGGACGGTATACAGCGAGGCATTGCCAGTTTTCGCGACATGGTCGCAGCATTTCATATGGAGAGGGACGGACGCGAAAGGAACCCGCCTGCCTGATGGCGAATATGACTTAAAATTGTCGCTCTGGCCCCTTCCCTCCTCAGAAGGGCAGGGCTCTCAGCAGAATCCGGGCTATTCGGAGGCAGGCCAGAACCCGGCTTTGCCCGCGATATCGGGCAGCGAGGGGGAGCCAGCCGCCAGCTATTCCTCGAAAGTGAAGATCGATTCATCGCTGCGCATCGTTCCCTCGGGCAGTTCCGCAGCGAGGCCTGGCTTGCTTTATTTCGCGAATCCGGCGGTGAGCGAGCTTTTTCCCGGAAGCGCGGAGCTGACGGGGAGCTTCCCTTCGGGCGCCTCGCTTTCCCTTGGCTTCAAGGTTGGGAATTCGGCGATGCTCGCGATCGAGGGTGTCTACGATACCGCTCCCGGCGGCGCCGTGGCGGGCAGCCTTCTCAGGAATATCGTGAAGTCGCCAACCCTCGATCTCGCTCTTTTCGCTCGCCTGGCCTGGAGCGGCGCGATCGTCCCGACCTATCCCGGCTCAGCCTCCGAGGCCGAACTTGCCCTTCCCTTTGCCCTCGCGATGGGAAATTTGCGTATCGGCGTGGCTCCCGGCCTTGTCTATGACCTGAGGAACGCGACCCTGGCTCCGCGCGCCAGCGCCGGAATCTGGTACGAAAATCCGGGTTTGAGCGCGGGTATCTCGGCCCAGGGAAGCTTCGGGACAGCGCCTTTCATGAGCTCGGGGAACCCCCTTCTTGCCGCGGTCGAGGCGAGAACGCTCTTCGACAGGCTGCCTTTTACCTTCCTGTTCAGGCTTTCAGGCGCCTTCGAACCCGAGCTGACGAAACCAGCGGCGAGCATCGGCTTCGGCGTGGCGTGGTGAGCATAAGCAAAAAAAAGGAAAGCATAGTGGAAAATTCCCAGAACGCCCCTCGGGTCAGCCTCGTGCGATGCGCCGAATACCGTCCGGAGGCCCTCGACGAGGCCATAGCCCAGGCCGCTGAATTTGCCTTCTTTCCCGATATCTCCGGAAAACGGATTCTCGTGAAGCCCAACCTTCTCAAGGCCGCGACGGTGGACAAAGCGGTGACGACGAACCCTGAATTCCTGTCCGCCGTCCTGCGCTTCCTCTGGAAGAGGGGAGCGAAGCGCATCGTGGTGGGCGATTCGCCTGGTTTCCAAAGCGGCATCTCGGCGGCGAAGGCCTCTGGCGTTTACGCCGCCACGATCGCGAGCGGGGCGGAGTGGGAGGATTTCGTTCCCGGGAAACCTCGTTCCGCGCCCGAGGCGAAACTCGTGAAAAACTTCACGCTCGCGTCGGCCTTGGACACCTGTGATTTCATCGTCAACCTCCCCAAGCTCAAAACCCACCGGCTCATGAACTATACAGGGGCCATAAAAAACCTATTTGGGCTTATCCCCGGTTTGGGAAAAAGCGGCATGCACCTGCGATTCGCCGACAAGGGCAAATTCGGCACGATGCTCGTCGATCTCGGCTTGTCGATTCCTAATTGCTTCAGTTTCATGGATGGAATCGTCGCCATGGAGGGCGAGGGCCCCGGCGATGGCGACCCATTCCAGCTCGGGCTCATCCTCGCATCGGGCGACGCGGCCGCGCTGGACTGGATCGCGGCGCGCTGCATCGGTTACGACCCGCTTCGGATACCCTACCTCGTGGATGCCCTCAGGCGGAGAGGAGGGAATCCCGCGGCGCCGGATATCGACGTCGGACCGGGCCGCGTCGCCGAGCTTGCCGCCAAAGATTTCAAGTTGCTGCCCTATGAGGGGCCGGTATCCGCCGCCATCTCCGCTATGCCCGCCTTCGCCCGCCCCTTCATAAAGCGCGTCATAGCGGACAGGCCGATTTTTCACCCCGCCTTGTGCATTGGCTGTTCCGCCTGCGTCAAAATTTGTCCCGCCGCGGCCTTGGAACTCGACAAGAACCGGCTTGGACAGCATCAAATCCGCATCGATGACGCCGCCTGCATAACCTGCTTCTGCTGCCATGAGATCTGCCCCGCCCACGCCATATCGATCGGAAGAATTCTCTCAAGAAAACCGGGGGAGAAAAAACGCCTATGAGTCAAGCCGGTTTGACTCCCTATCTCGATTTCGCAAACCGGGATGCCTATGCGAAGCTCGACCTTCCGGCCGCGGAAGCGCGCGCCGGGAGACTCTACATTGACGCCGCCGGATTGGAGGAGCTTTCCCGCAAGGCCTTTTCGGAAATAGCATTCAAATTCCCCCGCGGGCATCTGGAGCTTTTGGCTCGCATTCTCGAAGACCCCGAGGCATCGGCCAACGAAAAATTCGTGGCCGCCGCTCTCCTGAGAAACGCCGCCATCGCCGCCGAAGGCTTGCTGCCGATTTGCCAAGACACGGGCACCGCCCTCATCTATGGATGGAAAGGCTCAAGAATATCGATTGTTTCGGCCGATGGAGCTGATGAGGCCGACGAAGCGATTCCGCTTGCCAAGGGCGCCGAGGAAGCCTATTCGGAAAGGCGCCTGCGAAAATCCCAGTTGGGACCCGAAGCCGTCCTCACCGAGAAGAACACGAAGGACAACCTGCCCGCCATGCTGGACCTCCGCGCCGTTCCCGGCTCCGAATACAGATTCCTCTTTGCCGCCAAGGGTGGCGGTTCGACAAGCCGTACAAGCCTCAGCATGGAAAGCCCCGCGATTCTGCGAAGGGATGTCCTCGAAAAAACCCTTGCCTCGCGGATCAAGGCGCTCGGGGCATCGGGCTGTCCGCCCTATACCATAGCGATCGTTCTCGGCGGATCCAGCCCCTCCCAAACCCTCTACGCTCTCGAACTCGCCGCCTATGGCTTGCTGGACAAGGTTCCCCAAAGCGCCAAAGCGCCGGGAGCGCCCTTGCGCAGCGAGGAGTGGGAAGCGATCGCCAAGACCGCGGCGGAGGCCACTGGGATTGGCGCCCAATGGGGCGGCAAATATTTAGCCCTTGAAACGAGATTCCTGCGCCTTTCGCGCCATGCCGCGAATCTGCCGCTGGCGATCGGCGTATCCTGTTCCGCGCATCGG
>Ga0074195_1005120_pt1 | contig 10078 bp, 9 predicted proteins | sample EPASupsiteHSE623_FD_64525 | JGI IMG/M metagenome (GOLD analysis project Ga0074195, IMG submission 64525) | Bioremediated contaminated groundwater from EPA Superfund site, New Mexico - Sample HSE6-23 | ecosystem: Environmental > Aquatic > Deep subsurface > Groundwater > Contaminated ... | reverse complement strand
GAATCTGGACAGAAGACCGGCATTTTCTAGGGCAGGATCTCCTGAAAGTCTATTCTACCCGGGATCTTGTTGGAACAATGTAACCCGGCGGATCACCGGCATTAAGACGAGGGGAGAACTTCCGGCAGGCTCTGTCTAATCCCCCACCCCGCCATCCGCATAACCCCGGCCGGAAAACCCCTTTTTAAAACAACCCTCCCCCGGCACCTGTACCGGATCCCGAACCGGATCCCGGAACGGATTCTGTACCGGCATCTGAACCAGCCCTAATACCGGATCCCCTACCGGCACCTGAGCCGGATAGGGGGAGTCGGCCGGGACTGTGCCCGGGGGGATCTTCCCCCTCTTCCGACGAGGGAGGATAACCGCCTCTTTTTTCGACTATCAGTACTCTCACCTGCCCGGATCGGTAAAAATGACCCATCCGGGCCCGTACAGAGCCCCGTTTTACTCTTTCCGGATCTTCATGACCGGCCTGTTTCGGGGGTTTTTGCGAGGAGTCTCTCGGGAAATCCCGCTATCAGCCCCGTTTGCCCATCCGGATGTTTTGCAAGGGAAAAAACCGGCCTGTTTAGAGCTTGTTTAAATCGAGAATCGGGTGGGGAGATGAGGTTTGGGTTGTGGAGAGGGGTGATCCGGGGCCCGGCGTTCGCTATGGTGGGTCTGGCGGGGTTCCGAGTTTTACGTCGGAGAAATGATTGTTACACCATTAATTTCTGATCTTTCCGCTTTGCTTCGAGTTAAAACAAGAATTGGAATAACGTTTAATTCATGGCATTCAGAATGATAATTTTTTAAATCTCGTGCATACGCCGCAACTTGATCGATATCTGATTCAATTGTAGATCCCTTTCCTTTGAATTCAATTACCGCAACAATTCCATTCTCAAGTATGATCACATCTGGTCGTCTGCCTTGACGTGGTAATTCATATTCTAAAATTACTGTAAACGCTTTTGTTGGCTATTCTTCTGAAAGCGCATATTGTCCTTCATGTTGGACAATTGGAATGCTTGAATCCCATGCTCGAATTTGAGAACTATTATGATCCTGTAAAAAATCTTCTAATGTTTGATGGATGATCCGAGGTTCTGTTTGGACAAAAGAAGGTAAATCGGATAGCCAGCCGTATTCCATTAATCAAGTGAATGTTATTTCATACGATAATACTACTTTTTTTGTTCGGGAAGTTGGTGAAAATCAAAATAAAGCAATAATTTTCCTGACCACCATCTCCGGTTCTTTTTTTACTTCATGCTCCCAAATCCGAATAACAGTCCATCCGTCACTTTTCAATTGGTCATTCACTTTTTTATCACGATCTACATTTGACTGGATCTTCTTTGTCCAGTACTCTTTGTGGGACTCCGGCTCCTGAAAGTCTATAGGGCATTTATGCCAGAAGCAACCGTCAATGAAAACCGCGATTTTCCGTTTTACGAATACAATGTCAGGTTTGCCCGGGAGATCATAATGTATTCGATAACCCTTGACACCGGTAGCAAATAGTAACTTCCGCAGTTTCACTTCAGGCACTGTGTTCTTACTCCGTATACGGGACATGTTGTATCTTCGCTGTTCCAGAGTATGCCCATCTGCCATCAGGAAATGATTCTGCTAATTAAAATATAAACGATCTTCTCTCTCCAGAAAATTCTATAATCAGATATGGCAATTAATATTTAGTTTTTAATCACATATAGTAAAAAAATGGATAATTCCTCCTATATTGGTATAGATCTGTTTGCCGGGGCCGGAGGGCTCTCCCTTGGTCTGTCCAATGCAGGGTTTAATATGAAGCTGGGAGTTGAGATCGAGAAATATTCTGCCAGTACATTGCAGAACAACAACACATCTCAAAAAGTTATCACAGATAATATTTGTAATCTCAATCCATTAACTGTTCTGAAAAAAAATGGATTGAAACCAACAGATATTGATCTGATTGCCGGGGGGCCCCCTTGCCAAGGTTTTTCCAAATCAAACATGAAGTCACGATCATTCGGGAATCCATTGAATGACCTGTACCTTGATTATTTCAGATTTGTAAAAGCCATCAAGCCGGAGATTTTTCTTTTTGAGAATGTTGCAGGTTTGACCCTCCTGCCGTACGGTGAGAGATATCACGAAATTTTAAAAATTGGAAAAAAAATGAAGTATCATATCCAGACGGATATTGTCGACTCACAAAATTATGGTATTCCGCAACAACGAAAAAGAGTGTTGATTATAGGGACGAAACAAAAAAATGAAAATTTTTTTTCATGCAATGAGAACTCATTGATAACCGTCAAGGACGCAATAAGTGATCTGCCAGTTGTTGAAAATGGAAATAACATTGATGAATTACCATATCAGAAAAATCGTGGCTTGTCTAAATATCAGAAAGAAATGCGAAAAAATTCTGGAAAAACGGTAAGGAATAATATTGTTACAAAAAATTCTGATTTGATTCTCAAAAGGTATAGGCACATCCCGGAAGGTGGGAACTGGAAAAATATCCCCTTATCTCTTATGACAAATTATAACAATCCGCAAAATTGTCATGGGTGGATATATTATCGTTTGAAATGGGATAGTCCCTCCGTTGTTATCAGCAATTTCCGGAAAAACATGCTGATTCATCCAAGTTGTGATCGCGGACTTACTGTTCGGGAAGCAGCACGGTTGCAGTCATTTCCCGATAATTATATTTTCTATGGAACGAAAGTATCTCAACAGCAACAAGTTGCAAATGCGGTTCCACCTTTGATGGCAGAAGAAATCGGGAAAAAAATTTTAGATGTGCAATAAATGAATGCAACCCAACCTGAATTAAATGATAATATTTTGAACTATAGCGATTTGATTTGGGAAAAGAGAGTTTTACAACAACACGTTAATTCCTGGTTATCAAACTTCAAAGATAATTCGGTCATCGATGAACGGTTAATGGCATTAGAATTATTAAATGCGTTTATCTACTATAATGAAAAGGAAATAAAATATTTGTGCAAAAATGTATTCAATGAATTTAAACAATCACTTATCCATGATATGGTTAAAACCGGGCTATCAATTTACGAATCTGAAGATAATTTTCTTCGAAATATCAATGAGATCCGGTTTGCACATGTAGGGCGACCAAGTGAAAGTGGTTGTTTTATTTTATATTATTTTAGACAGGAAAATGAAATTCCAATCGAACTTTTCGTCGAACGTTGGGAACAAATAAACAATACCATCAAGCATTTAGTTTTAATCGATGATTTTCTGGGTACGGGTGACACAATTGAGAGTTTTCTCGATTCAAATACATTTAAGGAAATTAAGGAGCACTCTCCTTCGATAAAGGTGTATTATCTGCCATTAGTATCCTTACAAGATGGGTATGCGTATATACATACAAAATTTCCTGAACTTATTTTATTATGTTCACAATTTTTTTCAAATGAGTATCGCGTATTCTCTGAAAAATCATATCTTTATTGTGATGAAACCCCGGAAATACGTGGATTAAAAAAAGAAATTTGCCGTCAATATGGGGACGATCTTGAAACTGAAGATTGGGCATTGGGCTTTGATGAATCTCAAATTTTAATTGGGTTTCATCATAATATTCCGGATAATACACTTCCAATTATCTGGTCACAAAAAAATGGATGGAATCCAATTTTTCCTAGAAAAAAGAAAAAATCTACATATTTGGGGTAAAAATGAGATTAAAAAATCCATTTGCTGAATTTAATGCAAGTCATATGGATATTGAAGAATTATTTAAATTTTGGATTAAACCAAGTCCAATTTTTGAAATACAAGCAATGGGGATTGATCTCACCGGTCATACTCCTGTCGTTTTCATGGGGGGGAGAGGGACTGGTAAAACAATGACTTTAAAATATCTCTCTTATGAATTTCAGATTAAGGAATTTTTAATCGATCATAATACAGATTCTCCAATAAAAATTGATTCTTTTTGGAATGATCATTCGTACATTGGGATTTACCATCGGTTTGATGGACCTTGTTTATCGAGTTTCGCGAGAAAGAATGTCAGTGAGGAACAGTGGGGGATAATTTTTGTCCAATATTTGGAACTCGTTATTGGTCAAAGAATCATCGAATCCATAATTAATTTAAAAGAAAATGGAGTTCTTACTTTAACAACCTCCGATGAACATACTATCACCAATCAATTGTATTATCTTCTCTATTCAAAAACTGTACAAAATGATGATTCTAATTTAAAATTTATTCTCGATGAAATGCAAAAATCGGTGAATGGCATTTTTGATTTTATATATGAAGCGCCATTGATTGATTCACCAAAATTTGCTCAAAGGCCATTATACCATCAAAATAGATTGATACATGGAATTTCAAGAATTTTTGTAGACCATATTGATCAATTAAAGAATAAAAAATTTATAATATTATTGGATGAGTATGAAAATTTAATGAAATTTCAACAAAAAATAATTAATACATCAATTAAACACGTAACTTCTCCCGTAACCTATCGGATAGGGATGAGGTTGAATGGCTTCAAAACGGTTGATACCCTAAACAGTGGTGAATTTCTCACAGAGGATATGGATTATAGAAAAATTCTATTTGAAGATGTAATGTATTCTAACGATCTAAAGTATAAACAATTTTTAAAAGATATTGCTAATAAACGATTGCAAAATTTTCAGGAATACCAATCCAATGGATTGGTGGATATTGAACAAATCCTTGGTGATTTATCACCGGTTCAAGAGGCCTGTCTTGTAGTTTATGAAAAAATAATTTTTGACTCTACGATTCCTGTGGACAAATACATTCAATTTAGGCACATCTTAAAAATCAAGCAAGAGCTGGATAAAATTAGCTCTTTACACACAAAAGATAAAAGTTCAATTTTAAAATCATTGATTTTTCCTCAAAATCCATTAGTGGAAATGGTAAACCTTCTCCTGATAAGGAGAGGTGAAATCGATATCGATGAGATTATAAGAATATTCAATGATTATAAAACAAATCAGCGTGACTCCTTACGTTATAAAAAATTTGTTGAACTTTATACAAAAAATGAAGTAGCACTTTTATTTCAGTTAATTAGTATATACCGCCCAACACGAAAAATGTATGCAGGTTTTGATACATTCGTTAGGCTTTCATCTGGAATAACAAGAAATTTTCTGGAATTATGTTATCAAAGTTTTAATAATATGTTATTTTATAACCAAGAAGAACTACTTAAAACCAAATTCATCCCATTTAAACTCCAAACAAATGCCGCCAAAACTCGAGCGGAAAAAGTTTTAAAGACTGTTGAAGTTATCCCTGAATACGGAAATGAAATTCAGAATCTGGTATTAACTATGGGTAAAATATTTGCCTCTAATTACTTTGATCCTCGAATCAGTGAACCTGAAATAACGTATTTCGAAGTAAATAAATCTGAATTATCAAAGGATGCGATAAAAACATTAAATTCAGCAGTTCAATGGTCGGTCTTTCAAGAAAAACCTCCGATGAAAGGAAGGACTATCACAGAAAGCTACCTCAATGTTTATGTGATGAACCATATTTTAGCCCCATATTTTATTATTTCCTATAGTACCCGTGGAAGATTAAGACGTTTTGAAAAAGGTGAGATTGAGGGTATCTTGTTTGGTGAAGACAAACAACGAGAAGAAATTGTACGAAATAGAATAAAGTACAACGATGAGTCTGAAAGTTATCAGGCAAGTTTGGGAAAATTTCAAACTGAAGGATCGTTATGAAAGGAATAATTGTCTCCTTCGATGAAATTAATTCATATATTGATCCCGAAATTGATCTTTTTATTGGAGCAATAAGCGAGGAGGATCGATGTCCCATTGGTTTTAAAAAACTATTAGAAAGAAAAATCGTAATTAAAAACAAACTAATTTTCTATTTCAATGAAATATTAGATTTTAAAGTGAAAACTCCGCCGGGAAATGCTGAAGTTGAAGATCGGCCTAAGAAAATTGAAAAGTTTGATAAGTATTTCAATATTTTAAATGAATCTGAAAAATTATTCGTAAGTTTAGCCGATGAAGTTGAAGGGATAAAATATTTTAGAACACAATTTAACAAGATATTTCCCAATCCTGATAAAATTAAAATTGCGATTGATTTTTCAGTTATGGTGAAGCCATATTATTTTTTATTATTACGATATCTCTATGAGTATATCAAACCTCAAAGAATTTTTTTAATTTATACCGAACCGGCCTCTTACAATCAAAAACTCCCTTTTTTTTCAAACAAAACTAGGAATACTTTTACAAAAGGAAGAATCGATACCTGTGAAATTCCCACATTTTCTGGACAGAATTATTTGTCTAAAACTACTGCATTGATAATTTTACTTGGATTTGAAGGTCAACGAGCAACTGAAATCGTTAATTCAATCTCACAACAAATGATAATTCCAGTGAATGGTTTTCCATCATATCGACCGGAATTTAAGGATATAAGTATCCTCTCAAATGATGATTTGTTTAAAGAAGAAAGTACATTTGATGCTTTGCAATACGCCCCCTCTCATGATCCCTTTGAGACATATAATGTTTTAAAAACAATTTTAATGAAGCATCAGGATAAAAATAATATCGCAATAGCCCCACTTGGAACTAAACCGATGGCATTAGGTGCCTGTTTTTTGGGATTAGAATTTCGCGAATGTCGAATTGTTTACCCCTACCCATTGGAGTATATCATAAAATCCTCTACTGGATTTGGGAACTCATGGATATATATAGTTGAATTCTTTGATAATCGAACCTGAATTTATTTCAAAAATATTTCATCAATAATTTTAACCGCTTTAAACATTTCATAAAAAAACTTTATGATGTCACAATATAATGATTGGATGATAATCCCTTTATGGAGTAAAAAAATGAAAATTGAGTTAATTAACCACACCCCAAACCCCGACAAAACCTGCGCAGCCGCCGCACTTGGCTGCCATTCCGAGTCTGACTCATGTGAAATCATCGCGCAATTGTCCGATCAGAAAGCAAAAAACATCCTGAAAAAAACTATCAGCAGTGGTCATCACTCTGTTATTGAACATGCAAATTTTACATTCTGTATCAGTGGTGTATCGCGTGCTCTCACTCATCAGTTGGTAAGGCACAGGATAGCCTCATTTTCCCAGCAAAGCCAGCGATACGTGAAACTGAACACTCCAACATTTGTTACGCCTCCGGCGATTGAGGGCAATGAATCAGCTAATAAAAAATATCAGGAGTTCATGGATAATGCATGGGCGGTGTACAATTCCTTGGTTGAACAAGGAATCAATCCCGAGGATGCCCGTTTTGTTCTTCCGAATGCCACAACAACTGCGATCACAGTCACAATGAATGCAAGAGAACTCAGGCACTTCTTTGAACTCCGCTGTTGTACAAGAGCTCAATGGGAAATACGAAAGATGGCTTGGAAAATGCTGGAACAGGCAAAAAAAGCAGCACCGGTTATTTTCGATGATGCCGGGCCCACTTGCGATAATTGTTTAGAACCGAATTATCCTTGTGACCGAAGAAAATTAAAAAAGAACTAAAATCTTTTTTCCTTTACCTCTCCATCGCATCTCCGCTCGCGACCATCTTCTCAACAAACTCATTTGTCCGGGAATATGTCACAATCAACACATCAGAAGCCCGGGTCATGGCGACATAGAGATATCGCTGCTGCAGTTCTGTATCAGCCCGGGTATGCGGCTCGAACAAGTCGGCCCACATCACAATAACGACTTTGTACTGAAGACCTTTGGCAGATGCCACCGTCTGGATTTTGATCGATGGTTCAAAGACCTTCATGCGGGAATAATAATTCTCGTTCAGCCACGTGACCGGGGCGTACTCGGCAAGATCTTTGAGGAACTTTTTGAAAGCCTCGCTGTCTTTGTAGGGTTTCTTAACGTAAAGAATTCCAATCTCATGGGGTAGAATGGTGATCGGGGTTTCTTTGTAGGATACTTTTCCTGCAAGAAACTGCCGTATAAGTGTGACTATTTTCTGGCATTCCTCAGCACGATCCTTGCAACTATAGAGGCCGGGTCTCGGACCGCGCCGGATAGCCTGACTTGGATCGACCGGAACAATCGAGATCGAATCCTCATTGTTCTTCACATTTTTCGTGGTGAAATGTGCAGCGAGCCTTAGGATCTCCCGGGTGTTTCGGTAATTGCGATCAAGATCGAATGCCTGGTGAATGGTTCTGCCCTGTGCTTTGATTCCAAGAGATTTCCAGCTCACCGCGTCGATGAGCCGGATCCCTTGGTTGCCATCACAGACCACAAGCAGATCCCCATCAAGGGGATCGCTCAGTGCCTCAAGGATACATGAGTACCAGACCGGGGGGAAGTCCTGCGCTTCGTCAACAAGAATCGCATCGTATTTCCGGGAATCCCCAGTGCGATTCCGAAGATGTTCAAGCAGCCGGCTCCCTATACTCACATCATCCTCAAGATTTCCGGTGGACGGATCTTCTTTTCTTGGGGCAATTCCGTTGTGCTTCGCCCATCCATCGAAATGGAAAACATTGATCCCAGCATAGTCCTTGAGTACGTGTTTGAGGTACACGCTCAACACGACGTTATAACAAACCAACAGGATCTTTGTTTTTGGATCGCGGTCGTGCAGCCATTTTGCCCGGGCTATAAGAAGAACGGTTTTTCCGGAACCGGCAACGCCATAAATTATCCGGTGTCCCTCTCCAATCTTCCGGGCATTATTTTCCTGTCTGCGGTCAAGGACCACCAGATCGAAACACTGCTCCGCTTCTTTTTCGCTCAGAGTTTTTGAAGGAATATAACTGAGAATGATTTCCGGATGAATGATCGAACGAAGGACATCCACCTGCTGTGAAGTGAATGGGGTGATCGGCCAATACGGATCAAAGAACCGCATCAGGATATTTTTTATCTCTTCTGGAGGTGCATTCTCCAGTGCTACAAGTTCATCCCGGAACAGGGTATTATCCGTCTTGAAAATTTCCGATACATTCTGATCTTTACGTTTCAGAATATTGTCCCGTGAGATGTTGGATAATATTACAAAATGACAGAAGGGAAAGAAAAACTTATTTTTATGGCGCCCTTCCTGACGAAGAAGGTGGGAACGGCTCGGGCTATTTTCACATGCCCGGAATAATCTCCACATATAATTTCGGGCTTGTTCGAGCGGGTGAATCTCCTGACGCTCACGACCATCCATATTGATGGTTACCTCTGAATGATTCCCCCCATGAATATCATCAAGGAACCAGCCCTTTACTTCAATGATGATGACGCCGAGATCCGGTGCGATGACAATAAAATCCGGATGACGATTATTGATATTGGGTTCATAATAAACGAGATAATCATCCGGTAGTTTTTTCAGAATAGCAAAGGTGCGGTCTTCTCCCCGACTTGCTTTAGACGGAAGTCGGTCGGGAATAAATTCAGCCATTTATCATCTAAAAACGCATTTCACTGTGTTGACGTTAACTCTTTGGATTTGACATTGTTGAAAAAATAATTTTCATTTGGAAATTTTTCAGACTCAATACCTTCCGGGGTTAGCCCACGCGGCTGGGGCGCGAGCCCCAATGAGCGTCCCTCACTCCCCCCTCTTCCCCCGGCACAGCCGCAAGAGCGAGACCGTTGCGGTAATCGCAAAAAGCCCCATCACCCCGTACCAGCCCTTCCCCACCGCACAATCATACGCTGGCCCCATCTCTGAAGATCGCCCTGCACCGGAAGAAGATGAAGAACATCATCACCAGGATCATCGCAACCGACATAACCAGGGTAAACCAGGGTCCGTACCGGTCCAGGAGTTCCCACTGCCGCACGCTTACCATGACAGGGAATAGAATGTGGTGCAGGAAAAATATTCCGTTCATGGGGGCGAGCCCACTAATGAATAAATCTCACGGTGAGATCCGGTGAAATTAAGGAGTTTCCCACAATTATTTGTTTTTTAGAATCAGCGAGATCTCGTGCTTTAGTTCAGGAAGATCCTTTTGTGCGGTATTCCAGACCTCGTCCAGATCGATACCAAAGTAATGGTGAACGAGCAGGTGGCGCATG
>Ga0074195_1005119_pt1 | contig 10081 bp, 12 predicted proteins | sample EPASupsiteHSE623_FD_64525 | JGI IMG/M metagenome (GOLD analysis project Ga0074195, IMG submission 64525) | Bioremediated contaminated groundwater from EPA Superfund site, New Mexico - Sample HSE6-23 | ecosystem: Environmental > Aquatic > Deep subsurface > Groundwater > Contaminated ... | reverse complement strand
CTTTTTCCTTTCCATATACTTCTGATATCCTCTTCTTTTCATCGGTCCTCCCTCATATTTTTTATTAACTTTTATTTCAGGGAAGTGTATGATGTCCATAGATATGTAGTATAGATATCGTTAGCGCCGCGCTACGCGCGCCGCTAACGCCGAGTCCAGCGGCCCCTGCGGGGTCCGCTTCAACGACTTGTTAAATGATGCGCCGCGCGCTGGTCCGCTTCCGGCGCTAACAAGTCGTTGCAACGGAAATGCCTTGCGCAACCTCAGACCTGTACGGTCTGATGCTCCAGGCATTCCGCTGAACTCGGCGTTGGGCATTGGATTGAACTATGATAATTAAACCAGTCAAGCTGATTTGCTGTTTCCTTGTTTATGGATTTGTTTTAACTACTATGCTATTTGTTGTGCCCATGAGATCGTTAGCTGCCTGTAATATCATAAATGGACAGGCTTATGGTGACTGTGGTGGAGTTACCATTAATCAAGGCGGCAAGGGCTATTTGTTCGTGACAAACACCGTGTTTGAATCTGGAATCATTAGTGGGGCTACTGTTCGAAGAGGAGGGGCGCTCGAATTGAGCGGAGTCTCAGATGGAAATATTGTTGTTGAGAAAGGCGGTAAACTAACGGTCACCGGTGTTGTCAATGGAAATATTATAAACAAAGGTGGCCATATAGCGGTGGAAGGTAGCGTGCACCGTATTAAAACGACTGGTGGGACTGTGGTAATCAGTGGCATTGTTGATCAAGTCACCGGTAATGGCCCAATTACATACAGTAAGGGGGCTGTAGTTGGAGGGATACCACGTAATTGAAAGATATACACTTAATAAAGACAACTCAGCCAACAATTTACAGCCGCAACTTATTTTTTTATTAGATTGAGGACAAGATGGAACTGAACGACTTGATCCAAATGAGGGAGTGGGATCGCCTAAAGTACTACGATCCCTCCATCGTGCTTGCAGATCTTGGGAAGCTTGACCATCTCACAGCCGAATCATCGCTTCCCAAAAACGTGAAAACGTTGCGTCGTAACAATCTGAAAGAATATCGTGAAGGAAGGGATGCGGCACTGTTCTGTCTTGGTATGAGCAAGGTTCAAGGCACAACGGTTTTCTTCGCCCGTTTTGAAGCCCAAGACTACGATTTTGTGACACTATGGCAGGATGGTAGCGAAACTATTTACACGCCGGTTCAGCTAAAAGAGGTTGTACCTGAATCATTAAATCCCAATAGCAACGTGAACTCCACACTCGCAAAGCTTACCAAGTACTCGGGTTTCAATCGAACCGTTGTGGCATTACGTGTTAATCGCAATATACATCTTGAATTCAACAGTATCCAAGTCCCAACGATGCGTTTGGGCGGCATTTGGTTGTATGGTGCGGCGGCCCGAGATCAGCAGAAATGGTTTATCTATGGTGATTTGCTTAACGAACCTCACTTGTGGGAGTACGAATATCCTTTGTGGTGTAGCTTGTAGTCATGGGAATGTATAACTTTCTTCAAAAAGCAAACAATTTATGTCAACAGAGGTTACATTGATACAGAAAAATCAACAAAGAAAACGCCTAACAAGACATTTCAGCGCATCCGCAAAGCGTCGCGCTGAATTTTATGTTAGGCTAAAGGAAGGATTGACAAAGGAGGTCTTTGGAAACAATGCTACCAAGTTATTATAACGTCAAAATAGGAACTACTAAACAATGAAACGGACGGTATTTATATCTTCGACATACGAAGACTTACAGCCGCACAGAAAGAAGATATGGGAGCTGTTAGAGCAATTTGATGTTACGGTTAGAGGCATGGAGAGATTCGGAGCAAGAAAAGAGACTCCTCTCGAAACTTGTCTAGCTGAAGTCACACAATCAGATATCTATGTTGGAATTATTGCGTTCCGACTCGGTAGCATAGAATCAAGTTCAGGGAAGTCTTATACCCAGTTGGAGTACGAAAAAGCTCTGGAACTTGGTAAAGACATTTTTATGTATTTGGCGGACGAGATAGACTCAAAAATATCTCCAGTATATTTCGACAAAGGCGAGAAGCAGGAACAGTTGGATAATCTAAAGTCAATTCTTAGAGAACGACATACAATTGATACCTTCACAAACGAAGACGACCTTGCAGAAAAACTGAAAAGAAAGTTTGTTGAAGTCTTTTTGCAGAAAGATAAATCAAAGGCAATAAAGGATAATGAGTACCAAAACACTCTTGACACACTGAATAAATTTCTTTTGGTTCCAAAGGCATATTCAGGAAAAGAAATTCAACTCAAGGTAAAGTTCAAAGGCGAACCGTTTCCAGCATCAAAAGCAGTCTGTAGTTCGTTCAATCTTGACTACGGCAAAACTATCGGAACGGAAATCGAAATTATAGAACCGGACATAAAGAATGGAGCGTTCGACAAAATTTTTATTGATTACAAAATGATTGAGGATTTCTGGAGAATAAAATCCGAAAGCAAGATAGAATTATTGGCAAAGTGTCAATTCTCCGAACAACCGATAAGTAACTTGAAGGCAAACTTTATTGAGAAATCTTACGTCGTTTATGAAAATGCAATGTTTGCCACTTCTCCTGTTATGTACAACACAATGCTCGGAAAGCCCAAAGTTGAAACCATAAAAGCGGAGGGACAAATAATCCTAGTATTGACAAGATTCATGCGACAGGATAGCGAATGACAGGAGCAGCGTATTGCCTAACCCCCGGCTGCAGCGAATCGGCCATAAAGCAGGCCTCTCGCTGAGCCCCACGTTATGCTCAAAGGAGGAACAAATGAAGCTCAGAGCACCAAACGGAAATATGATCGAATCGGCAATCTCCAAAGGTAGGAATATCGTCCTGACGATGGTGGGCACTACTCCTGCAAAAACAAAAGCTGAATTAGAAGAATATATAAGAGAGAAAAGTAAAGAAAAAGAAAAACTGGAGGATTACGAGATCGTCGAAGCCACAGAACATGAGCGTAGTCTATTGCGCGAGGGCAACTTCAAGATGAAAGGTTTATGACTTTGTATCAGTTGTACTCGATTCCCGAGCCTGCCAAGCAGGGCCTGGTGGCTACCGAGTCTGTCTGTGGGGTGCTCCGATATGGTAAAAAGGAGGTGCCTATGGACAACAAATTGCAGAGAAGTGCTCAGGATGTACGAAACTGGATAGGCAAAAGACATTTGTTAATCGTCTGCTTGTTATCAGTGATTCACATCGGACTCTCCTGCATTCAAACTCGGGACTCGGGTACAGCTGATACATATTAGAAGCATAACCACGGCGTGCAGCGAATCCGCGCGAAGCGCGTCTCGCTGACGCCCATGTTCGGCATGAATTATGAGGCCGTTATGAAAACAAAAGGTTATATATTATCATATTTTCGCTTTTGCTTTTATATCATATTGATCGCTATCTTTATTTCTCCATCACAAGTCCTTGCGCAGAGAAAGACCGAGAAAAAAGCAGAGCATAAACCAACTCGTTTAGTTGAGAATGGAGATGTCGCATTTGAGTTGGACTTTGAGAGTTTTGAAAAAGAGAGAGACTTTCTAGATGAACCTTTCGATTTTTCTTCGGCTGAGGCTGAGGAACTTTGGACGTTTCTTGTATCAAAAAAACCTCACCTTAAAAATGCCCCCAAAGATATGAGATTTGGGCTAGGAACATTCGCAAAACTGGGACCGGATAGTTATCTTATCCAACATTATCTATTCTTTTATGCGCGCCCAAAACATAACGTACTTACAGAACTTACAACAGGTCTTCCCATGGGAAATTACGATCTAGGCAAAATCAGAAAACTCGGAAAGAATAAATTCTGGGTACTCCTTAGTGGCAGCGATTACAACCATGATGTAGCCTCGCAAATTTATTACGCACTTATTTTCGAAAAAACCCCCGATAACTCATTTGTGACAAAGTCTGCATATATTGCAGGTTTTGATGCGCGCGGGTATAAAGATATACAGCTTGATGGTTTATGTGGTGGCAACGATGATCCTGATTCAGGATATCCCTCTCTGGAATCAGCCGCAATTGTAAACAAGTTGATTATCAAAGATATAAACCACGATGGCAAAGATGACGTTATTTTTTACACAACAGAACAAAACTGTAAGAGTAAAAAGATGCGAAAAACACAAAGAACGTTCTTAAATCTGGAAAATCGTTTTATTGAAAAAGGCCGAACAAAACGCTGAAGCGGATCGTAGCCCTCCCGGGCTACTCACGCTTAGCTTTCCGTTAGAGGGTGTCAATTGAAAGAAGTTAAGGTAACGAGTTGGGAAGAATTTGAAAAGGAAGTGGGAGAACTGAATGCGTATTGGTCCGGAATCCGTAAAAATAGAGCGCCGTTACGAGTATCCGAGCTGCTATACAGAGGACATTCCGACGCAAGTTGGGAACTTAAGACGACCCTGGATCGTTACAAGGAATGTCGCAAGGCACCGTCTTGCATGTCTGATTATTATAGGGCTGTCCATGCCACAAAGCATAGAATTGAGACACTTACGGAGAAAGATTGGCCCATCCCAACGGTTTCGGACTACCAAAACTGGTTGACAAAATACGATCCTTTTGAGACGGGGGAATTCCTTGCTTATGAATACATGGCCTATCTTCGGCATCACGGCTTCCCCTCGCCGCTCTTGGACTGGACGACATCTCCATTTGTCGCCGCATTCTTTGCATTCCGCGATGTTTTAAGTAGTGCCGAGAATGTTGCAGTATTTGCTTACGTTGAAAACACCGGACAAGGTAGGAGTTCAGAATACACGAATCCCTATATCAGAGCTCTTGGACCCTATATTCGTTCTCACAAACGTCATTTCTTGCAACAGAGTCAATACACCGTCTGTATTACGTTCAACGCAAAGAGGCCCTACTATGTTGCACATCAAGAAGCTTTCGATCGAAATCGTGAGGACCAAGATTTGCTAAGGAAATTCATTATACCGGCGACGGAGCGGGATAAGGCGCTGAAGAAACTTGAAAGCTACAATATCAATGCATATTCCCTGTTCGGTTCCGAAGAAAGCCTGATGGAGACAGTAGCTATACGTGAGTTCATTCTTAGAAAGAAAGATCTCTAACCAATCGTTTTAGTGGATGCTTTGGTCGCTGGCGCTCCCGGCGCACCACTAAACTCTGTGTTGGGCTGGGGTGAGCGATGAAACAATCGGGGACTTTTTCTTTGCACTTCTCTGCAACAACAGCGGATTTAGCTGTTTTTCACAATGACGCACGATAGGGAGGTACCAGTACCATGTCCGCCGGATATATATACGTGCTTTCAAACGAGGCCATGCCGGGTCTCATCAAGATCGGGATTACAAATCGCAGCGTTAAAGAACGCGTTGATGAGCTATCAGCTGCCACAGGCGTGCCAAAACCCTTCGATATTGAGTACTACTGTCTTAGCGGCGACATAGAAGAAATCGAAAGACGGATTCATGAGCACTTCGCTTCATCACGAGTGCTCGGTCGAGAATTCTTCTCAACCACTGTTGAAAGGGCTATAGAAGTTATCGATTCTCTGGCCAAAATCGAGCGTTTTTGTAAACGAGATGAGGCAGTAGCTGGTGGCAAGGCCCGCCGATCAGAAAACAACGATGACATAGATTTGGGCAAGGTACGAATCGATCAGATAGGTGAAATGCTCGTTAATGTGAATCGAGGACTAATTGGCGAACGCGACCTCCCTCGAAATGTGGCAATTGTCAGAAGGGTGCTAAAAGTCACCAACGATTTGGGCCAGGCCATATCAATAGTCAGGGGGTGGTGAAGCCAGGCGGGCAAAGGGTCAGCCATTGACATCGGACAAACCCAAAAAAATACATTGCCCAACCAATGGATGCAGCCAATCGGCAATAAAGCGGCCTCTGGCTGATCCAGGTGTTATGTAAAAATAATTAAATAATGAGAACAGAGTTACATTCAAATGATTAAAAATATAACTATATTTGGCATGATCACATTCCTTATCTTTATTAGTACAAAAGCATATGCCAATGCCTTTATTCCTACAATGGTTTCTGCGAATGCCGTTTGGTTACTCGTTTTGCCTCTGGTAGTGGCTGTTGAAGGTTCGTTAATGGCTTATTGGAAATGGGAAAAGCCATACAAATATGCTCTTTTCGGTAATCTCTGGAGTATGTTGGCTGCCCTACCCGTTGGTTTCGGTCTTTCAATTTTGGGTAATTACATCTCTAAGGATATTGCAACAGCAGATTCCGCGAGACATTTGCTGGCTCAAACTCTTCTTTATGGGCAAGTTTCTACCCCTTCGTATGGTTATATTAGTGGTGGCTCTAGTAATGGTGGCATAATGTTAGCCGCTCTTCTTTTTATAGGTATTTGCTGGGTACTAACTTTTGTTGTTGAAGCATTATATTATAGGAAAAAGAATCCGAATCTTCCAAAAGCTAATGTGTATCGTCGGACAGCTATAGTAAATATTGCTTCATACTGCCTTCTTATTGCTTTATGGCTTCCATGCTCATATCAGGCAGCAAAATCTGAAGATGGGTTTATGAAACGTCATTGCGCGGAAGCCGGTGGTTGGGGAAGAGATTGTCCGGAAATATTATCAAAATATCCAGAAATTAAGCAACAACGACTTAGAAGCTGTGAAAGTCACGGAATAAAGGAAGACATTTGCTTGAAGGGTGGCTATCGCTAATGGCATGGTATGCATTTGCAAATAGAATAAAAAACATAACCCTCTGCTGGAGCCAATCGGCAATAAAACCTGCCTCTGGCTCAGCTCTGTGTTCGGTATGGTGAAAAATGAATCATGAAACAGAGAAAAAATCATCAGGCTTTCCTTTTGGCACCTTGATCGGCGTTGGCACTTTAATTGTCACGATGATTGCGCTAATTCCTGCGTTTCTGGCGCTGAATAAAGAAAAGCCGGACGTATACTACAGCTATAGTCGGCAGGATATCAAAGCTCCTGTTTTTGTCGATGAAGCAAAATTCAAGACGTTCCTGAAAGACAATAATATCCCGTCCAGCCGTATTGTACTTCAGTTGAAAAACGTTGGTAATGCTTCAGCGGAAGAGATTAAGTATTCGATGGCGGTGCCTGGGTATATTGTACGTTACGCTTACACCCCTTCTAAAAGCGAGAGCCCCGTTTGGGTTGACATGCCAGAGGATAGGGACTTTGGCTTTGCAAGCACCGCGCAGTCCTTGACTCAAGTGGTGAAAAATCTGGCCACCAACAAAGTGCTGCAATTCACTGTCGGTTACGAACCAAAGGAGAAGAACGGAAATCCTCAGATAGAAGTCTACTATAGCGGTAAACAGGCAAAAAATGTCGCAGCTATTTCAGAAGCTCCAGAATGGAACCCATACAGGGTATTCATCTTGCCCGCGTCTATCTTGGGGATAGGATTGGTCATCACAGTTCTATGGGTTATTGTAACTACTTTGCTACGACGCCCACGAATCAGAGAAGAGTTGGCGGAAGTATTGGGGGCTTTTGCTAGAAACCTTTCTGAGATTATGCGGCCGTTCTGAAACTACCGAACCACCGGGTGCAGCTAACTCGGCCATAAAGCGGCCTCGTAGCTGACCCACGTGTTATAGCTGAGGATAGGAACGGACATGGACCCCAACTACGAAATGCTTTTTGAAACCACGGTGCGGATCTTTCTTGGCAACGATGCTTATCATATAGCCGGTCAGGCCCACTCAGAAAAGAGCAGGAAAACATGGTACACCAAGGTGGTGAAAAAGATCATAAAAGGAGTTCAAGGAATCGACACGACAACAAGACACATGGAGCATATGTCCCATTGTTGCGAGCAACTGCTAAAGGTGCTAAAGGAGAAGCCTTTCAGGGAATCGGAGTTTTCGATGTATTTGCTCCGGCTGGTCGGTGCGCTTCTGGGATTTGATGGCCTGCGTGGCTCCGTCCTTCACACCCCTTTCTATTGCCAAACGCCCAGTCAGTATTACACGGAGAGGATGCTCTTCGACAGAGTTGATGTTATGGAGGATCACTACGACAGGAAAAACGCCACAAACATCAGAAAAGATGTTGTAAATCAGTTGAAAAGTCAAGGACTGACTGACTTCCAAATATCATTGGTGCTGAAGACGACGGAGTATGAGGTAAAGAAATTGAGAAAAGAGCTATAACAAGTGCATCCACCGGATCGCGGCCCTGTCGGGCCACTCCCGGTGATGCCTGTGTTGGGCATGAGGAGAAGACAATGAAGCTACGTGCATTGACGATTAAGAACTTCGCCAGCATCGGTGAGCCTGGCTTAACGATACCCATTGACGACATCGTTGTCCTAATCGGGCCGAACAACAGCGGAAAGTCCTCAGTACTCAGCGCATATGAGGCCTTCGCAAGCACAGGTGCAGCTCTGCCGCTACGATCCTTCCGAGACGAGGACTCAAGCAAAATCATTTCCATCGGCGGACTTTTCACCGATTTGACGGATGATGACAGGGAAACTCTTGGGACCAAATGGGAGTACGACGATCCTAAATATGGCAGAGCAGTCAAAGCCAAGTGGGAGTGGGCCGCACCAGATGAGAAAGCACAGAAATACTCCTGGGACAATGCAGAGGGCAAATGGGTCTCAGGGGGAATGGGAAGCTGGGACACTCTGATTACCAGCCGCATCCCAGTTCCACTGCGAGTGAGACCAACGGACGATCCAGAGGAAACGGAGAAACAGATAGTCGAGATCCTAACTGCGGCTGCGAAAACTGCCCTCAAGAAGGACGCGAAGAAGGCGGAGAGCGTTCTCAAAGAACTGCAAACACTTGCAGATGAATTTGCCAAGGACGCGCAAAAGGAACTTGACGACGCCTGCACTCGAATTACAAAGAAACTGGACGACATCTTCCCCGGACACAAAGTCTCCCTACAGCAATCTGTTGGAAAGATTGACCCAGACAAAATCATCGCTTCAGGTAGTCATATAAGAATTGAAGAACCTGGTAAGGCACCCGTTCCTCTCAGCCATCAGGGGGCTGGAATGCGGAGGACCTTCCTATGGTCTGCGCTAGGTACTCTCGCAGAAATGGGCCGTGTTAAGCAGGGCACTAAGAAGGTTGACGTGGAACGCCAGAGAATGCTCCTGATAGAAGAACCGGAATCCTTCCTGCACCCGCCAATGATCCGATCTGCCCGAGACGCACTCTACGATCTGGCCGAGATCGCCGAATGGCAAGTGTTGACGTGTACCCACTCCCCGATCTTCATTGATGTATCCAAACCTCACACTACGATCATGCGAGTTGAGAAGAAGACAACCGGCGAGCCGAAGGTGTTCAGCACAGAAGTGGCGAACTTCACTGCCGATGATCGTACGCAATTGCGCATGATCCGGTCCTGTCATCCAACAGTCAGCGAGTTCTTTTTTGCGGATCACGTGTTCCTCGTCGAGGGAGAAACGGAACAGGCGATGCTTAACCACGCTCTCGCTACAACACCGCCTGCCGATGGCACTTGGTGTCACGTTGTTAACTGCATGGGGAAAGCCAATCTACCCCTCTTTGCCCGTATTTTGAACCATTTTGGAACTTCTTATACCATCGTACATGACGCTGACGCTCCTATGTCTCTCCGTAAGACAGGTTGGGCTAAGAATGGAATGTGGACTGTCAATAAGCACATATCCGATGTCGTTGCAGAAAGGGGAGGAAAGCTTCCTGCCTGTCATCTTGTCGCTCACATTCCCGACTTCGAGGGCTTCTATTTCCATGACAAGTTTGCAGACGACAAACCCTACCATGCTACCGCAATGGCCAACTCGCTTGAGTTCCAGAAGACGGACGAGTATGTACAGCTCATGACGTTTGTCGAAAGTGTCCTGGCGGGGAAGCACCCAGCTTGTTATGTCGACTATGACGACCTTGTGGCACGTATTAAGAAGTGGCGTGATGCAGAAAAGCCGACTCCGTTGGAAGCATGGGAGGTCGAGAAACACGATGACCGAACGGGGACATAGGTAACAGATTATTCTGGGGACATAGGTAACACTTTTGTATTAATTCATAGACACTTCAAGGAGGTGTTTATGGGTTGGGAAGGAGTTACCATTATGAACCAGAG
>Ga0074195_1005118_pt1 | contig 10087 bp, 8 predicted proteins | sample EPASupsiteHSE623_FD_64525 | JGI IMG/M metagenome (GOLD analysis project Ga0074195, IMG submission 64525) | Bioremediated contaminated groundwater from EPA Superfund site, New Mexico - Sample HSE6-23 | ecosystem: Environmental > Aquatic > Deep subsurface > Groundwater > Contaminated ... | reverse complement strand
CGGCAGGGGGGTGGCCGCATTCGCGGCCGCCGCTCTCGACCTGCTCGGGGAGGAGCCCTACTCGCTGCAGCGTCCGGCGAAGTAGGCCGCGAGGTGCTCGGCCGCGGCAGGCGTGGCCTCCCTCCCCTGCGGGGTCCGCTTCAGGAAGCCGATCCGGATGAGATAGGGCTCGTACACCTCCTCGATCGTCCGGACCTCCTCGCCGACCGCGATCGCGATCGTCCGGACCCCGACCGGGCCGCCGTCGAAGTCCCGAACGACGGCCGCCAGGATCCGGCGGTCGAGGTCGTCGAGGCCGAGCCGGTCGATCCCGAGCATGGAGAGGGCATGGTCGGCGCACTCGCGGGTGATGGTGCCGTCGCCCCGGACCAGGGCATAGTCGCGGACCCGCCGGAGCAGCCGGTTCACGATCCTCGGCGTGCCCCGCGAGCGCCGGGCGATCTCAACCGCGCCCTCGGGCGTCACGGGGATCCGCATGATCCCGGCCGAGCGCTCCACGATCCGGACCAGCTCGGGCTCGTCGTAGAGGTTCAGTCGACTGACGATCCCGAAGCGGTCGCGGAACGGCGCCCCGAGGTTCCCGATCTTCGTGGTCGCGCCGATCAGGGTGAACCGTTCGAGGGTGAGCGGGATCGACCGGGCGCTCGGCCCCTCGCCGATCATCACGTCGATGAAGAAGTCCTCCATGGCCGAGTAGAGGACCTCCTCGACCACGGGCGAGATCCGGTGGACCTCGTCGATGAAGAGGACGTCCCCCTCGTTGAGCGCGGTCAGGAGCGCGGCGAGGTCCCCGGGCTTCTCCAGCACCGGGCCGGTCGTGGTCCGGATCGCGGCCCCCATCTCGCGCGCGATGATGTGGGCGAGCGTGGTCTTGCCCAGGCCGGGCGGCCCCGAGAAGAGGATGTGGTCGATCGGCTCGCCCCGCCTCTTCGCGGCCTCGATTGCGATCCCGAGGGTCTCCCTGACCTCGGGCTGGCCGATGAACGCGGCGAGCGAGTCGGGTCGGATCGCGGTCTCCTCGGGCTCGTCCGCGCGGAGGGTGGGCGAGACCTCGCGGTCGTCCTCCACCTCAACCCCTCCTGAGGCGCGCGAGCGCTCCCCGGATCAGGGTCTGCAGGTCGGCATCGGGAGCCTCGGCTCCCACGGCATCGACCGCTTCCTGGGCCTCGCGGGGTGTAAAACCGAGGGCGACCAAAGCGGCCGCGGCATCGGCCGCCGCGTCCGGCCCCCCGATCGGGGTCTGGACCCCCCCGACGCCGGCCCCGATCCCGGAGAGCCGGTCGCGGAGCTCCAGGATCAGCCTTTTTGCGGACTTGGCCCCGATCCCCGGCACGCGGGTCAGCACGGACTCGTTCTCGGCCTGGACCGCCCGGACCAGCTCGTCGACCGGGACCTCGGAGAGGACTTTGAGGGCGAGGGCGGGCCCGATCTTGTTGACCCCGATCAGCACCCGGAAGACCTCGAGGTCGCGGGGGTCGAGAAATCCGTAGAGCGTGAAGGCGTCCTCGCGGACAGCCAGATGGGTATGGACCCGGACCCGCCCCTCCGCTCCGCGGAGAGCCTGGGCCGTCGGCAAGGGGATCAACACGCGGTACCCGACGCCCCCGACGTCGATCACGGCCGACCGCTCGTCGACCGCGGCGACCTCTCCCTCGAGATAGGCGAACATCATCCGCTCCTGTTTATATATGGGGTGCGCGAGGGCGTAAAGAGCTTTGAGGCGGCAGGGCGCGACTTACCGGCCCCGGTGATGGGGGCAGACGGCGCACCCGAGCGCGTCGGCCGCATCGTGGGGGCGCGGCGGACCATCTCCCGGACCTGTTATTTCATGCGAGATCTGCTCTGTGTAAAAAAATGCGCTCTCGTAAATCTTCTGCGCAGGATACCCGGAGGATGGAGATGCGGTCTGCGATCAGACGGCGCACTCACCGAGTGCACAACCACGCCGGGTTCGTCATCGGATTCCCCCAGCAGGCCGGTGAAAAAGGGGCGGCCCGCCGAAGTGCGGGAGATCGTCGGGGGTGCGAGTTATGCGGCCACCTGTTTTGCCTGGAACCGGTTCCGGATCTTGTCGGAGAAGTATTTTCCAATCGGGTCCGAACGTATGAGTTCCGCGTGGATTTTTGGAGGCACCCCCGAATACCGGTATACAATCCCCGATTGAAACTCGATCTCCAGGGTTTTTGTGGTGTCGTCATATCCCACTGAGCGCAGAATACGGGACTTGACGGACTGTCGTTCCAATCGTATTCACCACTCTCCTTCACGTGCGCTGAATGGTTAATGGTTTTTTAACCAATGGTTCGATGTTTGAATGACTTCGCGACTCTTTTCTGCCGGGGATATCGACGCCTCCCGCTGAGGTGCGGGGATCGGGAAGTGTCGGGTATCGAGGGTTTACGACCGGAACGTCGCGAGGAGCGATGAGGAGACCGGGTTTTTTCAATACGATGTGACGATCTTCCGGAGAAATTTTGTCACGAATAATACGTAACCTGCCGACGATAGGTCGGACACATAGAATGTGATTGCAGATGGGGATCCTGTTGTTGTGCTGATGGCGGGGTCGGCAGATACATAGCGTTAATGCCTGGCAGGGTGATATGCACAAAATTCTCTTGGTTATTGTGGATGACTGGAGGCGGCCGGGTTCCCTGAAGCTCTGCGCCCCCTGTGCGAACACCGTGCTGGCCTTATTGGATACCAAGAGGGGATTCAACCGTATGCAAACGAATAAAATGAGCTGTGTTATTGCGATCTGCCTGGTCCTCGTCGGGTGCTCTCTCCTGGCGGGGTGCACCCAGACGGGATCGGGACCGGGTGTCGCGAATGTATCCGGTACTGCGAACGAATCCGGCATCGTGAAGACCGATGCCGGCTCTGTTTCAGGATTTGCCCAGAACGGCCTCCGGGTCTATCTCGGCATCCCGTTCGCGGCCCCGCCGACAGGAGACCTCCGGTGGAGACCGCCCGCACCGGTACAGCCCTGGGACGGCGTGAAGGCGACGATCACGTATTCGCCTGCCTGCCCCCAGCCGGCCGCGGCGAGTCCCGGCACTCTCGTGAATATGAGCGAGGACAGCCTGTACCTCAATCTCTGGACCCCTGCACGGAGCGCCGACGAAAAACTGCCGGTCATGGTCTTCTTCTATGGTGGGGCGTTCGGGAAGATCGCCGGCTCCATGCCGCAGTATAACGGCACCGCCCTCGCACAGAAGGGGGTCGTCGTCGTCACGACCAATTACCGGGTTGGCGCTCTCGGGTTCCTCGCCCATCCCCAGCTGGATAGCGAGTCCCCGCATAACAGCTCGGGAAATTACGGGCTTCTCGACCAGCAGGCAGCCATGAAATGGGTCCAGCGGAACATCGGGGCGTTCGGCGGGGATCCGTCCCGGGTGACCGTCTTCGGGCAATCGGCAGGTGGAGAGAGCATCCTTATCCACCTGGTCAGCCCCGAGAGCAAGGGACTGTTCCAGCAGGCAATTGTCGAGAGCGGCACGTTCTGGACGAACGGAGCGGAGATTGATGCCCTCTATCCGAAAGCAACTGCCGAACAGCTCGGGGAGACGTTCGCACAGAGCCTCGGATGCTCCGGGCCGGATGCAATTCGGCAGATGCGGAACCTGAGTTACCAGGAGATCGCCGATGCAACGCCCTGGCCGGCATCCTCGTTCCAGATGGTGAACTCCCGGCATTTCGAGCCGACGATCGACGGATGGATCGTCCCGGATGCCCCGGAGGAACTGTTCCGTCTCCACCGGGAGAACCCGGTCCCCCTCATCATCGGGAGCAACGCGAACGACGGGACCACGCTTGCCGCGGATGCAAACATGACCGTTCCGGAATACGGAACCTTCATCCGGAACCGGTTCGGGACGGATGCCGATGCGGTCCTCGTAAAGTATCCTGCCACTTCGATCGCGGAGGTCCAGGTTCAGCTGGCCCGGATCATGACGGACTACGACTTCACCGACGCGACGAAGTTCGTGGCGGGATCGATGGCCGACCTGAACCCGAACACGTACCGGTACCAGTACTCCTATGTCCTCCCCGGGCAGCCTTACGGGGCGTTCCACGGAAGTGAGACCTTCCTGTTATTCAAAGTCCTGCCATCAATGGATCCGGCAACTGCATCGGTATCGGAGAACCTGATCGATCTCTGGACCCGGTTTGCGAAGACGGGCGACCCGAACGGCGGGATGAACGTGACCTGGCCGAAGTACACCCGGGCACAGGGCCGGTACCTCGACATCAATGATACCCCGACCGTGATGAGCGGTTAGTAGACCGCAATAGTTCCTTTTTAGAACGGTCGCTATCCCTCCCCCTACCGTCACAGCCCTCGGACTCCTGGATTGCCGGGTATGGTCACGGGGACCTGTGCCGAGCCGGACATCGTTTCTATCATCGGCGGGTGCATCCCCGGCCCTCGTCGCCACCGCCTCACCCGTCTCCGGACGGTGATGACGATGGAATCCCCGGCTGAGAGATCGCGCCCACAGGTCCCGGTCATCGCCGTTCGTTCGGCATCCGCGCATCATCCCTCCCCTGCACAATCGCCGACGTCCGCCGAAACCACGGTCCCGGGTGAAATTATTCAACGCTGGATGGGACTCGACGCTCCGTCCTCCGTCTCTCCGAACCGGCCGTGGACGAACGCCCCTCTTCACCGGCAGTCGCGGAGCACGCCCTCCCCGGTCTCCTCTCCGCAACAGGCCTGTGATACCTTGCTCATCAAAAGAGTCCAGGGGAACCGGCCCCGGCAGGGGCCGATGTCAGCGCAGCGAATGAAGGTGACAGACGGCGCACGCGAGCGCGTCGGCCGCGTCGTCGGGCCGGGGGATTGCGTCGAGAGCGAGGACACGACGGACCATCTCCTGGACCTGCTTCTTGTCGGCCCGGCCCGAGCCCGTGACCGCCAGTTTGATCTGGTTCGGCGCGTACTCGGCGACCGGGAGCTCGCGCTCGGCCGCGGCCAGGCGGATGATCCCGCGGACCTCGGCCACCTGCATCGCGGTCGTCACGTTCTTCGAGAAGTAGAGGGTCTCGATCGCCATGCCATCGGGGGTCCACTCATCGAGGATCGCGTTCGTGGCCCGCCAGACCTCGAGCATCCGGGCCGGCATGGGCGTCTCCTTCGCGGTCTCGATGCAGCCCCACGCGCGGGAGGCGAGCTCGTGCCGGCGCCCCTCGACCACCCCCCAGCCGACCCGGCCGTACCCCGGGTCGATCCCGATCACGCGCATGTCGGGTACGTGGTTGCTTCTCTGCACGGTAAAAGAGTACGGATCGAGGAAGGCCCGAAAAGGCCCCATCCGGCCGGGGAAACGGCGGCGCCTGCGCGGGCTCTCCTAGCGCCTGGCTCCTGCGAGCGAGAGGAGGTGGTCCCGAAAGAGCCGCATGGCCGTGCGCGTCCCCTCTCTCGGCCTCTCGCTGTCCTGGTACCCCATGGTGATCGTCATCCTTCCCCGGAACGTGCTGGTCAGGAAACAGGTCGTGGGCATGTAGCCCCCCGGATAGCAGACGTAGGCGTCGGTAAGCCCTTCGACAGGGGGGAGAGCGATCGTCCCGGGGTTCGAGATGAAGATGTCGGCCAGGCCCTCCCTTTGCAGGGCGGCCATCTGCTCCACCATCTGGTGGATCCGCTCGCCCTCGGGGTCGCAGACGGTGTCCATCTCCACCTGCTCGGCGATGCCGATGCGCCCCGCCTTGAGAGTCCTTGTCGCCTCGATGACGCGGGGGAGCACCTCCGCCATCCCCTCCCCCGCCGTGCGCTCGAGCGTGAAGGAGACATTGTTGGACTGGTTGCTCATCGCCCGGGAGCCGTCGTTCAGGTGCCGGCGAAGGTTGACCGGGAAGAAGATGCTCATGGGCGAACAGTGACCCGTGAGGTCGCTCAGGGCGAGGTAGTAGGCCGCCATGACCGCATCGTTGAGGTTGCCTCCGAGCGCCTTGGCGCGCGCGCGAATCGCCTCCAGCACCGGAGGGTCGAGATGCTCCCGATGATACGACGACGGCTGCCGGGACGTGCCGAACGGATCGGGCCACATTGGGTTTATCACCCTCATCTCGGCAGGCACGGGCATTACCGTCGCCAGCCCGCGGGTCCAGAGCGTGTCGCGTTCCGGGATCCCCCCCTCGGCAGGGCCGATGCTGCCCGGACCCACGTACTCCTGGAGCAGCTGCGACGCGAGGGTGTGGAGACCGAACGCATCGGCGGCGGCATGACTGAGGTTGACGACGACGACGTCCCCCGAAGGTCTCCGCAGCAGGCGAACGAGGAACTGCAGGGGCCCGTACGGGTCGACGGGCCCGAGGACGCGGGGGTGATAGTCGTCGGCGCACTCCTCCGCGTGGATGGGAGCGACACGGGCAGGATCCGCCATCTCCCAGAACGCCGGCCCGGCACCCCGGACGAGCCGGCTGTGGAGGATCGGGTGCGCCATGAGGCACGCCTGTGCGGCCTCCTCCAGCATGCGGGGATCGAGCCTCCTGTCGAACTCCATCACCGTGGAGAGGGTGGCATCGCCCATGATCCTGATCGAATCGACGAAGAGGTCGAGGGCCGAGGCCTCCCTGACGTGCATGGTACGATCTGGAGGGCCCGACGAATAAATCTCCGCCGCCCGCTCGGAACAGCCCCGCGACCCCGCTTCCGCCCGGTAGTCCGAGAAGACGAGGTCTGGCGGCGCACGGCCAGGGGGACCGGCAGGACGGGCACGGTCGACAGGGTGCGTGATGGTGTTAAGTTTAATGTCCTTAATGTAAAGTTTATTTTACATTGACGGCACAGGATAGGATGAGAACGACCACGTTCTGGGAACGGCGATGGCAGCACATCAGAGAGCACGGCGGTTGCTGACGGGAGCGATCGGGGCGGCGGGACTCGCGTACCCGGCCTGCGCCGCGATCTGCCCGAAGGGACGGAGCGGGTGTCCCTATCCGGGCCACTGCTTCCTGTACACGGATACGGACGCGAACTCTCTCTGCGACTACACGTCGCGGTCGGCCGCAGTGGCCGAGGAGCCGGCCGGTACGGCCGTCACCGCTCCGACGACGGCGGCGACACCGGTGTCCGCCACGACGGCCGTCCCTGCGCTGCCCCCGGCGCCCGGCTCGGCGGCGGTGGGGCTCGCACCCGTGAGCGCGGTCCTGGCCGGCCTTGCCGTCTTCCTCGTCACGGCCGCGGCTTTCTTCGCCCTCATCCGCACGGGCCGCCTCGGCGGCAGGGCCGCGGGCCCGGCCCCGGCGCTCGCGGCATCGTCTCTCCTCGGGCTCGGTGCGGGGGAGTGCGCCGCCTCCCTCCTCCTGGGCCAGCCCGCGTACGCCACGGTCTTCGCCGCCGTCTACCTCGTCGCCGGCACGGTCCTCGCCGCGTACGCCTGGCAGGGCGGCGCCGTCTCCAGGCGGGTCGGGCTCGCCCTCTCGGGGACCAGCGCGCTCTTCGGGTTCGCGGTCCTCGCCCCCCTGATGCCGATCGAGTTCGTGGGGCTGGTCGCGGTCGTCACGGGCGGGCCCCTGGTGCCGGGCATGATCGGCGTCCTCGGCGGCATCGCCCTGGCCGCCGTGGCCGGGCGGGCGTTCTGCGGCCACCTCTGTCCGGTCGGCTCGGCTCAGGAGCTCGCCTATGCCGCCCCCGTCCCGAAGGTCGCCCCGGCCCCGCCCCGGGCCTTCGAGGCGGTGCGGCTGGGCGTCTTCGTCGCGTCGGTCGCGGCCGCCGTCTGGTCGGTCAACCTGCTGGAGTACACGGGGATCTACGACTTCTTCTCCCTCACGCTCTCAACCGGCCTCGGCGTCTTCGCCGGCCTCCTCGCGCTCTCGACGGTCGTCTACCGGCCGGTCTGCCGGGCGCTCTGCCCGTTCGGCCTCCTCTTCTCCCTTCCGTCCCACGTCAGCCGGCTCCGCCTGCGACGGACGGAGGCCTGCGTCGACTGCGGGCGGTGCGAGCGGGCATGCCCCTCGGGCTGTGCGGGCCGGGACGCATCGAAGCGCGAGTGCTACCTCTGCGGACGGTGCGTCGATGTCTGCCGGACGGAGGGGGCGCTCGGGTACCGTGACGGAGGGCGATGACCCGGGTCGGCCATCAGTGCGATACCGACCCCGGGGCCTGCACGCCCGCCCTCCGGGGGGCGGAACGGCGATCGACGAGAGTTCGAGCGGGTCCCGCACCGGTTCCGGCTACCGATCTCGAATCAAAAATTTTCTGTACGTATCCATGACCCCCTCCCTGTTCCTCTCTCGAATCCGTTTATCGCCGAGGTACACCCCCCAGGGATCGAGGTCTTTCGTAACGATCGATCCGGCGCCAATGGACGCTCCGTCCCCGATCGTCACGCCGGGAAGGATGACGCTGTTCGCACCGATGACGCAGAAGTTCCCGATGCTGATCGGCGCCCTCTTCACGTTCCGGAAGGTCTCGTCCATCGTGGAGTTGCCAAAGCCCCAATCCGTGAAGTCGTCCGAGCCCGACAGCACCCTGCAGCCGTGCGATACGGCGGAGAAGTTCCCGATCTCCACCCGTTCTCCGCCCGCAATAGAGGAGAAGCAGGCGATATGGACATGATCTCCCAGCAGCATCGGCTTCTTCGCGTAGATGAAGACAAAATCGTCGATGATGATATTGTCCCCGAACCGGATATTCTCGATACCGATGATCTTCGCAGTCTCGTATATCTTTACCGACGGACCGGGGTACGCGGCCCCCGGCATACTCGCCTCCGACAGACCGGGCCCCGACACGCGATCACCCGAGGGGCCGTGCCGGACTGGTCGTCTTCCGGTGCAGAATGCGAAGGCGGTCGCGGCTGAGAGCAGGAGTGTCCTGATTGCCCCACGGTGCTCTGTGTGTCATCTGTTCCTCCTGGGCGGTCGGGTTGAGGCGCGGGGCGAGAGCAGGAGATCGGCGGACGTACCCGGTCTTCGGGTCCGTCTCCGCCATCGCCTCCTTCGCCTGTCGTGAGGGAGAACCGTCCCCCCGGTCCGGGGTCGCTTCATGCACCCCGACCATGGTAGGGCGGGGCGCAGCCCCGTGCAGGCCGACGACCCTCTCTGCCTGCCTGTGGGGTAATGATGTAATAAAATATTAACTTTTTGTAATGTTTGTTTGACCAACGCGCTGCCGCCGGGGACGGCGGCACCCCCCTCCGCGGTCCCGGTCCGCCGGTCACGAGACGGGTCTTTCGGGGAACTCCGCCCCCGGTCCGGTGCGAGGGGGCTTTCGCGCCTCCCGTCTGCTCACGGGTGCCCCCTCCGCATATGCGGGCAGTCGGCGAGCGAGCTGGCCCCGTACGGGAAGTGCTCGCACATGAGGGGGCGGCAGGGGTCGTCGTACACGCGGCAGGAGTAGCGCCCCGCCTCCTCGACCAGATGCCGGCACGGGATATCGATCACCAGCGAGATCGTCTCTCCGTCCTCCCTGGTCGTGATGCGGTCGCCGAACTCCGCGAGCGCCCTGAGGCGATCGATCTCGGAGAGGTCGATCGGGTCCATGCTCCTCGCGTACTCGATCTCGAAGGTCTTGCAGCACGCCCCGCAGCTGCGGCAGAGCTCAGGGTCGATGAAGGGGGAGCGGTTCATGTCGGTACCGTATGTCTGCGACCCTGATTAGTGCCGCGTTCGAGGTTTCACTCCCTGCAATCGCGGAGCACTGTTCGCCCTGAACCGGGGCGTCGAGCGGACAGCCCTGCCCCTGCGCGCGGTCCTGCGCCGCACTCGTGGGCGATAGAGGGTATGGGGATGGGTGTTTTTCCCCGCGTACACGGGGAGGCTCGACGCCTCCGCCATGCAGGATACGACTGCCCGACAGGGCGTACGTCCTCTCTCTTCGGTCGTCGGGCTCCCGGAGCGCCTGCCCGGCCGGCAGCCTTATCATTGCCATCGCCGTCATGGTGACCTGATGGAGAGGGATGGCCTGACTCCGGTGGACGTGGCGGGCGCGGGCGACGTGCCCGAGGGGAGCATGGTCCATGTCGAGGCGGCGGGGCTCGAGCTCCTGCTCGCGAATGTGGCGGGCCGGTTCTACGCCGTGGGCGACCGGTGCGGCCACGAGGGGGCGCGGCTCTCGGCGGGACGGCTCGACGGCACGGTC
>Ga0074195_1005117_pt1 | contig 10087 bp, 12 predicted proteins | sample EPASupsiteHSE623_FD_64525 | JGI IMG/M metagenome (GOLD analysis project Ga0074195, IMG submission 64525) | Bioremediated contaminated groundwater from EPA Superfund site, New Mexico - Sample HSE6-23 | ecosystem: Environmental > Aquatic > Deep subsurface > Groundwater > Contaminated ... | reverse complement strand
ATACCTTCCGCTATCTGGAACAGCGCGTTAAGAATTCCCAGTACGAGATGATGACCCGCTCCTTTGAAATAGCGGCGAAATTGAAGGTCGGTGTCGATAAAAAGAGTCGCCAGTTGACCTTTGACACCAGCGGCATAGAGCAGAACATGACCTTTGCGGTCCTTGACGGAACGGCTACGCTTGTTGCCGGTAACTTCACCGGACTCAATTCGTTCGTTGGTATTCCGGCGGTCGATCGTGCCCTCCGGGATGGCGTGGCATCCGACGGTACGCTCCGTATCGGGAACGAAGAATATGTTGTCGGTGTCGTTCCCTTCAATGCAGATACTTCCCTCGATAAACCGAAACGCCTGTTGGCGGTATCCATGGTACCCATTCGCGATGCGTTCAACGGTATCCAGCTGACCTTCCCGGCTCAGGTCTATTCGGGCGGCATCGTGGTTCATGACTTCGAAAAGGACAAGCTCAGCAATATCATGTCGGGTCCTAATCAGATCGTGACACAGGCCGCTGTTGAAGCGATACTGGCCGGTGGCGGTGACCGGACCATCAATCGCTGGTTGCGGCTTCTTTCCTTCACCATGCCCACGGATATCCGTTCTTCGGGCAAGATCGTCTTCATCGCGTTCATGGAGACTATTCCGGGCTACGAAGTTTATCATAAAAGCTCCTTCTACATAGGTATATACGCTCTGCTGGCCATTCTCATAACCCTGATCTTCACCTTTATCATCACCTATGATGTGGAACGTGGGTTCAAGAAGCTGGCAGCCGATATCTCCCGTCTCAAGGTGGGGGAAAAACTCATGCTTCATAAATACAGCCACGGCGCCGGGTTGGTCGTTTCGGCGCTCAACCATATGATCGGTAATTATCAGAAGCACGGTGGCGACGATGGTGCGGGGGCCATGCTTTCTTCGCTGATACCGGAGGCAAAGGAAGATATCGATACCGAGATCCCGGAGCCGTCGTTCGATCGTAAACGGGAAACGCTGGATCCCGCCAAACAATCGGGGCAAAAAGGTCCGGAGGCCAATGGGGGGACAAACCCCAAGACCCAGCGTCCCGCAGCCCCGCGTCCTCCGCTGGCGGAAGAGGACAAAACACAGCTTGCGTCATCCGTCGACATGAGTGGCGAGGTTGACACACCCGCTGCCGCGACCGCCCAGGATCCGTTCGCCGGACTTTGGGAGACCTATAAGAATATAAAGATCAAGAACGGTGAGAAGATAGCCGATCAGGAAAAGGCAGCCTTCTTGGCAAAACTGAAGACCAACCGGGTCTCGATCATGACCAAGTATAACTGCAAAGATGTCTCCTTCTCCATAGAAGAGAAAGAGGGAAAACCGGTGATAAAAGCGAAGCCGGTCAAATAAAGGGGCGCTCATGAAATTCAGTTGCAACAATTGCGGTTTTTCTGCCGAGATACCCAAACAGATAACGATGTGTCCGATGTGCGGCAGTTCTAATACCAGCTATACCGAAGAGGAGGATGCTGGTGTTGCGGACGGTAAAAATGCCGAATCGCCGTCGACCGGTACCGTGACCGCCGCCAATAGCCGGCCCAGCAGTGTCTCTTCTCCGAAATTGGACGATGCTACGCGTGCGCACGCCGCGACCCTTTCGGAAGAGTTCTTCAACAAGAAGCCCTATCAGGAAGAGCATGAGATAGCGGAACTGCTTAAAGAACTTGGTGCCGAAGAGCCGAAAAAAAACGCCTCGAAACTATCCCTGCCGATCGTGATCGGCGGTGCGACCGTGGTCGTTGTACTGCTCGGTGTACTGGCCTATTTCTTCTTCGCTCCGTCGTCCGAGAACGAGAATAAACCGGAAGAGGCTTCTTTGGCGGTTGCCAAAACGCCCGATACCGAAGCGGAACAGCCCTCACCTAATCCTGAGCCGGATCAGCCGGCGCCGGAACCGACCCCCGAGCCTGAAAAGCCTGCGCCTGCTCCCGCGCCGGAAGCTCCGACGCCAGCGCCGGCTCCTACCCCTGAACCTCCCAAGCCGGTTCCCGCTCCCGCTCCGACCCCCGCCCCGGTGAAGATCGAAACTCCCAAGCCAGCCCCCGCTCCTGCTCCTGAGCCCCCCAAACCGGTGGTTCAGCCGAAGCCTGAGCCCAAACCGAAACCGGCCCCCAAATCCAGGCCGGCCGGCGGCGGTGCGGCATTCGATAATTTCGTTACCGAAGGGAACAAGGCGATCGGCGAACAGCGCTTCAGCGACGCCATCCATTCCTACAAGGCGGCGCTCAAGCTGAATCCGCGTGCCGGGAAGCTCTATAAATTCCTCGGGATCGCCTATGCATCCATGGGCAATGCCGCTCAGGCATGCCAGAATTATCGTAAATATGTTGAGCTTGTCCCTGCGGCGCCCGACAAGGCGCAGGTCGAAGAGCTTCTGAGTTCCTGCCAATAAGCACGACCATGTTCTTGCGTATCACCGCGGGAAGCCTGAAAGGCCGGCGCCTGACGGTCCCCGACACGACCCTGCGTCCGACGGAGGAGAAGGTGCGTGCGGCACTTTTCAACACCCTCTTTGCCATGAAAGAATTCGAAGGCGCGCTTTTTCTCGATCTCTTTGCGGGCAGCGGGGCGGTCGGTATCGAGGCGCTCAGCCGTGGCTGTCACCGATCCCTTTTCGTTGATCGTGATCGCAGAACTATTGCTCATCTGCAGCGACAGCTTGCGCTACTTGATCTCGCCGCCACTGCAGAGGCGATCTGCGCCGATTCGTTCACCGCAACGCTCAAGGAGAAGTTATCGGAACGGGCCGATATGATATTCATTGATCCGCCTTATGATGACCGAGAGCGGTTGCCGGGACTGGTGCGTCGCTGTATAGAAGAAGGCATTGTCGCCGACCGCGGCGTCATCGTCATCGAGAGCGACATGGCGATGCCGGAAGAGATAGCGGGGTGGGGCAGGAAGGAGAAGCGCTACGGCGGTACCTTTCTCTCATTTTATACGGGAGGCACAGCATGAAGGGTAACAAGAAGCGGGCTATCTATCCGGGGAGTTTCGATCCGATCACCTTCGGACACGTCGATATCGCCCTTCGGAGCCTGAACATATTCGACGAGCTCATCATTTCTATCGGTGACAATCGCAATAAGCAACCGCTCTTCTCTAAGGATCAGCGTATCGCCCAGATCCGCGAGATATTCAACGACAACGAGGCGATCCGGGTCATTTCGTTCGACGGCCTTCTGGTCGATCTGGCCCGCAGCATGAATATCTTCACCATCATCCGCGGCCTGCGTGCCGTTTCCGATTTTGAGTATGAATTCCAGCTTTCGAGTTTTAATCGAAAGATGGAGCCGCGGGTCGAGTCGTTCTTCATGATGACCAGCGAAAAATACTTTTACATCTCGTCGAGCATGGTGCGGCAAGTGAGTGAGATGGGTGGCGACATCAGCGATTTTGTCCCCCCCAATGTCCTTGCCGATCTAAAGGGGAAAGCAAAGCGGCCATGAAAGAGACCGTTGCCTCTCCAGCCAAGATAAATCTGCGACTCGATATCGTCGGGCGCGATCCGGCGACCGGCTACCATTTTCTCGAGATGCTGCTTGTTCCCATAACGCTGGCCGACGAGATAACGGTCGAAGATGCCGACCGCCTGGAGGTCGTTACCGCGAACTGCCCTGAACATATCCCTTCGGAAAAGAATATCGTCCACCGCATCATTAGGGCGATCGAGACGGATATCGGCCGTACCCTGCCTCCGCTCAGGATAACCATCCGTAAAGAGACGCCGACCGGCGCCGGAATGGGGGGCGGATCAAGCAACGGCGCTGCGGTGCTCGACCATCTCGATAGTCGTTTCGATCTTGGCCTCGGGCTGGAGCGGAAATGTGCCATCGCTTCCCGTGTCGGGAGCGATATCCCCTTTTTCATTCATCATTCTCCGGCTATCGTTACCGGATTCGGTGAACAGGTGCGTCCCTTCCGTATCGTCGCTTTTCCCTTTTCGGTGTTGGTGGTCCATCCCGGGTTCCCGGTCGATACCAAGGGAGCCTACGCCCTGTGGGATAAAAAAATGTTGACAAAACAGTGCCCGGTGACTACAACTATCGACCGTGCGTTTTCTCTCGGTTCTTTGACAGAATGGCTCGATTTCATAAGAAATGACTTCGAGATACCCGTGTTCGGGGAGTATCCGGCGCTCGTGGTCCTGCGGGATCGTATCGCGGCGTGCGGTGCGGTCAAGACATTCATGACCGGCAGCGGTTCGACGATGGTCGGCCTCTTTACCGACGAGGAACGGCGTGAAGCGGCGTTCCGGCGGCTTTCGGCCGAATACGGATTCGTGAGAAAGGTCAGGTTGCTTATATAACGATGGGGCGTCGTCAAGCGGAAAGACTCCGGATTTTGATTCCGGCATTCGGGGGTTCGAATCCTCCCGCCCCAACCATTGAATGGAGGAAGATATGGAAGCCGTCAGCATGAAAGTGTTCCCGAGAACGCCCGGGAAGAAATATGTCAAGGAGGCCCGCAGCAAGGGACTTCTGCCGGTCAACATCTATGGAAAATCGCTTGAGGCGAACATTACCGGTTCGGTCGAGCGTATCAAGATGGTCAAAGCGTTGCACTCCCCGAAAGGACGCAATATCATCATGAGTCTTGAGGCCGAAGGAAAGACCGTGCTGGCGGTGCCTTACCGCATTGATATCGATCCGGTCAAGAACAACATCGCCCACATTGACTTCCTCACCATCGTCGAGAACGAGATGCTGACGGTCAATGTACCGCTGATCAAAGAAGGCCGCTCGCAGGGTGAGATCGTCGGCGGTCGCGCGCTTCAGGTGCTCAAGGAGATATCGGTCCGTTGTCTTCCCGCCAATATCCCGGAAAAACTGACCGTCGATGTGACGCCGTTCGACATCGGCGACCGTATACTGGTCAACGATCTTAAGTATCCCGAGGGGGTCACGCCGAATTATCGCGATAATCCGCCGGCGATCGTCGTCAACAAGGGCCGTGGTCAGAGTGCCGACGAGGCGACCACCGCTGAAGGCGAGGCCGCTCCTGCCGATGGTGCCGCCGCTCCCGCCGACGGGAAGAAACCTGCCGCCGGTGCCGATGCGAAGAAGCCCGCCGAGGCTGAGGCCAAACCCGCCGAGAAAGGCAAGAAGAAGTAGCGTACCACCTTATGCCGTTCCTGCTCCTAGCGGGGCTCGGCAATCCCGGGTTCCGGTACGAATCAACCCGACACAACATCGGATTCAGATTTCTCGACACTATTCAGTCGAATTGCGGTTTTCCTCCCTTCACCTACGAAAAGAAATTCCTCGGCTATGTGTCCCGTCTCGATATGGCCGGGAAGCGGGTCTTTCTGCTGAAGCCCGATACCTACATGAATCTTTCTGGTCAGAGTCTGCGTGCCCTCAGCGATTACTTCGCGATACCGGTGGAAGAAACGGTCGTGGCGCATGACGATCTCGATATACCGTTCGGCACCGTCAAGATAAAGAGCGGCGGCGGCGCGGCGGGACATCGCGGGATGGAATCGATCATCCAGTCGCTCGGCACTCCCGTATTCACCCGGATACGGTTCGGCATCGGTCGGCCCCCCGGCGGTCTTTCGGGCAAGGACTTCGTGCTGCTGCCCTTCTCGGTGGCGGAACAGGAATCGATCGCGAAACTCTGGATGCCGCAGTGGCCCGAACTTTTCAAGATACTCGCGGAACAGGGCTTCACGGCGGCGGCGAACCGTTTCGGCAACCGTTCCTGCCTGCCCGAACCCGTCTCCGCCACAGGCTCTGCCGGGGCAAGCCCGGAGCCGAAAGCGCCGGCCGACGGAGAAAAGAAGTGAACGCATTCCATGATGATCCGCTCTTCACGGTGATCGACGAGACGTTGCTCCATCGCTTTCTGAGAACACCCGACACCGTCGATGTCGCGACGGTCTGCGCCGCTTTCTCCCGGATGCCCTACGAGAACCTGACCAAGATAGTGAAGCGCGATGCGGTCATCGGGCCGTCGAGCGCGAAACGGTTGCCCGACGAGGTCCTCAGCGACCATCTCCTTTACGGCACCGGCGGTACCTGCTTCTCGCTGACCGCGGCGCTCGTGGCGGTCCTCTCGCGCAACGGCATCGAGGCGTGGCCGCTACTCGCCGACCGCCGCTACGGTCCCGACACTCACTGCGGCGCGCTGGTGATGATCGGTGGCCGTCCGCACCTCGTTGACCCCGGCTATCTGATACACCGTCCCGTGCCGCTGCCGCAGGGAACTCCCGTGACGGCCGACAACCGGTTCAACACCGTCGAACTCGTTCCGGTCGAGGGCGGGCGGAAGGTCGAACTCTACACAAAGAGCGGCAACGACCGGAAATATCGTCTGACCTATAGCATGACGCCGGTCGACGGCACGACTTTCGGCGCGGCGTGGGAACGCTCGTTCGCGTGGGAGATGATGACCTATCCGGTCCTCACCCGCGTGACCGCCGCGGCCCACCTTTACTTGCAGGGCGACGAACTGCGGGTCCGCGAAGGGGACAGGACGACGCGTTATCGGCTCGACAGCGAGGCACGCGGGCAGTTCATCGCCGAACGCCTCGGGATGGCTCCCGCGCTCATAGAACAGGCACTACGATTGGTGGGGCATGGCGCCGTGCATACCGGTTGAGCCGGTGAAATACTTCGTTGCGGTGCTCTACCGCGATCCGGCGGCGCTCGACCGTGCCCGCCGAGAAATGGTCGAACGGTGGGGCGCCATCGATTTCGAGAGCCCGGATCATCCCTTCGATACGACCGACTATTACCGTGCCGAGATGGGGGAGGGGCTCCAGCGGCGGCTCCTTTCGTTCGACCGACTTCTGTCGCCGACCGAACTGGTGGGGATGAAACTCGCCTGCAACGATATTGAAGACCTGCTCGCCGCCGACGGCAAACGGACCGTGAACCTCGACTGCGGCTACCTCGACCATCACAAAGTGGTCCTCGCCTCGGCAAAGGGGGCGGGCCACAAACTCTACCTCGACCGGGGTATCTGGGGCGACATCACCTCCCGCTGGCAGAACGGCGCTTACCGCCCCTTCGAATGGAGCTTCCCCGACTTCAAGGACCTGCGCTATCAAGCCGAACTGGCCGCCATCCGCACCCGCTACCTCGCCCAGCGGAAAAAAATCTTGCCAAGCGCCCATTCCTTATTATAATCCAGCCTTCGTTCGTTCATTGAACTCCGGAGAAGTTCTCCCCTTGTTCAATTGAAGTAATTGGACTTTACACCCATGAGGAGGAGTCATGAGAGAGAAGTATTTCGAGTCTACCGTCATCCTTAAGCCCGAAGGCGGCATGGAGTCGGTCAGACAGTTCGCCGACCGTATCAACGGCATCGTTGAAACGATGAGCGGCAAGATCGTATCGCTTCAGTCCTGGGGCGAAAAGAAGCTCGCGTACGAGATCAGCAAGAACATGAAGGGTCACTATGTCTATTTCGACTACGTGGGCACCGGCGCGGTCGTTGCGGAACTCGAACGTAACTTCAACAACTGGGAGCACGTTCTCAAGTTCATGTCGTGCCGCATCGACAAAGAGGTGAACCTCGAAGAGCTCAAGGCCAATGCCAAGGGCGTCGCGGTGATGGCCGACAGATTCCAGGAATGGAAACCGCGCGACGATCGTCCCGAGCGGACGGCGCTGCCGGTAGCGGCGGTCGAGGCCACCACCCCGGCCGATGACAACCGTGAATACAACACCAAACTTCAGGCATCGCTCAACAAGTCCAAGGATGTCGAAGAAGAGAACGTGGAACTATAATTAAGGAGAACGTCATGTCGGCTTATAGAAAAAGAAAGGTCTGCCGTTTCTGCGCCAACACCGAGATACCGCTTGACTACAAGCATCCTGAAGTGCTTCTGAACTACATCACCGAGCGCGGCAAGATCATTCCGCGCCGTATCAGCGGCATCTGCGCGAAGCATCAGCGCGATCTCGCCTGCGAGATCAAGAAGGCGCGCACCATAGCGCTGCTGCCCTACACCGTGACCGGGCGATAGGAGGGAACCATGAAGATCATACTTACCAAGGATATCGACAAGGTCGGCGGCGCCGGCGAGATCGTGAAAGTGAAGGACGGCTACGCCCGTAACTTCCTCATCCCGAAAGGGTTCGCCATGCCCGCCAACGAAAAGAACGTCAAAGAGCTGGAATTCAACCGCCGCCTCATCCAGAAGCAGATCGACGGCGAATACGGCAAAGCCCGCGAGCTGGCCGAGAAGATCGCGGCGATCGACATCAGCATCGCCAAGAAGGTCGGTGAAGAGGGCAAGCTGTTCGGTTCGGTCACGACCCGTGAGATCGCCGACGCGATCAAGGAAAAAGGGTTCGAGGTCGATCACCGGCACATCATCCTCGACGGCCCCATCAAGAAGAGCGGCGTCTATGAGGTCGAGGTCAAGCTGTTCCGCGAACTCAAAGGCAAGGTCAAGCTCTGGGTCGTGGCGCTCGAAGAGGAGACTCCCCCGCCGGCGGTCGAATGAGACAACTCGTTACACTGCCCCATAATCTTGAGGCCGAGGCATCGCTTCTGGGATGTCTTCTACTCAAAGGGGCGCTGTACGGGACCGTTGAGGAGCAGGGACTCGTTCCCGCCGATTTCTGGGAGATACGTCATCAGAACATCTTCAATGCGATACAGGAATTGTACCACTCCGGCCGGACCCCCGATCTCATAACGGTCAGCGAGGAGCTCAAGAAGCGCAACGAACTCGATCTGGTCGGCGGGACCAATTATCTGACCGATCTGATGGACGCGGCACAGTTCACCTCCGAGGCGGCGCTCAAGGATCATGCCGGTATCGTCGGTGACAAGTCGCTCCACCGTCAATTCATCAAGATCTGCGAGGAGAACGCATCGCATTCGTATCGTCAGGAGTCGGATTTCGACGATATCGTCAACGAGACGACCAACGAGCTCATTCAGCTGAGCATCCGCCGCAACACCCGGTCGGTGGTCCGGATAAACAGTGTCATCGACAGCGAGATAGACGGCCTGAAGAAGCGCATCGAACAGGACCTCGTCCTGCAGGGACTCACCTCGGGCTATGATAGCCTCGACAGCCTCACGACCGGGTTCAAGCCGGGAGAAATGGTGGTCGTCGCGGGCCGTCCCGGCATGGGAAAGACCAGTTTTGCGCTCAATATGGCGGTCGAGATGGCGAAAAAGGGGGCCACCGTCCTTTTCTTCACCATCGAGATGCCGGCCAGTCAGCTCGTGCGCCGTATCTTTTCGCAGGAATGTCTCATCAATGCGAAGAATTTCACGACCGGTCGGCTCGATCCCGATGAATACAAGCGGCTCTGGCAACAGATCGATCAGCTGAGTTCGTTGCCGTTCTACATTGACGAATCATCGTATCTGACCATCGCCGATATCCGCTCGAAGGCCAAGAAGATACGGCTCGAAGCCGGGCGTCTCGACGCCGTGTTCATAGACTACATCCAGCTCATGCGCGATTCGGCCTATCCCGACGACCGGGTCCGTGAGGTCGAACACATATCCCGCAACATCAAACTCTTTGCCAAGGATCTCGGTATACCGGTCGTTACGCTTGCCCAGCTCAGCCGCAAGGCCGAGGACCGAAAAGACGGTATCCCGATGCTTTCCGATCTGCGCGACAGCGGCGCCATCGAACAGGATGCCGACCTGGTCATGTTCATCCACCGTGACATGTCGAAAGAGGCGCGAGAACGGGACATGGCATCCATTCTCGTGCGTAAGAACCGCAACGGGCAGACCGGCGATGTCAAACTGCGTTTCATATCCCACTATACGAAGTTCGCTCCGATAGACGAAACGGCGGAAGAGGGGTTCTGACCCTGCTCCGCTCCGGAGAGATCCATGGAACACCGGTCCGGACCGCTCATTCGCGGTGCCCTATCCATCGGTGTCGTCGCGACGGCCATGGTCGCGATGATGCTCTATCTCGAACACAGTACCGCCGGCCCTTCTTTTTGCGAGCGCTGTGCCATTGATCTTGCGGTCACAGAGAATGGGTTGCTTACCTACCGATCGGGAGAACAGGTAGAACTGGAGAACCGATACCGGCTCAGGCGGGAGATGTCGCGCGAAAAAGATCATAT
>Ga0074195_1005116_pt1 | contig 10089 bp, 14 predicted proteins | sample EPASupsiteHSE623_FD_64525 | JGI IMG/M metagenome (GOLD analysis project Ga0074195, IMG submission 64525) | Bioremediated contaminated groundwater from EPA Superfund site, New Mexico - Sample HSE6-23 | ecosystem: Environmental > Aquatic > Deep subsurface > Groundwater > Contaminated ... | reverse complement strand
GCCTTTGCCACCCGTTTCGTGCCGTGGCGGCCGATATAACGAGCGACCTCGCCGCCGCCGGCGGAAAAGCCGATCAGAACGGCGCGCTTCAGGTCGAGCATTTCGATAAGCTCCGAAAGGTCGTCGGCATAGGTGTCCATGTTGTTGCCATTCCACGGTTGACACGAACAGCCGTGACCTCGCCGGTCATGGGCGATACAGCGATAGCCTCTCTCGGCTAGGAACACCATCTGAGATTCCCAACTATCGGCACTGAGCGGCCAACCATGACTGAACACCACCGGCTGTCCGGTGCCCCAATCTTTGTAATAGATCCGTGTTCCGTCTTTCATCGTAATGGTGTTCATCTGGTCACCGCCATGAACCGCTTATTCACTTCATTCCAGTTGATGATGTTCCAGAACGCCTCGATGAATTTCGCGCGGTCATTCTTGTAGTCGATGTAGTAGGCATGCTCGAAGACATCGAGCACCATTAGAATGGGAAACTTGGGGTAGACATTCGTGTTATGCTTCTCGATCTGCATGATGAGCGGTCGGCCGGTGTGTTTACAGTAGGCGAGAGCGGCCCAGCCCGAGCCTTCGACCGTGGCGGCGGTTTTGGTGAATTCGCTTTTGAAACGGTCGAAACCGCCGAATTCTTTGCTGATCGTTTCGGCGATCGTACCGGTAGGTTTTCCGCTGCCTTTGCTTGCGGGCGCCAGATTGCCCCAGAACAGCGAATGCAAAACATGTCCGCCGATATTGAAGGAAAGCTCCTTCAAGGTGGATCTCATATCCAGCTCGGCGTTCTCTTTGCGCGCTTTGTCGAGTTTCTGTAGTATCCCGTTGCTACCGGTCACATACGATTGATGATGTTTCTCATGGTGTATCCGCAATTGCTCTTCGGACATATACGGCGCCAAGTCCTTATAGTCGTATCCGAGCTTGGGTAATTCGTATGCTCTGCTTGTTTCCGACAGGGAATCATTCTTCTGTTCTATTTGCATGGCACACTCCTACGTTATGGTATGTTTCACTGCGATACGCTCCTCCTGTTCTTACACGATCAATTTCTCGAGCCTCTTGTTGACCGTGCCCCAGTTGACGAGGTGAAAGAATGCGTCGATGAATTTGGCGCGGTCGTTCTTATAATCTATCTGGTATGCGTGGTCGAAAACATCGGCCACCAGCAGGATGGAATGCATCGGGCAGATCTTGGTGTTGTGTTTTTCGAGCTGTAGGATCGATGGCCGTCCGGTTTTCCGGGAAAAGGTCAGCGCCGCCCAACCCGGGCCCTCTTTGCTGATCGCGGCTTTGGTGAATTCTTTCTTGAACCGGTCGACGCTGCCGAATTCTTTGGTTAAAACAGCGGCCAGCTTCCCGTCGGGCTTGCTACTGCTCTTTCCCTCCGGCGCGATATTGCTCCAAAACAGCGAGTGTAGTAAATGCCCGCCGATGTTGAAGGAAAGATTCTTTAATGTTGACGGCAGATCCAGATCTACGGTTTTTTCTTTGCGCGCTTTCCCCAGTTTTTGCAGGATCTCATTAGCGCCGTTCACCTGTGCCTGATGGTGCTCTCCATAATGCGTCCGTATCTGTTCTTCGGACATATACGGTGCCAAGTCCTTATAGTCGTATTCGAGCACGGGTAGCTCACACAACATACTGGTCTCTGACATGACGGTGCTCTCCTTTTTTTATTTGCATTGCGCACTCTTACGCTATGATACACTTCCTTGTTTATTCTGCATGACCTCCCTTGTCTTTCTGCGCTGATCGGATGCCAATTGAAAAAGCATGTCGATCTTCTGGATCTCCAAAAGCAGGGTCCGGTCACGGCTCAGACCGCTGAGATTCTCAATAAAATTTTTAAGTTTCACTTCGTCGGGACTTGTTTTTTCGATATTAGTTTTCATCGCGATACGCTCCTCCTTACTTTTGTTTTTTCCTCTATCAGGGTTCGATCTTGTCGCTCACCCATTGGCGCGTAGAATCGGAGGCTTCCTTCAGCTCGCCGTATGCCTTTTTGAGGTCGGCTTTAACATCGTTCCATGTTGACTCGGTGGCGTTCTCGGCTTTATCGAGGCGATCTTTTGCCTGAGCCCATTTATCGCGCAACAGGTTGCGTTTGATCTTGGCGTCGGCTTTTGTCGCGGCATTGGCTCTATCGATCTTGGCGGAGAGCCGATCAACTTCATTCTGGGTTTCCGCCAATTCCTTTTTCATCTTGTCGACGAATTCGGCTTTCTGCGCGTAATTGTAATCCTTCATGGCCTGCACAGCCTCTTTTGTTTCCGCTTTTGCCTTTTCGAGCTGCACTGCCGTCGGATTGGTTTCTTTCGAGGTACAGCCCATCACCAGCGCGGCAACGAAAAAAGAAATGATGATCAATATCGCCTGTCTCATAATTTTACCTTTCGTTGATGTTACGTCTTGCATCGATCGAGTAGCCTCCTGCTTCAGATCACGGTTCATCTTCTGATCGACCGATGGCCCGGGAACGCGGCGCATCGCGCGTTGTTCCCAGGTCCGGTTTGTCAGTTCGGGTTCAGGTCAGGAACGGATCTTGTCGAGCTTCAACTTGATCGCTTCCTTGGTGTCGCCGAATTTCTCCTGAATGAGGCCATAGAGCTTTTCCACGGAGCCTTCAGCTTTCTTGAAGTCATCGTCGGTGAGTTCGCCCCACGCCATCTTCGCTTTTCCCTTCATCTGTTCCCACTTGCCTTTCGCTTGATCCTGATTCATCTGATCCTCCTTTTGGCGGCACACAGACCGCTCTTTCTAGTTAACAAATCCGTAACACGACGGGTATGCTTCAAAGGTCATGCAAGCCCAGAAATCGGCGCACCCTTTGTCGACACAGGTGCCGATCTGATCGTTGGCGGCGGCCTGATGTTCGTTACCGCAATTGTCCTCGATCGAGTCGCGGCAGGCACTGACGCAGGCGTCGTTCTCATCGCCGGTCGGGTTCTGGTCATCGCAACCGAATTTCTTGTCGCAATAGTCACCACAGGCGATGTGGGAATCAAAATTGTCTATGGCCTCTTCAGTGCTTTCGCAACCGAAGTTCATCGGACCGACGCAGAACAGTAGTGCAATCACAGCAAAAAGCGGAAGCTCAACCTTGGATGCAAGTCTCATGAAATTCCTCCTTCAAAATAGGTCATGTTGGTTTATCGACGCCAAGTATCTTGCGGATATGTTTCCCGCCGGGCCGGTCGTGTATCGCCGCCCTGAGTACCGTGAGGAGTTCGTCGGCACCCGGTTTGGTCGCGGTCGCGTTGATCGCCTCGGTGAGCACCGAAAGGGCGTCGTCGCGTTCCGCCAGTTCGTTACGGCGCAGGCGATTTTTCCGGATGGCCCAGATGAGCGTTATGACCAGCCCCAGCGCTATGGCGGCAAGCCCGATCCCCAGCGTCCATAGAATGCGGCTGCCGGCGAGCGATGCGTTGCCCGCCGCGATGAGCAGTGCCCCGTCCTCTTTCGCTATGGTGCCGTCCGCGCGGTCGCGGCGGGTGTCGTCGAGTGCATCCTGAAAGCCGAGTGTCGCCTGTTTGGCGATCTCATGGGCCGCCACGCCGAACGCCACGGTCCGCTCCTCGGAACTTCCCATCTGGCCATCGACGGTCTCGAAGATAGTGGTCACCAGATCGGTCACGGTGGCCCGCATGGCCAGCCGCATCCGCAGCTGTACCTTTTCATCAAGGATACGCGCGAACATCGTGTCGACCGCCGTGCCGGAAACCTTCGCCGTAAGGCTGGTCAGGAACGCCTCGAGGCGCGCCCGTCGGTTGGGTTCTTCCAAGGTGTCGAGCATGCCGTCCACAAAGCCGGCGCTGAGCCGGGCGCTCATGATCTTCACGCGCTCTTCGTCTATCGCCGCCACGATCTGAGTTTGTATCGCGGGATCGGCGAATTCATCTACGGCGCTGGCGATAACGGCGGGAGTGACCTCTTCGGCGACGCTCCGGAGCATGCCGGCACAGCCGATATTCGCCCCCGCAAGCAGTACCGCCGTGAGAAGACAAAGCCAGTAGCGTGTTATCCACATCGTATGTTCCCGTCCGCCGCTGATCGTTCGGTTAGTGCGCGTGGTGCGGATGGCTTCTTTTGAAGAGCAGCGTGGCGAGCATGAACCCGATACCGAATAAGGCGATGCCGCCTATCAGCGGATGTCGTTCGACCTCATGAGCGAAACCCTTGATGACCTTTCCGCCCCGTTCGCCCGCCTCTTCGATCCGGTTCTGAAAACCGGCCCATACGCCGGGATCGTCCCCGTCGGCGCCGGGATCGCGCCGCTGCGGGCGTTCGGCGACCTTCTTGAGGCCGGCGGCGAGTGCGGCGAGCTCTTTGTGTAACTTCGCGATGTCTGCAGTAAGCGCCTCAAAGGTGCTTTCGATCTTTTTCTCTTCCATTTTTTTCTCCTGTGCGGGCGCGCCGATTAATCGCCGCCCGCTGTTACTTTGTTGGGGGACGGAGCGACCGGGTCTTCCGGCCCGAGCAGGAAGGCGACCCAGCGGGTGCTTTCACTGCTCTCAAAGGCGAATTTCAGGGTCATGGTAAGGGGAATACACAGGACCGCGCCGACCGGCCCCAGCAGGCTTCCCCAGAACATCAACGAAAGAAAGACCACCAGCGTCGACAGTCCGAGCTTCCGTCCCATCAGCTTTGTTTCGATAACATTATCAAGTACGACATTGATGACCATGTATCCCGCGGTCGCCAGAAGGGCGCGCCATATCCCGAATTGGATAAAGGTGAGAAGAATGGCGGGGATGGCGGCGATGCTGGAGCCGAGGGTCGGTACATAGTTGAGAAGGAACGCCAAAAAGCCCCACAGAATGGGAAAATCGACCTGAAGGATGTAGAGCCATATCGTTATCAGGATGCCGGTCGCCAGACTCATCAGTGTTTTGATGACCATGTAGCGTTTCATGTCGTTGACGAAGGTGGTGAATCGGGGAAATACTTGATGCGGATCGCCCAGAACGGTGCGCAATTTGACCGGGAAACTCGCCGCTTCAAGAAGGATGAAGGTAACCGTCAGAACGATCAGGAGGATGTTGGAGAAAGCCGATCCCAGCCTCATGAACAGGCCGGCGGTCAGACTCATGACCGATGCCGGGTTGATGTACTCGAGGAAGAGCTTGTCGGGAAGCGTGATGTGCCTGCCCGCCAGAAAAGCTTTGAAAGCGGCGACCTGTTCATGGATGCGCGCCTGATATTCGGGGATGGCGACATAAAAGCTGTTGATGGATGTGCCGACCACGGCGGCGATCGCCAGCATACAGAATATCAGCGCGGTCACTACGATCCCTACCGCTACGATCACCGGCACTCGTTTCCGTTCAAGCCAGAATACCGGCGGCGTCGCCAGAACGGCAAGAAAGACCGAGACGAGGAACGATGCCAGGACCGACTCGGCCTGACCGATGCCCCAGATGATGAATACGATCGCTGCGGCGATAAGAAGGAATCGTGACAGAGGGTGCAGGGATCCCGGTTCGCTCATGATACATACCTTTCTTCTGCTCTACTGTGATTCATTGGCTACATCGGGAGATGTTCCGTCCTGAGAGGGGACCTCTTCTTTTTCGGGGACATCGACGATATCGGCCCATTGTTTTTTAACAAACGCCGCTATGGCCATGCCGATGGAGGTCGAGATCGTGGAAAAGATGTTGATCACCCGCATGTTCCGATCGATGCCGTGGGCCAGGTTCCCGGCGGTGGCGAGGAGGTCCGCGATGTTGTGCTCGCCACCCTTTAATCCGCGGCTCACTATCTCCACACGCTCTGAAATGATCTCGCATTTGGCCAGTGTCCGCCGGAGCCGGGCACCGACCTCGGCGATCTCTCTGCCGAGTCGGTAAAAAGCGATGGTCATCATAATGATCAGCGGGATCGATACCCCGACGAGCACCGATGCCAAGATGACCACGATCAGCTGCCAGTTCTCCATGGTATCCTCCGGTTCTTCCGATCGCTCAAAGCTTTATTTTTTTGAAAGCGCCCTCGAGCTCGCTCCACGCATGCTCGACGCCGCCCTTCAGAACGCCCCAGTTCTCACCGCTCGCCGTTTTGAGTTCGTCGAGCTTCGACTGCGCGACCCGATACTTCGTTTTCATCTCCTCAATGCCCTTGTAATAATCGCTCTTCGCCTCTGCGCCGACCCCTTCAGCCTTGGCCACGAGTTCGTCGAGCTTCGCGCCCCATTCCTTAAGTTCCGTTTCCATTTTTCCCACATGTTCATTCGTTTTTTTCATGAGAGTCTCCTTTCTTTTCATACGTTTTAGAATCGGTAGCGTGCTCCTATGGCAAAATCGATATCGTAGTAGATGCCAGTATCGGGAACAATGACGAGGAATCCGACCGGCGCCAGTTCGATGAAGATGTCGAAGGGGGCATTGACGAATGACGCCCGGAGACCCACCAGACCGCGCGCTCCGAACCCGAAGTGCGATTGATCGCTATAGTCGCGATGATCGTGGTATGCGTAGTAATGGCCCGAGAACCATTCGGCCTTGCCGCCGAACCCGAAGTAGAACGGCAGAGACGCCGTCGGATTGTCGCGCAGGAATACCCATGCGTCGTAGGTCCAGTCCACCATTATGGCGATCGCGTCGCCGGGAAATGGACTGAAGCCTAAGTGTGCCTGTATGGCATTGCTCTCACCCAGACCGGCCCGCAGGGTAAGGCCGGTCGGATCACCGAGGATGAGCCCCAGCGAAAAACCGTTCCGATCGGATGCGGAAGCGTTTGCCGCCGTTGCCTCCTGCGCGGTTTGTTCGGCGTTCGCCACGATCGGTACGATGATCAAAGCGAACAGCAGAAGTCCTGCAGAGAAGAGATGTCTGGTTGATGTCTTCCATGTATTCATTATTATACCTTTTTCCCTTGTATGAGACGTATGATGACCGCAACCACGGCGACCACGAGGAGAATATGAATGAATCCTCCAAAGGTGTACGAGGTCACGAAGCCTAGTATCCACAGGACCATAAGTACGAGGGCTATTGTCCACAACATGATCTCCTCCTTGTTTTTATTCGGCGCAATCGGTCGGGCAGGATTCTCCATCCTTGAGCCGACGGAATTCGACCCGGCGGTTGAGCACATGGGTGCTCAAAGGCACGAGCTGACAGCGTTCACCCATGCCGACTGTGGGCATGCGTGATTCGGCCAGATCGCGTCTGATCATATATCCCTGCACCGCCGTCGCCCGCCTGCTGCTGAGGTCCTGATTGTGGCCGGGAGGGCCCTCTTCCGATGCGTAGCCTATGATGCAGACGCGGCATGAGGGGTCGAGCGCGATCGCTGCGGCCACCGCATCGAGCACCGGATCCATGGTCTGTGGCTCTTCATCTTGGAGAATGGGCATTGCCGCGCTGTTCTGATCGAACTGCACGATAAGCGACATCGCCGGGCCGTGGCACGGATCGATGGGACAGCCTAATGTCGTTGCCGGTCCGATCTGTGTCGGGCAACGGTCATAGGGGTCGCATATGCCGTCACGGTCACGGTCGCCTTTGGGACAGACCAGACAAGGAACGGCCCCGGTCGTTTTCTGCACACAATCCTCCTGCACACACTCAGCCTGCACACATTTCTCCTGCACACATTCCGGGGCGGCCGGACATGACTGGTTCGGTTCGCATTCCATTTCTTCCTTATGGGTAGGACCAAAGGCGATATCGATACCGACGGTCAGGAAATGGCCGTCGTTCGGATCCTGATTATCGGTGTTATCGGCCTGTACGACCTGGCCGTACCGTACCACCGGGCCGAGCGCCAACCATGAGGTGATCTGGAAGTTATAGCCAACACCGGCGTCGAATCCGAAACGATCAAGTTCGCCCGTCCGGACATAGCCCAGATTGCCGTCCACAAACAGGCCGCCCAATTGCTCTGCTTGCGGCTGAATGCCGGCGAGAGGCCGCACCCGCACACCGGCCAGCGCGAAGTGCGCCGCACCGATCTTACTGAAGTTCTTGCCTGCCGGTGTCACCAGCATCGCGTAAGACCATTGTAGGTCCACGAAGTGCCCCAGCGATATCCCCGGCCGGAGGGCGAAGTAGAAACCCGGCGTGAACCGGTCGAGTTGCGGCTTATCCACCCAGAAGGCGGCGGCCGGTTCAACATGGAAGGTGAAATCCTGCGCGGCGGCGGGCCGTGCGATGAACAGCACGGCAAGGCAGAGCGCCAGCCCGACCACACCGGCCGTCAGACCGGTGTAGTGCAGGCGCCACCCGCGTTTTTTCGAGTTCGTCGTGATGATCGGTCTCATGTCTATCTCCTTTCCGTTTGCATGGTTGTTGCGTATCGGTTCCTGTTTTTCATATCTGTTTTTCATTACGGGCACCCGGTTTTGCTCGGCACTGAAACGACATTGGTGTCGAATACGAATGCGCCGTCGGTGGAGGCTCCCGCGAAGAGTCTGCCGCAGGAATTTGCGCCGGTCTCCATCGTGATGTCATCGTACGCCAGTATGTTCCCCTGGAATTCGGAGTAGGTCCCCAGTGTCGCGGCGCTGCCGGCCCACCACCAAACATTGGCGGCCTTCGCTTTGCCGATCAGGATGATATGCGTGTCAACGCCGGCAGCCTGTGCCGCCGTGCCGATCGTGCCCGATGACTGGAAGACGAAGATGGCGTTCGGATCGCCCAGTCCGTCAAGGGTGAGATCGCCCGTTATCATGATGGTCGTGAGCGATTGATAGACGCCGGGGGTGAAGTAGTTATCCCCTTGTACCAGCGCGCTTCCCGTCACGGCGCCCAACGTGGTGCCGGCCGGGAGATTGATCGTAGCGGGAGTTCCCACAAGGTTGGCGGGGCTCAGGTCTATAAAGGTCTGCCGCAGATCGGCGATAACCGCCGCCGACGTGGCACCCGCATCGGGATAGAGGTCGCTGTATACCGTGCCGTTGATCGTGGGAGCCATGCCGCCACAGGCACCGAAACCTCCCGCAGCATCAATGGCGATCCCATTACACGCGGCAAGCGGATCGAGCACCACATCGCCGTTGATATGGGTGAGCGGCGCGGTGATGGTGTTGGTTATGCCGCCGGTAGAGGCGATCGCGAACGGTGCGGCAGCGCCGAGATCCACGAGGATGACCGGGCCGGCCGTGGTGAATTTCCACACATAGTTCGCCGCCAGTGCATTGCCGGCCACATCGGTAGCGCCGGTAGTGATGGTGGCGGTGTATTCGGTGTCGGGATCGAGTTCTGCATCCGGCGTAAAGGTCGCCGTGGTGCCGACATACAACACCGAGCCGTTGATCTGCGTCGCGCCGTCGAACAGCGTAAAGGTCAGATCGGTGATCGTCAGAGAGTCCATCGCCTCACTGAAGACGGCGGAGACCGTCGCGTCGAGGAGCACTTCGGTTTCCAGATCATCGGGATTGGTCGAAATGACCGTGGGCGGGGTGGTCTCGATGGTCGTGAAGGTCCAGACGTAGTCGGCGGCCAGCGCATTGCCCGCGAGGTCGGTGACGCCGGTGGTGATGGTGGCGGTGTATAGGGTCTCGGGGTCGAGATCGACAGCGGGGGTGAACGTCGCCGTGGTGCCGACATACAACACCGTACCGTCGACCTGAACCAGTCCGTCGAACAGCGTGAAGGTCAGATCGGTGACCGTCAAGAGGGCCATCGTTTCACTGAAGACGGCGGAAACCGTTGCGTCGAGGAGCACGTTGGTATCCAGATCATCGGGATTGGTCGAAAGAACCGTGGGGGGCGTGGTCTCGATGGTCGTGAAAGTCCAGACATAGTCGGCGCCCAGCGGATTGCCGGCAAGATCGGTAGCATCGGTAGTGATGGTGGCGGTATATACCGTCTCGGGATCGAGATCGACCGTCGGAGTGAAGGTCGCCGTGGTGCCGACATACAACACCGTGCCATCAACCTGAACCAGTCCGTCGAACAGCGTGAAGGTCAGATCGGTGACCGTCAACGGGGCCATCGGCTCGCTGAAGGTGGCGGAGACCGTCGCGTCAAGAAGCACAAAGGTGTCAAGATCGGCGGGATCGGTGGAGAGGACCGTCGGCGCGATCGTGTCGATGGCCGCAGCGGTCGTGAAGGTCCAGACATAGTCGGCGGCCAGCGGA
>Ga0074195_1005115_pt1 | contig 10090 bp, 10 predicted proteins | sample EPASupsiteHSE623_FD_64525 | JGI IMG/M metagenome (GOLD analysis project Ga0074195, IMG submission 64525) | Bioremediated contaminated groundwater from EPA Superfund site, New Mexico - Sample HSE6-23 | ecosystem: Environmental > Aquatic > Deep subsurface > Groundwater > Contaminated ... | reverse complement strand
GGATTTCAATGTCAACGTCAACACGCATTCGGACGGCTTTCTCCTCCATGGCATTGGCGGCCATACCGACGCGGCTTCCGGAGCCGGCTGCACGATCATCACCGCGCCCTCGTTCAGGAAACGCATTCCCATCGTCCGCGAAAAAGTGACGACGGTGACTTGTCCCGGGGAAGTGGTCGACGCGATCGTGACGGAGCGCGGCATAGCGATCAATCCGAAGCGGGGGGACCTCAGCGAGCGCGCGAAATTCGCGGGCCTACCCCTTTTGAGTCTCTCGCAGCTTATGGACGATGTCCACAAAATCACGGGGATTCCCGAGGCGCCGCGATTCAAGGACAGGCTGGTAGCCCTGATCGAATGGCGCGACGGCAGTATCATCGATGTCGTGCGGGAGCTCGATATCTGATCGCCCGCTCGCCGAGTTCCTGACGCCTGTCCCTTGAAGATTTTTTTAATTTTAGCCCTTGACAAAAACCGCAAACATTATTAGTGTACTAGCTATCTAGTACACTAGGAGTGTCTAATGGTGCAAATCCAATCCATGACCTTCGGGTATGGGAAGGGGCCGCTCTTCGAGGGCCTCGATCTAAAGCTTGAGCCGGGAACCGTGTTCGGGCTTTTAGGCTTGAATGGGGCCGGCAAGACGAGTCTGCTGAAACTTCTGGCCGGCGCCCTCCGTCCCCAATCGGGCTCGATCCGGGTTTTCGGCGCCGAGCCTTGGCGCAGGGAAGCTTTCTTCCTCGCCGACACGGCGTTCGTGCCGGAGGACCCCTGGCTTCCCGCCGTGAAGCCATCGGTTTGGCTGGAGCGCTATGCCGTATTCCGGCCAGCCTTCGACAAGGGGCAATTCGCCTCGCTTTCCCGGGAGTTCGCGCTGGATGAGGGCAAGCTGCTCACAAAGTATTCCTACGGACAGCGCAAGAAATTCGCCCTCGCGGCCGCCCTCGCGAGCGGGGCTCGCTTAGTTCTCCTCGACGAGCCCACGAACGGCCTCGACATTCCCTCCAAATCCCAGTTCAGGCGGGCTTTGGCCGCCGCCGTCGACGCCGATCGCGTTGTCGTCGTTTCCACCCACCAAGTGCGTGATCTCGAACGGGTGATCGATCCCGCGGTGATCGTTCATGGGGGAAAAATTCTTTTCAGCCTCGACTCAGACCAGATTTCCGAAAAGCTGGGTTCGGCTCAAGTCAGGAACCTTGGTCCCGATGTCATCTACGCTGAAAAGGACGGGGTAGGGTATTCGGCCCTCGTCGCCCGTTCGGGCGTCGAGGGGGCGAGAACTGAGGCGCAGACCGCGGATCTCGAGCTGCTCTTCAACGCGGCGATAGCCTCGCCGAGCCGCCTGGCCGCCGCGTTGCGGGGAGAGCGTCTCCCTCCCTTCGATCCGTCCGAAGCCGCGTCGAGGGAACGAAATGTCGAGGAGGCCGCGAAATGACGAAACAAACGCTCGCTCAGCCCTTCAGCGCCGCGAGGGTGTCGCTGCTGATACGAAACAGGGCTTTCGAAGACCTGCCTTCTCTCGCCATCGGGCTGGGTATCCTCGCCGGTTTGAACCTCCTCTCCATTCTCATAGGCGGTCGGGCTTTTATGAACGACTCGACTGGCCAATCCTGGGCCTTCGTCATGAGCCTCTCCGGCATCGTTTTATCGGCCTCGGCCTTCAAAGGCATGCATGACGGACGTTCGGGCACTGACTGGATCCTTCTTCCGGCCACCAACCTGGAAAAGTACGCTGCCGCCTTGGTTTCCTACCTTGTCATTTTTCCGCTCGTCGCGATGGTGGCGGCAACCGGGCTCTCAGCCCTTCTCTCGCTGGTCGAACTGCTCGCGGGCGGCCCCGGGGGAAGAATCTGGAATCCTCTGCGCGCCGTGGGATTATCGGGTTGGGCGGATTACGCGACCTGCGCCCTGATCTTCGCCGTCGGTTCGGCTTCCTTCAGGAAGAGGGCCCTTATAAAGACCTTGGGCTTGATGACCGCCTATGTGCTGGTCGTCTCCGGAATCCTATTCGCCGCGATCTTCCTGGTGAGGAAACTGCAAGGGCTGCCCCTGCCCGATATCGCCATCAACAATGGGGATATAAAAATCGGTGGCGATCTGGCGATCGGTGGCCAGCCGGCGCTGAACGCTATCATGAATGTCGTCCGCTATGCCCTGATGCCCGCCTTTGCCCTCGTTTACGGCTTCTTCCGCGTGGCGGAAAAGGAAGCGCGCGATGAGGTTCAATGACGACAAGCCGATCTTCGCCCAAATCGCGGAGCTTTTCGCCGAGGATATTGTCGCGGGAAGGATCGCCTCGGGAGCGCGGCTTCCCTCCGCCCGCGATATCGCGGCTTCCTTCGAGGTGAATCCGAATACCGCCGCCCGGGCTCTCCAGTCCTTGGCGGAATCCGGGATCGCCCGGTCAGAGCGCGGCACCGGATACTATGTCTCCGAAACGGGAGCCCCTACGGCAAGGGCATTGCGCCGGTCCCGCTTCCTCGATGAGGAAGTGCCCCGCCTGTTCAGGTCCATGGCCGATCTTGATGTATCGTTCGGGGAAATCGAATCGCGATGGAGGGACTTTGAAGCCTCTATCGCGGCGGACAAGAAAAAGGATGGAATCGCATGAAAGCCAGCAACAAAATACTCGCGCTCTTCGGCGCCGTCACGCTGATCATTATCGCGATGGTAGCCTTCATCGCCGGCACGGCTCCGCTTTGAGGGCATGATCCGGGACGGAGAACGGCGCGGCGAATATCTTGCCGCCCTCTCATCCGAACTCGCCGCGCATCTCGAACCAGGCTGTTTATTCATCCGCTGGGATCTGCCTTGGATTTCGCCCTACGCCGAGGAGGATGATCGCTTCGACGACGAAGGTTTTTGGCTGGGACCGCCCGAGACAAGGCTGAGGGAGCTCAGGATGAACTGGGGTTCGGGCAATGCCGCGCTTCGCAAGGCGCCCAGCGATATCCTTCCTCCCGACACTATTATCATCGACCTCAAGCGCGACGAGGACGCAATGCTCGCGAAAATGCGCCCAAAAACGCTCGCCGCCATGTTCCTCTCCACCTCGGCCGATAGGGCTAGCTATCTCTACGGGGCATCTATATCGCCCGCGAATCGGCGTCGGCCGGATTCCATACGTAAAGGAGTCGTTTTGATGTTTACCTTATTTTTTAAGTGGTAGGATGACTTGACAACTTTGAAAAGCGGCTTTATAACCGAAAGTATTCCCTCAAGGAGGTCAAGCATGAAAAAGCTGATCATGATTCTCGCTATCGTCGCTATTATCGCTTCTCCGGCATTCGGCCAGAAGAAGACCGAACTTCTCATGGGTACCGCGAGCATGGGTGGAGCCTTCTATCCTGTCGGACAGGGCATCGCGAACCTCGTGACCAAATACTCCGGCAACTTCTCAATGGTGCCCGTCGTAACGGGCGGCGCTGTGGAGAATCCACGTCTCATCGATTCGGGCGATGTCGATTTCGCCATCACCAACGCGAACATCGCCTATTTCGCGTACACGGGCACCGCGCCTTATACCAAGAAACTCAATATCGCCAGCGTGGCAAGCCTTTATCCGAGCGTTCTCCATATGGCCGTTCCCGCTAACTCATCCATCAATGACTTTGGGGATCTCAAGGGCAAACGCGTCGCGGTCGGACCGGCGGGCGGCGGAACCCTCGACATCCTGAAAGTCCTTCTCGATGAATATGGCATGACGATCAAAGACATCACTCCAAGCTATCTCGCCTATGGCGATGGTTTCAGTGAAATGTCCGACGGAAACGTGGACGCCGCCTTCGCGCTCTCCGGCTACCCCGCATCCGCCGTCATGCAGACCGTGGCGACCAAGGCGATCAAATTCATCACGGTCCAGCCCGCCAAGCTCGAATCCATAATCAAGAAATTCCCCTATTACACGGATATCACGGTCACGAAAGATGTCTACAAGACTCAGAAAGACGCGGTGCTGATCGGCGTGCAGAATGTCCTCATCGTGAAGAAGGATATGTCCGCGGACACCGTTTACGCTATCACCAAAGCCTTGTTCGACAATCTGCCCGAATTCGCCGCGGCGAACGCCAACGCCAAACAAATCGACATTAAAAAGGCGGCGCAGGTACCCACACCGCTCCATCCGGGTGCGGAAAAGTATTTCGCGAGCAAGTAGGCGACCGGCGACCCGGAATCCTTCGGCGGAAGAATCATCGGCAGGGCCCTCACCGGCCTTGCCGGTTTGTTCCTTCCCCTTCGAGTGAGCGCCGTTCCGCTCCGGATCTCGCCCTCTTTCCCTATTCCCCTTTCAGGAGCATTCTATGCAAGAAGTATCTGGATTCAAGAAGTCCTTAAGCGCCGTGATAGTGGCGCTTTGCGTTCTCATTGGAGCCTTTCACATACTCAACGTATCGGGGCTGATCGTTCTATCGACGATGATTGTGAGAATCATCCATATCGCCTTCATGATGACGATCGCTTTTCTCACCTTCCCGATGAACAAGAAGAAATCGGGAAGCTGGCTGGATTATGGCACGAGGCTGCTCATGTCGGTTGTGACCATCGTGGGTAGCCTTTACATGCTCCTGCGTTGGGAAGACATCGCCAACACGGGTGGCATGACTTCCTCCTTGGACGCGATTGTCGGGCTCGTGATGATATTCGTGGTGCTGGAAGCGACTCGCCGCAGCGTCGGCATGGCTCTGGCGATCATTTCGGTCGTATTCCTCGCCTATCCCTTTATCGGTCCCTACCTGCCAGGCATGCTTCATACAAGAACAATTAGCATCCAGCGGATATTCACCTTCCTTTTCACCACAAGCGAAGGCATCTATGGCATACCCATCGGCGTTTCGGCCACTTATATCGTGCTGTTCTGTATCTATGGGGCCTTTCTCTCCGAGTTTGGCGCCGGCGATTTCTTCTACGCGATCGCCAAGAAGGCGACCAAGGGGCTTGTCGCTGCTTCCGCCAAGACGGCGGTCATTTTTTCCACTCTTATCGGCATGATCTCCGGATCGGCCGCGGGCAACGTCGCGGTGGCCGGCGTCTTTACCATTCCTTGGATGAAAAAGGAAGGCTACAAAGACTATGAAGCTGGAGCGATCGAGGCTTTGGTTTCCACGGGCGGCCAGATTATGCCTCCCGTTATGGGAGCCGCCGCCTTCATTATGGCGGAGATCCTTGGGGTTCCTTATAAAAACATCATGAAGGCCGCTATCATACCGGCTCTCCTCTTTTTCTCCTCGACGTTTATCATCGTTCATCTTCTCGCCAAGAAATCTGGCTTGGACACCCAAAAAACCGAGGAAGACGCGAGTCCGAAAAAGACAAACCTTCTTGAGGGCGGTGTTCACTTTCTCATTCCTTTCGTGACCCTCCTCGTGATGATGTTCATGAATTTTTCGCCCTTTAAGGCTGCCTATTGGTCCATACTTGCCCTCCTCGCGGTGAATATTGTTTGGAATCGAAAGATTGACGGCAAATTCTTCCAGAAAATAATCAATGCCCTCAGGGATGGAGCGAAGGCCACCGTCCCGCTGGCGATAGCGTGCGCGGCCGCGGGGATCATCTCAGGCGTTTTATCGGTTACGGGACTTGGCTCGAAACTCTCCTCGATGATCATCGCCTTGTCGATGGGCATTCCCTTCCTTGCCCTGCTTTTCACGGCGATCGTCGCGATAATCCTGGGCATGGGACTGCCGACCACCGCGGCTTACCTCATCCTGGCGACGGTAATCACTCCGGCGCTCACGCAGATGGGAATTCCTCTCCTCACCGCGCACATGTTCGTGTTCTTCTATGGATGTCTTTCGACGATAACGCCGCCAGTGGCGCTGGCCGCCTACGTGGCTGCCGGTATCGCGGGGGCGGACATCAGCAAGGTCGGCTGGACTGCTTTCCGTTACGGGCTGACGACATTCATCCTGCCCTTCATGTTCGTTTATGGTCCTGCTCTCTTGATGCAGGGCACCGCGATCGAAATAATCATCACGATCGTCATGGCTCTTTTCGGCGTCTTTGTCATCGCGTCGGGGCTTGTGGGGTATCTGAAAGGTTCAATCCCGATTTGGATGCGCGTGTTGCTCTTTATAGCGGGAGCCTGCATGGTGCTGCCCGGACTGGTAACCGATGGCATCGGCATCGCTATTTTTGGACTCTCGTTTCTGTATGTTACGCTAAAAGGCAAGAAATCCGAACGAGAAGCGGCCTGAGGGGAAGAGCGCCATGAGTATTGAGCCTATCAAGAAAACATCGGTTGTCGAACAGGCGATCGGCAAGATATACGAACTCATCGTGGCGCAGAACCTGAAGGAAAACGATCGCCTGCCTCCCGAGCGCCAGCTTTCGGAAATGCTTGGCATATCCAGAAATTCCCTTCGCGAGGCGATACGAGTCCTGGATGTGCTCGGCATTATACGCGTGGATCAGGGCAGCGGCATGGTGATCGACGCTACGAAGGTTTCCGATGTCGTTACGCGGCATTTGTCCTTCGCGCTCCTTCTCAACAGGGACAAGCTCGTCGAGCTTTTCGAGGCGCGGCTCGTCGTCGAGACGGAATGCGCGGGTTTCGCGGCGGCGCGAGCGACGCCGGCCGAGATAGCGGCGCTGCGCTCAGCCTACGAAAAGCTGGTGGAATTCAGGACGGAAAGGGCAAAAGGCATACAATACGAACTCGCGATCCACGCCCTCATCGCCAAGGCGGCGCATAACGCCGTGCTCGAGAAAATCCTTTCGTCGCTTCGGCAGGTACTAAGGGAAAGCCGCGAAACGACGGTGCCCTCGAGCGGCGTCACTTCAGCGACGGTAGAATCCCAGGGAAAGATAATCGACGCGATCGGCCGGCACGACCAAATCGCGGCCCGCGCCTTCATGTACGAACATATAGCCGCCGTCGCCGAACGCGTCAAAAAAGGCGCCGAGGCGGTAGCGGCAACGGCAACGGGAAAGGCGGACGGGACAGCCGGAAAGCCGGCGTGAAACCCAGCATCATCAGGAGCGAAAATCATGAGCGAGCGATTTTTTAATGAGGGGAAATGGTGGGTGAGCCCCTACGACTTCAAGCCTGAAGTAATGGCGGCGCGTCAGCAGCCGTCGAAGGTTCTCATCCACGACGCGACGCTGCGGGACGGGGAACAGACGCCTGGCGTCGTGTTCCGCAAGGAAGACAAGGTCCGCATAGCCAAAGCCCTGGATAGGGTAGGGGTGGATAGGATCGAGGCGGGAATGCCGGCCGTCTCCGATGAGGATTTCGAGGCGGTAGGCGAAATCGCTTCCCTGGGATTGAAGGCCAAGATATTCGCCTTCGCGCGCGCCATGAACGAAGACGTGGACAAGGCGGTGGCGTGCGGCGCCGATGGCGTTGTCATCGAAGTGCCGATCGGCTATCCGAAGCTGTTGTACCAGTTCAAATGGACCTGGGAGGATGTCGTTCGAAAGAGCGCGCCCGTCATCAATTACGCCAAATCCAAGGGGCTTTACGCGATATTCTTCCCCTACGACACGACCAGGGCCAGGGAAGAAGATCTGGACGCCATGCTCGAGGCCATCATGAGAGAATCGGCCCCCGATTCCATCGGGCTCGTGGATACCATGGGTTGCGCCACTCCCGAGGCGATCGCCTACCTAACGCGGAAATTTATCGATATTACCCATCTGCCCGTGGAAATCCATACCCACAATGATTTCGGCATGGCGGTGGCTACCGAACTGGCGGCGGTCGGCGCCGGCGCCCAGGTGGTGCATTCCTGCGTGAATGGCCTTGGCGAAAGAACGGGCAACGCCGCCCTTGAGGAGCTGATCCTCTCTCTCGACCTGCTCTATGGCGCCAATACGGGCTGCGACATCGGCGCGATCAAGGATCTATCAAGGCTTGTGGAAGAGCTGAGCGGCATCCGCGTGGCCCAGAACAAACCGGTCGTGGGCGAGGAAAACTTTACCCGCGAATCGGGTATCGGCGTGAATCTCGTTGTCGAGCAGCCCCTCGCCATGTTTGCCACCCACCCCGCCCTCACCGGAAGGAAGGGGAAGATCGTGCTCGGCAAAAAAAGCGGCAAGCCTTCAATCGTGTATAAGCTGAAGGAACTTGGCTTGGGAGAGCTGGACGAGGGCCAATTGGCCGCTGTCCTGAATGAGGTAAAGAAGCAGGGCAATGAAAGGCGCGGCCTCGTGGGCGATGCCGAATTTGCCGCCATGGTCGCCGCCATCCGCGGCGTAAAGTGAGGAAACCATGAAAATCATCGATTTGACTCAGGAGATTTACCCGGGCATGCCCGTTTTCAATGGGCATCCGGAAGTTACCATGACACCGGCCGTCACCCATGAGCAGAGAGACGGCATCGTGAACCCGACGACCGTTTCGCCGGTCGTGCACGCGATCACCCTGGGCGAGCATACCGGCACCCATGTGGACGCGATCAACCATTTCGCCAGGATACATATCGGAAAATCCATCGACACGATGCCTCTGGAAACATTTTACACGGAAGGCATCTGCCTCGATTTTTCAAGCAAGAAGCCCCTGGAACTCATCGATGTGGATGAGATTAAGGCGGAGCTTGAGCGAGAAGGGAAGGAAATCCGCAAGGGCGACACGGTGCTCTTCTATACCGATCATTACCGCCGCTATTATGAAACCGACCAGTGGAACAACGGACCAGGCGTGACACCGGCGGTGGCGCGCTGGCTCGGCGAGCTGGGCGTGGCGGCTTTCGGCGTTGAGACGAGATCGCCGGGCGTGCTCGGCAAGGGCAACAAGGAAATCCACACTATCTGCGGCGAGATGAACTATCCCCACTATGAGAACGTCATCAATCTCCAACTCCTTGTCCCCTACAAGCGTTTCAGGTTCATCGCCTTCCCGCTCAAGATCCGCGGCGGTACCGGGTCTCCGGTCCGGGCCGTAGCCATCGTGGAAGAATAGGACAGTGTATGGATGAGGCGAGGGAGAAGCGGAAGCGATTCGCGGCTCGGATAACGGGCGAACTGAGGGCCGCCCTGCGGCCTGGGGCGGCTGAAGCGGGTGGGGCGGCTCCGAAGGAGCGCCCGATCGCGCCCTCGTCCAGCCCCGAACTCCTCTTCGAGGCGACATGCGGCGCCGCGGCCAAGGATGGGCTCGAGATAATCCCGACCTGCTGCTTTTCCTGCAACACCGCCTGCGAGGTCCTGGTTTTCAAGGACAAGACGACAGGCCGCGTCGTCAAGATCGAGGGCGATCCCTCTTCGCCGGTAACGAAAGGCCTGGCTTGCGCCAAAGGTCTTGCCGCCGCCGACCTGCTCTACAATCCGGGCAGGCTGAAACGACCATTAAAGCGAATGGAGCCGCGGCGCGTAGACCAGGCACAGCGCGCGGATGAACCACAGACGGATCAGGCGCGGCGCGCGGCCGAGTCCGAGCCTCGTTTCGACGCCAATGGCGTTCCCGAGGGCTGGAAAGAGATTTCCTGGGATGAGGCTCTCGATGAAATCGCCTCGAAGCTCTTGTCGTACCGGGAATCCGACGGCGCCAGGAGCATCGCCTTCCTCGAGGGGACGCGCAGGGGCTGGAGCCGCGTATTTTCGCGGCTGGCGAACGCCTTCGGCGCGCCGAACCACGGGGCCGCCGGCTGGGCCCAGTGCCTCTGGCCGCGTCTCGTGGACTGCCGCGTCACCTTCGGGGCCCAATACCCTGAATCCTGCGATTTCGATCACGCGAACTGCGTTATCGTCTGGGGATCGAATCCCGCGGCGACCTGGCCGCTCCAAGGCGCGGCCATCATGGACGCGAGGGAGCGGGGCGCGCGGCTGATCGTCATCGATCCCCGGCTGTCCGAGACCGCCGCCAAAGCCGACCTCTGGCTTAGGCTGAAACCTGGCAGCGCCACCGACCTCGCCCTCGGTTTTCTCCAGGTCATCATCGGGGAAGGACTCTACGATCGCGCTTTCGTCGAATCCTGGACGACGGGGTTTCCCGAGCTGAGCGCCCACGTGAAGTGGAGAACGCCCGAAGCCACCGAAGCCCTCACCGGCGTGCCCGCCGCTGCCATCCGCGAGGCGGCAAGGGCACACGCGACGACAAAACCAGCCCCTTTCACCCCCTCCCTCCCCCTCGCCCACACCACCCCCCCCCCCC
>Ga0074195_1005114_pt1 | contig 10092 bp, 5 predicted proteins | sample EPASupsiteHSE623_FD_64525 | JGI IMG/M metagenome (GOLD analysis project Ga0074195, IMG submission 64525) | Bioremediated contaminated groundwater from EPA Superfund site, New Mexico - Sample HSE6-23 | ecosystem: Environmental > Aquatic > Deep subsurface > Groundwater > Contaminated ... | reverse complement strand
CAAGCTGACGGACGGCTTCAAGCTTGTTGATGACTCCCATTTTCAGGATGCCGATCCTGAGTTTTTGGGCCCGACGCCTGACGATCTCTGTATCCTCACCAGTGATGATCCCCACCGGGATACCAAGTAAACGCAGGAACATGACCCCGGCGCTGTCGGTGGTACTGAATTTCTTCCATTCATTGCCGGTTTGGTCATAATACATTCCGGCATCGGTCCATACGCCGTCAATATCGGTAAGCACGAGTTTAATCTTCATAATTGCTTGATTAACGTATAAAATAAAACCTGTTTTTAGACAGCCGCAAGCTGCCACCGGCTTTGTAAATCAAAAACAGATTCTATGATGATTTGTTCTTCCTGCCGGTCTGTCAGCCTTAAACTTAAAAAATTAATTTAAAATAGTTGCAGGTAAGCTTTGAATTTTGACATATCTGATTTATATTTGTGGGACATAAGGAACATATACCATATAACATGGAATTAAATCAGATAACAGTTAAGGCGATCACTTTAGTTGATCAGGTTGAGGAGCAGATACTTAATTACATTGTTGAGAAACGGCTGACCTTAGGAAGTGATATTCCTTCGGAGCTGGCTCTCGCGGAAAGTTTAAATGTGGGGCGGAATGTTGTTCGCGAAGCCCTGAGCCGGTTGCGGATGCTTGGCATTATTGAAAGCCGGAAGCATAAAGGAATGGTATTGAGGGAACCGGATGTGATGAAATGCTTTTCGAAGGTCATCAATCCCTATTTGTTAAGTAAGGACAGCATTCTTGATCTTCTTGATTTCCGGGTTTCTATTGAATCAGGAATATCAGAACTGATCATTGATAATATCACCGATGAAGATATTCAGGAGCTGGAGAGAATTGTTGAGAGGCATGTTTACCAGGAAGATATGAAACTTAAGGTGGAGAATGAAATTGAGTTTCACTCGAAATTATACCGGATAACAGGTAATCGGGCTATTATTGATTTTCAGGAAATGGTCTTACCCTTATTCAATTATGTGAACGGGAGCTTTGAAGATTTTAAGTCGATCAACGAGAAAAATAAGGGTAAACTGGTTAAGCATGAAGATTTACTTTCCTATCTCAGGAATAGGGATGTAAAAGGTTATAGGAAAGCTATTTATAATCATTTAAAAGCGTATTCTGAATTTATCAGGCAGAGCAGGAACAGAACAAAACCAAAGTAAAGAAGAGATTTTTATTGATCACTCGATTGAGTTATAAAGACAGATAGTAGTAAAATTGAAAAAAAAACGTATGAATTCAAAGCATTTTGAAGGTTTAGTAGCTGCCACATTTACTCCGTTTCATCCGGATGGTTCTATTAATCCTGGAATTATTCCGGCGTATGCCAGACAATTAAAAGAAGATGGTGTGAAAGGCATCTTTGTTTGCGGGTCATCAGGAGAGGGGCTATTAATGGAAGCGGATGAAAGAAAAGCCATACTGGAAGCATGGATGCCATTCTCGGATGACCAATTCAGGATCATCGCGCATGTGGGAAGCACGAGTACGAGGACTTCGCGTGATCTGGTAAAGCATGCGGCTTCGGTTGGCGCTGATTCCGTGGGTTGCATGGGACCATGCTGTTTCCAGCCGAAGGATGCAAGGGGTTTGACCGATTACTGTATTGAAGTAGCATCTGCTGCACCTGACCTTCCTTTTTATTATTATCATATTCCAGGTACTTCGGGTGTCCATGTGAAGATGACTGAATTTTTGACAATTGCAGGAAAAGTAATTCCTAACCTGGCGGGAATAAAATATACCTGGTTGGATTTGATGGAAATGCTGGAGTGTATTTCAATGGAAGATGGAAAATATGACATCCTTCATGGTCATGATGAAACGGTACTGGCAGGTTTCCTGTTCGGGGTCAAAGCTTCGATCGGGACCACCTATAATTTTTTAGCTCCGGTCTTTAATGAAATGATTGAGAAATTTCGGCAAAAGGATTTGGACGGAGCTCTTGAAATCCAGAAAAAGGTCAATCAGCTGATCCGGATTATGCTTTCCTCGGGAAGCGCTATTTCGGGAGGGAAGGCGATGATGAAAATGAGAGGCATTGATTGTGGTCCATGCCGGTTACCGCTGCAAAATGTAACGGATGACGACTACAGGCATCTTGAGACGGAATTGCGGGAGGTTGGATACTTCAGTCTCATTGATGCATGAGCAGAAGCATCGTCATATTGTTGTTGTTGCTGATCACTGGTTCGTGTTCGGAAGATAAAGATCAGAAGTTCCTGGCTGAAAATGCCCAGGAGTTTCTGGTCCATTCGCTTCATGATAGTCAGGGATGGGTGAAAGTTCACGTGGCAGAGGAACTTTTGTCGTTAGGATATCGTGACGGAATTGAAAAGTTATTTTTGAATGAACTTAGTCAACATGGAACACAACCTCAATACCGGATTGGGATCAGGAGAGTTCTGGCCGGATGTGCAGAAAGCGCGGAAGAGCGTAAGCAGTGGATTGATGAAATTGCACGTGTGTATGCTGATCCTTCCCAGCCTGACAGGATGCATGCTGCTGAGAGTCTGGCCAAATTGGCCGTTAATCTGAACGATGTTGCTCCTGAGCGGGTTGTTCAGGATCTGGCAAGCCAGGATACGCTCATGAGGGCATTCGTAACCTGGGGAACAGCTGTTAATACTGTTCCTGACAGCACCGGGATAAAAAGACTTCTGGGCATGCTGGATTCACCGGACGAGTCGTTCCGAAAGATCGGCGCTTACGCGTTGGGTTATCTCCCGGTGTTGCCGGAGCGATACGGCAACATCATCAGGGAGAAGGCTTTTGCTGAGCCTGACGAGTCGGCAGCCAGGATTAACCTCTTAAAAGCAGCTTATCTCTTTTCGGAGGACGGTCCGCAGCCGGGGTCCGTGCCTGTAAAGGAAGAATTGCGTCGGAAATTTTCTTCGGCCGATCGTGCCGGGCGTTTTGAAATCTGCATGGGTCTGGCTAAAAAGGGAACAGCGAATGATCTTCCATTCCTGGAGCATATTTTCAGGATGGAACTTCCTGGAAAACCTGTTGCCGGTGGGGAAAATGTATTCAATGAGATGACACAGCAGGATCTGACCGATATCCGGGCGGCTTTGGCCTATTCAATTTTGCGTATCTCCCAGCGGATTGAGAGAAAAGTAACTCTTCCCGATTATCTGGTGCTGGTGGCTTATGCATTGCTTATGCTCGGGATTGGGTTCTACTATTCCAGGAAGAACAAAAATGCCGACGACTATAATTTGGGTGGACGAAAGATGAATCCGGTACTGGTTGGTTTATCGCTGTTTGCAACCCTGATGAGTACCCTGAGTTATTTGTCTTACCCGGGAGAAATGGTGCAATTCGGGCCGGTGTATTTTGCAGGTCTGGCTTCGTTTCCTTTGGTATACTATCTCGCAGGGTGGTACCTCATCCCAAAGTTTATGGAAATGAAGGTAACCAGTGCATACGAGATCCTCGAAATAAAAATCGGAACAGGGGTCCGGGTGATGGCCACCTTCTTCTTTTTGTCCTTGCGATTGCTTTGGATGGCCACGATTATTTATGCTACAGTTGAGCTGGCGATCGTTCCGATTTTTGGAATGCCCGAACGCTATGTTCCGCTAATTTGCCTGATTATGGCCCTGATTACGATGGTCTACACTTCTTTGGGAGGACTGAAGGCGGTGGTGATCACCGATTCGGTACAAACAGTCATTCTGATATTGGGAGCCTTACTGACGGTGTATGTGATTGCCGGTCAACTGGGATCTTTAGCTGCTATTTTTCCCGCAAACTTATCTGAGCAATGGGGACCGGTTACCTGGGGGCTGGATTCTGAAAAGAGGATGACGGTGGGGAATGCCTTTCTCATGACTTTTGTTTGGTATATTTGTACAGCCGGATCAGATCAAATGGCTATTCAGCGTTATTTGTCAACGAAAGATGTCCGTGCGGCCAGAAAGACTTTTCGCATCTCGGTCATCACTAATTTCCTTGTTCAGCTTGTATTGATATTGGTGGGTCTGGCCTTACTGGCTTATTTTACAAAAAGGCCTTATGAATTAATGGAGGGGCAAACGATTGCTGATTCTGCAGACACTCTTTTCCCAAGATTTATATTAATCGGCTTACCCATTGGTGTAACAGGAATTGTGATCGCAGGATTGGTATCGGCTGCTATGTCCAGTCTTTCTTCCGGACTGAGTTCTTCTTCTGCCGTCATATCGGAAGATATCATTAAGCGGTTTTTTCATTCGAAAAAAGAAACTGATTATTTAAAACAGGTCCGTCAGATATCCGTTCTTATTGGCTTGGCTGTGACTTTGTTGTGTTTTGGTGTTGGTTATGTCCAGGGCAATTTGCTGGAGGTGATCCTTAAAGTGGTTAACCTTTTTGTTGCTCCACTTTTTGTACTGTTCTTTATGGCCCTTTTTATTCCGTTCGCAACACAGAATGCCACTTTAACTGCAGGCATTGTGAGTACAGTTGTTGCCATCCTGATTGCTTTCTTCGAGATCTTTGGACTGAAAGTACTTTGGATTGGACCCGTCTCTCTGGTTGCGGGAATTGCTGTGGGGATTTTTCTCAGCTTGATTGAAACCAGGCTCAATTATAAAACTTCTAAATCTAAATCGGAATGAAGAGAAACAGAATTTTGATTATTTTGGTTTTACTGGGTATCACCTTTCAGGGGGTCACAGAAAATCTTCCCAAAGAAATTAAGGTAAAAAAGATTTGGGATCAGGCAGAACACAATGCATTTACCGATCTCATCCGGTTTAAAGGGAACTATTATTGTTCTTTCAGGGAAGGAACAGGTCATGTGCCCGGAGCTGACGGAAAGATCAGAATACTGAAGTCAGCAGACGGGCAGGATTGGAAAAGTGTCGCTCTTTTGGAAAGTGAAGGGTTTGACCTGCGTGATGCCGGGCTGTCGGTTACTCCTGACGGCCGGATCATGGTGATTACAGGGGGATCAATTTATAAGGAAAAAAAACTGTTGGGCAGGTGTCCGCATGTCTCTTTTTCGAATAAGTCGGGCACGAAATTTTCGGTACCCCAAAAGGCTGTGATCGATCCTGAGATTGCTTCATGGGGTGATTGGTTGTGGCGGGTAACCTGGTATAAAGGGACCGGTTATACGATGAATTACCAGATCGGACCATTGGAACGGAAAGGGCCTACGGCGATGTACCTGATGAAAACGAAAGACGGGAAAAATTATGAGAAAGTCTGTAAGATAGACCTGGATGGATTCCCCAATGAAGCGGTTATCCGGTTTGATAAGAAGGGGGAGATGTTCGTGCTGATCCGCAGAGAACTGGAAGATCAAATGGGAGTCTTTGCCAGAAGCAAAGCGCCGTTCACACAATGGAACTTTAAAAAGCTGAACAACCGCCTGGGAGGTCCGAATTTTTTGTTTACGGATGATGAAAGGATCATTGCCGGAACCCGTATCCATCAGGGGAATCTGGTACATACAGGGATCCTTCTGGGAGATAAGGATGGAAATTTTAAGCAGATACTGGAACTTCCGTCCGGGGGTGACACCAGCTATCCGGGTTTAATTCTTGAGAAAGACCGGTTACTCGTGTCTTATTATTCTTCGCATGAGGGGCGCTCGTCCATTTACTTTGCAGAAATTCCCCTTTCGTATTTGGAAAACAAAACAATGCCTGAAAAACAAGCTCATTAAAAATGGGAAGTATAGTGGACTTCCCATTCTGAGTTTGTCATACCTGATTACACAGGATATCACTTATTGTCAAAAATTAAGAATACAAAACTATGAAAAAAAAAGAATTTTTGGAACAGCACTTGTATTGGAGGAACTTCATTTGCATGCTTTCCCTGGTGGTCCTCCAGCTAATCGCAGTGAGGGAAGCTTTCGCCGATCCGGTACAGGAGAATATCCATGCGGAATCACAACAAAAAAAGGTGAGCGGTACGGTTCGGGAAGCGACGGGTACAGCTTTGCCAGGTGTAACAGTTATGTTAAAAGGAACAGTCAAAGGGACTTTAACTGACAATGAAGGTAAGTTTTCAATAGATGTACCTGAAAATTCTGTTTTACTGTTTTCCTTTATTGGTTTTACCACAAAAGAAGTAATGGTTACCGGGGAAAGTTTGAATGTGGTTCTGGAAGAATCGGTGGTGAAAATTGATGAAGTGGTTGCAGTTGGTTATGGTAGTTTAAAGAGCAGCCAGGTATCGAGCTCGATTGCCAAGGTGAGGTCGGACGATCTGGATGAACGCCCGACCAGCCGGATTGACCATGCCGTGGCCGGTAAACTTGCCGGTGTTCAGGTTCAGGAAGTCAGCGGGAGCCCGGGAAAAGGGTTGACCGTGAAAGTCCGCGGCGGCGGTTCGATCAATTATTCAACGGCACCCTTGTACGTGGTGGATGGATTTCCGATCAACAGCGGGTTGGATAATATTAATCCGAATGACATTGCATCTATTGAGGTATTAAAAGACGCTGCTTCAGCATCGATCTACGGATCACGGGGAGCCAATGGTGTGGTGATCGTCACCACGAAATCGGGGAAAGCCGGCAAGCCGGTCATTCAGTTTGACGCTTATTACGGTATTCAGGAGCGCTTTAGTAAAGTTGATGTTTTGAACCGCGACGAATACATTGATTTCGCGATTGAAGAAAGAAACAATACCTGGATACTGCAGGGCGGAAAGGCTACTGATCCAAACAGTGCCCGGACCAACGCGAATTACTGGATTGATCCGTTATGGTTATCTGATCCTCAGTCGTTCCCTGATAATGACTGGCAGGAATTAATCTCCCGTTCAGCGCCTGTTCAGAATTACCAGATCTCTGCTGCCGGTGCGAATGAAATTGTAAAGTATTATATTTCAGGAAATTATTTTGACCAGCAGGGAATTATTTTAGGATCGGATTATAAACGGCTTTCTTTTTTGTCGAACGTGGAAACGAAAGTCGGCGACCATATCAGTATGGGATTGAATTTATCGGTCAGCTCAATGATAAAGAATGACTCTGACGGCGATGGAAACCAGGGGCCTGTAAGTCGTTCCGTGAGGGTTGCTCCGATTGTCGGACTGGAACAGCAGACCCAGTCGGGCGGCTACTATGCTTATCATGCTGCTTTCTATCTGAACCCCATCGCCCTTGCAACCGAGTTGACGAACGAATCGAAGGGCCGAAATATCCGCGCCAATGCCTATGTCAATGTCGATCTGATGCAGAATTTAAGGTTCCGCACATCTTTCGGAGCCGATTTCATCAATGATCTTAACCAGTATTTCAAGCCTAACAATATCAACCGCGGTGTAGGACACGTCGGGAGTGCATCGACGGCCACCAGGGAAAATTACCTGAATGAGAATACCCTGACGTATGATCTGACCAAAGGGAAACTGAGCCTGAATGCTCTGGCGGGATTCACTTACCAGGAGGATAAGCTGACTAATACCAGCTTGTCGAAAAGCGGTTTTCCTGATGATGAAATTACCACGTTGAATATGGGAACTGTTCTGACAGCAGGGAGTTCTTCTGAAACGGCCTGGAGACTGATGTCGTTTCTGGGGCGTATCAATACATCCTGGGCCGATAAATATCTGATGACGCTGAGTATCAGGCGGGATGGCAGTTCCCGTTTCGGTGAAGACAACCGTTGGGGGTGGTTCCCGGCCGCATCATTGGGCTGGCGGTTATCACAGGAAGATTTTATGAAAGAGTTCAGTTTTATTGATGAATTAAAACTGCGGGCCAGTTATGGTATTGCCGGCAACAACAATATCGGAGATTACGCGGCAATCGGAACACTGGCATCAACCAATTATACATTAGGGACAAGCCAGGTTGTTGTTTCCGGATTTAGTCCCGGTTCTTTCAGCAACAGCATGCTGGGATGGGAAAAGACCTATACGCTGGATGCCGGCTTCGATTTCGGGGTGCTAAAGAACCGTATTTTTGTCAGTTTCGATTATTACCGTGCCGATACGAAAGATCTTTTACTGAATGTACAGATCCCGTCCGTAACAGGTTTCTCCACTTCGCTGATGAACATTGGGGAAGTACGGAATTCAGGTGTTGAACTTGAATTGAATACAGTTAACCTGAAGGGGAAATTAAAATGGACTACCGGCTTTAATATTTCTCATAACAAGAACAAAGTGCTTGCACTTGGGCCTCAGGGTGCTCCTATTTATGCAACAAACACTGGTTTTTCGACGATTACCCGGATCGGGGAGCCGATCGGAAGTTATTATGCTTTTGTTCAGGATGGTGTTTTTGTTGATCAGGCTGATCTGGATGCGAATCCGCATTACAAAACGCAGAATGTTGGCGACATTAAGTATAAGGATGTTTACAAGGATGGGGTCATTGATGATAAGGACCGAACGATCCTTGGTAATAACCGGCCCAAATTCTTTTGGGGTATGCAAAATACGTTTACCTATGATCATTTTGATCTGACCGTTTCTGCAGACGGACAATGGGGCAATAAACTACTGAATCTGGCGATTGGACAGCACGGGCAATCGCGTGGAAATGTGGATGGTTACTGGCGTGAACGCTGGCGGTCGCCCGAAGATCCGGGAAACGGATGGGTGCCAAGGGCTGCGGTAACCTCAAACTTAACCACTCCTTCAAGCTTCTGGTTACGGAACGCCGCTTACTGGCGGATCCGCACGATTACTCTGGGCTATAAGCTCTCTGACCTGGTCAGGATAGAGGGGGTGAGCGGAGTTCGCTTGTCGGTCAGTGTGGATAATGTGATGATGAAGGATCATTATAACAAGAATCCGCAAACGGGAACCTATTCAAACAGCAGCCTTATGCCGGGAGCTGATTTTGATGCAACTTATCCGTTGGCACGGACCTATACTTTTGGTATTAACGTTAAATTTTAGAACCATGAAACGATATTATTTCTTCATTTTACTGGCAGGAATACTGACCGGATGTGAGCAGCTGGATATTGTCCCGATCTCGGAGAAAAGCGTGGAGGGATTTTATAAGACGGAAACCCACATTAATTCTGCCGCCGTGGGATTGTACAACGGATTGAGATCGGCCTGGGTCACTTCGTACTATTCCTATATGCTCACCGAGTCGCGCAGTGACAATACCTTTCAGGGAACAGCATACGAGGACGGACCTATTTGCCGCTTTGAGGATACACCTCTCTCCGAGGGTTTCTCTTCCGTTTGGCAGATGTATTACGGTTACATTAACCGTTGCAACAGAATTCTCGAGGCCAACGGAAGCGTGGAGATGGATGAGGTAAAAAGAAAGCAGTACGAAGGCGAGGCAAAATTTGTGAGGGCCATGTGCTATTTTGATTTGGTCCGTCTTTTTGGCGGGGTGCCGTTAGTTACCCATACACTTTCAATCAGTGAAAGCTATCAGGTGAAAAGGTCGGGTATAGAAGAGGTTTATAACCAGGTTGTGGCTGATCTGACAGAGGCTTCGGAATTACTTCCCGCGTCTTATGCCGCTACCGATAAAGGACGTGCAACCAAATGGGCCGCCAAAGGGTACCTGGGAAAGGTATACGTGTTCAGAAGCGGGTATCCTTTAAAGAAAAATGAATGGGAAAAGGCAAAGCAGGTATTCCTGGAGGTGAAGAATTCGGGCCTGTTCGAATTTTTCAGCAGTTATGAAGATATCTATAAATACACCTTCGAAGGGGGGAAACAACAGGTCTTTTCCATTCAGTTTAAGTCGGGCGCCAGCGGCAATGGAAACCCGTTTCCAACAAGAAATGCGTCAAACGATATTAAACCGGTTACCGTGGCTGAAGGTGGATTGCCTTTTGGCGGATCACCCTATAATTTATTCCTTTCGGCCGATATTGTGAATAGTTTTGAACCGGGTGATTTAAGAAAGAATGTCGCAATCAGATCAACCTGGCTTCATAAGTCAGGGCAAATGATCTCGACCTTACCAACCTGTCAGAAGTATCAGAATGGTCCGGTTTCGGCTGCCAATGACTGGGATATTGACTGGATTGCCCTGAGTTATACCGATGTATTGATGATGTATGCCGAATGCCTGAACGAATTGGGATATTCGTCCGGTGGTGAAGCTTTTCCCATATTGAATGATG
>Ga0074195_1005112_pt1 | contig 10098 bp, 7 predicted proteins | sample EPASupsiteHSE623_FD_64525 | JGI IMG/M metagenome (GOLD analysis project Ga0074195, IMG submission 64525) | Bioremediated contaminated groundwater from EPA Superfund site, New Mexico - Sample HSE6-23 | ecosystem: Environmental > Aquatic > Deep subsurface > Groundwater > Contaminated ... | reverse complement strand
TTCGATGAGCGCCAGCTCCTTTTTCACTATTTTCTCAACGGCGGCCGCCGGCTTGAAATCGGGATCCAGTAGTGAGACGATGACCGAAAGGTATCCATTCAGCAGTTTTGCCGCATCCTCCATCTGAGGGTCGTTCCAGGCCAGTTCGTTGCTCTGGGCCATAAGGGCGAGCGAGAGCGCCTTGAGATCGCCGATAAGGTATTTTATCTCAAGGTACTTGAGCATCTGCTCAAAATAAAGATGGTAGAGATGGACCACCGAACCGGCCGATACGAAGATCGGCACATAGCTGTTCTGGTCCCACGGGTCGCCCTGCAATTGGGTGTAGACCGCGTCAAAGGTGGTGCCGGTGCCCGGCAGGACGACGAATCCGTTGGTAAGCAGAAGCGCCTGCTGGTCGGCCGAAAGGGTCACCTTGGCGGTGCCGGCGATGTCGCGTTCGAAGTTGAGTATCTCGGCGGTATCGGCGATGGGCAGAGTGTAGCCCGGGACCTGCGGGGTCACCGGATCGGGCTCCGCCATCGTTTCGCCGAGCGCCGAGCGTGGTTCGACCGTGATGCTTCCTTCGCCCCACGGGATATTGTCGGCGACGGTCTTGGTGTCGGAGCTTTTTTCGCAGGCGACACCGAACAAGAGCACGATGACGAACGGGAACAGAAGTTTCTTTCGCATGACGATCCTCCCAAAAGCCAGTAAGCACTACCGTCCGTTTGGTAACCGATCCAGTCGATCTTTATTGAACGGCGCGAACTGCCGACATAGACCGCCCAAGAAGCATAATAGTTTCAGGGGGAAAAGTTAATGTTTTAATTTCTCGAGCCGTTCCAGCATGATATCGACCGTTGTATTCCATACCGCCAGACAGCGCGCCGTGTCGATACTGGTGTCGATGAGGTAGACGATGACCCCTTCGCGCATGATGTCGAGCCCGAGCAGTATCCGTTCGACCTCCGGGTTGTTCCGGTCGAGCTCCATCATAGAACTTATCTTCTCGCGGACGGAAGCCTTGCGTCCCATGACCTTTTTCTCGATGGCCCGCACGAAGGCGGGATTGATGCGTGCCTCGTTCGAAAAGATGATGCCGTAGCCCATGTGCAGTTTCTTGTTCGACCGTAAGAAGTCGGCGACCCCCGTCATGAGATCGGAGAGGAACTGCCGCGGATCGGTGTACGGGGCCTCGAAGGAGGGAGGTTTGAGGATGTCGAGGAAGTGGATGCAGGCGGCGGTCCGTATCTCCGAGAGGTTCTTGAAGTGGTGATAGAGATTCGCCTTCGAGACGCCGACCCGTTCGGCGATGTTGCGCGCCGTCAGCGCGTCGGAACCCTTTTCGCCGGCAAGTTCAAGCGCCGAGGTAAGGATCTGCTCGCGTATTTTGCGGCCTTTTTCCTTCCGGCCGTCCGGCTTGGCTGTGGGAACTGTTTTTTTCATCATCCTTCGGTCCACCGTCCACCAGTATGCCACGATACTTGCCGATGTAAAGTTTTTGTCGCTCTCATAACAGCTTGTAATCAGTTGATAAAAAAGTTTCGCACGACTCTTGCATGTAACTGACCGGCCGTTCGGTTAGTTTGTTTTTTGACCGCGTGATGGAGGCGACAATGAAAAGAAAGTACGGCATGATGACCGGGGCGCTGATGGTGCTCCTGTTCTGTATGGGGTGCGGTGAAGGGGCTGATCCGGCGCCCGACGATACGGTGCCGGTCGACAACGACACGACGACGCTCGACGAGGATACGCTCGTTCCCGATGTCGACACGGCGACGCCCACCAAGCCGGGCGACGACTTCAACACCCCGGCGCGCAATGTTGTGTTCGAATTCAAGGGGCTCATCAACACCTACGATGATGTGATGGCGCAGACCGACACCAAAGGGGTGATGGATCTGACGCTCAAGATCGGCGACATCGACATCACGATGAACGATTATCCCACCTCCTACCGCCTGCTGTATCCCGACGATGAGGAACAGTACGGCGAGCTGGCGGGGACCGAGCATCTCATCTTCGGGGCGCACGGTGATCTCAAGCAGGAGGGGAATTATGTGCTGTATTACACGATCATCGTCGGGATGCCGGTGACGGCGCTTGAAGAGATCAAAAAGAACAAGACGCCCGAGGCGACCGCCGGGACGCTTGAGGCGCGGACGAACCTCTATCACACCACCTACCTGCGGCGCGCCGACAACAGCATCGTATTTCGTCGCTGTATGGTGGCGGTGCTCGATAAACCGGAAGAATCGCGGCTGTTCGTCAACTTCGCCAACAATGTCGATTTCACGCCGGGCGAGAACATCCTCGCGTGGGGCAATATCGCGCTGACCACCGACTTCGATCCGACGCAGCTCACCGGCTACGAGGAATACGAAGGGCAGTGGTGCACCTTCAAGCTCGACGACACGACGATAGACAAGGCGCAGTATGAAGAGGAACTGGTGAAGGATGTCTCGAAACTCGACTGCGAACTGCCCGAAGGATTCCTCGACGGGGCGGGCGACACGAGTGCGACATACACTTTCCGCGGCGTTATCAACGAAGCGGGGGCTCAGCAGAACACCGCCGGTTACGGCACCTTCATCGTGAAGGTCGCCGGGACCGAGATCCCGGTGAGCGACTACATCGCCATCGCCACCACCTCGGTCGGTACGGCCGGGCAGGAACTCGTCGCGGTCGAATCGGCCGGTGGATTGGTGACCATCTCCGGACAGAATCACTACAAGTACAACTATTTCTCCGCCATCGTCGACAAACAGACGCTCCTCGACGCGAAGGAGACGGGCGACGCTTCCTGCCTCTTCTCGGGGATCGGCGACGGCGCGCTCGCCTTCGTCCAGCTTTTCTATGTCGAGGAGAAACAGATAAGCAGCACCATTTACCAGAAGGTCTGTCCGACGGCGGTGCTCGCGCCGCTTCCGGCGACCTCGGCGATACTCTACTGCATCGGCGGCAACACCGCCTTCGCGGTCGGTGAAGAGGTGCAGTCGGCGGCCAACGTGACGCTCACCACCGACGAGGCCTATATGATGGAGGTGTTACAGGTCGACAGCGCCGATAAACTCTGCGGTTGCTCCGAGAACTACACGACGGTGATCGAATGTACCGCGTACGACGCGGTCCAACCGTGAGGGAGGGTGTCATGGAACGGATGATCATGGTGCTCGCGGCGCTTCTTTTGACGCTGCCGCTCACGGCGGCCGAGCCCGACAAGGGACTTCTCATCGTGACGACCGACTATGTCAAGAACGGCTCGACGGTGCTTGGCACCTTCGTCGCCGAGAAGGAGAAGCGTGGCTTCGCGGTGCGTGTCGTTACCGAGAGCGACTACGGCGGAGCGGGCGAAAAAGGGGCCGTCCGCGCCGCGAAGATACGCGACTGGCTCGTCGCCAACCGCGCCGGCTACGGTTTCGCGCTCCTCATCGGCGACCCCAACCCGAAGTTCGGCGATGTCCCGATGGTGATCGGCCAGCCGCTCGGGGAGGGAGCGAGCGACCCGTGCGCCGACGGTGGCTACTCCTGCGTCGAGATACCGACCGATCTCTACTACGGTGATCTGTCGGGGGACTGGGACCTGAACGGCGACGGCATCTTCGCGCAGTTGCCGGTCGACATGGGCGACGGCGGGATAGATTTCGGTTCGGAACTGGCGGTCGGCCGTATCCCGGTCTACTTCGGCGATCTGGACGAACTCGACGAACTGCTTTCCCACGTCGTCGGGTATATGCAGATGGCGGAGGAGGCGACCGCCTACCGTAAAAAGATGCTTTTCCCGCTTTCGTTCGTCTGGTTCGACGGTTACAAGGTCTTCAACACCCACCACGAGAACAAGGAGACTGCCGAGACGGCCGAATGGTTCATCCACAATATCCTGCCCGATCGTGACGGCATCAGTTACACGCGGCTTTACGAGGCGGAGGGGCACTATCCGACGCAGTTCGAATACGAGTTGCCGCTCACCAACGAGAATCTCATCAGCGAGTGGAAGAAGGGATACGGCATGGTCTTCTGGGGCGGCCACGGGATGCCGACGAGCGTCGTACGGACCGTTTGGGTCGAGGATACCAACGGCAACGACCTCGGCGAGAACGAAGAAACGACCAGTCCGCTCCTCATCGAGTCGAACGACGGGGGGAAGATAGCCTCGGGTCAGCCGTCGTTCGTGGTGGCGATATCGTGCCTCGTCGGTTTCGCGAGCGATCCCGGCTCGATATCGCACCGGTTCATGGTCGACGGGGCGGCGGTGGGCATCATCAGCTCGTCGAGCGTCACCGATCCCTCGGCGATGAAGTGGCTGGAGCAGGATTCTCCGCTCGACACGACGACCTTCGGCGAGGACAACAGCGGGGTGCTCTTCTTTGACCGGCTCATCGGCGGCGGCTACGCGGGACGGGTGTTCGCCGATATCCGCGACGAACTGGGCAATGAAACGGTCTACCGCGTCATCGACCACAAACTGATGCTCAACTATTTCGGCGATCCGTCGCTCACCCTCTACGACCACGCCGTCGCCGAGGAGCCGACCGACGACGATACCGTTACCGATGATGATCCCCCCACCACCGACGATGCTGTGTCTGCCGACGATACCTCCGGCGGGTGCAGCATCGTCTTCTAGCATCTTTCTCTAACTATCAATAATAATTCATAGAAACATACCGGACCCGCTCTTGCTTGTTTTTCTATCAGAGGTAGACTCTGTGATGTTCACCTGATGGAGGGAAACATGGCGCGAATGACGATGGGGATGTTGGTGTTCTGTGCCGTGACGACGCTGTCGGCGTTCGAGCGGTCTCCTATTGCCGGACTCAACGAAGTGGAGCAGTGGCTTGCGGGGCGCGGTATCACGGTGGTGTCGGTCGCCGAGCCGCAGCCGATGATCGTCAACGGCACCGAGACGGGGTACAAGGAATTCCGCGGCGTGGTCGGACTCGTCATGACGGTGACGCAGGGCGGTGCAACGGGGCAGGGTGCCTGTACGGCGACCCTTATTGACCCCGAGGTGCTTCTGACGGCGGGGCACTGCGTCTATCTCAAGGAGAACGGTACGCTGGTGCTCGACGGCCCGGCCGATCCGTCGAAGATCGTGGTGCGCAACGGCGCCAACATGTTCGCCGGCGATGTGCTTGCCAACGCGAAGACCATCAAGAAACACGAATCGTGGACCGGCAACATATCGTCGTGGGGCGACAATGTCGACATGGCGGTCATCCATCTCGACCGCAAGATATACCATCTCGCTCCCTACGGTATCCGCAATAATCCGGCCGAGAGCGAGGGCGATAAGGGGATGATCGTCGGGTACGGCATCACCGCGACCGGCGCGTTCGATTCGGGCATCCACCGCAAGGGTGAGGCGACCCTACTCGATATCAATCCTTATTGGGGCAAGGATGTCATCGAAGTGGGCGACCCGTCGGGCAGCTGTCAGGGCGATTCGGGCGGACCGTTCCTCACCACCCAGAATGACGCCTATGTGATATCGGGTGTCACTTCGTTCGGCGGTCAGACCTGCTACGCCGACCGCGACGGCTACTACACCTACGTTCTGCCTTACCGCGACTGGATAAATACGCAGGTGCAGACCTTCACCGGTCACGGTCTCATCGAGACGCAATCCTGCGGCGACGACGACGATGTCTGTGCTGAAGGTTCCGAGGTCGACTGCGGCGATATGGACGAGAACTTCGTGCCGGGCGTCATGGCGCCGTGTCACGACGGGTGCTGGGGTTACGATCTGACCGTCTGTCAGGAGAAGCCGCCGGTGTGCGGCGACGGTAAGGTGAAGGAGCCGGAAGTGTGCGACTCGAACACGATAGACTGCGCATCGCTCGGTCAGTATGCGTCGGGAACGGCGGCGCCGTGCAACGACACCTGTGACGGCTGGGATGCGTCGGGGTGCACCGCGACGGAGTGCGGCGACGGCGTGAAGGAGGGCAACGAATTCTGCGACGGCAACTCGACCGACTGTTCGACGCTCGGCAACTACGCCGAGGGGACCGACGCGCCGTGCAAGGAGGACTGCTCCTACTTCGACACCACGCCGTGCCAGCCGCCGGTGGTCGATAACGATACGGCGACCCCCGACAATACCGTCACTCCCGATGATACGCCGGTGACCGATAACGGCACCGCGACCGATGACACCGCCACGGGCGATGAGACGGCGAACGCCGATACCGAAGAGATACCCGACAACGTCATCGTTCCCGATACCGGCACACCGCACAAGGCGAGCGGCTCCGACGGCTGCAGCCTGACGGTGATCTAGAAAAGTTCAGAGTGGTTCACCCCTGCCAGGGCATCTTGAAGCAGGGTTCATAGAAGAGTGAATAGTCGGCTTTGCCGTTGACGACGAGCGTCTTGACGAGCGCCGCATCCGTCAGTAATTCCTTCGCCGCGTTCAGCGTCGCGCCGGTCCGCGACCGGTCATCGACGATGAGCACCCGTTTGCCGCGGTAAGGGAAGGTGATCGGCCGCAGGAGCGTCGGGCATTCGCGACACGGCCGGTGCGTCTCGTCACGGAAGTTCATCCAGATCGTCGCGATATCACAGCCGAGCCGGTGGGCGACGAGCGCCGCCGGAACAAGGCCGCCGCGGGCGACCGCCACCACGAGATCGAACTGCTCCGGGATGTCGATGGTCCGCAGATGCTCAAGGATGAGGTCGAACGATTTGGTTTCCATTATTTCTTGTCGAGGTCGATCAGTTCGTAGCGGGTCGTGCCGAGCCCGATCTTCTCGCCGTATTCCAACTGCGGTTTCCCCGATACGCCCGAATGTTTGGCGAAGGCATCCTTGGTGTGGGTCGCCTCGTTGACGAGGGCGAGCGACGCGGCGTCGATGGCGAGCATGTCGGTCGATACGAGTATGCCGATGTCCTTGGTGAAGGGCTTCGCGGCGCCCGCCATGCAGTCGCAGTCGGGCGAGATGTCGGCGAGGACATTGATATAGACCATGTGTTTGTTGTCTTTGATGATCTTGGCGTACTCGACCAGTTTCTCCATGAACGCCGGGGTGTCGGTCGAACCCCACGGGACGCCGTAGACCCGCGTCGGACAGACGCCGATGCATTTCGCGCAGCCGATACATTTCTCGGGGTCGATGACCACCTTGGGCTCTATCGTGATCGCCTTGGCGACGCACTGCGGAACGCAGAGTCCGCACTTGGTGCACTTCTTGGTGTTGACGGTCGGAATGGTCGAGGCGTGCATCGCCATTTTTCCCGCGACGGCGCCGAGCCCCATCGCGACATTCTTTATCGCGCCGCCGAACCCGGCACCCATGTGCCCCTTGAAATGCGACAGGACGACGATGGTGTCGTAGTTCACCATGTGCGAGCCGACGATCGCCTTCTTGAGGTGTTTGAGCCCCTTGGCCGGGTACTCTATCGTACTTTCACTGTCGAGGATGTCGATGGGGGCGAAGGTAAAGCCGTGTTCTTTGGCCAGCGCGATGTGGCTCTCGGTGTAGCGCCGTTTGCCGGGATAGAGGACATTGGTCTCGACAAAATTCGGCTTCAGCGACGCGACCAGTTCCTTCATGAGCGCCGGTTTGATGTAGTAGGCGTTGCCATCCTCGCCGAAGTGGACCTTGAGGCCGATCCGTTTCCCGGTGACGGCGGGGCGTATCTTTTCAAACGCCTTCATCAGGCCCGCCGGGGAGAGGTCGCGGGTGAAGTACACTTTGACCGGCGCGGCGGCGGCCGGCGCTTTATCGTTCGCGGGCATGGTGCCTCCGGTGATCAGTACGCACAACAGCGCTGTGAGGAAACGGATGCTCATGATGGGAGTGTAGCGAGAAAAGGGAAGAGAGGCAAATTTTACCGGGTGGCGCGGTTATTTCACGATATGGAACTCGACACGGCGGTTGGCTTCGCGTCCCTCCTCGGAGGCGTTGTCTTTAATCGGTTGTTCCTCTCCCCGGCCGATAGCGCTCAACCGTTCCGCCGCTACCTCCTTATAGATGAGATAGTTCCGTACGGCGTCGGCGCGGCCTTGCGATAGTTTCAGATTCTTCTCGGGGCCGCCGATGTTGTCGGTATGTCCCTCGATGCGAAGACGGATATTCGGATTGGCTATGAGCACCGAGGCGATCTCATCGAGCATCTTGAACGATTTCGCGTCGATATCCGAGCGATCGGTCGCGAACAGTATCTTTTCCTTTATCTCCACCACCTTCGAGGTCACGACGATCCTCTCGAGCGGCTTGGCGGGGGCGGTGTCGGAACAGCCGTCCTCGTCCATGAACCCATTCGGCGTTTCGTTCTCGCTCTGACAAAGATCTTTTTCGTCGGATACGCCGTCGTTATCGTTGTCGGCGTCGGGACAGCCGTCATTGTCCTCGAAGCCGTCAATATCCTCAGCCGTACCGGGACACCTGTCGACCGCGTCTTCGATGCCGTCGCCATCCATGTCGAGAGAGTCGGGGCAGCCGTCGATGTCCTCAAAGTCGTTCTTCGTTTCAGGTTCGTTCGGGCACAGATCCTTCTTGTCGGGCATGCCGTCCCCGTCGGTATCCTTCGGCAGTTCGGTCTTCGGCTCGGTCTTCGGCTCCGGCGTGGGCGTCGTCTCCTCCTTTTCCGGTTCCTCGCCGGCACCGGGCAGGTTGTAGGTGAAACCGGCAAAGACGCGGGCGATAGGCAGGCCGTAACCCTGCGTCATCCCCCAGCCGGCGCCGCCGTGCACCATGAGGTCGGGGTCCTTGAAACGGTACTGGACGCCGAGGTTCGCGTCGATGAAAAAGGTATTCGGTTGATCGAAGAATTCCACCGCGACGGTGCGGATGTTGATCTCGGCCTCGATGTCCAGCGGCACTATCGGGGTGTAGCCGCCCGCTATCTTGAGGCCCACCTCGTCGGATGCGGTGAGACTGCCGAGTTCCCGTTTGTCCATGATGCGGTAGAAAAGGTTCGCGGCGAGGGTGAAGTCGCCCAGACGGCTCGACACGGCGATGGTCGGGGCGAAGGTGGCGGTCGCGTAGCCCATGAGCCGGTCGACCTGACGCCCGGTCGGGATGGTCACCTCGGGAATGAAGGCGATGCTGACCTTTTCCTTCTTGAAAGTGTAGCCGACGCGCGGATAGAATATCATGTCGCCGACGCCGCCGGCGTGCATCTTCGCTTTGTAGAAGCCATCGCCGCCGTGGTAGAGGTTGAGCGGCAGGTCGAGAGCAAAGTCGATATATTTCCACAGGCCGATGGCAAAGGCGATGTCGGCCTCGAACTTGTGCTCCAGAATGTCGCGGGGCTCCATCCCGGTGCCGGTGTACTCCAGAACGAGCGGTTTGTAGCCGTACATGAGCGACAGGCCGAGGTTCATCTCGAGGAAATCCATTATCCGGCCGTCGTGGGTGCTCAGGATACCGTGGGTGAACGGCGAGGCGGTGTACGACTTGGTGCTCACCGGCGGTTCTTCCGAGAAAAGAGGGGCCGCGACGAAAAACAGGGTCAGCGACAGCATGAAAAAAATATTTCGCATGACGTACCCCCTATAACACTAAACTGCAGCCGCAGCCGCCGCGGACCATGAACTGTTGCTCGTAGGGGTCGTCGTTGTGTGGGTCGAGTACATCGGGTATGCCGTCGCCGTCGGTGTCCTTGGGCTGGAGGCCGGTGCCGTATTCGTCGCCGTCGTTGATGCCGTCGCCGTCGGTGTCGGGGTTGAGCGGATCGGAACCGACCTCGATCTCGGTGACATCGGGCAGGCCGTCATCGTCGTCATCGCTGTCGTCAACGGCGTCCTCGTCGGAGACGAGCTCATCGCCATCGGTCAGGTCGTCCGGCAGATCGTCGCCGGGCTCATCATCGGTATCGATGCCGTCTTCGTCGAGGGTGTCCGCATCGATCGCATCGTCGTCGTTCGGGTCCTCGCAGGCGTCGCCGATGCCGTCGTCGTCGGTGTCGGTCTGGTCGGTATTGGGCGTCAGGCGGCAGTTATCGACGCCGTCAAGGATCGTATCGTCGTCCGAGTCGGTGTCGCGATAGTCGGGTATGCCGTCGAGGTCGGTGTCGATGTTCCCTTCTTCGGCGTCGGGGACGGTGTCATTGTCCGAGTCGGGGTCGAGTGCGTCGATGTCGCCGTCGAGATCGGTGTCGCGCGGGTCGGTC
>Ga0074195_1005111_pt1 | contig 10099 bp, 8 predicted proteins | sample EPASupsiteHSE623_FD_64525 | JGI IMG/M metagenome (GOLD analysis project Ga0074195, IMG submission 64525) | Bioremediated contaminated groundwater from EPA Superfund site, New Mexico - Sample HSE6-23 | ecosystem: Environmental > Aquatic > Deep subsurface > Groundwater > Contaminated ... | reverse complement strand
AAGAAGGGGGGCGTAAAACTTCCGCCCCGCCACTTTGAATGCCCTCATCCCAGCCTTCTCCTTGGAAAAGGAGAAGGAGTAAAAAGTGTCGCCCTCTCTTTTTACAAGGAGAGGGCAGCCGTAACGGCGGGTGAGGTGATTGCTTTTTGACATCGGCCGTTCCTTCCGCTATCATCGCTCCGTTGACCTAACCGACGGAGGCACCCGATGACCGAGAAACAGTTCAAAGAGATCAGTCCATTCGAGATCACCGACAACCCCTGCACCGCCTTCAGCAAGGATTGGGCGCTCCTCGCGGCGGGCGACAAAGAAAAGGCGACGATGATGACCATCGCGTGGGCCGGCCTCGGCGTGCTGTGGAACCGCAACGTGGTCTTCGTGTTCGTCCGGCCGCAGCGCTACACCTACCTATATATGGAAAAAGAGAAGCTCTTCTCGGTCGGCTTCTTCCCCGAAGAGCACCGCGACGCGCTGAAGCTGTGCGGATCGCTGTCGGGCCACAAGAAGGATAAGGTAAAGGAGTCGGGGCTGACGCTCCGGCATCACAACACCGCCCCTTACTTCGCCGAGTCGCGTCTGACGCTCATCTGCCGCAAGATATATTTTCAGGATCTCGATCCGAAGAATTTCATCGATGCCGCCATCGAAGGGAATTATCCGTCAAAGGATTATCACCGGATGTATGTAGGTGAGATAGAGACGGTCCTCGCGGCGAAGTAGATCGCGCCGCGATCCTTCACTACATCAGCAGTCGCGTTCGGAGCAGACGCCGTCGCCCGACATGTCTTCGGTCGCCACGTCGCAAGTGGTGTTCTGGTTGAGGTCCCAGCAGGCGAAGGTCGAGGGACCGGTCGAGCCCTGCGCGCTCCACTTGAAGTTGTCGAGCAGCACGATCGAGTCGAGCGCCTGATCGGAGGTGTCCCAGATCACGAACTTGAGGGTGATGGTCTCTCCCGGCACGACGGGGGCCGCCGTGGTCAGCCATTTGGTGGCGCCGCCATTGTAAACGCTGCCGCTGCAACCATCATCCTGCTGTTGATCCCAACCGGTACCGGCAAGCTCTGCGACGCCATCGGGACAGGGGTAGCCGTCCTTTGCTTCACAGACGGTAAAGAAAGCCGAGGAGTTGACGCTGATATACGAGCCGTTCGAATCGAATGAAATGTTCTTGTCGGCCGGTATGCCCGTTGCGCCGGTGTAGAGCATCGCGATGAAGAAATCATTGTAGGCGCTGCAGGTGTATTGCATATATTCCTGTGAGAAGAAACGGAAGTTGAACGAGAAGGAAAGAGCGTTGGTCGGTACCTTGAGCTGGACCGAGAGCAGCACCGAATCGTTCGCGCCGTCGCCGTTGGTGCATCCCGCACTTGTCTGCGGAAGTTCGCCGCCGTGGGCCGCGACGAAATCGGCGGGCGGGTTGCCGGAGACATAGGAGTAGGTTATGGCGGCGGTGGCGTCGGGATCGTTGTTGTCGCGGGCGCGGCCCGACGAAAGCGACGACATGTTGCCGCCGTAGATATGCACATTGGAGGCATGACTGCCGAATTGATCCATGAGGGCGATCTGCAGGTTGTCGGGTGCGCCGGAGCCGTCGGCGCGGGTGAGTGACGGGGTGCCGATGATACCCCACGAGCCGCTCGCGGAGACCTTGCAGATATCCATGCCGTTAACCAGATCGGTAGCGGTGGTACCGCTAAATTTGGCGCCGCTCGAACAGGAGACGCGGGGATCCTCGTCCGTCTGGCCGTTGCAGTCGTTGTCGAAACCATCGCTCTGCACCTCGATGGCGCCGGGGTTCACTTTATCGGGGTCGGTGCAGGTCAGTACGCTGTCGCAGCAGTCGCCGTTGCAGGCGCCCCAGCCGTCGCCGTCGAGATCGTCGTTCTCATCGGGAGTGCCGTTGCAGTTCTCGTCGATGCCGTTACCGCAGATTTCGGTCGTTGGTAGGACCTGTCCCGAGCAGGGACTAAAGTGTGAACCGTCGGGGAAGCATATCTTCGTTCCCGCTTTACAGGGACCGACATCTTTGGTGTTGGGGTCGCCGCCGTAAGGACACTCGACCACCTCGTCGGGGGTGCAGACGACCACCGCTTCGTCGGGCAGTTCCGTGTCGGGCGTCTCGTCGGTGACGATATCGTCGGTCGGGAGTATGCCGTCGGTGTTCCCCTCGTCGAGCGGCAGTTCATCGTCGTCGGTGACGATCTCATCGCCGGTGGTGGTGCCGTCGTCGGTGATCACCGTGCCGTCGTCGGGGATGATCGCGCCGTCGTCGGTAACGATGATACCGTCGCCGTCGCTGACATCGGGCAGGATCGTGCCGTCATCGGGGAGTGCCGGGCCGTCGTCTTTCACGCCGGTGGCGTCGTCGGTGATCACGATGCCGTCCTCGTCGCCCGTGCCGGTGTCGTCGATCAGCACGTTGGGATCGCTCGAACAGGCTGTGAACAGGAACGCGCCGATACCCAATAACAACGCAAAGAAAAACTTCATGACAACCCCCTATCAGGTCATAGCTACAGTCATTCTAGAAAATAGGACGTCTCTGTCAAGCGAAAAGTTCCAAGAAAAACAAGTTATTCTTTCGGACAGGTGTTTGCGTCGGAGATGTCCCCCAGCGGTGATTCGGCGGGATGGTAGATCGTGATGCCGCTACCGTTGAAGGCAAGCGAGCCGCCGCTCACCTGGTTGGTGTTCGCCGCCGCGGTCACCGTGACCGAGCCGCCGAACGAAATGGCGAGCAGACAGCGGGTAGTGCCGCCCAGGGAATTAAGGAGCACCGCGAACCCGGCTCCCTCCTGTCCCGCGTTCATCGGTACCGTTCCCGGGACAATGGTGTCGTTCGGGAAGAACAGTTGAGCCATCGGATTGACGATGCCGGCCTGCGTCGACACTTGCATGTGGGCCATGATCCGCGCCGGGTTCGTTGATGTTGCGGCAAGATGCATCGCGATCGATACGGTCTGAGACTGTGTTGCGGTCGGTGGTATCGGCTTGTTGGTGGCGGCATAGGTACCGGTGAATACGCTCGACATCACCGCGCCGGTCTGGTTCGCCTGTATCTGGGTCTGAATGTCGCTATTGCCGTCGTAGATGTAGTTGAAGGTCGCGTTGACCGCGAGCGTGCCGTAGACCGGCGCGCTTTCGTCGATGTAGCAGTCATTCAGCTCGACGGCGCAGTTGGCGTTTACGCAGGTCTCGCAATCCTGCGCCGTGCCGGAGGATCCGCATTCGGTCGCGCAATCGGCGTTCACACAGGCGAACAGCGTATTGTAGGCATCCTGCTCATCGACCGCTCCCGCTGCGATGCAGGCGTCGATACAGGGCTGGTTGGTGCCGCAGCCGCCCCGACAGCCCAGTATCTGGGCGCAGGAAAGAGTGGTCGTCGTATCGTAACAGGTATTTATTTCGGGGGTACAATGGATGACGGCGCAGTTCTGACACTCCTGCGTCGCGCCCGATGCGCATTCGGTCGCACAGTAGGTCGTCGCGCAGGTCGTCAGCGCGTCGTACTTCCCCTGCTCTTCGGTCGTGCCGGCAGTGTAGCAGTCCCCCATGCAGTTCGTGTCGCCGCCGCAACCTTCGGTGCAGTCGACGATCCCGCCACAGTCGAGCGCGGCCAGGGAATCGTCATCGCTGACGAGGGCATCCTCGTCGGTCACGAGCTCATCGGTGGCGATGTCGTCGGTCACCAGTTCGTCGGAGATGCTGTCATCGCCGTTCATCGCGTCATCATCGGTCGTCAATTCGTCGTTGTTCAGGGCGCTGTCGCTCGGTGTTTTGCCGTCGTCGGTCGCCACCGTGCCGTCATCGACCGTCGTGTCGTCGACCGCCGCGTCGTCCGGCGTTGTCTGTTGTTTCGAGTTGGAACAGGCGGCCAGCACGAACACAAGAACACAAAATAAAAACACGATAAACTTTTTCATGGGAACCCTCCCCGAATAAAGATCTTGGTCGGCTCATTGTAGGTGATGCCGACATGAAGTCAACCGAAAAATTGATTTCTTTGATGCGCAAGGGTACATTTCGGCAGTTATTCTGAGGAGAAGCCATGTCTCGATATCTTCCCGGACTCGTTCTCGCGTTCTTTTTGCTCGGCGCATGCGATAAGGCGGCGACCCATCCCACCGATAGCGATACGGCGGTGGCCGGTGATACCGATGACCTGATAACGGATGATGGTGCCTTGAACGACGACGATACGTTGTTGTCGGAAGGAACGGAGGGGACCGACGAACTGCTCATCCCCGACGAGGGGTATCCGAGTCCCGAGCCCGACACCTGCGCCTTCATCGGTGCCAACTGCGGCGATATCGATCTGGGCGGCAAGACCATCTCCTGTGGCGCCTGCACCGATCCCGATACCTGCGGCGGCGGTGGCACGCCCTATGTGTGCGGGCATCCGCTCTGCGAAGAGGGTTGGTGCTGGGAGAATCCCTATCCGCAGGGCGATGATCTGAACGATATCTATGCGCTCGACGCGACCCATGTCTGGGCGGTCGGCGATTCGGTGGCGCTGTTCTACAACGGCGTCTCATGGGAACGGATACCGTACCAACTGCGGCAGGGGGGCAATATTCAGGCGGTCTATGCGGCCGATGCCGATAATGTCTGGGCGGTGGCGACCGACGGGTGCATCCTGTTCCTGAAGGATGGTCTACTGACCTGTGACCGCGAGATCGACGACGACGGCTTCCCGATCCACTGGAACGACAACGAGAATGCGCTCTACGATATCCATGGTACCGGCCCGAACGACATATGGGCGGTCGGCCGCGAGATCATCCTCCACTGGGATGGTACGGCATGGACCACAGCGCATACCACCATCTCTAAACTCAACGCCGTCCGGGCGGTCGATGCGACCACGGTATACGCCGGTGGCGACAAGACCCTTCTGAGATATGACGGTACCGATTGGAACGAAGAGGGCGGCGAAGAGATCGTTACTGATATCTTTGTGACCACCGCCGACGATGTCTGGGCGGTCGGAGAAACCGGTGCGGTACTGCACTATGACGGCGTCACATGGGAGAGCATCGCACCGCCGCAGAAAGATATTGATTACACCACGGTCGGCGTACGCGCCGCCGGGCAGGTGTTCATCGCCGATACCGCAGGGGGGCTCTGGCGCCGCCTCGGTGAAGAGTGGATACTCCAGCCGGTCGCGTTGCAGGGGGCGCTGCGGTCCGTCGCAACGGACGGTGACCGCTTGTGGTTCGCGGGCGACCACGGTTTTGTCGGTTCATGGGACACCAAGTTCTTCTCGGCGAACCGTCAGCGGCTTCCCAGCAGGTCGAAAACGCTCTTCGCCAATTCGCCGTTCGATGTGTGGACGGCGGGCGAGAACTTCTTTGCCCACTGGAACGGCACGGCATGGCGTTTCATGGCGACCAGAGAGAACATCCTCGACCTTTTCGGTAGCGCCTATAATGATATCTATGCCCAGACCGCGAAGGGATACCTTCATTACGACGGCACCCGCTGGAGCACCGCCGAGCCCGATGCGACGACCGTTTCAGCGCTCAAGACGGCGCGTGATGAGTTCTTCAGCCGACCCGCCGAGAATTCGGTACGTTGGTGTTTCGCCGCGAATGATTGCTGGGAGATCGGCGGCGGCCGCTTCATCCGCGAAACGCCTGATGATCGTATCGATACGACGGAGTGGCCGTTTGCCGGCCTGTCCGGAAGCGAGATGTTTTCCGGCACGAGCCTGTGGCGTTCGTGCGTCACCGACGACGGCCGGGTCTACGCGACCAACGGCCAGAGTCTCATCGTCCGCCGCGAGGGAACATGGTGCGAGACCGTCCTGCCGGAATACCGTTCCATCGGCGCGGTCGCCTGTCACGGCGAAGATGCCTACTTCGTCACTTTCAACGGCGAGACGCTTTACCATGACAACGGCACGACGATCACCGATACGCCATTGACCGGTTTGACGATCGGCGCTCAGCATCTTTCGGTATCGGCCGAGGGGACCCTCTACATCGGCAGTTATGACCCGGCCGCCGGACTTTCGTTTTTCCGCATAGAACAAGGGGCCGCCGTCGCGGTCGAGACACCTGTTAGTGCCCTGCTACGCGATATCCTGCCGCTTTCCGATACCGACCTGTGGGCCGCCGGCGATAACGTCTTCTACCGCGGCGATGGCACCGACTGGACGCTGACCCTGCCCGCCGATCTCACCGATCGCGGTCTGCCGCGTGGTGAGACCGAGGTGATACTGCACCGGCTCTTTGCGCAGGACGGCGACAATGTCTGGATGCTCGGCCGGTCACCCGACGATGTCACCGCCTACATCTTCAGCTGGGACGGGACAAAGTGGGTCGACGACGCCCGCAGTTCGCTCTATGACACGATATCCTTCACCGACGTCTGGGCGCTCGATCAGCAGAACGTCTACATCACACTTGGTACGATCGGTTGGATATACCATTACAAGAACATCGGCGCGACCGGTATGATAGACTATGTCGCCGCGCCGCTCGGTACGCCGCTTCAGTCGATCACAGGACGTCCCGACGATGCGATGTGGGTTTTCGGCGACGGCGGCATCATCATGCGTTACGATCTTTCAACTGAACGATAAGGGGAGGAACCGATGAGCTACAAGATCGAACTCGCGAATTTCGCGAAGAACATCAGAACGCTTCAAAAGTATCTGAAGAGCCGCGACACGGTGCGTCAGTCGCTCGTCGTGCCGTTCTTCAAGATCCTCGGATGGGATGTCTACAATCCCGGCGAATTCATGGCGGGATACACCTTCGAGACGCCGCAGGGCGATCTGTTCAGCGCCGATTTCGCGGTGTTGAGGAACGATCAGCCGGTCATCTTCGTCCAAACCTACTTCGGTGATGAGGATCCGGCCGAAGGACACGCCAATCTCGCGGCACTCTTCTATGCCATACCGGGCGACAAGGTGGCGATCCTCACCAACGGCATCGACTGGCGCTTCTATACCGACGGCGTGGAGAGCGGCATCCTTGACGCGAATCCGTATCTCGAACTCAACCTCGGCGAAAAGACCCGGGCCGAGGACCTCTCGATCATCGATCCGTACCAAAAAGCGACCTTCGACCTTTCTCCGATACTGGCCCCGCTTCGGCTCGGTGTGTATGAGAAGAAGATCGCTGAATATTTCGCGGCGCAGCGTAACGCGGCGACCGTCGACAAGGAGCTCGTCGAATTCATCGTAAAGAAGGTCGGCGGCGGCGAACTTTCTCCGCAGGCAAAGGAAAAGTTGTCAGGATGGGTACTGAACGGATTTGCGGTGATATCGCCCAAGGCTGTCGGTGCGGCTCCTGTCGTCGCTCCTGCTCCGGTTGCACAGCCCGTCAAGCCAGCTCCGCAGTTGCAGGAACTGGGCGAACTCGAGATGATCCCGCTCAATAAAGGCGGCGCAAAGCCGGCCGCGAAACCGGCGGTAAAACCGACGGACAAGCCGGTTGAGGTGGCCAACATAAACCTTGAGGCGCTTCCCGACGCCGACGAGTCGACGATGGAAGGACGCGTGACGATCATCTCGGGCGACGATCAGGGGAAAACCGTTTCTATTCAGAAAAAAGAATTCATCGTAGGCCGCAATCTTGATCTCGACCTCGTCCTTACCGACCCTTCGGTATCACGTCGTCATTTCAGGATATTCCTTGACGGCGGCAGATATTGGGTCGAGGACCTCGGTAGCGGCAACAAGATAAAAGTGAACGGCGTCAAGACCACCGAGAAGCGACGCCTCGAGAATGACGACCTCATTCAGGCCGGGAACACCACTATTCGTTTCGAATCATACCAATAAAATATCTGGAAGAATAAGGTCAGTTCAGACCGTGCGGTCCGGATCAGGCGGCGGTGGCGGCGGGTTCGGTGCGTCGGGAGGGCTGGGCGGCGGATCGGGATTGGCCTGATAGGCAAGCCAGCCGTCGTGTTCCGCACCACCCGTAAGCTCCACGCCAATACCGAGCAGTCCGGCGAAAACAATCACACACGCAAAGAGTTTCATACTGACCACTCCACTATCGGTCTAGAGTCATTATAGTAGACATAAAATAGATGTCAACAGTGTCGGCGAACTTTTTTTTGAAAGAAATCGGTGGATTCAGATATGGATGGTCCGGCCGAGGGCGGCAAGCACCGCCTCAAGGCTCGCCTCGCAGAGGGTCGGATGCGGATGTATACTTTCGACGATGTCCTCCGCTTTCGCCTTCATCCGGAGCGCCGGGAGGAATTCACTCAGAAGATCGGGCGCTCCGTGACCGATGATGTGGGCGCCGAGCAGTTCGTGGGTGTCGGCGGCGATGAGCACCTTGACGAACCCGGCGGTCCGTCCCGAAGCGACCGCCTTGCCGTTGGCCGAGAAGGGAAATTTGCCGACGGTATAGGCAATCCCAATTTCTTTGGCCTTCTCCTCCGTGAGACCGACTGAGGCAATGGCCGGTTCACAGAAGGTACAGCCGGGATTTTGACGGTAATCTATCGGATGGACCTTCAGTCCGGCGATATGCTCGGCGGCGATAATTCCTTCGTGTTCGGCGGTGTGGGCGAGCATCGGCGTCGCGATGAGGTCGCCGATGGCGTATACACCGGGGACCTTTGTTTCAAAAAGCGGGCTCACCGGAATGAAGCCGCGCGGGTCGGTCTCGATACCGGTCGCCGCGAGCCCGAGCGCCGCACTGTTGGGACGGCGGCCGACCGCCGAAAGGATCTTCTCGACCGTGACGCTCTTGCCGCCCGAAAGGGTGACGACCATCCCGTCGGCCGTTCTCTCCGCCTTCTCGACACAGGTGCCGGTGTAACATTTTATCTTCTTTTTGCGGAACTCCTTCAGCAGTTCCTTGCTCACCTCGCCGTCCTCAAGCGGGACGAGCCGGTCGAGCGCCTCGATGAGGTGGACCTCGACGCCGAATGTGGCGAAGACATAGGCGAACTCGACGCCGATGGCGCCCGCTCCGATGATCGCGATGCTTTTGGGGAGCGTCGGAGTAAAGAGCGCCTCGTCGCTCGACCAGATGTCGGTGCGGTCTATCTTGATGTGCGGCAGATCCTTGAAGGTGGAACCGGCGGCGATGATGATATGGTCGGCGGTGTAAGCGTCGCTTCCCACCGTCACCTCTTTCGGCCCGGTGAAGCGCGCCTCGCCGCGGATGAGGCGGATGTTGTTCTTCTTAAAGAGGAACTCGATCCCTTTATTGTTCTTGGCGACCGCCCCACGGGCGTGGGCGACCACTTCGCCCCAGTTGAAGGTCGGCTCAGCGTGGACGCCGAATTTGCACGCCTCATGGGCGTCGTCGAAGGCTTCCGCTGCACGGATGAGCGCCTTGGCCGGGATGCAGCCCCAGTTGAGACAGGTGCCGCCCAGATCGTTCGACTTTTCGATGACGACCGGGGAAAGGCCGAGTTGTGCCGCCCGTATCGCGGCGACATAGCCGCCCGGACCGGCACCGATGATGAGTAGTTTGAGATGTTCCATGATGTGTGTGGTCCTGTTGTTGAATTATCCGTTCATCTTCTTGAGTTTTTCGGCGATGAATTCGTCGAGTCCGCCCGCCTTCATGATCCCCTCTATCTCGGGCGGGAGCGGCGCAAAGGTCGCCTGTGAACCATCGGGGAATGTCACCGTTCCCTTGTCGGTGTCGATGGTCACGGTGTCGCCGCGCTTCACTTTTCCGGAGAGTCCCTTCACCTCGACGGCGAGGAGCCCCGCGTTGATGCAGTTGCGGTAGTAGATGCGCGAATAGCTCTCGGCGACGATGGCGCCGAGGCCCAGGTACTTGAAGCAGAAGGCGGCCTGCTCGCGCGACGAGCCGCAGCCGAAGTTCTTGCCCGCCACAAGGATGTCGCCCGGCTTCATCTCCTTGACGAAGGCGGGGTCCTCATCTTCCATCGTGTGCGCGGCGATCTCTTTCGGATCGGTCACGCTGTAGGTGTACTTGCCGGGGAAGATGACATCGGTGTTCACATTGTCGCCGTAGACGAACGCTTTGCCGGTTATAATAGCCATGGTATACCTCCTTTACAGCATGTCGGGGGTCGCGATGGTCCCTTTCACCGCGGTGGCGGCGGCGGTGTAGGGCGACGCGAGGTAGATGAAGGACGTATTGCAGCC
>Ga0074195_1005108_pt1 | contig 10104 bp, 10 predicted proteins | sample EPASupsiteHSE623_FD_64525 | JGI IMG/M metagenome (GOLD analysis project Ga0074195, IMG submission 64525) | Bioremediated contaminated groundwater from EPA Superfund site, New Mexico - Sample HSE6-23 | ecosystem: Environmental > Aquatic > Deep subsurface > Groundwater > Contaminated ... | reverse complement strand
TGGGCGGGACTGAATGTGACCATTCAATAAAAAGAAAAAATCATACCGTACCTCGATGAACTTGATCCTGTCGCCATTGAAATCGGCGCTGTTAATACCATCATGATCAGCAGGAAAAATGGATCGGTCCGGACCAAGGGATTTAACACCGATGCAGATGGATTTTATCTTACACTAAAAGATGAGGTAAGTGAATGTAAAGCATTGATCCTTGGCACAGGTGGAGCAGCTAAGGCAGTCGCATATGCGTTAACAAAACTCGAAATCCCCTACACATTTGTATCACGAAAAAAAAAGGGATCAGGTATATGCTCCTATGATGAACTAAATGTTGAGATAATCAAATACAATAAGCTTATTGTCAACACATCACCTCTTGGAATGTACCCTGATGTAACTACTTTCCCCCCGATACCTTTTCATGCACTTGACCAGGATCATTTTTTATATGATCTTGTCTACAATCCTGAAGAAACGATGTTCCTGAATAAGGGAAAAGCCATGCATGCACGCACAATGAACGGCAAATCAATGCTTGTAAACCAGGCTGAACTGGCATATGAAATATTTAAATCTAATTGGAGTCCTTATCCTTGATATCAGGATCATTATCCCTTACCACCTCAATTTTTAAATCAGCTACCATGGCAGCAACCGCTCCAGCTGCAGCAAGCATCGGTGCAATGAGGGCACCAATCACGCCAAAGGTGACCGGAATCTCCAGGTACACTTTTCCCTCTTCGTCCTTAATGATCAACCGCCGTACATTTCCTTCATGGATCAGTTGCCTGATTTTTTCAACCAGCTCTTCCCCCTTTACCCTGAACTCTTCTTTCATATTTTCCATAACAGATAAAATTTTGATGGCAACAGCCGGAATCAAAATTACTCTTTTTCATCCTATACAAAAAATATTAAGCGGACAAAGATTTATTTGGTAGTATTAAAAGAAATTCGTAGATTTGCAGCCCGTTTAAAAGGCCTATTAAGTTAATCAGAAAACAACACGTACAGCAATGAATTTAGCACCTGAAGTAAAAAAGAAAGCATTCTTAGAACACGGAAAATCAGAATTTGACAGCGGCTCAACTGAAGCACAGGTGGCCCTGTTTACCATGAAAATCCAACATCTCACTGAACATCTGAAGATCAACAAGAAAGACATGGTGACTGAGCGTTCGCTGGTTATCATGGTTGGAAAGCGCAGGAAACTGCTGGATTATCTGAAAAGCAAAGATATTCAACGTTATCGCGATATCATCAAGAAACTCGGGATTCGTAAATAAACTTATTATTTTCTTTATAAATCGAGAAAGAGGCAATGTGATAATTGCCTCTTTTAATATCTGAAAGAGACAAAAAATGAATGGAATAACAAAAACTTTTACCCTTGCCGATGGTCGTGAGATCAGCATTGAAACCGGCAAACTCGCCAAACAGGCCGATGGGTCTGTTGTTGTGAAGATGGGCGATACCATGTTACTTGCTACCGTTGTAGCCATGCAGGAAGCCAAAGAAAACGTTGACTTCATGCCCCTATCTGTTGAATATCGTGAAAAATATGCCGCCGCCGGCCGTTTCCCCGGAGGTTTTTTCAAGCGTGAAGCACGCCCCTCCGACTATGAGATCCTTATCTCGCGGTTGATTGACCGGGCGCTCCGTCCGCTGTTTCCCGATGATTTTCATGCTGAAGTCCAGATGATTGTCACACTGATCTCAGCCGATAAAAATGTGTTACCCGATGCACTGGCGTGTCTTGCTGCATCAGCCGCACTTGCCGTGAGCGATATCCCCTTCAACGGTCCAATTTCTGAGGTCAGAGTTGCAAGGATCAACGGACAATTCGTTATCAATCCGAATATTGATGTTTTGGCAGATGCCGACATCGATATCATTGTTGCTGCCTCCATCGACAACATCATGATGGTGGAAGGCGAAATGAAAGAAGTTTCCGAGGAAGACATGGTGGAAGCCATCCGCGTGGCACATGAGGCTATCAAGAGTCAGTGCGTTGCCCAGCTTGAACTTGCTTCGATGATCGAAAAATCAAAAGTAAAGCGGAGCTACTGCCACGAAACGAACAATCCTGAATTCAAGGAAAAGGTCAAGACGGCCACTTACCAGAAGGTTTACGAAATGGCCACCAGCGGAAACGCAAACAAGCATGAGCGCAAAAAAATCATTGAAGCCATCAAAGAAGAATTTGTTGCTACCCTATCCGAGGAGGAAAAGGAGGCCAACAAAAACCTGATCGGTCGTTATTATCACGAAGTAGAAAAAGATGCCATCCGCAATGCCACCATGGATAACCGCAAACGGCTCGATGGAAGGAAACTGGACGAGATCAGGCCGATATGGACCGAAATCGATTACCTGCCGGCAGCCCACGGCTCGGCCATTTTTACCCGTGGAGAAACGCAGTCACTCACCACTGTTACCCTCGGAACAAAGCTTGATCAGCAGGCTATCGACGGGGCTATCATCGAAGGCAAAGTGAATTTCATCCTGCACTATAATTTCCCATCCTTTGCCACCGGCGAAGTCAAGCCGATCCGCAGCACAGGCCGCCGCGAAATCGGACACGGGAACCTGGCGCTCCGTGCCCTGAAGAATATGATCCCGCAGGGAGCCGATAATCTTTACACCATACGAATTGTTTCTGATATCCTCGAATCGAACGGAAGTTCTTCGATGGCTACCGTTTGTGCTGGCACCATGGCGCTGATGGATGCCGGTATCAAAATCACCAAACCCGTTTCGGGTATTGCCATGGGACTCATCACTGATAACAAGCGTTATGTTGTCCTTTCAGACATCCTCGGAGATGAAGATCATTTAGGTGATATGGATTTTAAAGTTTGCGGGACACGCGACGGGATCACTGCCTGCCAGATGGACATCAAGGTTGACGGGCTTTCATTTGACATTCTTCGTGAAGCATTGGCCCAGGCACGCCAGGGACGCATGCACATCCTGGGTGAAATGGCAAAAACCATTTCTGAACCCCGTCCTGATTTCAAACCATTTGTTCCCCGCATTTTCCAGATGAAGGTTCCCAAGGAATTCATCGGCGCCATCATTGGCCCCGGTGGCAAGGTGATCCAGGAGATGCAGCGCGAGACAGGAACAACCATTGTTATTGAGGAGGTTGGCGAATTTGGAATCGTTGATATCGTTGCCGATAACCTGGAAGCTCGTGACAAGGTGATCGAAAAGATCAAACGCATTGCCTCCGTAGCTGAAGTGGGTGAAATTTATAAGGGTAAAGTTAAAAATATCCAGTCATTTGGCGCTTTCGTGGAAATCCTTCCCAACCAGGATGGTTTGCTTCACATATCAGAAATTGACTGGAAACGATTGGAAAAAGTAGAAGATGCACTGAAGGTTGGTGATGAGATTGAAGTCAAACTGATCGAGGTGGATCCGAAAACCGGAAAACTGAAACTGTCACGCAGGGCTTTATTACCTAAGCCGGAAGGCTATGTGGAAAGAAAACCTGAGCCACGTGGCGACCGTCCTGATCGCGGAAATGACCGTGGAAATGACCGTGGACATGATCGTGGAGGCGATTACCGTGGTGGTGACCGTGGTCCAAGAAGATAAATATTGTAACCTAAACCTAATTTTTACGTAAACCGACCCATTAACAAGGTCAAAACAAATTGCGTTCGCATGAGGCAGTTAAAAATTACGAAGCAGGTTACCAATCGCGAGACAGCATCACTGGATAAGTACCTCCAGGAGATTGGCAAGGTTGAACTCATAACGGCCGACGAGGAAGTCGCACTCGCCCAGCGTATCAAGCAGGGTGATATGGCGGCACTAGAAAAGCTTACCAAAGCCAACCTGCGATTTGTGGTTTCAGTTTCAAAACAGTATCAAAATCAGGGACTTAGTTTACCCGACTTGATCAATGAGGGCAACCTTGGGCTGATCAAAGCTGCACAGCGATTTGATGAAACCCGCGGTTTTAAATTCATCTCCTACGCAGTTTGGTGGATCCGTCAATCGATTCTTCAGGCGCTGGCCGAGCAGTCGCGAATTGTTCGCCTACCCCTGAATAAGATCGGATCGATCAATAAAATAAACAAAGCCTACGCACAGCTCGAACAACAATACGAACGGGAACCCAATGCCGGGGAAATTGCCCTTTTACTTGAAGTCTCTGAAAACGAAGTTAAAGAGTCGATGCGGAATTCGGGCAGGCACGTTTCCATGGATGCTCCGCTTATCCAGGACGAAGACAACACCATGTACGATGTGCTTCGCAGCGAGGAAAATACCACTCCTGACAATGGACTGCTCTACGAATCATTGAAAAAAGAGATAGAACGGGCCGTTTCAACCCTCACCCAGCGTGAAGCAGATGTGATCAGGCTCTATTTCGGTCTCAATGGCAGTCATCCAATGACCCTGGAAGAGATAGGTGAAAAATTCGATCTCACCCGCGAACGCGTGCGCCAGATCAAAGAAAAAGCTATCCGCCGGCTTAAACACACATCGAGGAGTAAGATTTTAAAGACCTACTTGGGATAAACGAGTTCAAAATGTCCCATCTTGTTGCCCCTTCGCTGCTCTCGGCCAATTTCCTGAATCTGGAGAAGGACATTACGATGCTCAATCAGAGTGAAGCCGACTGGTTTCACCTCGATGTCATGGACGGGCTGTTCGTTCCCAATATCTCATTTGGATTTCCTATTATCGAAAAGATCAGGAAGGCAACCACCAAGCCTCTCGACGTGCATTTGATGATCGTGGAACCGGAGCGTTATCTTGAAAGATTCAGGAAGGCCGGCGCCGATATCATCAGCATTCACATGGAGGCTTGTAAAGACCCGGTTGGCGCCTTGAGAACCATCCGGAACCTCGGTGCAAAGGCAGGTATAGTAATCAATCCCGAAACACCGGTAAACATCCTGGATGGTGTGATGGGTGAGGCTGACATGGTATTGCTTATGTCGGTAAACCCGGGATTCGGCGGGCAGTCATTCAAGCCCCACACCCTTGAAAAAATTTCCATGCTCAGGTCTATGATAACCGCGTACAACCTAAACATCCTGATCGAAGTGGACGGCGGGGTTGATCTGCAAAACGCCACAGCCCTGGTTAGCGCCGGCGTTGATATCCTGGTGGCAGGAAATACCATTTTCTCCTCAGCAGATCCAACAGCGACCATCCGGCAGATGAAGAACATCTGTTGATTTCGAAGTTATCTTTATACTTTTCCATACCTGCTTCACGATTTTTTTCTATTTTTACAAAAAAATAACCTGCCACATGGATTTCGGCGGAGCCAGGGATTATATCATACAAAGACTGCGGTTGGAACTGAAACCAACATTGTATTATCACAGTGTTGAGCATACTATTGATATGCACGAAGCAACGCAGCGTTTGATCGCAGCTGAGCATATTACAGATAATACTGCTGTTCTCATTGAGACCGCTGCGCTTTATCACGATGCCGGTATCCTTTTTCAATATACCAATCATGAACGCGCTTCTGTAGAACTATCAAGACAGAAGCTGCCTGGTTTTGGTTACAGCCCGGCCGATATCGATTTCATCGCTGAAATGATCATGGTCACCAGTCTGCCTCAACGCCCTTCTTCACTCTCAGGGCAAATCCTATGCGATGCCGATCTCGATTACCTGGGACGCGAGGACTTCTTTATCCATTCATTCCAGCTCAGGCTCGAATGGCAGATTGAAGGGATTAAAAATCTGAACCTGCATGACTGGCTTAAAACACAGGTTTCATTTTTATCTGATCATCAATATTTTACAAGGTCTGCCATTGCACTCAGAAACGAACAAAAAAATAGAAATCTCAACGAAATAAAACAACTCATGTTATTAATCAATCTTTAAGAAATCGTAAATCATAAATCATTTCATATGGTAAAAGCAACAAAGGAATCGAAATACAATAAAATAGTATTGATTCCAACTGATTTCTCCGAAGTTTGCGGAAACGCAATATCTCATGGTGTCAAACTGGCGAAATTCCTGGGTTACAAGGTTTGTATCCTCCACATTATCAACAAGGAAACAAAAGCCGCATTAAAAAAGAAAAATGTGGGTGTCGATTATGTCGAATGGCGTTTGAAAGAATACAAAAGGTATTATGAGAAAAAGTATGATGTCGATATTGAGACCATGGCCGTTGAAGGGAGCATTTTTTCGACCATCAGTGAAGTGGCGACACAGATCAAGGCCAACATGATGATCCTGGGCACCCATGGAAAAAAGGGATTACAGCATGTCTTTGGCAGTTATGCGCTAAAGGTTGTTATCGAATCACCTGTTCCTGTGGTAGTTGTGCAAAAACGTGCTTTCAAGGAGGGTTATCATAACATCGTATTCCCGGTTAGCAACGACCTTGAATCCCGCCAGGCCGTCCATTGGGCAAAGTTGATTGCCAAACTCTTCAACGCAAAAATCCATATTTTCCTCCGTCCGGAAAAAGATATGGGGCTCAAGAACCGGCTGATGATCATCACAAAACAGATCACGGATATCTTTGACGAGGAAAAAGTACCATACGGAGTCACAACAGCTTATAAATCAAATAATTTTGCAGAAGATGTGATCTCTTACAGTGTCACCCAGCATGCAGACTTGATGATGATAATGACCCATCCTAACGTGGATATTCCGGGATTCAGTCTTGCTTCTTGGGATGAACGACTGATGTTCAATGAAGCCCAGATCCCGGTGATGTGTATTAATCCGATCGAACTGGGTTATCATTATTACGAATGGTCGATGCTGGCATAAATACTTCAGGACTAAGAGATTTTGATAAATTCTTTGATTCAAAAAGATGGTGCATCTGGTGAGGAGATATTGGGATACCAATCCCCTTTTTCTTATTATTTTCTTGGCTGTTATTTTCCGTATTCTGGCGGTGATCTTTGCCAAAGGCTGGGGAATGCTGGACGATCATTTTATTGTCATCGAATCTGCCGGTTCCTGGACTGCCGGCAAGGATTATAATGACTGGCTTCCAGGCAGTCCTGCCAACCATGGTCCTACCGGACATAACTTATTTTATCCTGGGCTTCATTTCCTGCTGTTTACCTTCCTGAACTGGATTGGATTGACTGATCCTCAGGGGAAGATGTTTATTGTCAGGTTAATCCATGGTATTTTGTCACTGGGGACCGTATATTTCGGCTACCGCATCGTTGAAATGCTTGGTAACAGGAAATCAGCACGTCTGGCCGGCCTGTTGCTGGCAGTATTCTGGTTTATGCCATGGATGAGTGTCCGAAATCTGGTGGAGATGACCAGTGTCCCATTTCTCATGGCTGGTTACTGGATGATAATTCGTGAGAATCAGGCGCAGCGGTCCTTCCTGCCCTGGTTTTGGGCCGGTGTTTTATTCGGCATTGCTTTTAACATTCGACCGCAAACCGTGTTCTTCCCTCTCGGTATCGGGATCATATTCCTGTTTCAAAAGAGGTGGGTGCAACTGATCGGGCTTACCCTCGGTTCAGTGTTGTTTGTGGCGCTCATACAAGGGGGTGTCGATTTTATTGTTTGGGGTCAACCCTTCGCCGAGATGCTTGGGTATGTAAATGTTTGTTTCACTGAACGGAACGACTATATAGCCCTGCCATGGTACAACTATTTCCTGACCATCCTGGCGCTGCTTGTTCCTCCGGTCAGTGTTTTCATTTTCTTTGGGTTTATCAGATCCTGGAAAAAATATTTCATCATCTTCTTTCCCTGCCTGCTATACTTTATCTTTCACTCCTATTTCCCCAACAAACAGGAAAGGTTCATCCTGCCAATGATCCCGTTATTTATCGCAATCGGAACCCTGGGATGGATTGAATTTACCGCGCATTCGAAATTCTGGCAGACCAGGAAGCGCTTAGCCGCAATTTCCTGGGGATTTTTCTGGGTTGTGAACACCATCCTGTTGCTCTTCTTCACCTTCACCTACTCAAAAAAGGCCCGTGTTGAAGCGATGAGCTATCTATCGAAATACGATAACATACAGGCAATCACCGTACTTGATAAGGATGGCGATCCCGAACTGATGCCAAAGTTCTACCTCGGCCAGTGGCCCGTTTCATATAATGAATTTGCCGGAGACCATAGTGTTGACGCCGTTCTTAAAGTGGCTTCAAACCCTGCAAACCAACCACCGCGTTTCATCCTTTTCACAGGTGATAAAAACATCCAGGATATGGTGATCAAAGCCAGGGCCTATTTCCCCATGATTGTTCACGAAACAACCATCGAACCGGGTTCGTTAGATCAATTGGTACATTGGCTTAACCCGATAAACAAGAACCGAATCATTTATATTTACCGGAACAGGGCCTACTTTCCGAATAAAATCGAGGACTAAATGACAAACAAGCAGTTCAATATTGCCCAGCCTACCTTTCTTGGAAATGAAAAAAAATATCTGCTCGATACTATTGAAACTGGCTGGATCAGCTCCATAGGCTCCTATATCACACGATTTGAGAATGAATTTGCCCAATATCATGGCGTGAAGCACGCTATCGCGACGCACAACGGCACCATCGCGCTTCACCTGGCCATGGCGGCATCAGGGATTGGTATTAATGATGAAATCATTGTCCCCGACCTCACATTTATCGCCACAGCCAACAGCGTAAGGTACTGCAATGCCATCCCTGTGCTTACAGATGTGGATAACGAAGACTGGAATATCTCCCCTGAAGCGATTTTAAAAAACATCACCCCTGCCACACGTGCAATCGTGCCAGTTCATCTTTATGGCAATCCTGCTCCAATGGAGGCAATTATGCGCATCGCTACAGATCACCGGCTCATCGTAATTGAAGATTGTGCCGAAGCACCCGGGGCGCTATACAATGGAAAAAAGGTGGGAACATACGGAGAGATTGGCTGCTTTTCCTTTTTCGGAAATAAGGTCATCACCACCGGAGAAGGAGGAATGTGCATCACCAACAACGACCAACTGGCGGAGCGAATGCGTATCCTGCGCGACCACGGCATGAACCGGCAGAAGAAATACTACTATGATCACCTGGGATTCAATTACCGGATGACAAATATGCAGGCAGCCATTGGCGTTGCCCAGCTTGAACAGCTTGACGACCTGCTCGAAGCCCGCGACCGGATCTATGCCGCCTATAAATCAGCCTTTGCAGGCCATCCATGGTTCCGGATCCAGGAAACTCACAACCAGCGTTACGTAAACTGGATATTCACGCTTCGCATCAACGGAATCACCGAAGCACAGCGTGATGCCATCATGCAGGAACTAAAGAATTACCAGATCGACTCCCGGCCAGTCTTTTACCCGATCCATTCGATGCCATTTTACAATGATGAACTCTATTGCAGGGCCAACAACCACAATGCAATAGCCATTTCGCGTGAAGGTATAAGCCTTCCAACGTACATTGGCCTGTCGGAAGAGGATATTGCCTACATTTCAGCAGCACTCATCGCTGCTTATGAAAGGATTACGGCATGAAAGTCTCTGTTATTTTACCCACTTACAATGAAAAAGAATCGATCATCCTGTTGATCACCGAGATTCTCAGGATTCTTGGCGATGAGGGTATCGAATATGAAGTTGTGATTGTAGATGACAACAGTCCTGATGGAACCCTTGAAGCGGTCGTACAACAATTTAGCGGCAATCCGAATGTTGTCCCCATACTCCGGACCTCCGAAAAAGGCCTTGCGACCGCCATCCTGCATGGGATCCTTCATTCCAGGGGCGAAAAGGTAGTCATCATGGACACCGATTTCAATCATCCGCCAAACCTGATCCCACTGATGGTTAAGATCACCGACTACTTCGACATTGCATCCGGATCGCGTTATGTGATCGGGGGAGGAATGGAAACATCAAGGCTGCGATTCCTCGGGAGCAAACTCTTCAACAAATTCATCCACTACACCCTGGGAGTCAGGACAACCGATAACCTGAGCGGCTATTTTGCCTTCAACCGGAACATCCTGGAAGGCATTGATCTGCAATCGATATTTTACGGCTATGGAGACTATTTCATCCGGTTTCTGTATGTCATGCAGCAACACCATCGGTTCATCCTGGAATTGCCCGTGGTTTACAAAGACAGG
>Ga0074195_1005107_pt1 | contig 10115 bp, 5 predicted proteins | sample EPASupsiteHSE623_FD_64525 | JGI IMG/M metagenome (GOLD analysis project Ga0074195, IMG submission 64525) | Bioremediated contaminated groundwater from EPA Superfund site, New Mexico - Sample HSE6-23 | ecosystem: Environmental > Aquatic > Deep subsurface > Groundwater > Contaminated ... | reverse complement strand
CTAATCCTTAGCCGGAAGTTTTTGAAAAAGGCTGGTGAAACATCACCAGCCTTTTTTATTTGGCACACATTGGAAAATTCGGAACATGAAACGCGAAACTCGGAACGCAAATCGGGACACGGGACACGAGACGGAAAATTCGGGACGCGTCCCGATTCATTTTTCCGTCATACTTTCTGCGTCCCGCGTCCCGTGTCCCGTGTCCCGATTCTTCCTATCTTTGCGCGCAATATGATCTCAATCAACAATCTTTCGATCCAGTTTGGCGGGGAATCGCTTTTCGATCACATTTCATTCATAATCAATGACAAGGATCGCATTGGCCTGGTGGGGAAAAACGGCGCCGGGAAATCAACCCTGCTCAAGATCATCAAAGGGATACAGCGTGCCGATGAAGGTGACGTGATCCTTCCCGATGGACATTCAGTGGGTTACCTGCCGCAGGAGATGGATACACATGGCGCAGGTAGTGTGATGGAAGAGGCCATGAATGCATTTACCGAGGTGGTGCATCTTGAGGCTAAGATAGCAGGTTATGAGAAAGAGATAAGCGAGCGCACCGATTACGAATCGGATAGCTATCATAAACTGATAAGGAGACACTCTGAGGCGCTCGAGCGGTACCATTTGATAGGCGGGCAGGCTGTTCATGTAAACATCGAAAAGGTGCTAAGCGGACTGGGATTTGAGCGGGAGGAGTTTGACCGGAAGCTCTCCACTTTCAGCAGCGGATGGCAGATGCGGGTTGAGATTGCGAAGATCCTGCTCCAGCAGCACGATGTGATCCTGCTGGATGAACCCACAAACCACCTCGACATCGATTCCATCCAGTGGCTCGAGGAATTCCTTGTTACTTTCAAGGGAGCGGTTGTATTGGTTTCACATGACCGGGCTTTCCTTGATAATGTAACAAAGCGGTCGATTGAAATTTCCCAGGGAAAACTGTACGATTATAAGGCCAACTATTCAGAATATGTGCTGATGCGCGAAGAACGGATGGAAAGTCAGCTGGCCACACATAACAACCAGCAGCGCCAGATCCGCCAGATCGAACGGTTTGTCGAGCGGTTCCGCTCCAAGGCCACCAAGGCAAAACAGGTTCAATCGCGCATAAAGATGCTTGAAAAGATCGACCTGGTTGAGGTGGATATGGTAGATGAATCGGGCATCCGTTTCCGGTTTCCGCCGGCGCCTCATTCGGGCAAGATCATCCTCGAAGGAAAGGGTTTGAATAAGGATTATCCTCAGAAACGCGTACTCAATGATCTCACCTTTTCAGTGATCAAGAGTGACCGTATTGCATTTGTCGGTAAAAACGGGGAGGGAAAGACCACCTTATCCAAGGTTATCACCGGAAAGGTTGATTATACCGGAGAATTGAAATTCGGCCACAATGTAGTGATCGGATATTACGCACAGAATCAGAGTGATTACCTGGATCCCGAGAAGACGGTTTTTCAGACGATCGACGAAATTGCGATCGGGGATATCCGTCCGAGGATTAAGGGCATCCTGGGAGGATTTTTATTCAGCGGCGATGATATTGAAAAGAAGGTCAAGGTGCTTTCGGGAGGAGAAAAATCAAGGCTCTCCCTTGCCAAGCTACTGCTAACCCCGGCCAACCTCCTCATACTCGATGAACCTACCAATCACCTTGATATGCATTCGAAGGATGTGCTGAAGAGCGCGCTGTTGCAGTATAATGGCACCCTCATCATTGTTTCGCATGACCGCGATTTCCTGCAGGGGCTCACAAACCGCGTTTTTGAATTCAGACATGGTATGATCAAGGAATACCTGGGTGATATCTATGATTTCCTGGAACAGCGCAGATTGAGGACGTTGAGTGAACTGGAGGCGAGTCAGCGGAAGATCGCAGCACAAGCACAGGAAGAATCGGTTTCGCAAAATAAGATCAACTGGGAAAAGCGGAAGGAGAGTGACAAGGAGATCCGCAAGGTGAAGAGCCAGATTTCAAAATGTGAATTGGAAATTGAAAACCTGGAGAGCCAGTTGAAGGTAAAGGAGGGCATGCTGGGCACCCCGGAAAAATTCCAGAAACAGATTCAGGACGGAAGCCTTTACAAAGAGTACGAGGATGTTAAAAGCGCCTTAAGCCGGGAAATGAAGCGCTGGGAAGAATTGAATTATGAACTGGAGATACTGGAAGGATAGTTCGAATGACAAATGACAAATGACAAGTGACAAATGACAAATGACGTCCCGTGTCCCGCGTCCCGTGTCCCGCGTCCCGTTTTTCGTCCCGTGTCCCGTTTTTTTCGTCATCTATCGTTCTCTGCCGAACATCTCCTGCATTAAACCGAACATCTCGCGGGTCATATCAGGTTTAAATTCAAAGGATTCCAGCATTTCCATGGCTTTCCGGTGATGATTCTCAATTTCCAACCGGGTGATTTCATCGATTTTCATTTGCCTGTATAGTGCAATGATCTCCTGGATCCGCTGTTCTTCACTGATTTCCTGGTCAAAGAAATAGTTTGTCAGTTTGATCAGGGTATCTCCCTTGGCCAACTCAAAGGCCTTCAGGAAAAGGAAAGTTTTTTTATGGGTTGTTATATCCCCGCCGATGGCTTTTCCAAATTTACTTGTTTCACCAAAGGCATCCAGGTAATCATCCTGCAACTGGAATGCAAGTCCAAGTTCGATCCCGAATTCATATATTTTCTCTGCATCCATAGGGGCCGCGTGAGCCAGGATGGCTCCAAGCTTCAGGCTGCAGGCGATGAGCACGGCAGTTTTAAGCCGGATCATCTGCATATAATCCGGGATGGTGACATCGGATTTTGTCTCAAAATTCATGTCATATTGCTGTCCTTCGCAAACCTTCCGGGCCGTATCGTTGAAGAGGTTAAGCACCTCGGGTAACATTTCCGGATCGGTTTTGGCAACATACTCGTAAGCAATCACGAACATGGTATCGCCTGAAAGAATGGCCGCGTTGATGTCCCATTTCTGATGCACGGTTTCCCTTCCGCGGCGCAATGGGGCATTGTCCATGATATCGTCGTGAAGCAGGGTGAAATTGTGAAAAATCTCCACACCCATTGCCGGGTAAACCGCCTTGTTGATATCACCGCCAAAAAGATCACACGACATCAGCACCAGAACCGGGCGAAGCCTTTTCCCGCCAATGTCGAGGGTGTAGGCGATGGGCTCGTATAATTGAAGCGGTTCGTGCACAAATCCTGCGCTGGAAAAGGCTTCTGTTATAAGTTGCTGGAGGGATTTCAAGGAGTGCATAGAAGCGGTAGGTTGATAAATTTGTAAGTTGTTAATCTGTTTGACAGGTGGAGCAGTGGATTGGAGGACTGGTTTATCGGTGCATTGGTGGCTGGGTTGAAAGGTGGACTGTTGGGAAAGTAGATAGGTAGTTTGGTGTATTTGTGGTTAGGTTGATTAATGGACAAATGTGTGAGTGCACGATTCAATGGACAGGTGAAAACTAGTCGGTCAGGTTGAGGAGGTATTGTCCGTAGCCGCTCTTAAGCAATGGTTGCGCCACCTGGTTCAGCTGTTCCCGGGTGATGAATTTCATGCGGTAGGCGATCTCTTCGATACAGCCAATCTTCAGCCCCTGGCGGTTTTGCACCACTTCAACGAACTGGGATGCCTGTAAAAGCGATTCGAAAGTGCCGGTGTCGAGCCAGGCAATGCCACGGCTTAACACGCCGACTTTCAGCTTTTTCTGTTCAAGATACCAGCGGTTCACATCGGTAATTTCATATTCGCCCCGGGCACTGGGCTTCATATTTTTGGCCACATCAATCACCGAGTTGTCGTAAAAGTACAATCCGGGAACCGCGAAATTCGATTTCGGCGTTGCCGGTTTCTCTTCGATGGAAAGTGCGTTGAAATCATTGTCAAACTCAACCACACCATAACGTTCCGGATCATTTACATGATAGGCAAAAACCACGCCTCCCCGGGGATCATTGTTCTCCTGGACCAGCTGGGAAAGACCGTTCCCGAAGAAAATATTATCGCCAAGAACCAAGGCCACCTTATCCTTCCCGATAAACGATTCGCCGATTACAAAGGCCTGGGCTAGTCCATTCGGTACCACCTGTTCAGCATAGAAAAAGGAGCAGCCGAGCGATTTTCCATCACCCAGGAGTTGTTTGAAATTGGGAAGATCATGCGGCGTTGAGATGATCAGGATCTCATTGATCCCTGCCATCATGAGTACCGACAAAGGGTAATAGATCATGGGTTTATCATAGATCGGCATCAACTGCTTGCTTACGGCGAGTGTTAACGGGTGCAGCCGCGTTCCGGCCCCTCCTGCTAAAATGATTCCTTTCATGGTTTTCGGATTAAGTTGATTGTATTGGATGATAACATGCTAATTCTTATCCTGTTGATCTGTTTTCCCGGGGCCGGACAGCGGCTCATCAAGATCAATATCTTCAGGTTCCTCATAAATGGGTACGAGCGGCTCTTCAAATGCCTTGGTGGTGCTCCATTTATCGAGGGTCAGGAGCAATGATGGCAGGACGAGCATGTTGAGCAATCCGGCGACAAGCAGGGTGAAGGAGATTAAAAATCCAAGCGCCTGTGTGCCTCCGAAGGTGGAAAAGACAAAGATCCCGAAACCAAAGAATAGAACCGTGGAAGAGTATATCATGCTGTAACCCGTTTCCTTGAGGGCCGAAATCGCCGAGGAGGGAATGTCATGTCCGGTTTGTTTGAGCTGCAGCCTGTAGCGTGACAGGTACTGGATGGAGTTGTCGACCGAAATTCCAAGGGCGATACTGAATATCAGGATGGTGGATGGTTTGATCGGTATGCCGGCAAAACCCATCAATGCGGCGGTCATTAATTGTGGTATAAGGTTAGGTATCAGTGAGATGAGGATCATTCTCCAGGAACTGAAAAGAAATGCGAGCAGCATGGCAATCACCACGACTGCAAGGGCAATGCTCTCCCACAGATTCCTGATCAGGAACTTGGTGCCCTTTAAAAAGACTACACTGGTCCCGGTGATGGTGACGTCGTATTTGGCCGGATTAAATATCGAATCGATAGTGGGCCTCAGACTTTGCTGGATGCTGTCGATCTTGTTGATCCCGACATTGGCCATTTGAATGCTGATGCGGGTGACCTGGTAGTTTGTGTCGATGAAATTGTCGAGGAGCGATCGTTTTTTTGACTGCAGCGATGGGATGTAACCGGCCATGAAGGTCAGTTCATTCGAATTCGGCAGGGAATAATAGGACGAATCCCCGCCGTAAAAGGCCTGCCTGGCTGTTTTGACCACCTCCACGAGGGAGAGGGCTTTTGAGAGTTCCTTGTATTGTTTCAGGCTGTCCTGCAACCGGTCGATCTTTTGCAGTGTGGCGAGGTTCATGATCCCTTTCTTCTTTCGGGCATCAACGGTAATTTCCAGCGGCATGATCCCCTTGAAATGATGCTCAAAGAAAAGCATGTCCTTGTAGATGGGATCCCGTTTGGAAATATCATCCACAATGGTTCCGCTTGTTTTCAGCCTGAGGGTGCCAATTGCACCTACCACGATCAGGATGCCCATCACGATATAGATCGGATTCCGGTAATGCTGCACCCAGTAAACGGCCTTGTCGATAATGGACCTGGCCAGGCTCTCTTCGATATGTTTGGTGTATTTTCCTTTGGGTGGCGGGAGGAAACTGAAAAAGATAGGCACCATGGTCAGCGAAAGGGCATAGATCACCATGATGCTGATGGCCGCGACCAGTCCGAATTCGACCAGGAGCTTGTTATTCGTGATGATAAAGGCGGCAAATCCCGTGGCTGTGGCGGCATTCGTGAGCAGGTTGGCCACGCCGATCCTTTGTATCACCCGCGTAAGGGCCTTGGCCTGGTTCCGGTGGTGGCTGTATTCGTAATGGTATTTGTTAAGGATGAAGATGCAGTTCTCAACCGCGATCACTATCACCAGCGGCGGGATGATGGAGGTAAGCATGGTGATCTTGTACCCGAAGATACCCATAAGGCCCAGGGCCCAGAGTACACTGATCAGCACGATGACCATCGGGAAAATAACTGCTTTGGCCGACCGGAAAAAAATAAACAGGAACAGCGCGGAAATCAGCAGGGCGAGGATGACGAATAATCGTAATTCATTTAATAACTTCTTTGCTATCAGTGTGTTGATGTACGGAAGTCCTGAATAATGCGCTTCGATCTTCGACCGTTCGGTAAACCGGTCGACCATGGCCTTGATATCGCCGACAAGCCGGTCGCGTTGTTTCGAATGGATGGTTTTCTTATCAAGGGTTACTGCAAAAAGATAAGCCGAAGTCGATTTATTATAGATCAATCCTTCATAGAAGGGCAGTGAATGGATCAGGTCCCTTACTGAATCCATTGCCTCCTGGGTGAGCGGTTTGGAAGGAGTTATGGGGATAAATTCGAACTTTTTCAGTGAATCGTTCTTCACCAGGTTGAACAGCCGCGTAACCGACAAAATCCCTGATACACCATCGATACTTTTCAGTGAATCGCTGAGGTCATAAATTGCACTGTAGTGTGAAAGCTTGAAAAAATCGGGATCCACAATGCCGATGAACATGATTGTGCCATCCTGTCCGAACTGCTTGATAAATTTATTGTAGGTTATAATTGTCGAATCAGAATCGGGAAGAATGCTGGCACTTTCGTACTGGATCTTTACACGGGTCGCCTGGTAGCCCATGAAGACGGTCATCAAGGCGATAATAATAAGAATGGTGATCCTGTTCCGTAAGATGGTCCTGACAATTATATTCCACACAGCCTCAAAATTAGGGTTGCAAATTTACAAAATCCTTCTTAGAAATTAAGAATCTCTGGTATCTTTGTCAGGTAAAATGGAAGATGGTGGTCAAGGCGACGGGGGCACAAGTGATCACCCGTTTACTTGTCTCCCATTCACCCGGTATCCGTTCACTAAATGAAAAAGATCCTGCTCATTGACTCTGTCCACCCACTGATAGGTGAGGCCCTGACAAGCATGGGATTTCAGTGTGATTTTTTCCCGGAATATGGCCGCGGGGATTATCTGACCATTGCAGGCGGTTACACCGGGATCATCATCCGCAGTAAAATCAACCTGGATAAGGAATTTCTCGACCGGGCCGTTATGTTGAAGTTCATCGGCAGGGTAGGGGCCGGGATGGAGAGCATTGATGTGGATTATGCCGGATCGAGGGGGATAATTTGCCTCAATTCACCTGAAGGAAACCGCGATGCGGTGGGCGAGCACACGCTGGGCATGCTGCTATCACTGATGAACAACCTGAACCGGGCCGACCGGCAGGTGCGCAGCGGGAGATGGATCAGGGAGGGTAATCGCGGAACGGAGATCATGGGCAAAACGGTGGGCATCATTGGTTATGGAAACATGGGTAGCGCGTTTGCCCAACGGTTGTCGGGATTCGGGGCCACGGTGATCTCATACGACAAGTACAAGCAGGGATATGCTGACGGAAATACGCGTGAAACCTCATTGGCGGAGATCTTTTCGGAAAGTGACATTGTAAGTTTGCATATTCCTCTAACAGAGGAGACGAAGTACATGGCAGATGACGCTTTCATACAGCGGTTCCGGAAGAATATCTGGCTGATCAATACATCCAGGGGACCGATTTTAAAAACAGCGGACCTGGAAAAAAATATCCGCTCGGGAAAAATCACCGGCGCCGCCCTGGATGTGCTGGAATTTGAGGATGCATCCTTTGAAAATATATCCGGGAAGTTGCCTGTGGAACTTGACTTTCTGATGAAATCGGACAGGGTGATCCTGTCTCCGCATATCGCCGGATGGACGCATGAGTCTCATGTTAAACTGGCCAGGGCGCTGGTGGAGAAAATCAGGAAAATTCTGTAAGTTTGCAGCCGCAAATATAAAAATGTACCCTGAGCAACTGTACCCTGAGCAATTGGATCCTGAGCAATTGGATCCTGAGCAATTGGATCCTGAGCAATTGGATCCTGAGCAATTGGATCCTGAGCAATTGGATCCTGAGCGGAGCCGAAGGATACAATTACCTGTTTTAGGACACACTTCGGCTTCGCTCAGTGGTCCAAATTTGGTGAAAATGACATTCCGGAATGGGCTTAATTATGGATATTCCCAGTGACTAAAAAAAACAAATAATTAATCAATGAAATACGAAAATAAACTGTTCGAAGGCAAGACCCTGGCAATTTTATCCGGTGGCGGTGATACTCCTGCAATCAATTCAAGTATCGAAGCGATCAGAAACCGCGCATCTTTGCTGGGATATAAAGTTTATGGAATCCTCCAGGGATGGAAGGGCCTGTTAGGCGATGGGAATGTGGTGGATCTTACCAATCAGCCATACGATGGATATTATGGCGGAACGGCGCTCCGTTCAAGCCGCACCAATCCGTTCCCATCAAAGAAGAATCCGGAAAGTCGTGTTCCGCAGGTATTGCGTAATTTTGAACGATACAAGATCGATGTGCTGGTCACGATCGGGGGCGACGATACCAATGGCGCCGCAAAGCGATTGTTTGAAACGGAGGGCATCCCGGTGATCGGGTTTCCCAAAACCATCGACAATGATTTGCGCACCCGGACCATCCATACCTATCAAGGCAAGGATATTGAAGCTGTACTCTGCCCCGGATTTCCTTCGGCTGCACTCAGCATGATGGAATTTACGGCAAGTCTCCGGACTACGGCTGAATCACATTCCCGGGTGATCGTCATGGAGGTCATGGGCCGTGATGCCGGCTGGCTGACAGGCTCGGCCGTATTTGGCGGTGCATCACTCGGACTCATTCCTGAATTTGAGATCACCAAAGAACGCAAGGAGGTTTTTTTCGAGACCGTTAAGGAGGCATACATGCATTCAAAAAAGAGATGCCTCGTGATCCCTGTTTCTGAAGGCACACGCTGGTTTGATGAAAAAACAGGCAAAGTGGATGTGGTGTACGCCAGTTCCGAACTGGATGAGTACGGCCATCCGCGGTTTGGCGGCGTAAGCGGAATCATTGCTTCGGAGATCAGCAGCAAGTTAGGTATTGAGGCCCGCGCGCAGATTTCCGGGTATTATCCCCGCTCGGGCCATTGCAGGCATTATGACCGCCGGTTGACGGCAACCCTGGCCGACAAAGTGGTTGATCTCCTGCTGCGCGAAGATTACGGACAGATGCCGGTGATGAAACGGATCGTTCCCAATGTGGAACTGGAGGAGTTCAATACCACCTCCATCGATATGGGCGCCGTTGGCAACAAGCCACTGTCGGAGGACTACTACGATGTGAGCAAGTTTGCCTTTACCGAGGCCTACAATGATTTCCTGTCAAATATACTCGGCCAGCCCGGATTTGATGAATTCAAATATGATTTTCCGGTGGTGATACCGTGATTGAAAATCGGGAGGAAAATCGGGACGCGGGACACGGGACACGGGACGAAAATCGGGACACGGGACGAAAATCGGGACACGGGACGAAAATCGGGACACGGGACGCGGGACGCGGGACGGAAACTCGAAACGCGGCACAAAATCGTAAATCGCAAACCGTAAATTTTATTTGCCAATAGCCATTAGCCAATAGCCATTAGCCATTTGTCATCTGTCATTTGTCATTTGTCATTTGTCATTTGCCATTTGTCATTTGTCATTTGTCATTTGTCATTTGTCATTAGTCATTGGTCATTTGTCATTAGTCATTGGTCATTGGTCCTTGGTCATTCTTTTTCCAGCACAACCTGAATCGTATTCCTGCTCCGTAATTCCATCAATATTTTTCTCCCTGATATGATGCGATTGACGGCATCTGTGTTGTAATGACGTACGGTGAAGAGCTCCAGTCCTTCGTTGTAGCGTGTTTCATAATCTTTTTGAAGATAGGAGATCAGGGGCGGAATTTTGTAGGGGTCGGCATCCACGCAGATAGAAAAACTGATGGCCGAATTCTGCATGACATTGACCTTCACCCTGAAGTTTGCGAGGATCCTGAATATCTCGCTGAGGTTCTCCTCCAGGATAAAGGAAAAATCACGGGGCGAAATGGAAATTAAAACCTGGTCCTGTTTACGGATATAGATGGGGGTCGCGATGGTCCATTCCGAAATATTTTCAACGGTTGTTCCGGGGAGG
>Ga0074195_1005106_pt1 | contig 10118 bp, 6 predicted proteins | sample EPASupsiteHSE623_FD_64525 | JGI IMG/M metagenome (GOLD analysis project Ga0074195, IMG submission 64525) | Bioremediated contaminated groundwater from EPA Superfund site, New Mexico - Sample HSE6-23 | ecosystem: Environmental > Aquatic > Deep subsurface > Groundwater > Contaminated ... | reverse complement strand
AATCGCCTCGCGAACAAGAGCGATGTGGGGGCGCAAGGTATACGGCATGTCGGCGAGGGCCAGGGGGGTCGGGATGCTGTGGGCGTCGCCCTGAATATCGTCGACCTGGGCCAGCCACTCGGCGCGGGTATGCCGTTGCGGCTCCAGTTCCATTTCCGCTTCGATGAACTTCAGTTCGCCGTAACGCCGGTAGATGCGCGAACGCACCCGCCAGTTGTAAATGCCCGGAGCGAACTTGATGATCGGTATCAGGAGCGCAAACACCGGCACCAGCATAACTACCATGCGGTCAATCAACGTCGCGGCCCAGAACGGCAGATAACGCTGCAAGAAAGGTTTGCCCGACTTGTAATAGCGTTCAGCCTCGCTTGACATGGGAAAGTCTATCTGGCTCGCATGCGGGAACTCCCCTGGCTTGCGAAAGATGCTGGGGCTGCCATGAACTTCGCTCGCCGCTTGGAGCAACAGACTGATTATGGCCGGATGGGTGTCCTCGCGCGCCAGCAACATCGCCATTGGCGAGATCAGGGTCACATCACGCGGCGGAATATTGCGCGCCAGATCGACGGCGCCCTGTGGCAAGGTCAGTTTCGCCAGATACGAAAAACGGCGAACATAAGTCTCGCCCTGTGTCATATCCATCAGGCGCACGTCCTTGCTAAGCAGCAACTTCCTGACCGCCGGCGCACGCATCGACCCCACCAGGAACACCGCATCTACCTTGCCTTGCAGCAAGGAACTGGCGGCGGCCTCGCCTTCTTCCTTGGTCAACCGGGTCGGCTTGCCCGCAATACCGTTGGCCGCAAGCAGTTCCATTGCCAGTTTATGGGTACCGCTGCTTGTCTCGCCAATCGCGATGCGCAGCCCCTTGAGTTGGGCGATGCGGCCAAGTTCCCCCACGGTTTTCGCACCAGCCTTGGCGGTACGCTTTAGCAGCCCATCACGGTAAAAAATCCATAGCGGATCGTAGTACAGGCTGCCGAGCGAAACCAGGGCATCGTCCTCGCTGACTTGCGCCGTGCCACTCTGGAAAAAACCGACATCGACTTCGAAGTTATCGTCGCGCAGGCGTTGCAGGTTTTCCAGGGAACCTGCCGACGGCTTCTCAATCAACTCAATGTCATAACGCGCAAGTATCTTCTTGTAACGCTTAGCAAAATACTGGTAGGAATCGCCCTCGCCGCCCGTGGTAAGAATCAGCTTGTCCGGCGGCGCCGGACGGATGAATTGCGCCGCCAACCAGAAACCGGCAATCAACAGCAACAACGCCGGCAAGATGACCTGAAGCAGATCGCGCAGAGACACCTCGCTCAATCGTTTCGGTATTTTCTTGATGTTCATCATTTGCTCCTGCCGATGCCGACGCTGTATGGTCAACAGCTTGGGTAACTCATGTGGAAGGGGTTCTCAGGGAGGAACACGATTCTCACTGCGCCATGATAATCCTTCCACGAAAAAGATTATCATGCCCCACTCCCTACCCGTTTTGTGGCAATGACCGCATGTCCGATTGCTCCGCTGCCCCCCATGATCTACACAACGATGAAATTTTGGCGATTTATTTTATTTTTCGTGGGATTGCTCCTGACAAGCCCGATCATTCTAGCCGCACCCGACGAGGAACTATTGGGAAAATCCAGTGGTTATCCAGTAGGCAATTGGAAAAACTGGTTTTTTGAGGAAACCATCCGCGTTGGCACTTTCAGTAATTTCGACCAAATACTGCCGCACAACACACTGCACAAGGCTGAGCATCCGCTGCCACTGAAGAGGACAGTATCGGAACCGCAGATTCTTTATCCCTACAAAGGGAAAATTTGCACGATTGATGACTATCTTTCCCGCCAACGCGTGACGGGCCTGCTCATCATCAAGGACGGTGAAATCCTGGTCGAGCGCTATCAATATGACCGGAAGGCGACAGACCGCTTCATCTCCAATTCGATTTCCAAGTCGCTGGTCAGTCTTGCGGTTGGTTTCGCGTTGGCCGAACAAAGCATACGCTCGCTCGACGACAAGGTTTCCGCGTACGTTCCGCAATTGAAACTGAGCGCCTACGGGGAAACTTCGATCCGCAATCTGTTACGCATGGCATCGGGGGTGCATTTTAATGAGAACTACCATGCCACCGATGACCTTTTCAGGTTTCAAAAACTGCTGTTTGCCGAGCACAGTATCGCGGCGCTGCTTGCATTCAATGACCGCGAAGCGCCGCAGGGAAAGCGATTCCATTACGCATCCATTGAAACCCACCTGCTGGCGCTAGCGCTCCGCGCAGCGACGGGCAGAACCCTGTCGGCCTATCTTTCCGAAAAGTTGTGGCAACCGATGGGTGCCGAAGCGGATGCGATCTGGAGCGTAGGCACGGATGGCGTCGAATTGGCGTACGGTTATTTCAATGCGACCTTGAGAGACTACGGCCGCCTCGGGCATCTGCTTGCGAACGACGGCTATATCAACGGCAAGCAAATTGTCCCCAAAGATTATTTGCTTGAGGCAACAGACTGGCGCAAGCATCCGCGGGCGTTTGCGCCAGGGCGATCAACCAAGGGATATGGTTATCATTTCTGGACGCTGCCAGGCCAGAAGCGCCGTTTCGCTCTGTTCGGCATTTATGGGCAAGCAATTTACGTCGATCCGGAATCAAAGCTGGTATTGGTGCAAACGGCGGTTGCCAAGACCCCTCACGTCAGCACAGAAACGATGGGGGTGGAACTTGCCTCATTGTGGACTACGCTGGTCGGACAACATGAACGCCCATCTTTGCTGCCCGCCGGTGGGAAAAAGCATGACGTTGAAATTGAGCCGGCGATGTCTTCAAGCCAAACCCGTTAGCTCCGACAAAAAAACATGTTATCCCCGCTAATTTAGTGCAAGGCGCGCAACCAGTATAAAATGCGCAGTTTCTGCCTTCGGACCTCGGCAAGAGTCGCGCAGTGACACAGGGCTAATGGCGTAGCTTGCATCTGTTTTTGCGCAAAAGTACATTTCGGACGCCATATCATCCCTCAGGGTGCTGGCAATAATCAAAACATTTCTACGAGAATCGGAAAACCATGGTATCCCCAACACACATCGGTAGCGACGATCCCTCCACTACAACGGCTTCCGGGATGGCGGCAGTAACGTTGGATATTGCCAGCGCCATCCAGACCGCGCTGGAATTCCACCAATCCGGTCGCCTGCCCCAGGCAGATGCCATATACCAGCAAATACTCCAGGCAGAACCTAATCACCCGGATGCCCTGCACCTGTCGGGACTAATTGCCCTTCAATCCAGAAAGAGCGAGGCCGCCGTCGAACTCATCGGCAGGGCAATCAGAGAAAATCCTTCCAGCGCTTTCTATTACAACAACCTGGGACTTGCGTTCCAGAATCTTGGCAAATTCAACGAGATGGTCCTCAATTTCCGCAAGGCCGTCGAGCTCGAACCTGCCTTTCCCGAAGCACACTACAACCTGGGGAATGCGCTCAGGGAATTGGGCAATCTGGATGCGGCTGCCGATAGCTACCGTCAGGCGATTTCGTTCATGCCAGAATATGTCGAGGCTCACAGCAACCTGGGCCTTGTTTTCCAGAGCCAGGGCAAGCTGGACGCGGCTGCCGAATGCTTCCGCAAGGCGATCTCGCTTGAGCCGGAGTATGCCGAATTGCACTATAACCTCGGCAATGCACTCCAGGATCAAGGAAAACTGGACTCAGCGGCCGAATGCTACCGTCAGGCGATCTCGCTCGAACCGGACTATGCAGAACCACACAACAACCTTGGGAAAACGCTTCAGAGGCAGGGAATGACTGACGCGGCAATCGCCTGTTACCGTCAGGCGATCGCATTCAGGCCGGATTTTGCCGAGGCGCACTATAACCTTGGCAGTGCGCTCAAGGAACATGGCAAAACGGAGGAAGCGCTGGCCTCCTATCGACAGGTGATAGAACTGGAACCTAATAACGAGGGAGTAAAATATTTGATTGCCACGCTGACGGGCGGCACTTACGAGCGCGTCCCTGACCAGCATATCGAGCAGGTATTCGACAACTATGCGGACAGATTCGACCAGCATCTGGTCAACGATCTTGACTACAAGACTCCGCAAGAACTTGTGTCTCTTGTCAAGCAAATCAGGGGAACGCCCACAGCAGCAGAATGGGATGTTCTGGATCTGGGCTGCGGGACTGGATTGGTCGGCGCTGAAATATCGCCATATGCGAAAAAACTGGTTGGCGTCGACCTCTCCGAAAAAATGCTGGCAAAGGCGCGGGAGAGGAATATATACCACAGCTTGATACGGTCAGAACTGCTTACCATGATGCGCAACGAAAGCACTTCAAGCTATGACGTGATCACCGCTGCGGACGTATTCATTTATCTGGGCAAATTGGACGAAATTATTTCAGAGGCCAAGCGATTGTTGCGCAAGGGTGGCCTTTTCGCGTTTTCTGCCGAGGCAATAGAGGAACTGCCTAGCGAAGAAAAGGGACAGGAAAGCTCAGACGACTACAAATTAAACCCAACCGGACGCTATGCCCATTCCGTCAGTTACCTGAACAGACTAGCCACTACCAACGGTTACAAATCGCTAAAAATAATCTCTTCGCAGGCTCGCCTAGAAAAAGGCCAACCGGTCAAAGCATGGCTTGTAATCTGGGAAAACTGAAAGACAGTCCCCAATAAATAAAGCCGCGCCAAATCAATGACGCGGCTTCATTTACAAGTATATCTAGGGGTGCTCTAGAATGGTATATCGTCCTCAAAGTCCTTGAAATTGCCGCGCGAAGGCGGTGCCGAAGATGGCAGCGGCGGCTCGCGGGAAGGCAAATCGTTACCTTGGCCACTGCCTTGGCGTGAGCCGAGCATTTGCATGGTGTCGGCGACGATCTCGGTGGTATACCGTTCCTGACCGTCCTTGTCCTGCCACTTGCGGGTTTTGAGCGAGCCCTCGATATAAACCTGTGAACCTTTCTTGAGATACTGGCCGGCAATCTCAGCCAGCTTGCGGAAGAAGACGACGCGATGCCACTCGGTCGCTTCCTTCTTCTCGCCACTCTGCTTGTCCTTCCAGGTGTCGGTCGTGGCCAGCGAGATATTGGTTACCGCCTCGCCGCTCGGCATGTAGCGGGTTTCCGGGTCGCGCCCAAGGTTGCCGACGAGAATTACTTTATTTACCGACGCCATGTCATCTCCTAAAAAATATCTGCCAAAAAATTATAGCTAAAGCCTGTAAAAGGATGCGCCGCTTGGCAAACGGCACGCCGAAAAAATTCCGCACATCCACCGCCACAATCTTGTCGATGCCATGAATCCCAGCCATGCTGACCAGAACCGCGTCAGTGAAATCCGGCGATAGATCGCGATATTTCTCAAGCGTAGCACGGATCGAAGACAAATCGGCAATCCCAATTTCATGAAAAACAATCGCTCCCGACTCCAGCCATGCCAGCATCGCCATTTTCCCAGAATTATCGAGAAAAGTGACGGCTTCCGACATCACCGACCAGATGAAATGGGATTCGATGTATCCCACCCGCGGTTTTCTTGAGCCTGTAACGGTTTTTATGGTAGAAGGATCGTTTTTCGCAGGGGAACGCCCGAACCCGAATCCGGGCGTACCGGGCAAGCAATTGAAAACCGTCCCCAATAACAGCGCTACCGCGCACCGACACCGTTATGAATCTCTCAATGACTAACCTTTCGCTACGGGACAGAAAGCGCCTGCTCGTCTCCCTAACAGTACTCGCAGTTCTTCTCGGCGTCGTCGCGCCAGTAGTCGTCAAGGGCGTTTCCGGCAACCCTTCCCCGGATGCGCTGAAACCTGCCGTGAGCAAGCCGGCGCTGACCGTCTCGCCGACCATGCCGCAAGTCCTCGAATGGCCACGGACGCTGCCGGCCAACGGCAACGTCGCTGCCTGGCAGGAGGCGGTGATCGGCGCCGAAATCGCCAACTATCGCATCACCGAGGTGCGCGCCAACGTCGGCGACAAGGTAAGCAAAGGCCAGGTGCTGGCGCGCATCGCCGGTGAAACCGTCGCCACCGAACTCGCCGAAGCCCGCGCCTCGGTCGCCGAACTGGAGGCAATGCTGAACGAGGCCAAGGCCAACAGCGAACGGGCGCGGCAGTTGCGCGACCGTGGTTTTTTCAGCCCGCAGCAGGCCACCCAATCGCTGACCGCCGAACAGACGGCGCTGGCCCGCCTGAATGCTGCCCGCGCCCGGCTGGAGGCGGCGGAATTGCGCATGGCCAAGACCAGCATCGTCGCGCCGGACGATGGCATCGTCTCGGCGCGCAGCGCCACCGTCGGCTCGCTGACGCAGCCGGGGCAGGAACTGTTCCGCCTGATTCGCGGTGGCCGGCTGGAATGGCGCGCCGAGGTCACGGCGACCGAGCTGGAGCAGTTGAAACCCGGCGTTTCGGCAAACCTGATCAATCCGAATGGCGAACGGGTCTCCGGCGTCGTGCGCACGGTCGCCCCGACCATCGATCCGCAAAACCGCAACGCCTTGGTTTATGTCGACATCCCCGCTTCCGGCGCGGTCCGCGCCGGCATGTTCGCGCGCGGCGAATTCGAGTTCGGCCGCGGTCCCGCCTTGACCCTGCCGCAATCCGCGGTATTGCTGCGAGAGGGCTTTGCCTACGTGTTTCGCATCGACAGCGAAGGCGAGTCGAGCAAAGTGACGCAGACCAAGGTCGCCATCGGCCGCCGCTCCGGCGACCGGCTGGAAATCCTCGGCGGCATCGACGCCGGCAGCCGCGTTGTTGCAAGCGGCGCCGGTTTTCTGGCCGACGGCGACACCGTCAAGGTCGTTGCCGCCAACGGCGTGGTGGCGAAATGAATGTCTCCGCGTGGTCGATCCGCAACCCGATTCCGGCCGTTCTGCTCTTCGTGATGCTGACGCTGCTCGGCGTCATGTCCTTTTCCGGCATGAAGATCCAGCAGATGCCGGACATCGACCTGCCCACCGTCACGGTCACCGCCTCGCTACCGGGCGCCGCGCCGGCGCAGATGGAAACCGAGGTGGCGCGCAAGATCGAGAATTCGATCGCTGCCGTGCAAGGCGTCAAACACATCTACACGCTGGTGCAGGACGGGACGGCGACGATCACCGTCGAGTTCCGCCTCGAAAAGCCAACGCAGGAGGCGGTCGACGACGTGCGCGACGCCGTTTCGCGCGTCCGCGCCGACTTGCCCGGCGACATGCGCGATCCGGTCATCGCCCGCGTCAATCTCGCCGGCTCGCCGATCCTGACCTACACCGTCGCTTCCAGCCGCATGGACGACGAGGCGCTGTCATGGTTCGTCGATAACACGGTCAGCAAGCGCCTGCTGTCGGTACGCGGCATCGGGGCCGTGTCGCGAGTCGGCGGCGTGACACGCGAGATCCGCGTCGAACTCGACCCGGCGCGCATGCTGGCGTTGAACGCGACGGCCGCCGATATTTCGCGGCAACTGCGCCAGACCCAGCGCGAGGCGGCCGGCGGTCGCGCCGATGTCGGCGGTGTCGAGCAATCGGTACGCACCATCGCCACCGTGCAATCGGCCGACGCGCTGGCGCGCATGGACATTACGCTCACCGATGGCCGCCGGATTCGTCTCGATCAGGTCGCCACGGTCAGCGACACGGTCGCGGAGCAGCGCTCGGCGGCCCTGTTGAACGGCAAGCCTGTGGTCGGCTTCGAGATTGTCCGGGCGCGCGGCGCCGGCGAAGTCGACCTGGCCGAGAGCGTGCGCGCTGCGCTAAAGACGCTGAAAACTGAACACCCCGACATCACGATCACCGAGGCCTTCAATTTCGTCGACCCGGTGGTCGAAAATTTCGAGGGCTCGATGTCGCTGCTGATCGAAGGCGCCCTGCTCGCCATCCTCGTCGTCTGGCTGTTTCTGCGCGACTGGCGCGCCACCCTCGTCTCCGCCACCGCTTTGCCGCTGTCGATCATTCCGGCCTTCGCCGCGATGCATGTGATGGGTTTTTCACTCAATGTCGTGACGCTGTTATCGATGTCGCTCATCGTCGGCATCCTGGTCGACGACGCCATCGTCGAAATCGAAAACATCATGCGCCATCTGCGCATGGGCAAGACGCCCTTTGATGCGGCAATGGAAGCCGCCGACGAAATCGGCTTGGCGGTCATCGCCACGACCTTTACGCTGATCGCCGTGTTTCTGCCCACCGCCTTCATGAGCGGCGTCGCCGGCAAGTTTTTCGTCCAGTTCGGCTGGACGGCGGCCATCGCCGTCTTTTTCTCGCTGGTAGTGGCGCGCATGCTGACGCCGATGATGGCCGCCTACCTGTTGAAACCACCGAAAAAGGACTACTTGCATCCGCGCTGGCTGTCGATTTATCAGGGTTGGGCGGCATGGTGCCTGAAAAACCGCATCAAGACCTTGCTGGGCGCGTCCGTCTTCTTCTTCGGTTCTTTCGCGCTGGTGCCGCTGCTGCCGACCGGCTTCCTGCCGCCGGATGACCTGTCGCAGACGCAGGTTTATCTGTCGTTGCCCCCCGGCAGCACCTTCAAGGAAACCCTTGCGGCGGCGGAACAGGCGCGAGCGCTGGTCGAAAAGCATCCGCACGTCAAGATGGTCTATACCGCCGTTGGCGGCGGCATGGCGGGCTCCGACCCGTTCGCGCCGCAAGGCGCCGCCGAAGTGCGCAAGGCGACGCTGACCATCAACCTGACGCCGCGCTCACAACGCGGCGGCGTCAAGAAACAGGCAGTCGAGCGCGAATTGCGCGAGGCGTTGTCGGTGTTGCCGGGGGTGCAGGTCAAAGTCGGTTTCGGAGGTTCCAGCGAGAAGTACATTCTCGTGCTGGCCAGCGAAAACGGCGATCTCCTGGCCAGCCACGCGCGCCAAGTCGAACGCGAATTGCGCGCCATCCCCGGCATCGGCAATGTCATCAGCACGGCAAGTCTGGTGCGGCCGGAACTGGTCGTGCGGCCCGATTTCGCCCGCGCCGCCGATCTCGGCGTCAACGCCACCGCCATCGCCGACGTACTGCGCATCGCCACCTCCGGTGACTATGACCAAAGTCTGGCCAAGCTCAATTTGTTACAGCGGCAGGTGCCGATCGTCGTCAAGCTGCCGCCGGACGCTCGGCAAGATCTCGCGCTGCTCGAACGGCTGACACTGCCCGGCAGGAACGGGCCGGTCATGCTCGGCAATATCGCGACCCTGGCCATTGCTGGCGGTCCTGCCGAAATCGCCCGCTACGACCGGCTGCGCAACATCAATTTCGAAATCGAGCTGAACCAGATGCCGCTCGGCGAAGTCGAAAAAACCGCGCTGGCGCTGCCCAGCCTGCGCCAGCTTCCGCCCGGTGTCATCCAGACCACGGTCGGCGACGCCGAAGCGATGGCCGAGCTATTCACCAGCTTCAGCCTCGCCATGCTGACCGGCGTCCTGTGCATCTACATCGTGCTGGTGCTGCTGTTCAAGAACTTCGTTCAGCCGATCACCATCTTAGCTGCGCTCGTGCTGTCGATTCCCGGCGCTTTCCTGGCGCTGTTCGTCACGCAGACGGCGCTGTCGATGCCGTCGATGATCGGCCTGATCATGCTGATGGGAATCGCCACCAAGAACTCCATCCTGCTCATCGACTACGTCATCCTCGCCCGCCGCGACTACGGTCTCGACCGCTGGCACGCGCTGATGGACGCCTGCCTGAAGCGGGCGCGGCCAATCGTCATGACCACCGTTGCCATGGGCGCCGGCATGCTGCCGATCGCCATCGGCCTGGGGACCGACCCGAGCTTCCGTGCGCCGATGGCCATCGTCGTCATCGGCGGCTTGATCACCTCGACCTTTCTCAGCCTGCTGGTCATCCCGGTCGTCTTTACTTATGTCGACGATGCGGTGCAATGGCTCCGGTGCCTGCGTCGGCATCCGCATACCGAGAAAATCGCCGACGCAGCGACGAGCGTCAGCAAGCCGTGAGCAGCAATCACTTCGCGATCTGACACATGGACTTCATCAAAATCCGCGGCGCTCGCACGCACAACCTCAAGAACATCAACCTTGATCTGCCGCGCAATCGCCTGACGGTGATTACCGGACTGTCCGGCTCGGGCAAGTCATCGCTGGCATTCGACACGCTGTATGCCGAAGGCCAACGCCGCTACGTCGAA
>Ga0074195_1005105_pt1 | contig 10118 bp, 12 predicted proteins | sample EPASupsiteHSE623_FD_64525 | JGI IMG/M metagenome (GOLD analysis project Ga0074195, IMG submission 64525) | Bioremediated contaminated groundwater from EPA Superfund site, New Mexico - Sample HSE6-23 | ecosystem: Environmental > Aquatic > Deep subsurface > Groundwater > Contaminated ... | reverse complement strand
CGGAAATCCCGGAAGCATCACTGGCGCCATTACCGCTGGCGTCTTAGGCAGAATCAGCCGAACCGGAGGGCTACGAATTTACACCAGCTTGACGGACTCTACCAGGCGTAGGCGTAATCCCAGGTCCAGGCATTTTCCGTGTGAGCTGCTATGAGGTCAGCCCCTCCTTGGGTCACCAATTTTATCCCCTCGGCCAGCAATACGGATTTCGCAGCCGCGGGGAGGGGTTTGCCCTGTAGCATTTCTATGCCAATTGCGTTTGCAGATCTGACCGGAGCAAGCAGTGTCAGAATTGTTATGAGAGAACTCAAGAAGGTAACTTTAAGAACCAACGCGATAGATTGTTTCATGTTTCTTCCCCTTTCTGGTGATCGATGGTTTTAACCTTCTGGAGTTGGGCGCCTTGGAAAATATTTGCTTTCTTTAATTTCCCTATATCTTGAAAAACACGTCTGTCAAGAAAGGATTTTTTCGGGAGTGTCAAGGTTTTTAGCCTATGGAATAGTCGATAAAGGCGAGAGGTTCAATGCCGTAACATTCCCAACAGCGCCTTGGCTTCATAGGCGTGCAGGGGGCGGGGGGCGAGGTGTTCGGGGAGGCTGAGCACTTCCGTTTCCGGGGGCGGCGCGAGTTCCTGGTAGAGTTCGGCGCCGCGTCCCAGGTAGGTTTTGGAGAGGTGCATGGGCAAAAAGGCGCGGGGGCGCAGTTCGGCGAGGAGGAGATTCCAGTCGGCGGTGCAAAGGTGGCGGGAGGCGCGGGCCTTGGACTCTTCGGCGCGGAGGAAGGCGCATTCGCCGACCAGCAAGTCGACCCCGGCCATGAAGCGCCGGACCTTCTCCAGATTTTCCGGCGTCCAGCCCCAGTCGGTGAGATAGCCGAGGCTCGGCATCGTCGGCGCCGCGCGAATCCGCATATAGAAATCCTCGGCGTCGGCGACACTTTCCTCTCGCATTCCTTGCGCCATGTTTCGGGTGATGCGCAGCGGCGGCGCTTCCGGCCAATCCGCGAAAAAGCGTCGTTTCAGCTCTTCCAGCCACACTCCCGGCAGTAGTCCGAGGGCCGCCAGTTTTTCCCCATCCAGGGCGAAGATCTTCCGTTCCCAGGCGCGAAAGGCCAGCACCGGAATGCCGTGATCGAGGATTTCCGTCTCTACTTCCAGGTGGTTGTGGCGGTAGATGACCCTCCCCGCACGGGGTGTCGCGCCCAGTTCGTGACGGCGGAATCCTTCCGGCCCGGAAAAACGGACGGACAGGAGATGCTCCGGATGGACCTCGCGAACCAGCAGGGTGCACCAATAGGGCTCGGCCAGATTCCAGTCGTAGCCGGCGAGACGCCCCGCCACCCGCGCGGCCATCCCCGTCGGGCCGAAGATTTCGACGGTGCGGGGACTGGCGTGGACCTGACGGAGAAAGGCGTCGAAGCCCATGAAATGATCCATGTGGGCGTGGCTGACGAAGATCGCCCGCACCGGCTTCATCTCCCGCTTGGCGACGTGATGGAGGGCGCCACAGTCGAGGAGGATGCTCTGGTGGATGGGACGGTCGCGGATCGCCAGACAGGGATCGTCGATCAGCCCGGCAAAGAAGGTCGGTTCAAGAAAGCGAAAGAGGCGGGGCATGGCGGCTTCTCCACGGACGTTTCCTCAAGCATAGCGCATCCGGAGGGAATCGGCCCGGTTTCACCCCCATCCCTGCCATGGGGGAAAAATCTGTTATTATTTGCCGGGAAACGATGTTAATATTCGCAGTTACTTTTTAATCCGGCCTGAAGGACGCGGCGCTTCTTGCCCGCCCGGGCCATCCTTGACGAACGGAGAAGAGCGATGAACAAGGTTCTGATTATCGGCGCCGGCGGGGTCGGCCAGGTCGTTACCCATAAATGCGCCCAGCGGCGCGATATTTTCAGCGAAATCACCCTGGCCTCGCGGACCAAAGCCAAGTGCGATGTCATCGCCGCGCAGATTTCCACACCCGTCGCCACCGCCCAGGTCGACGCCGACAACGTGCCGGAGTTGACGGCGTTGATCCGGAAGGTGCAGCCGAAACTGGTCATCAACGTGGCCCTGCCCTACCAGGACCTGCATATCATGGAAGCCTGTCTGGCGACCGGCGTCGATTACCTCGATACCGCCAACTACGAGCCACTCGACACCGCCAAGTTTGAGTATTCCTGGCAGTGGGCCTATCAGGACAAATTCAGGCAGGCCGGGCTCATGGCCCTGCTTGGCTCGGGCTTCGATCCCGGCGTGACCAACGTCTACACCGCCCTGGCGGCGAAAAAATATCTCGATGAGGTGCAGGAGCTCGATATCATCGACGCCAACGCCGGCAGCCACGGCCAGCCCTTCGCCACCAACTTCAATCCCGAGATCAACATCCGCGAAGTGACCGCCGCCTGTCGCCATTGGGAGAACGGCCAATTCGTGGAGACCTCGGCCCTCTCGACCAAGCGGGTTTTCGATTTTCCCGACGGCATCGGGCCGATGAACGTCTATCGCCTCTACCACGAGGAGATGGAGTCCATCGTCAAGCACATCCCGACCATCAAGAAGGCCCAGTTCTGGATGACCTTCTCGGACAATTACCTGAAGCATCTCGAAGTGTTGCAGAATGTCGGCATGACCCGCATCGACGAGGTCGAGTTCCAGGGGCAGAAGATCGTGCCGATCCAATTCTTGAAGGCTCTCCTTCCCGATCCCGGCAGCCTCGGGCCGCTGACCAAGGGCAAAACCTGCATCGGCGTCATCGCCCGGGGGCTGAAGGACGGCAAGCGCAAGCAGGTTTACATCTACAACATCTGCGATCACGAGGCTTGCTACCGCGAGGTCAAATCCCAGGCGATCAGCTACACCACCGGCGTGCCGGCGGTGGTCGGCGCCATCATGATGCTGACCAAGCAGTGGCACGCGCCGGGGGTCTGGAACATGGAACAGTTCGATCCCGAGCCCTTCCTGGCGGAACTCGGCCCCATGGGCCTGCCGACGGTAGTCGTCGACGGCGGCGATTGGCCGGAACTGTAGGAAGAAACGGAACGAGGTGAGGTTGTGCCGCAGCGCGAAACCGTTACGCCATTCGATGACAAGATCGTCCGCTTCATGACGCGGCATGGGGCGGAACGCGTCGGCGTTTTCGACTCCTATGCTCGAGGTGAGGCGAGGCCGGATAGTGATCTCGACCTGCTCGTCTGGTTTTCGGAACAGAAAAGCCTGCTTGGTCTGATCCGAATCGAGCGGGAACTCTCGGAATTGCTCGGGGTCAAGATCGATTTGCTGACGGAGGGAGCGATAAGTCCATGCCTCATCGACCGGATCAAGGGGGAGCTCAAGGTGATCGTTCAATGAGTTGAAAAATCATTGCAGAAAGGGAAGCCAACCGGTGATCGGTATCGATATCGAAAAAATCTTGCAACTCGCCCCTTCCCCCGCCTATGTGGTCGATCTGGGGCGGTTGCGATATAATCTCGCCATCCTCGACGAGGTGCAGAAGCGCAGCGGGGCGAAAATCCTCATGGCGCTCAAGGCCTTTTCCATGTGGAGCGTCTTTCCCCTCATCCGCGAGACCCTGCGCGGAGTCTGCGCCTCTTCCCCCTGGGAGGCTCGCCTCGGGCGGGAGGAGTTCGGTCGCGAGGTGCACAGCTTTGCCGCCGCCTTCAAGGAGTCGGACGTGGTGGAACTGCTCGCCATTTCCAATCATCTGGTGTTCAACTCCTTCAATCAGCTGGAGCGCTTCCGTCCCCTGTGGGAAAAGGAACGGGGGCGGGTTTCCATCGGCCTGCGGGTCAATCCCGAGCATTCCGAGGGACACACCGCCCTCTACGATCCTTGCGCGCCGAAGTCGCGGCTCGGCATCCCCCGCCGGGAATTCGACGGTCGCGATCTGAGCGGCGTCGAGGGGTTGCATTTTCACACCCTCTGCGAACAATTGTTCGAACCTCTGGCGCGGACGGCGAAGGCCTTCGAAGAGAAATTCGGCGCCTTTCTGCCGGGGATGAAGTGGCTCAACCTCGGCGGCGGCCATCATATCACCCGCGAAGGCTACGATATCGACGGCTTGGTCGAGCTGATCAGATATTTCAAGGGAAAGTACGGCCTGGAGGTCTATCTGGAGCCGGGCGAGGCCATCGCCATCGGCACCGGCGTGCTCGTCTCCGAGGTGCTGGACGTGGTGCGTAACGAGATGGACATTGCCATCCTCGACGTCTCCGCCACCTGCCACATGCCCGACGTGCTGGAGATGCCCTACCGCCCCGGCATCGCCGGGGGGCACGATGCCGGAGCGAAGCCGCACAGCTATCGCCTGGCCGGACCGTCCTGCCTGGCCGGGGATGTGATCGGCGACTGGTCCTTCGAACAGCCCCTGAAACCGGGCGACCGGCTCGCTTTCGAGGACATGGCCCATTACACCATGGTCAAGACCACCACCTTCAACGGCATCCAGCATCCGGCCATCTGTACCTTCGAGCCGGAAACCGGCGAGCTGCGGGTCATCCGTCGCTTCGGCTACGAGGATTTCAGGGTCCGACTGTCCTGATCGATCCGCTATCCTTTGACAAAAAAGACCCCGCCTCCAGTTGCGAAGCGGGGTCTTTTTTGTTGCGCGATGGGCGAGAGAAATCAGGCTTTGACGTTGATGAGCTTGCCCTTGCCGGTCTGCTCGGCCAAACTGACCTCCCGGCTTTTTTGCGGGGATTGGGCCTGCTCGATGCCCTGCAAGGATTTCTGCATGACTTCGAGGGCGACCTTCGGTTGTTCGTTGGCCTTTTTTAGGATGGAAAGACCAGCCGTTGCGTTTGCCGCGCCATTCACGTTCATAGTGACCTCCTTCAAGTGCGCGGGCCCTTGCCACGAAAAAACCCGCCTACGGATCGACGAAGGCGGGTGGAGTGGTGGCCCGTTCGATTCGATAACCCGGCCATCCGAAACTTTCGGACCCGTGGTTTTGCGTCGCCGGGTTGCCCCGGGTTTGCCCTTTCGTCGATGAATCAACTATATGGGAGGATGCGGGGCGCTGTCAACGGTGGATTCCGACCAGCCTGGGAATTTTACGGAGATTCAGGAAGGGCGCGGGGCGTCGGGGCAGCGCGCCGGGCCTTCCCCGGCCGAGGCGCAGCCGCAGCTCTCCTTGCCGCCGCCGCAGGTGCGACGCGGCTCGCGGCGACCGAAGAGCAGGCCGGCGGCGAGACCGGCGAAGCTGAGCAGAAAGAGAATGAGGCTGGCGAAAAAAATTTTCATGGCTACATGCCGAAATCGTCGTAGAGGATGTTTTCCCCCTCCACCCCGAGGCTTTCCAGCATATCCCGGCTGGAAAGGAGGAACATGGGCGGGCCGCACAAATAGTATTCGCACTCCTCCGGCGCCGGGTGGTCCTTGAGATACTGTTCGTACAGGACGTTGTGGATGAACCCGGTGGGACCGTCCCACTGGTCCTCGGGCAGGGGTTGGGAAAGGGCCAGATGCCAGCTGAAATTGTCGTGCTCGGCCGCCAGCTTTTCGAATTCCTCGGCGTAGAAGAGCTCCAGTCGGCTGCGGGCGCCGTACCAGTAGGAGATTTTCCGCCGGCTCTTCAGGCGCAGCAACTGATCGAAAATATGCGAACGCAAGGGCGCCATCCCGGCGCCGCCGCCGATGAAGATCATCTCTTTCTCCGTCTCCTTGGCAAAGAAATCGCCGTAGGGGCCGGAGATGGTGACCCGATCCCCCGGCTTGAGGTTGAAGACATAGGAGGACATCTGCCCCGGCGGCACCTCGGGATGGCCCGGCGGCGGGGTGGCGATGCGCACATTGAGCATGATGATCCCTTTTTCGTCGGGATAGTTGGCCATGGAATAGGCGCGCTGGATCGGTTCCTTGACCGTGGAACGGTACTGCCAGAGGTCGAAGCGGTCCCACTCGGGGCGGAAACGCTCGTCGATGTCGAAGTCGCGGTAGGCGAGTTCGTGGGGCGGCGCCTCGATCTGGATATAGCCGCCGGCGCGGAAATCAACCTCCTCGCCGGGGGGGAGTTCCAGTACCAGTTCCTTGATAAAGGAGGCGACGTTGCGGTTGGAGCGCACCGTGCACGACCATTTGCGGATGTCGAAAATCTCCGCCGGCAGAAGCAGGCGCAGGTCCTGCTTGACCGCCACCTGGCAGGCGAGGCGGGTTCCTTCCCGGGCGTCGCGGCGGTTGATGTGGCCGGTTTCCGTGGGGAGGATGGCGCCGCCGCCGGCGAGCACCTTGACCCGGCACTGGCCGCAGGTGCCGCCGCCGCCACAGGCCGAGGGGATGAAGATACCGTTGGCACCGAGGGTGGTGAGCAGTTTGCTCCCCGGCGTGACTTTGAGGGATTTGCCCGGGTCGTCGTTGATGGTCAGCGTGACCTGGCCGCGCGGGGCGAGAAAGGCCCGCGCCGTCAGGATCAGGGCGACCAGCAGCAGGATGATGCCGGTGAAGAGGGAGACGCCGAGAACGATTTCGGTCATAACGCCATTGCCTTGGTGCCGGTGGGCGCCGCGCGCCTCACAGTTTGATGCCGGAAAAGGCCATGAAGGCCAGGGACATGAGGCCGGCGACGATGAAGGTGATCCCAAGACCGCGCAACCCGGCAGGAATCCGGCTGTATTTGAGCTTCTCGCGGATGCCGGCGAGGCCGACGATGGCCAGCGCCCAGCCGCTGCCGCTGCCGAACCCGAAGACCAGGCTTTCGCCGAAGTCGTAGTTGCGCTCGACCATGAAGAGCGAACCGCCGAGAATCATGCAGTTGACGGTGATCAGCGGCAGGAAGATGCCGAGGGCGGCATAGAGTCGGGGCATGTGCTTGTCGAGGAAGAGTTCGAGGATCTGCACGATGGCGGCGATGACGCCGATGTAGCAGATCAGGCCGAGGAAGGTCAGGTCGACCCCTTCCAGCCCGGTCCAGGCCAGCCCTCCCTCGCGCAGCAGGTAACGATGGATGAGGCTGTTGACCGGCACCGTGATGGTCTGCACGGCGATGACCGCCAGCCCAAGTCCGGCGGCCGTCTCCACCTTCTTCGAGACGGCGAGGAAGGTGCACATGCCGAGGAAGAAGGCGAGAGCCATATTCTCGATAAAGACGGCGCGGATGAAGATATTGAGATAGTTTTCGAGCATGGCGTCAGCCCTTTTCCACCTGTTCCGGTTTCCATGTCCTCAGCGCCCATATCAGCAGGCCGATGATGAAAAAGGCGCTCGGCGGCAGCAGCATCAGCCCATTGGGCACGTACCAGCCGCCGCTCTGGGCGGTCTTGAGCACGGTCAGGCCGAACCAGGTGCCGACGCCGAAGATCTCCCGCAGGCTGGCGACGATGAGCAGCACCAGGCTGTAGCCGAGGCCGTTGCCGAGGCCGTCGAGAAAGGCGGCGCCGGGCTCATGTTTCATGGCGAAGGCCTCGGCGCGGCCGAGGACGATGCAGTTGGTGATGATCAGTCCGACGAAGACCGAGAGCTTGCGGCTGAGATCGGGGAGAAAGGCCTGAATCGTCTGGTCGACGATAATCACCAGCGAGGCGATGATGGTCATCTGCACGATAATGCGGATGCTGTCGGGAATTTGCCGACGAATCAGGCTGATGACGGCGCTCGACAGGGCGACGACGCAGATCACCGCCAGGGACATGACCAGGGCCGTCTCCATCCGGCCGGTGACCGCCAGGGCCGAGCAGATGCCGAGAATCTGCAAGGCGATGGGGTTGTTGTCAAAGAGGGGGCGGAACAGGTTCTCCTTGAGCTTAGCCATGGCTGCCTCCCTCTTCGACCAGGCGGCGCAGATAGGGGCCGAAGCCGTCCTCGCCGAGCCAGTAGCGCAGCAGGTTCGTCACCCCGCGCGCGGTGATGGTGGCGCCGGAGAGTCCGTCGACGCGATGGCGGGCCAGGGGGTCTGTCGCTTCGACCTTGCCCCTGAGGACTTCGATGACCGGTCGCCCCTCGGCGTCGCGCACCTCTTTGCCGGGCCACTGGGCCTGCCAGGAAGGATTGTCGACCTCGCCGCCGAGTCCGGGGGTTTCCCCGTGTTCGTGGAAGGCGAAACCTTTGACCGTGGTCAGGTCGGGGGCCAGGGCCAGATAGCCGTAGAGGGTCGACCAGAGGCCCTTGCCGTGGACCGGCAGGATCACCTGGCTCAACTGCCCCCCGTCGCGGATGAGATAGACCGGCGCCTGGCGCGCCCGGGTCTTGATCTCGGCCAGATCGAGTTCGGCGGGAATGCGATAGTTTCGCTTGGGGTCGGCGGCGGCGCGTTGGGGATTGAAGCTCCAAGGGTCGAGATCCTCCCGGTAGCGGCCGTCGGCCAACTCAACGAGTTTCATCTCGACCCGGGCATTCCAGACGGCTTCCGGATCGTCGTCGAGCAGGCCGGCGACGGCGAGCACCTGGCGGTAGGTAATGAGGCGGGCGTCCCGCTCCTTGATCGTGCGCAAGCCCATGGCCGTCACCGAAACCAGCAGCGAACAGACGAAACAGACGAGAAAGGCGACCAGCAGGGTGCGGCCGGCGGAATCATTGGCCATGACGGGACTTCCTTTGCCGGATGTGGGCGAGCAGCGCGAAGCGGTCGATCACCGGCGCGAAGACGTTGCCGAAGAGGATGGCGAGCATCGTTCCTTCGGGAAAGAGGGGATGGAAGACCCGTACCAGGATGATCATGGCGCCGACGAGCAGGCCGTACCACCACTGTCCGGCGCGGGTGAGAGCCGAGGAGACCGGGCCGGTGGCCATTAAGACCAGGCCGAAGGCGAGGCTGCCGAGGTCCAGATGCCAGTGGAAGGGGAGGGTCAGCATGGGGTTGCTGTCTCCGCCCAGGGCATGCAGCAGGCTCGCCAGGGCGAAGGCGCCGAGCAGTCCGGCGAGCATGATCCGCCAGCTCGCCACGCCCACGGCCAGCAGGATCGCGGCGCCGAGCAGGCAGGCCGCTGTCGAGGTCTCGCCGGGAGCGCCGGGGACGGCGCCCCAGAAGGCCTGGCTCCAGCTCAGGACGGCGCCCAGTTCGGACACGCCGCCGGAAGCGGCCAGGGCCAGGGGGGTGGCGCCGGTCACGCCGTCGATGGGGATATAGGCGCTGTCGGCGGCGAAGCCGGCGGGATAGGCGAAGAAAAGAAAAGCGTAGGCGGCCAGGGCCGGATTGATGAAGTTGCGCCCGGTGCCGCCGAAGACCTCCTTGCCCAGCACCGTGCCGAAGGAGACGCCGAGGATGATCTGCCACCAGGGGAGCGCCGGCGGCAGGATCAGGGCCAGCAGGGTCACGCTCACCAGCCAGGCGGCATTCAGCGCCTGGCGCCGGGCCCGGGAAAAGAGGGCCTCCCAGAAGAGCGCGGTGAGGGCGCAAAGCAGCAGGGTCGGCAGCAGATAAAGGGCGCCGAGGAGCAGGTTGGACGCCAGGGAGGCCGGATCGTGAGCGATGCCGAGCCCCTGAAAGACGGCTTCGCGCCAGTCGAAAAGGGCGTCGATCTCCTCGGTCGCCATGGCCAGATGCATCTGTCGGCCGAGGTTCCACAGGGCCGTCATGAAGCAGGGGAGAAGGGCCAGCAGCACCCAACCCATGATTCGGGTCAGATTGGCGCGATCCCGAACCAGCGGGGCGTCGGCGGTCGTCGTCTCCTCATCCCGGCCGAGGAGAATGCGCGGGGCCGAGGTTGTTTTTTGGGGGTCGTTGGTCTTCATCCTTCTTTCTCGATCTCGTCCAGGACGGCCCGCAGCATGGGGCCGAAATCATTCTTGCCCGGGCAGACGAAGGAGCAGAGGGCCAGATCCTCCTCCTCCAGTTCCAGGCAGCCCAGGGCCCGCGCCTCCTCCACGTCGCCGCAGGCGAGGGCGCGGAGCAGGTAGGGAAGCATCAGATCGAAGGGCATGACCCGTTCGTAGCGGCCGGTGGGGAAAATGGCCTGGGCCGTGCCGTGGCGTTGGCCATCGAGGCTGTAGGTCTTTCCCCGGGGGAGCCAGGCCCGCAGCGGATTGAGCAGGGAGAGGCGCGGCCGGGAGCCGCCGGACCGGGGGAGGGCGCAGACTTGCAGATGGAAACGGCCGAGAAAGGCGAGCGGGCCTTGCGCCGGACGAGCGTGCACCACCGAGCCGGCGACGATACGCGGATCGGCGGCGCCATTCTCACCGCTCAGCAGATCGGCAAAGG
>Ga0074195_1005104_pt1 | contig 10122 bp, 6 predicted proteins | sample EPASupsiteHSE623_FD_64525 | JGI IMG/M metagenome (GOLD analysis project Ga0074195, IMG submission 64525) | Bioremediated contaminated groundwater from EPA Superfund site, New Mexico - Sample HSE6-23 | ecosystem: Environmental > Aquatic > Deep subsurface > Groundwater > Contaminated ... | reverse complement strand
AGGCAGTATACCGATAAAGGCTATACTGTATTTGTTGTAACACATTGTTCGCAACCCCGTTATACTGTTCCCGAAATTATGGCAGAAACTCAACGGGCGATCCGCTTTATCCGCTTTAATGCCAGTAAATACGGCATTAAGCCTGATAAATTTGGAGTTACCGGCGCAAGCGCTGGTGGCCACCTTTCAATTTCAGCAGCAGTTTTTGGTGAAGATGCCGTATCGGAACAGGAGTATCGGGCAACTCACTCAATTCCTGCTGGCCAAAAGATTGACCCTGTTGAGTTAGTATCGAGTAAAGTACAGGTAGTGTGTTGTTTCTATCCGCCAACCAATTTTGTGAATTACATTGACAGAGATACAAACTGGTTCGATTTTCCTACAGTCAGGAATGTCTCTACCAATGGGTCTTTTGTTGTCACACCCGACAGTTCGAGAACAGTACAGAATAAGGTACTTTGGTCGATCTCCCCATATTTCTTTATTTCCGCGAAAACCCCGCCTATTTGTATCGTACATGGTACAGCCGATGAACTGGTCCCATTTAGCCAGTCGGTATCATTTGTTGCAAAACTGATGGAGAATAATGTTCCGTATCTGTTTGTGCCCAGGGAGGCCAAGGTACATGGCTGGAAAACAGATTCAATTGACAATGAAGCTTTCGGTAAATGGTTCGACAAATATCTGTTGAATAAATAATCCCGTTTTTCATGAAACATGCCAAATTTATATGGATTTCTTTAGCCGTTGCACTATGTGGTTCAGCAACAGCAATTTCCGGTGGAAAGCATAACCAAATATACATCTATAAACTCGCCCAAAAGGATAACGTTGCAATGTACGATGAGGCTATGGTTGTATCTTGCCTTCAGGGAATTATAAACAGGGAAGGGCCGAAAGTATATGTTATTTCGCAATCGAACAAAGAACCTCATTATTGGTTGGAGAAATTTACCTCCGGAGGACGGTGGCTGCAAGGGATGAAAGCTGACACCCTGAAAAGCATGGACGAGCTAATAGCTTTAGCCGGAACAAAGATAAAAGGTGCAATTATATGGGATACAAACGTTCCGGCAACCGTGAATGTGGCCACAACTGTTGCCGGTGTTGAGAATGGTGTGGTTTTGAGTCCCGGCTTGGCATCGGAATATTTAGACAAGTGGAAACTTCCTGTAATAAAGGACTTTAGAGGTGTGTTTACAGGCAAGCAGACTGGAAGTGCAAAAAACGATGCTTACCGGTGGGCTATCAGCAACTATCTGAGTAAAGGACTCTGCTATGCACATCGTATTTTTCTTTCTGAAGATGCTTTTACTGCCAGGGGTAAAGGCGATATCGGATACGTGGTTACGCGTGATTGGGCTGTGTATAAAGGATCGTTTGTTTACGACTTATCGCCTTGGGGCGACGAACAGCCGCAAGACGACCCCAACCAGGTACCTGGTACCGATCTGGAAACATATAAAATGATATTGGGTGAAATACTGAAACAAACCGATGGCAAGGAGATGACTGAGGCTGCAGGCTTTTTTGCGTTCTCAAAGTATAGCAACATGCCTGACCATAAAAGCCGTCACGAAGCTGTTCCAACCGAATGGGAGTCTGTATATATGATGACACCTTATAATTGCTACCAGAATACGGTGGCCAGTTACTGTTTCAACCAGTCATTTCATAGCCAGGCACCGGTCGAACCGCTTAAGCAGCATCGTCCTTCTATTGTAAAAAAGCTGGAAAACAAGACTTATATCTGTATTCTGATGGCCGATTACGACTCGGCTACACCACTTTATGAATTTCTGAGAAAATTTTGGGACGATAAGCATAGAGGTGAAATGCCGTTGATCTGGGGCTTAAATCCGAACCTGGTGGAGACATACCCGGATATAATCGGGTACTTATACAGCACCGTGTCTGACAATGATTATTTCGGCGCCGATGCCAGTGCGGCCGGGTACATGAACCCTAACCGGATTTTGCCTCAGTACATGTCTTTATTTGTTGATCATAATCGAAAATTTTACAATCAGCTCGATATGACGATCTCACCAATGGTACTTGATTGGGATGAACCCACCGAACAGGTTAAAGATGCATTCGCCCAATTCTCACCTGATGGTTTTGCAACTATAGTATATGATTTTCATAATCGGGGTGGAAAAAATCCGAAACCACAAGTATGGAAAGGAATGCCCGTAATGGAACAGCACAACGAAGCCTGCAATTTCTTTGGCGCGGAACAAACAGCTAAAATAATGTCGGAAGTAATTACAACAAAGCCCGATAATAAGCCGGCATTTCACTTTTTCAGAATTACCTGGACCTCACCTGAAAATGTAATAGCCTGTATTGAAGAACTAAAACGACTTCGCCCCGAGTCGAATATTGAGGTTTTAGACCCATACAATTTTAACCGGTTATTTAAAGAATGTAACAGTAACTAATCTGGAAATAAGGGAATTATTCAATTCAAAAGACTTTTAAAATTTCAAATCTAAATAAATACAATTATGAAAAAATTATCAGGTATTTTTATTTTGATGCTTCTTGTCCTTTCGGTTGTTCATGCCGGAAACAAGGTAAAGCGTATCTCGGATGTTGTATACGACCATCGTGATGGGGCGGCGCTGGTGTTAGATGCTCTGATCCCCGAAAGACAAAATGGCATGGCCGTTTTTGTAATGGTCAGCGGGGGATGGTCGTCGTTTAATGCTGCCAATTATCCCACTGAAGGCCAGGTCTTTTTCTTTGGTTTAAAAAATTTCACAGATAGGGGTATTACTGTTTTTTTAATTTCTCATGGTTCACGGCCAAGATATAAAGTTCCGGAAATAATCGACCAGGTACAACGGGCAATACGATACGTCAGGTATAATACAATGATGTTTGGTGTCGATCCTCAAAAGTTTGGCATTATTGGTTCAAGTTCAGGGGGTCACCTGTCTGTTTCGTGCGGAGTGTTTGGGAAAGATGAAATGTCAGAAAATGAATATCGGAAACTTAATTCAATACAAAAAGATGTTAATATCGATCCTGTCAACCTGGTTTCAAGCAAGGTTCAAGCGGTGGCATGTTATTATCCTCCAGTTAATTTAGTTAATTATCAGCACCGCGACTCCACTTTTGCCGACTTTAAAAACACGGCTATTTTTTTAGATGCTTTTGATTTTACTAAAAGTACATCAAAAGAAAAGATAAGGGAAATATTCAGGCAATCATCTCCTTATTTTTTCATTAATAAATCAACACCTCCAATGTTACTATTTCAAGGAACGAAAGACCTAATAGTTCCTTATTCCCAGGCAAATGAATTTATTCAGAAACTAAAAGAAAATGGCGTTCCTTGCCAGTTAATAACAAAGGAAGGCGCAGGTCATGGTTGGCAATATGATAAAGCTGATGATCTGAAAATAATTGATTGGTTTGAAAAATATTTATTGAAGAAATAAAAATACACTGACCGGATCAAGATATATAAAAAACGGAATTTAAACAGTTTAAGAAAAAACCAACGATTGAGAGAAGATTTTTCTTCTAAACCTAAGGGACAATTTATTGAATGAATCGTTCGGAATTGCTAGTGTGATAAACTGGAAGATAAAATTGCAATGTAAATCATTTAGTTTATTAGAGTTAAAAACCTGATTAATTAGAAGCACATTGAAGATAGAATCAATTAATCCTCTTGCAATACAGCTCATCAAGAATTCATTTTACTTTTCAAATGTTGAATCCATGGAACTCAAAATTATCACTGTGTTTGTCTCGCTTATTTTTTATTTGACCACAATTGTTTCTGCTCAAGAAAATATTAATTTAAAATGGGAAGTAGGCTTTTCCAAAACAAAAAACGAAACCCCGGTTAAATTCATTCCGGCAACCGTTCCTGGCGCCGTTCAACTGGATATTGCCAAGAATGAGAAGTACCTATCGTACAATGTTGCAGATAATTACAGAAAATTTGTCTGGATGGAGGATATGTTCTATACCTACCGGACTTCATTTAAAAAGGTTAAACTCGAGGAAGGGCAACGTTTATTTTTTGTTTCGAAAGGTATTGATTATCAATTCGAAATATATTTGAATGATGAAAAATTGTTTGAGCAGGAGGGGATGTTTACCTATGTTAATCTTGATCTGACCGCCAAACAGAAAGAAGGCAATGTTCTAAAAATCATCGTTTTTCCTGTGCCAAAGCGTTTCCCTTCTCCTGCCGACAGAACTCAGGCCTCAAACGTTGTAAAACCTGCAGTCAGCTATACCTGGGACTGGCATCCACGGTTGGTCCCGCTTGGCATCTGGGACGAAACCGGGTTGGAAATCCGCCATAGCTCATATGTACCTGATGTATATATTGACTATAAATTATCTGACGACTTCCAAAAGTGCGATATTTCATTACTTGCAGAAGGAAATGGCACCGAAGGAAAGAAGTATAGCTGGACGCTGGCTGACGGGGAAGGACAACCTGTACTGACCTCAGAAGGCGTTATGCATGACCATCTTGCGGTTTCCGGAATTTTGCTGAACAACCCAAAGCTTTGGTGGCCACACGACCAGGGGACCCCTTTTTTATATACTTCGTCGTTCAAATTGCTAAATACGGATGGAACTGAGCAGCAAAGTATCAGCCGGAAAATCGGGTTTAGAAGGGTTCGGCTGGTAATGAACGAAGGCGCGTGGATTGAACCAGTAAATTTTCCAAAAACAAGAAGCATGCCTCCTGCCCAATTTGAAATTAACGGGCGCAAGATATTTGCAAAAGGGTCGAATTGGGTAAATCCGGAGATTTTTCCCGGAAAAATAACCAAACAGCGGTATGAAGAGTTAATTAACCTGGCAGTGCAGGCCAACATGAACATCTTCAGGGTTTGGGGAGGCGGCATTATTAACAAAGAAGCTTTTTTTGAGCTTTGCGACGAAAAAGGAATCATGGTTTGGGAAGAGTTTCCGCTTGCCTGTAACAATTATCCTGATGATGCCCATTATCTGACTATTTTAAAGCAGGAAGCAACATCAATAATTAAAAGATTACGGAAACACCCTGCTCTTGCTTTATGGTGTGGAGGCAACGAATTGTTTAATAATTGGTCGGGAATGACAGACCAATCGTTGGCTTTACGGTTGCTAAATTCCCTGTGCCTGGAATATTCGCCTTCAATTCCGTATAATCCCACATCACCACTGATGGGGATGGGACATGGCTATTATGGCTTCAGAACCCCCGAAGGCAAAGATGTTTTTCAGATAATAAACAATGCGCATTTTACTGCTTATACCGAGTTTGGTGTACCTGGTATTTCCCCGTTGGAAGTTCTTGAAAGTATTATTCCACCCCAAGACCTGTTCCCACCTAAAGCAAATACAGCATGGCAAGACCACCACGCCTTTGCTGCCTGGCAAGGCGATACCTGGCTGTGCCCTGAAATTCTGGAAGACTATTTTGGGAAGGCCAAAACATTGGATGAACTCATAGAACAAAGTCAACTTTTGCAAAGCGAAGGCTATAAAGCCATTTTTGAAGAGGCTCGCCGGCAAAAACCATACTGTGCTATGGCATTGAACTGGTGCTATAACGAGCCCTGGCCCTCGGCTGCAAACAATTCATTAATTGTTTATCCGGCCATTTGTAAACCAGCGTATTATGCCGTGAAAAATGCTTGCAGGCCATTTTGTGCCAGCGCCAGATTAAGCAAATTCCGATGGAAAGAAGGCGAAGAGTTTTTTGCTGAGACCTGGATTCTGAATGATAGTTACAGAAAATATAACATCGGGATCGTGAAAATGAAGTTGCAAACAGATCATTCAACAATTGAGTTACTGTCGTGGAACCCGCCGGCAATACAAGATTATACGAATATTGCTGGGCCTACCGGACGCGTTAAACTTCCATACATAAAGTCTAAACGCTTCAAACTCCTGATTGAGGTTGAAAATCATCCGGAATATAATTCTGAATACACCCTGCTATTTGAACCAACCCCAGGCAAGGATAAAACAACAACAACCGTGCTTAACAATTAGAATTTAATTCTGCAAAACATCAATTTCAATGAGAATAGCTTTAATCGCTTTATTTTTTTGCCTTTCATTATGTTGTTTAATGTCGGTGTATTCCCAAATACCTCAACATAATTTGAAAATTACTTATATAGCAACTGAAGGGTTTTTGCTGGAATCATCAACTCATAAAGTATTAATCGATGCCCTATTTAGTGAAGGTCTGGGGTATTTTGCTGTTCCTCCTCAAGAAGTAATTGCTCAAATAATGGATTGTAAGGTCCCTTTTGATAATATTAACGTTTATCTGCTTACTCACTATCATATGGATCATTGTGATCCGAAATTAATTAATGAATATCTTTCAAAACACCCGGACATTCCATTTGTAGCAAGCAAACCATCTATTGTATTTATTGACGGTACCTGCTTTGGTTTCATTGCTAAAAAGAAACAATTTAAGATTCTCACTCCGAATATTAATCATTGTATATCAGATACTATAAACAATATACCTGTTAAAGTATTAGGTCTTAAACACTTATCGTACATCGTGAATGGAATTGATTTGGAAGAAAACATGTTTAATGTTAGTTACCTGTTCGAAATGGACGGTATAAAAATATTCCATTCGGGCGATGCAGATTTGGATTCAGTTCGAGACTATTTGATTAAAAATACAAATTGGCCGGATTCAACAGATATAGCTTTCCTGAATTATTTCTTTTTTACATCCGGCGAATCAGACTTGAGCTATTTAGCAAAAGCATTAAATCCTAAATATATTATTCTTACACATGTTCCACCAAGCCTGAATCAGGAGTGGCAGGCCAGAGTGAATCTTCTTAGAAAAAAATTTCCGAATATTTTATTTTTTGTGAATTCGATGGATTCATTATCAATAAAAATATAATCAAGTTAATTCATTATTATGATGAACTAAATAAAATTTTATTATGCGTAAATCCATTATGTTATTCCTAATCGTAGCTTCAATAAATTCAGCTTGTAATCATCCTGACGTTACGCAGTATGTCGATCCGAATATTGGAAGTGTGGCGCCTTTGCTCGAAACAAAAAATCCTACCGTGCATCGTCCCCACTGCATGGTTAGGGTATTCCCGATTACAAAGCCCGGACTCAAAGATCGTTATCTCAGTGATAAAATTTACGGTTTTGCCTTAAATATGCCAGCCTATCGAATGGGACATGTTACTGAAATGATGCCAACTACAGGCGACTTAAACCTGAACCGGAACGAATATGCTTCGTCGTACGATCACGATTTGGAAGAAGTTCATCCCTGGTACCACAAAGTGAACCTAGAAGATTCGCAAATTGATGCCGACTGGACAACCACGGAACGTACGGTAATCTATCGTTTTAAATTCAACAGTAAAAATTCGTGTCATGTTATCTTTCGTTCTGGCCGGAAAGCTTTCTTTAAAATTACAGGTAACAAAACCATTGACGGATGGGAAGAGTTTGAGAAAACCAGGCAATACTTTCATGCTGAATTTAGCCGGCCTTTTGATCAAACAGGCTCATTCGAATCGGGGAAGATAAAGCCTGGAACAGAAATTAACGGGAATGCCATCGGTTCGTATGTGACCTTTTCATCGACTGAGAAGCCTGTTGAAGTTCGTACAGGCATTTCGTATATCGATGGGCGGCAGGCCACAATCAATCTTCAAAAAGAAACGGCAAATAAAACCTTCGAGATGATAAAGGACGAAAGCCATCGGATTTGGGTTAATGAACTTGGAAAAATTCAGGTAGAAGGTGGAACGGAACGGCAAAAGCGGATTTTTTATACTTCGCTTTACCGGACCATGGAACGGATGGTCAATATTTCGGAAGATGGCCGCTATTACAGTGGGTACGACGGACTGATACATGATGATGGCGGGCGTCCTTTTTTTGTTGACGACTGGCTATGGGACACATTCCGCAGCCTTCACCCTTTGATGCTGATACTTCATCCCGAACAACAGGCTGATATGGTCGAGTCGTATATTCGTATGTACGAACAAAGCGGCTGGATGCCGGGGTTCCCGCAGTTTTACGGCGATTTTCCAGCTATGATCGGGTTCCATTCTACTGCCTTGGTTTGGGATACCTATCAAAAAGGTACACGAAACTTCGAGGTTGAAAAAGCCTACGAAGGATTAAAAAAGAATGCCATGCAGTCAACCATGTTGCCCTGGCGAACAGGCCCGATGTGTGCGCTGGATAGTTTCTATCTGGAAAAAGGCTGGTATCCGGCGCTTCCTGAAGACAGCACCGAATCGGTAAAGATGGTTGATGGTTTTGAAAAGCGCCAGGCTGTTGCCCTTACGCTTGAACACAGCTACGATGACTGGTGCCTGGCCCAACTGGCCAAAGCGCTCGGGAAAGACGACGATTACAGCTATTTCGTTGAAAGGGCGAAGAATTACCGAAATGTATTTAATCCTGAAACCGGCTTTTTTTCTCCTAAAATGGCAAACGGTAAATGGGTTGAGCCGTTCGATCCGCAATTATCGGGCGGAATTGGGAGCCGTTCGTACTTTGCTGAAAATAATGCATGGACATGGAATTTCAGCGTTCAGCATGACATTCCCCACCTGATTCATCTTTTGGGGGGAAATGAGGCATTTGTTAACCGACTTGATGCCCTGTTCAACGAACCTACTCACATTTCGAAATGGCAGTTCATGGGGAAATTCCCCGATGCAACAGGCCTGAACGGAATGTTCGTGGCTGGAAATGAACCATCGTTCCATATCCCTTACCTGTACAATTATGCCGGGCAACCCTGGAAAACGCAGCGGCGAATCCGCGAAATTATGAATATGTGGTTCGACGACCGGCCGCTGGGAATTCCCGGTGATGAAGACGGCGGCGGCCTTTGCTCGTGGTATGTATTTTCGGTCATGGGATTCTACCCGGTTACCCCGGGAAGCGGCGAATATGCGATTGGCAGCCCGTTTTTCAGCAAAATACACATTCACTTGCCCGATGGAAGAACATTTACTGTAGTTGCAGAAAACTGCTCCCAGAAGAACAAATACATCCAATCGGCTACTTTAAACGGCAAAGAGTTGAACAAGCCATTTATCAGTCATGCAGATATTATGCAAGGTGGCCAGCTTCATTTTATCATGGGCGATCGCCCGAATAAAGACTGGGGTATTCGGCGAGAAAATGCCTTTTTACCGGGGTACTAAACGAAAACAAGAATTGAATATGAAACGACCATGAGAAAACCATTCTCACACAGGAGAATGATTATTTGGGAGTTCTCCCGATATTCATCGAGACGGGCTAAGTGGCAATTAAAAACAAATTATAAACACATGAAAAACAAGTCTTCAATAAGTAAAGTTTTACCTGTACTGTTTGGGTTCTTCATTATGGGGCTGGTCGATCTGGTAGGTATTGCAACCAGCTATGTAAAACTTGATTTTGCATTGAGCGATACGTTGGCCAATATGTTGCCCATGACCTTGTTCCTCTGGTTTGCCATCCTGTCGGTCCCCACCGGGATGTTGATGAACAAGCTGGGACGTAAGCCTACAGTGATTATCAGTATGGCTATTAGTATGCTGGCCATGTTGTTGCCATTGGTTAGTTATAACTTTCCAATGATATTGATAGCTTTTGGCTTGCTTGGAATCGGGAACACCATTATCCAGGTTTCCTTAAACCCGTTGCTTACCAATGTGGTCCGTGGTGAACGGCTGACCAGCAGCCTTACATTGGGGCAGTTTATCAAGGCAATTGCCGCTTTTCTGGGGCCGGTTATTGCTGGTGTAGCCGCCGGAAGCTTTGGAAACTGGAAACTGGTTTTCCTGTTTTTTGCAGTAATAACCGTAATATCGGGCTTATGGCTTCAGCTCACTTCAATCAAAGAAGGGCAGGTGAACCAAGCCTCATCTTCGTTTGCTTCTTCGTTTGGCTTGCTGAAAGATAAGACCATACGGATGCTTTTCATGGCAATTGTATTTGTTGTTGGCGTTGATGTTGGCCTCAACACGAACATTCCTAAATTTCTGATGGATCGGTGCGGCATCCTGCTCGGACAAGCAGGGTTGGGAACCAGCCTGTATTTTGTGGCCAGAACGGTTGGAACCTTTATCG
>Ga0074195_1005103_pt1 | contig 10123 bp, 8 predicted proteins | sample EPASupsiteHSE623_FD_64525 | JGI IMG/M metagenome (GOLD analysis project Ga0074195, IMG submission 64525) | Bioremediated contaminated groundwater from EPA Superfund site, New Mexico - Sample HSE6-23 | ecosystem: Environmental > Aquatic > Deep subsurface > Groundwater > Contaminated ... | reverse complement strand
ATGGAGCTTGTGGAGGGTGAGGTCTTTTCCCTGCTGGGGGCGATATTGTTTTCCGTTAATTTCTACAACTGCATACATCTTTGCTATCCTCGTCAAAAATCCATACGTAGCGCAGTTTTATACACCGCGCGGGCCCTGGGTGTCAACCAGGGACGAAATAAAGTTCAATGGAATCTATGCTTACACCCTTCCATCCCGCTCACATGACTTCAAGGAAGGGTATGCAAAGCATCGAGCAAACCGTTTCGAGCGTGGCCTTTACGGCTTTTACGAGCGCGACCCTACTAGCGGAGAGATCGGGATCGGACCCATTGAGTACCGGATTGTCCCTGTACCAAGCGGAAAAATCGGCGGCAACATCATGCGCGTAAGCCGCGATCACCGAGGGTTCCTTGGCCCGCGCCGCCAGCTCCAGCGATTCGGGGAAGGCGGCGAGCCTTCGTATCAGGCTCCAATCTGCGTCGCCCGACAGCGCCGCGGCCGATGCCTTCCCCAAGCGGGCATTGCCCTCGCCCAGCTCGAATTTGCGCAAAATCGAGCTCGCCCGAGCGCCCATATACTGGATATAAGGGCCAGTGTTTCCCGTGAATGAAAGCGATTGCTCGGGATCGTACAGCATGTCCTTTGTCGGCGAAGTCTGGAGCAGATAATAATGGAGGGCGCCAAGCGATACCTTTTCGGCGACCTCTTTCGCGTCCCCCACCGTGGCGTCTCGCCCCTTCGCCACGATTTCCTTTTCCGCGAGATCCGCCAATTCATCCATCAGATCGTCGGCGTCCACGACCGTCCCTTCCCTGGTTTTCATTCTTCCCGAGGGGAGGTTCACGAGGCCATACGCGAGATGGTAGAGATTGCCAGCCCATTCGTAGCCCAGGCGCTTGAGAATTTCGAAGAGCGCCTTGAAATGGTACTGCTGTTCACTTGCAACGACATAGATGAGCTGTTCGAAGGGCCAATCGCCGTGTCGATAGATCACCGTGCCAATGTCCTGGGTAATATAGATGCTGGTTCCGTCTTTTCGGAGAAGGACTTTTCGATCCAGGCCGATATCTTCGAGGTTTACCCATATCGATCCGTCATCTTCCTGGTAAAACAATCCTTTTTTAAGTCCATCGAGGACTTGGTCCTTCCCTTTCATGTACGTGAGGCTTTCGAAATAATAAGCGTCGAAACTGACGCCTTGCCGGGCATAGGTCGTCTTGATTCCCTCGACCGCCCAGGCGTTCATTTTCTTCCACAGCGACAAAACCTCAGGATCGCCCGCTTCCCATTTCCTCAGCAGTTCCTGGGCTTTTTCCTCGGCTTTGGAATCCTCTGCCTTGAGCGTATTGAAAAGCACATAGTATTTGCCCACGAAATGATCGCTCTTGAGCCCCTCATCCTCCGGACTTTTCCCTTGCCCATAGGCTTGATAGGCGAGCATCGATTTGCAGATATGAATGCCTCGATCATTGATGAGGTTCACTTTCTTGACATCGGCTCCGGCGATTTTCAGGATTCTCGACAGCGATTCACCGAGGATATTGTTCCTCAAATGCCCAAGATGAAGCGGTTTGTTCGTGTTGGGGCAAGAAAACTCCACCATTATCTTTTTTCCAGCCAAAGGCAGATATGAATTCCAGGCAGCGGTTTTGCCGCGGCCCAGAATCTCCTCGCCCGTGGCGTCGCGATCGAGGAAGACATTGAGGTAAGGCCCGACCGCTTTGGCGACACCGGCGCCGGCGAGCTCTTCGGCGCTTTTCGGTTTCAGCCGCTTTTCCATATCGAGAGCGATGGCCGCGGGGCTCTTCCTGAGCAGTTTGGAATAGCTGAACATGGGGAAACCTATATCGCCCAGTTCTGGCTTTGGCGGAAATTCCGCCACGACAGCCTCGAGCGAAATCGTCGCCATATCCTGGCCGTTTTCTGCCGCGAATTCCTGGAGAGCGCTATGCACACGCTCTTTCCATTGCTTCTTGATATCGGTCATCGTTTTTTTCTCCGCATCTGTTTGCCTTTTCAGGGATAGTACCGCGCACTGAAGGGAACATTCAAGGCTGCGAACGCGCGCTGAAGCCAAACCCCTCCCGGGCTTTAGCAGGTTTCCCTCGGCCTCCAGCCCTGGCTTATTCGGTCTTGGACGCGTTTTCGAGCAAGGAGAGGAACTCCGCCTCATCCAAAATAGTCACGCCGAATTCCCTTGCCTTCTTGTTCTTCTCAGATCCGGACCCAGGGTCGTTGGTGACAAGAAAATTCAGGTCCTTCGTGACCGAGGATTTTGCCGTGCCGCCGAATTCGCGTATTTTTTTCTCGGCTTCGGGACGTTTCATGGATCGCAATTCGCCCGTGAAGCAGAAACTTTTCCCTGCGATTGGATTGGCTCCCTGGGCGATGGATGGAGCCAGAACAGGCCGGATCTTTATCGCCCCGGCCTCCACGACGGCGATCATCTCCCGCTTCACGGCGAAAAGCCCCTTTCGTATGGTCGCGGCCATCGTCGCGGCGATGCCATCGATCCTGATGAGTTCTTCCTCGCTTGCCCCGAAAAGGGCATCGAGCGAATTGAACCCTCCCTTTACGAGTTTTTCCGCCACGAGCAGGCCGACCCCATCGAGATCGAAGCCCGCTATGAACTCCGTAAGGCTGATTTCCTCCACCGCATGCAAGTTGCGCAGTACTTTTTGCGCCAAGGTCCGCCCCATGCGCTCAAAGGTTTCTAGCTCCTCGACCCTGAGGGTGTAGAGGTCGGCGATCGATTTGATCCTGCCAGCCTCGTGCAGCCGCCTGATCAAGGCCGCGCCAAAATCCCTAATATCGAGGATGGTGATCCATTTTTCTATGCGGTGAAGCTCTTTCTTGGGACATAGTTCGTTCGGGCAATAGAGTCTGCTTCCTTCGTCGAGGAGGGAGAAGCCGCAGGCGCCGCAGACCGTGGGCTGCCCTATCTCCATGGCATCAGCGGGATTTTCCACGAGCGTCTCGATTTTGGGTATTATCTCGCCTCGTTTCGTTATCACCACCATCGACCCTATTTTCAGGTTCATCGAGCGGATCATATCGGGATTGCAGAGATTGGCCCGCTGGACCGTCGTCCCCGCCAGGCGGACCGGTTCGACGAGCCCGATCGGCGTATAGAGCGCGCCAGACTCGCTCCACTCGATCGCCTTCAATCGCGTCACGGCCTCTTCGGGACTGAACTTGAAGGCGATCTGTTTTTCCGGACGCGGTTTGGCGCTGTCTTCGGCGTCGATTTCCACGCCTTTCACCACCAACCCATCGATGTCGTAATCCAGGTTGGGCCGCAAGGCCATCACCTTTCCGCGGTATTCCTCGATATCTCTCGCGCTAAAAAAAATCTCCGTCCTGACGGTCGCGAAGCCCATGCGAGCGAGCCAAGCCAGCTTTTCGATCTCGGTCGAAAAGGGCGAATCGCCCCCCTTCCCCATCGCGTCATAGCAGACGACATTAAGATCCTCGCTTCCCTTGCCGTCTTTGCGTTTCATAAGTCCATTCGCCGCGTTCCGGCAATTGGCTTTATCAGCGTATTTTTCCTTATGCGCCGTTCTCGACATCAGCACTTCGCCGCGCACAGCCCCCGAAAACGCCTCGGGCAACGCGAGCGGCACGCCCTGCATCCTCGTTGCGTTTGGAGTAATGTCATCCCCAATGATCCCGTCCCCCCGAGTGACCGCCCGTACGAGATTGCCGCCATCGTATTGCAGCTCAAGGCTCGCGCCATCCAGTTTGTACTGGACGATATATTTGTCGTACTGGATTTTGGATGCCCATGCCTCGAAGGATTCGGGATCCGTGGCTTTAGCCTGACTTCCCATGGGCATGACATGCTTGGCTTTGGGCCAGCCATCGGCCTTATCAGCGCCAATGCGCCTGAGGAGGGCGTTCCCCGGGTCGATATCCTCGAGTTCAGCCCAGAGCGCGTCGAAATCCTCGTCGCTTATCGCTGGTTCCGCGTTATAATAAAGTTCCTGATTCCTGCGTATCAGCTTTTCAAGCTCAGCCACGCGCTCATGGGGAGAAGGTTTCGCCATGACGGAATGATAGTACGGGCTTTCGGGCCTTGTCAAAGCCTGGTCGCTAAAACCAGGCTCCGCATTGCAAAAGCTGGTTTTCCATCCTACAATGGGTGCCACCACGATCAGGGAAGAAAGGCGGTTCATGAATTTTTTCGCCATACAGATAATGTCCGGCCGCGAAGACGCGTACGTTGAGCTCTTTTCCAAATCAAGGCCGGATCTTTCGCTCTATAGCATCAAGAAAAAACTCCCTTCCAGGAAGAAGGGAAAACCTATAAGCAAGGTAACCTGCGTTTTTCCCGGCTATCTGTTCTTTCAGGCGGAGGACGAAAAGCCTTCACCCGAGGTCGTTTCCGCGCTCAAGCGAACGAGAAATTTCATGCGCATACTGCCGGCGACCGAAAGCATCAAGCCGCTTAGCGATCGCGATGCCGAGATTATCAGGCACTTGCTCTCGTTCGGGAAGGAGATCGGCCCTTCCCTCGTCATGTTCGATGAAAACAAGCGCATCAAGGTGATTCGAGGCCCCATGATGGGCATGGAAGGGCTGATAATCAAGGTAGACAAGAGAAAGAAAAGGGCCAAGGTCAGGCTTGAGATGAACGACAGCCCTATCACCTTCGACCTGGCCTTCGAGATCCTCGAAGCCGTCAAGGAGACGCGGGGCTAATGCGCAAAGAAAGCACCGACACACTTCCCTTGCTCAGTACCCTGCATTTTCCTGGAATGCTCTACGCGTCGACCATTCGATCCTCGGTAGCGCGCGCCACGAGTGTCCACCTATCCCACGATCCCCTTCCCGCGGGCTATTTGTGCATAGCGCCCGCCGATGTTGCGGCGGAAGGATGTTCGCTTCTTCTATCCGAGGGCATTTCGCTGTTCGCCCATGCCGACGTTTCCTATAAAGGCGAACCGATCGGATTGGTCGTGGGGCCCGATGCCGCCATTTGCGACGAGCTCGCTCAATCGGCCACGGCTGTGTATGAAGAGGAGGATCCATCGCTGGAGTGGGAAAGCTTCTCCTCATCGCAAATAGCGTATCGATACGAAATCGATTACGGGGAAGTCGAGCTCGCTTTCGCGAAAAGCGCGAAAATAGAAAAAGCCATCTATAGAAATGGAATATTCGATCATCATTACAGCGAGCCGATGGGGGCCATCGCCAATTGGGAGTATGATAAAATCGCCATATACTGCGCAACCCAATGGCCGACTCATGTGCGACAAGCGGTAGCCGCCGCGATGCACATCGCCGAATCCGATGTCGTCGTAAAGCCGACCAACTTGGGCAAATCGCTGGATGGCCGCCTCTGGTTCCCTTCGATCGTCGCCTGCCAGGCGGCCATGGCCGCGAAGATATGCGGAAAACCGGTGAAAATTCTGTATACGCGAGAGGAAGACTTCCTCTATACGCCCAAACAAGCGCGAAGCGCCGTCACCATTCGCTCGGCTTCCGATGAACAGGGGAAGCTGCAAGCGCTTGACGTTAACCTCATCATCAATATCGGCGCCTACAATCCAATGGCCCAAGAACTCGTGCGCCAGGCTGTCGCCGCCATAACCGGCATCTATTTTTGTCCCGCCATGCGCCTGGAAGCCTACGCCATCAAAAGCAACATCATCCCCCTGGGCGCGATGGGCAGCATAGGCGCGACGCATGCCTTTTTCTCCATTGAGGCCCACATGAATCACCTCGCCAAGATTCTGGGGAAAGCCCCGGCCGAGATAAAGATGCTCAATATGATGTCGAAAGGCTCATCCAATTTCGGGGCGCCAGCCCTCGGATACGAGATACCCTTTTCAAAAATCCATAGACAGCTTGAAAAAATGTCGGATTACCGGAGGAAATACGCGAGTTACGAACTCGTAAAAAAACGCGACCCCGGATGCCGGGAAGGGGTCGTGCGAGGGATAGCCTTGACCCTTGGATATCAGAATGGACGATCATATTCAGACTTGCCGATGATGAATGCCTATGCCGTGGAAACGACGCTCGACAGGAATCTCAATCTCGTCATCAATACGCAAGCTTCGATAGGTTCCGACAGCCTTAAAGCCATGTGGAAAGCAAGCGCCGAGGCGGCGCTCTCGATTTCAGGCGAAAAGATACATTTCGCGCCTCCGAATACCGACACGGCGCAACCCTGCGGTCCGCTTACCCTCTCGCGAGGCGCTTCCATAATCAACCGGCTCATCGAAAGGACATGCCGGGCTATCCAAAAGAAACGTTTCAGGGAAAGCCTTCCCATCGTCGTGAAAACACAGACAAAGGCGATTTCGCCCCCCAAAGACCCCAGTGGTCAGGATCGGGGAATCCCGGTTTTCGATGCGGCTTCCTGGTGCGGAAGCGCTGTCGAAATCGAGATCGATAGGATCAGCGGCGAGCCCAAACCATTGGCCGTGTGGATGGTTGTCGACGCGGGAAAAATCGTATCGAAGGAGCTCGCGCTTTCCTCGCTGCGCTCCTCGATAATCAGCGCCTTAAGCCTCTGCACGGGAGCTGATTTCGATCCGGAGAAAGGAGGAAGGGATCAATACCTCCACGATCGAGGCATGAGGTTGACGGATGTGCCCGACATTGGCATTGAATTCATAGATTCCGATAAAACCACCCTTGCCCATGGCCTGGGGGAGCTTCCTTTCATCACGATCCCAGCCGCGTTTTACAGCGCCCTGACACAGGCTTTGGGTGCCGAGCCACGTCAATTGCCATTGCATGGTAGCGAAATACTCAGGCTTTTGGAGGCTCCATGATCATCGATGTCACAGTAAACGGCGAGCCGAAACGTCTGCAAGCGCGAAGCGGCGATCGCCTCGTGGATGTGCTTCGGAAAGACCTTACTCTCTCGAGCCTATTCTCTGATTGCCTCTCAGGTAGATGCGGGCGTTGTTTTATCTTTCTCGACGGTCGGCTCGTCCATTCCTGCCTCATTCCCGCTTTCAAGGCCAAAGGATCGGCTATCGTAACCTTTGAAGGATTGCGCGAATCGCCTGAAGTCCGAGAAATCATCTCTGCTTTGGAGAAAGCCCAGGCGATGCCCTGCTCTTTCTGCAAAACCGGCAAAATAATGGCCATAACGGAGCTGCTTGGGCGCAAGCCTTTGCCTGGGGAGGAAGAAATCCTCGAGCAACTCGATATGGTTTCCTGCCCCTGCACCGACCCTGTTTCTCTCGTCGCCGCCGTAGGCATCGCGGCTGAGCTGCGGAATAAAAGGAAGTTCAACCGTGCGGATAAGTGAGGCATACTATCCCGCCACCGCGGCGGAAACGGTTGAGCTTCTGCGCGTTAATCCCGATATATTGATTTTGGCGGGAGGAACGGAAATCGTAGGTCTTCAGACATCTCGAGTGATCGAGCTGCCCGCGCAGGTCGTCTCCATCGCAAAAGTCCAGGAATTCCGAAAGGCCATACGCACCGAGCAGTTTATCGAGCTGGGCAGCTGCACGACCTTGACCGGTTTGCTAGGGCTCTCGCCAGGCACGCTCCCCCATCCGCTCCCCGAAGTCATTCGATCGATAGCGAATCACGCGATACGCAATATCGCGACAATCGGCGGGAATCTATGCAGCCGCAACCGTTTCATGGATCTTTGGCCGCTTCTGGCATGCATGGATGCCCAAGTGGAGCTTAGATCGCCTTCGGGAGCCCGATGGGCAAGCGTCTCCCATCTTTGCGGGGAAGATGGAGCTCCCTTTTTCCCCCGCGCCACGCTTCTGACGAGGATACGGATCCCGCTCTATTCCTACAACTTCATCGTTTACCGAAAACTCGGCTCAACCCAATATCCAGGCCCGGGAACCGCCACATTCGCCTGTCTTGCCAATGTCGAGCATGGAAAGGTAGCCGATTTTCGCCTCGCGTTTTCGGGTTTGAAGGCGTTTAGGCTCAAGGATAGAGAAATGGCGATCAGCGGAAGGAAAACGACCTCAAGCTCCAGGGAAATCAAGAACCTCATCGATGAGTACAGCCGATCTTTTTCCTCTCAGGAATGGTTCGACAGCCGCCTCTTCATATCCCTGCTTGAAGAGGCCTTCGAAAGGCTTTTCGCGTGAGCGCCGCGAAACCGGGTATCCTCTACCTCCTTCCAGCCCCATTGCAGCCCTACGAGACTGGTGCCTGGGAGCCCGCCGCGCTTTCCCAATCCATTCCGGCGGCCGCTTTAAGGCTTTTTAGCACCCTCGATTGCTTCATCGTTGAATCGGAAAGAACGGCGCTCCGCCTTCTCTCCAGGCTGAGGGATAAGGAAGGCATGGAACGGCTTTCCCTCGGTATACTGGATGAACATAGTTCGGAACTGGAAATCCCGGGGCTACTGAAAGAGGTTCTCGTGGGCAAAGATTGCGGCTTTTTCACCGAGGCGGGCATGCCTTGCATCGCCGATCCCGGCGCGGCCCTGGTGTCTTTCGCTCATTCGCGCGGGATTAAAATTGTGCCCGTATCCGGTCCCTCCTCGATTGTCCTCGCCTTGACCGCCTCGGGTCTCGACGCGCAACGCTTCGCCTTCCTCGGCTATTTGCCTCAGGAGAGGAGCGCCCGGCGCGTCGCGATTCAAAGGATAGCGAGAGATATCGGGCAGGATGGCATGACAAGGCTATTCATCGAGACACCCTACAGAAATGATGCCTTGCTCGCTGAGTGCGCCACCCTCCTGCCAGACGAGCTTTGGCTCTGCGTCGCGATCGGGCTCTGCGGTCCCGAGGAAGAGATTATAAGCATGCCCGCCGCGCTCTGGAGGGCTAGTCCTTTGCCGAAGCTGGGAAAGGTTCCTGCTGTTTTCCTTTTTGGCCAAAAAGCGAGCCTGAAACCCAGAAATACGCGCTAGGCGCGCTAGGCGCGCTAGGCGAGCGAGGCGAGCCTCTCCCTTATGAATTCGCTCTTCTCCCTCAGCCCTATGGCCTTGGTTTGAAGGATTATGGCATTGGGTTTTTTGGGATCGAGTTTCAGCCTCCCATTGGATTCCCTCATGAGACGCAGAAGCCTTTCCACCGATATCTTGGAAACCTTGGAAAATTCCACGCTTACGGTGCCCGCGCGCTCTTTCAGCGAGGATACGGAAAGCTTCCGACAGAGAATCCGTATTTCAGCGAGCGAAAGCAGGGATTGCAGCTCTTCGGGCATGGGGCCAAATCGGCTCTCGAGTTCCTCCTGGAGCCCATCCAGCTCATCCTGTCGATAGATCGACGCGATTTTCTTATAGATTTCCATTTTGATCATCGGCATCGCGATATAGGTATCCGGGATATAGCCGCTATACTCCAGCTCGAGATAGGGTTCTTCCTCTTCTTGCGGCGCGCCGGAAAGCGCGTTTACGGCGTCATCGAGCAATTTAAGATACATGTCGAAGCCAACCGCGAAGATATCGCCGGATTGTTCCCGCCCCAGGAGATTTCCCGCTCCCCGCACTTCCAAATCCTTCATGGCGATCTTGAATCCGGAACCCAACTCGGTGAAATCCGAAATTATCTGCAGCCGCTTCATCGCGATTTCGCTGAGCGCGCGCTTGTCCGGATAGAGAAGGAAAGCAAAGGCTTGCCGATCCGACCGGCCGACCCTTCCCCTCAGCTGGTAAAGCTGGGAAACGCCATAGAAATCGGCGCGATCGATGATAATGGTGTTGACGTTGGGAATATCGATCCCATTCTCGATGATTGTCGTCGAAACGAGGACATGGAAAGCGCCATGAATGAAGCGGTGCATGATGTCTTCGAGCTCGGCGGGGTCCATCTGTCCATGGGCGGATTCCGTCAATGCTTCCGGAACGATCGAGCGTATAAACTGCTCCACTTCGGGCAGGCTCTCTATCCGATTGTGGAGATAAAACACCTGGCCGCCCCTTTCCAGCTCGCCCCTGATGGCTCGGGCGACGACTTCGGGGTTGAATTCCTCCACGTAGGTCTGTATCGGCTGGGGGGCTGCGGGCGGGGGTTGGAGAATGGACATATCGCGGGTCTTCCGCATCGACATGTGGGGGGGTCGGGGGATTGGGGGCCGGGGGGGGCGGCCCCGCGGGTGCCCGCCGCCTCGTTGACCGGGGCGGCGCCGGCCACGACCTCGCCGTCGCCGGCGATGAGTTCACCCGCCTCCACCAGGATATAGTCGCCCCGGCGCA
>Ga0074195_1005101_pt1 | contig 10130 bp, 9 predicted proteins | sample EPASupsiteHSE623_FD_64525 | JGI IMG/M metagenome (GOLD analysis project Ga0074195, IMG submission 64525) | Bioremediated contaminated groundwater from EPA Superfund site, New Mexico - Sample HSE6-23 | ecosystem: Environmental > Aquatic > Deep subsurface > Groundwater > Contaminated ... | reverse complement strand
TAATTCGGCTCCAATCGAAATAGTATTCGAATGTGTTCGTAAATCGAGCATGACAAAACCCCCGTCAACTTCATAAATAATGCGCTTTCCTTTGGGCGAATCTCCCATAAAAGTATTTCGTACAAAAATACTTTGTCCGTTAATAGAGGGACGGCAGTTGGTTAAACGAATACTGCCCGCGCAAATATCAAAAGTACCATCATCGTGTAAAATCCATTCAGCTCGGCCAAGTACAAAATCAATATGGCTCGTTGCAGGTGGAAATGGAAACATTTGGGCTAAACTTGAAAGTGGGCAAAAACTTGCGCCCAATCCCGCACCCATCAATTTCAGAAATGTTCTTCTTTCAAAAGATCCGTTAGGCATATCTCGCATTAGGTTATAGATAGGAGTCCCTAAATTTAACAATTTTTAACAGACAAAGACAAGGACTTTATTTTTGAATCGCAAAATAATGTTTCAAGAATTCTAAATCAGAATAGTTTGAGATGCAAAAATCAGTTGTTTACGCAAAGTTATACAGTCGATATATGTAGTTATTAATCTATACATCAATGAGTTATTTGGATGTCATCTTGTTTTGATCTGATAAAACAACCAGAAATCTAATTTCCAAAGAAAATAAGAACTTTATCCTGAATGGCGGATATTCTCCACCTCTTCTATGGATTTCGGTTTTGATTTGCCTAAAAGGTGGAATCCGGTTTCTGTTACCAAAAAGTCTTCTTCATTTCTGATTCCACCAAAATTCCTGAATTTGTCAATTTCGGTCCAATTCAAAAAATCATTCAGTTTGCCTTCTGATTTCCATAAATCTATTAATTCCGGAATAAAATAGATGCCTGGTTCTATGGTAAATACATGCCCCGGTCGGAGTTCTTTTGCTAATCGTAACGACTTTAGCCCAAACTGGGTGCTTTTGGATTCACCATCATAACCCACCCAAACTTCTCCTAAATCTTCCATGTCGTGTACATCCAGCCCCATCATGTGGCCAGTACCACATGGGAAAAACAAGGCATGAGCTCCTTCGGCAACAGCTTCATCAATATCTCCTTTCATCAATCCCATCGCTTTCATCGACATGGCAATTGAACGACAGGCCGCCAGATGAACTTCTTTAAATCTGACCCCAGGCGCTATTGCCGAAATGGCTGCTGCATGAGCATTCAAACTTGCCTGATAAATTTCTTTCTGAATGTTGCTAAACGTTCTGCTTACCGGAAAAGTACTTGATAAGTCACCAGAATAATGCCTTTGGCTTTCAGCACCGGCATCAAGCAAAAATAAATCACCATCTTTCAGTACATTCACGTGTGAATGATTGTGCAAAGTTTGCCCGTTGATGGTAGCAATAATAGGAAATGAAATGTTACAGTTTTGTGCCAGTGCAACTTCGTGTACTTTGGCAGCAACTTGGGCCTCAGTCATTCCGGCACGTGTATACTGCATGGCCGCAATATGCATGTCAACCGACAAATCAACTGCTTTTTCAATCTCCTCAATTTCTTCAACTGCTTTTATTTCCCGCTGACTGATTACTGCTTTCACCAATTCGGAGGAAGCATTAACGTTAACCTGATCGGGCCTGATATTCAGGAAACGTAAAAGTTTTATTTTATTTTCAGGGCGGTAAGGTGGTAAAAAGTGAATTTCTTTGCGGGAGGCTTGCGCCTCTTTCAGAATGGTGTATAATTTCACCATAGGTAGGGTTTCCTCGACGCCACTTAATATGGCTCTCTGAGCAATGGTTGGTTGCGATCCCATCCAAACAATATCATCAATGGTATAATCGTCGCCAAAAATAATTATGCGCTGATTTTCAGTATCTATTAATGCAGCAATGGACGGAAAGTCGATTCCAAAATAATAGAGAAAAGAACTGTGCTGCCTGAAATGATAGGTATTATCGGAATAATTCATCGGACTTTCGTCATTGCCCCAAAAGAGGATTAATCCGGAACCAATTTTTTCACAGAGTATCTTTCTTCTTTGAATATAGATTTCAGCTTGAAACATCTTATTTTTTAATAATTAGGAGCGATAAAGTTAAAAATATGATTGGATTTTTATCCTGAAAAAATAGTTATCCAACTTAAAATTTCAATTTATTGTTTGATCTATGAATTGCTGTGATTTTTAATAGAAGATTAAGAATCACACAATGTGTTTATAGCTTGTGTGATACATCCTGAAATAAAATACAATTTTGTCTTTTATTCAGGATGTATGAACCCACATCCTGAAATAATTGTTGTAATGGGTGAAACTTAAATTGAAGTTATGAAGAATTTAGTGTGCCCGATTTCAGATCAGCGAGTTAATGAACAAGTTACACGTTTTAATGCCCTGTTTGCAATCGGGATCATTGTATTAGCTTTTGTGATGAATTCGGCAATGTTATTTGTTTTTCTGATGGCCGATTTCTTTATGCGTGCTTTTACTGAAATTAAATTCAGTCCGCTAAATTATGTAAGTCATTACTTAAGCAACGCACTAAATTTACCCGTTAAGCTGATTGATAAAGCACCAAAAGTTTTTGCTGCACGTTTAGGATTTTTGATGACAACCTTAATTTCGGGATTTTTCATTTTTAATCTAAAACTTGTTTCAATTGTAGTTGCAGGAATGCTGATCTTTTTCGCCAGCCTCGAATTTTTATTTGCCATCTGCGTTGGATGTATGATTTATACTTATGTGATTTTGCCTTTCTATAAAAAATAGTTTATAAATTATCTTGGTTTTTAAAGCTGTTTTGGCCTGTGCCGAAACAGCTTTTTTCATTTTATCCGGAACTTTGGTTCGCAAATGATTGTTGTAAATAATAAAAAGGATGACCATGAAAAAAACGTCAATCACACTGGTTTTATTAATCAGTTCAGTTGTTCTGTCATTTGGGCAAACCGAAAAGTCGGTGAATAACATTAACGGGGGAATGCCCAATCGGATTTCGATGAATGTAACCGTCCCGAAACAAACACAAGGTGCTACTTTTGGCGAAAAAGTAAATGCCGGACTTCACGCAGCCGGATCGTTTGTAATTTTCCCAAATAAGCAAGCCTTTCTAATAGATGCATCCAAAAACAAGGTTTCTGAGATGTCATCCTCCGAAGTCGCCAAAGTAAATGCTGGCTTGCATGCAGCCGGGAGTGCACTCTCACAGGGAGCTTCGTTGTTGGGCGGCGTTTTGCCGGGAGGTGCTGTTATTTCGGCAGCAGTTTCGGCTTACAGTAACGGAAAGGTAATCTGGCAAGTACGCGATGCTGGGAATGGATTCAAAATGCCATCGAATTTATCGGATGGAGAATATGAATTGGCTTTGACCCTGGACGGTGCATCGAAAGACGCAGCAAAAGTGCAGGTATTCTTTGGCCTTCTGGTCGAAAAAGGCACTTACAAAGTAGTTGCCGCCAGAACTAAACATGATACAGCAAAAAATTCGGTAGGAAATATTCGATGAAAATAATGGCTAAAGCAAAATATACTGAAAGCTGTTTTAGGACAAACTTAAACAGCTTTTTTATTTTGAAGGAGTAAAAAAAGACATAAAAAAAGCCCCGGCATAAATGCCAGAGCTTTGTGTAGCGGGGGCCAGACTCGAACTGACGGCCTTTGGGTTATGAGCCCAACGAGCTACCAACTGCTCCACCCCGCAATGTATCTTTTGATAAAGTATCGTCGTTTTTAGAACTTCGCCTTACTGATTTCTGTTCTGCTTAGCGGGTGCAAATATAGACGTTACTTTTATATTTTCCTAATCAGAACTGAATTTATTTTCTGTGATGGACATTTTGTTTCGTTAAAAAGTATTAATAAACCGGTTATCAGATTTGTTTTCTACAAATTCTTCTAATTTTGTTGTTCGAAAAATCGAATAATGAACAGAAAAGAGCTGCGAAAAAAAATATTTCAGATGCTGAAAGACCATTATCGGCTGATCATTTATAATGATTCGACGATTCAAACGGTCTGGAGTATCAAACTCACCCCGATCAAGGTGCTTACACTCGGTAGTTTAGGGGCCATCTTGCTGATTCTGTTTACCACCGTAATTATTGCCTACACCCCACTACGCGAAAACATACCCGGATACCCGAGCGCAAAAGTACGCCAGCAAATCCTTCGTAATTATATTTTGGTCGATTCATTGGAAAACGAGATTAAAACAAGGGACAATTATTTCGAAAAAATAAAAACATTGTTTGCAGGTGATGTTCCTTCAGAAGAAGCAAACAAATCAGATTCATCGCTGAAAGTAACAGAGGCGCGATTCCGAAGCTTTAATGTTGACTCCATGTTTGAGGATAAATTGAACCAGGAAAAAAGCAATTTATCCATTCAGCAAAACCAGAAACGGTTACCAAGTATTGCCAATATTCACTTTTTCACCCCTCTCCGCGGATTAATTACCAATAAATTTAACATTAAAACAGATCATTTAGCCGTTGATATCGTTGGAAAACAAAACGCCCGCATCTCTTGTGTTTTGGACGGAACGGTGGTATTCGCCGGTTGGACCATGGATACCGGTTACTCCATTTTCATCCAACATGAAAGCAATATCATTTCGGCATACAAACACAATGCCGAATTGTTGAAAAACATTGGTGAGAAAGTAAAAGCAGGTGATGTAATTGCCATTATGGGCAACAGCGGCGAACTGACAACCGGACCTCATCTCCATTTTGAACTTTGGCACAATGGATTAGCCCTCGATCCTGAAACATACATTGATTTTTAATCTTGTTTATGAGCAAACGTGTTGCAATTCTGGGTTCTACAGGTTCAATCGGAACCCAAACGCTTGAAGTTATATCCAAAAATCCGGAGTATTTTGAAGTTGAAGTATTGACAGCAAACAATAATGTGGCGTTATTAATTGAGCAAACCAAAATGTTTCACCCTAACGTGGTGGTCATTTCTAACTCATGCCATTACGATCAGCTCAAAGAAGCCCTGAAAGATGAGCCCGTGAAGGTTTACGCCGGAAGGGAAGCGCTTCAGCAAGTTGTTCAGATGAATACGATTGATATCGTAGTTACAGCTATGGTGGGTTATTCGGGCCTGATTCCTACCTGTAACGCCATAAAAGCCGGTAAACACATCGCCCTTGCCAACAAAGAAACCATGGTGGTTGCCGGCGAAATTATCAATCGGCTCGCTATCGAGAATAAAGTAAATATCTACCCTGTTGATTCAGAGCATTCTGCAATTTTTCAGTGTCTTGTTGGTGAATTTAACAACGAAATAGAAAAAATATACCTTACCGCTTCAGGAGGTCCGTTCAGAGGATTTTCGATGGAACAACTGGCTCAGGTTACAAAGGCTGATGCGTTGAAACACCCGAACTGGGATATGGGTGCTAAAATTACCATCGACTCGGCTTCTTTGATGAATAAAGGTTTTGAGGTTATTGAGGCCAAATGGTTATTTGGGTTAAAACCAGAGCAGATTGATGTAATCGTTCATCCGCAAAGCATTATTCATTCAATTGTTCAGTTCGGCGATGGATCGATGAAAGCACAAATGGGTCTTCCCGACATGAAATTACCCATTCAGTATGCTCTTAATTTTCCGGAACGGCTTTCTTCAACGTTCAAACGCTTCAACTTTTTAGATTACCCGAAGCTGACATTCGAACAGCCAAATACAAAAAATTTTCGTAATCTTGCACTTGCTTTTGAGGCTCTGAATCAAGGCGGAAACATGCCTTGTATTCTGAACGCAGCAAACGAAGTTGTCGTACAGGCTTTTCTAAACGACAAAATTAGTTTTCTGCAAATGCCCGAAATCATTGAACAAACCATGGGAAAAGCGAGTTTTATTAAACATCCTGATTTAGCTGATTATATCTTAACTGATAAAGAAGTTCGGATAATGACATCGGCCCTGGTAAAAAAACAGACAACGCAAAAGATTTAAAAACAGAAAAAATAGTAGATGGAAATAGTACTGATAAAAGCCGCGCAACTTATTCTAAGTTTATCCCTTTTAGTTATTATACACGAATTCGGGCATTTTTTATTTGCCCGCATCTTTAAAACCCGGGTTGAGAAATTCTACTTATTCTTTGATCCCTGGTTTTCCCTTTTTAAGGTTAAAAGAGGTGATACTGAATATGGTGTAGGCTGGCTACCACTTGGCGGATACGTTAAGATTTCAGGAATGATCGACGAATCGATGGACAAAGAAGCCATGAAATTGCCACCACAACCTCACGAATTCAGAGCAAAAAAAACCTGGCAACGTTTGCTTATCATGATTGGCGGCGTATTGATGAATTTTATTCTCGCATTCATTATTTATATTGGTATCCTTTATGCCTGGGGCGAACAATATTTGCCAACGGCCAATGTGAAGTACGGAATTGAGGTTGATTCGGTAGGTGAACAAATCGGACTTCAGAATGGAGATAAAATCCTTACTGTTGATCATGTGAACGTAGAAAACTTCTTTAAGATTATTCCAACTGTAATTCTGGACAAAGCTTCTGCCATTCAGGTTGAACGCAACGGACAGCATGTTGACGTTGAAATTTCTGATGAAGATCTGGCCCTTTTGATAAAAAGTAAAGGCGTATTATCGTTTAGGCTTCCGTTCGATTATAAAATTGCAAAATTTACCAAAACATCGGCAGCCAAAGATGCCGGACTGGAAGTTGGTGACCGGATTGTTGGAATGAACAATCAGAAATATGAGTATAGTGATCAATTTGCGGCAACGCTTAAAGACAGCATCGGCAAGGAAGTGACACTGAATGTTTTGCGTGGTACACGGGAAATGTCATTCCCAATGGTTATTCCTGAAATAGGAATGCTTGGTATTCAGCGGGAGCAAGACCTGGAGAAAATATTCGAGTTTAAAACCATTAAGTATGGCTTGATTGAGTCGATACCAGCAGGCTTTAAAAAGGGAATTAATACCATAAACGACTACCTGAAACAGTTTAAACTTATTTTCTCGCCCAAAACCAAAGCCTACGAAAGTTTGGGTGGTTTTATCTCTATCGGAAATATATTCCCTGGGGCATGGAACTGGTATTCTTTCTGGAACATGACCGCATTTTTATCGATCATCCTGGGAGTTATGAATTTACTTCCTATACCAGCTCTTGATGGAGGACATGTTATGTTCCTGCTTTTTGAAATGATTACCGGAAGAAAGCCGGGAGATAAATTTCTGGAATATGCCCAAATAACTGGCATGGTCCTCCTGCTTTCCCTTGTCCTTTTCGCTAATGGGAATGATATTTTTAAACTCTTTAAATAAATATCTGAAGTTATTATTTTTGTTACTTTTGCAAAAACCATTTAAACTATAATAGTATGAATTTATTAATTATCGCTGGTATTATTGGGCCTCAGGAGCTTATTATTGTATTGGTTGTCGTTGTTCTGATGTTTGGCGGTACCAAAATTCCTGAATTGATGAAGGGATTGGGAAAGGGAATAAAGGAATTCAAGAATGCTTCAAAGGCGGAAGAAGAGCCTAAAAAAGATTCGGAGAAGCTTGAAAAATAATACGAAAAGAACCCCGCCAATCTGCGGGTTTTTTTTGATTATACTTTTGCCTAATCCATCCTATTTCATTTACACCTATTCCTGCAGCTAATGTGGTAAGGTTTTTGATGGAAAATGACTGCACCTAAAAAAATCCCATGATACGAAACATCAATAAACTTACATTTTTTGTTGCCCTTACGCTTATCTGGTATTCATGTGATAATCCTGGCGCAAAACTTGACACAATCACCGGAAAAGCTGGCGAGGTTATAGTTGTTATCGGGAAAGAGACATGGAAAGGGCAGGTTGGTTCTTTAATACGTCAAACGTTGGCACAACCCCAGGCATCACTTCCGCAGGAAGAACCCATGTTTAACCTGATTGATGTACCTCCGGAGGCATTTATTAACCTGTTTAAAACCAGCCGGAATATTGTCACCGTAAAAATCTCTTCAACATTTACTGAGCCTAAAGTTGAGTTCACCAATAATACATGGGCCTATCCGCAAGCTATAATAAATATTCAGGCTAGTTCTGTCGAAAATTTCGAAGAGTTATTTAATTCGAATAACGATAAAATTATGTCATTCTTTCTGAAAGCAGAAAAAGACAGGCTAAAGAAGGTTTATCACGACTCGCACGAAAAAGCCATATATAATACCATGCTTGATGAATTCAAGATCAAATTATATGCACCAACCGGATTTAATATTGTAAAAAGTGATTCAAGTTTTGCCTGGCTTCGGTACGATACGCCGCTAATTACCCAAAATCTTCTGGTTTATACCTATCCGTATGACTCTGATAGTACTTTTACAAAAAATTACCAGTTGGTAAAACGAAACCTGATGGCTAAAAAACATATTGCCGGTCCGATTCCAGGAAGCTATATGACCACTGAAATGGAGTTGCCTCAAAATTTTAATGTACTGACTTTTAATGGCAACTATGCTTCTGAAATGAGAGGACTGTGGCGTTTGGAAGGAGATTTTATGGGTGGTCCGTTCATCAGTCTTTCGGTATTGGATGCGAGCAGGCGTCGTATCATAACGATTGAAGGAAACGTTTATGCCCCCAAAAATGATAAGAGAAATTACCTGAGACAGCTTGAAGCCATGATTTATTCGATGGAGTTACCAAATCAGAAAGTAAACGATAAAGTTATCGATCAACTTAACAGTGGCAATTAGGAGAAAGTATGTCCAATAGAAAAAATTGCATAAAGGCCCGATGAAGATTTTAGCTTTATCGGGCCTTCCTTTTACGATGAATTCCTTAATGCTATTCGACTACAATCAAAAGATATTTAGAAGCTTTCCAGAATTCTTCCGGTTTATCAATAACCAGGCTTTCAACAGTTTTTGCTCCGGTAAGATGATACGAATCTGCCGGGTGGGCCGTAATAATTTTTGCCTTTTTGGTATTTAAGGGCATTTGATTAAATTCGCGAAGGTCAACTTTCATAAAATAATCGCGGTTAAAATCCTTCTTTAATTTAATCGTTTTACCCATACCTAAAACGCCGCCCTCTTTTTCAATCACATTCTTTTCTTCCAATTCTTTTTTCGTTCCGAAAGCATAATAAACGGTATTCATGGCAATGGTTTGCTCTTCAATAGTTTTCGTTTTTTCGCTGATGGTGGCTTCGCTTTCTGCCGTAATAGTTTCAATTTTTTGGTTTAAGCCAGCAACATTAACGTGAAGACTTTCCAACTCTTGATTTAAGCGAACAAGTTCACCGTCTTTATCGGTCATTTGTTTGTTAAGTATCTCAATCATGCTTTGGAGTTCCTTAATCTTTACTGTCGAATTATTAAGTTTTCCCTGCATTGATCGAACCAACTCTTTGTTTTTCTCAAGAAGCGCATTGATCTGCCGTATGTCTTCAATAATCCGCTTTTTAGCATCCGCTTTTAACTCAATGCCGGGAGCGGTCTGAACAGAAACCAGTTTCTGGATTGTTTTAACAGAATCCATGTTCATCTGGATTTCATTCATAGCGCTAACAAACTCGAGAATAGAATTGTCTTTTTGTGTCGCCAACTGTGCGATGCTATCTTGCTTTGACTGCATCCGTGCAATTTCTTTTTTGTGCTGTCCGCATGAAACCAACACCGCAACTGATAAAATAAGCAATAACTTTTTCATTGGATAAAATTTAAATGATTAACAAATCAACTTTAGTAAACAGTTGGTTTAGTTCCTGATCTGGTTAGTATCGTAACTGTAGTAAGATACAACGGAAAAACTCCATGATTTGATGGTTACATGTTTGTATCTACTTAATAACGTGGTTTATATATCCTTTATTGTTTGATTTATTTTCCCCTCCATTACCTGATTTAAATCGATCGAGTCAAACATTTCCAAAATTCGCCGTTCTGTTTCTTCGAACCCAATCCTAAAGATTTCGTCAGCTTTCTTAAAGTCGAAGGTATTGTATTTTCTTGTTTCCGGAGGATCAATTATGAAATCGCATTTGCCTAGACTATCCCTAACATTCTGGCTCATTGCCAGACGGAAGGTCCTTTCTGCAATTGCTTTTATACCGGAGATCTTTTCCTCCGGACCGTTATGATTGACATGCACGCCAATCAGAATTCGGCATTGATCACGAATACAATCAAC
>Ga0074195_1005100_pt1 | contig 10131 bp, 10 predicted proteins | sample EPASupsiteHSE623_FD_64525 | JGI IMG/M metagenome (GOLD analysis project Ga0074195, IMG submission 64525) | Bioremediated contaminated groundwater from EPA Superfund site, New Mexico - Sample HSE6-23 | ecosystem: Environmental > Aquatic > Deep subsurface > Groundwater > Contaminated ... | reverse complement strand
CGCGCGGAAGCAGTGCGGGCACAGCGCCACGTCCCCGATTCAATCGCCACGCTGCGCCATTGGCTCGCCGGAGAAATTGCGCGGACTTTACCCCGCTGCCCCTGTTGCGGCTCAAACACAGGCAGTTTATGACACAGTAAGATTAGGATAGTTGCGGACCGGATAAAAAATATGACAACCGTTCTCGTGGCGGACGACGATTCCAGCATACTCGACCTGGTGCAGTTGGAGCTTTCCGGCGGCGGCTATAACCCCCTGCTTGCGTCCGACGGTCTCAGCGCGTGGCGCATGCTCACCGGACAGGGCGCGGACATGCTCGTCGCCGATATAAACATGCCGGGGCTTGACGGCTATCAATTGCTGCGCAAGGTGCGCGCGGACAAACGCTTCGCCGCCATGCCGGTTATGATTCTCACCATCCGGGGCGACGCCATGAGCGCGCTCAAGGGCCTGGAAACCGGCGCGGACGAGTATTTGCCGAAACCCTTCAGCAAAAATGAATTTCTGGCGCGCATCCGGCGCATGGAAGTAAAACTGCCGCTGAGACCTCCAGACAACCGCTAAATGAAGTTACCATTCCGCAGAATCGCCGGCACACTGGCTGTTACCGCGGCGGTGCTGGGCGCGCCCTGGCTGGGCTCAAGGCTGGTCCTGCGCATAGCCTGCGCGCAAGCGTCTCAATCCAAAAAACTGAAACTGCTTTCAATAGCCTCCGCGCTGGGCAGCACGGAAGCCTCGGTCATGCGCGCGATAGAGTATTTCGATGCCGGGAAATACGCCGAAGCCAAAGCCGGTTTCGACAAAGGCATCAAACGCCTGCCCTCATATCCCGTCTTCTACCTCTATCGCGCCGAGATTTACAAATCCCAGGGAAATCTGCGCGCCGCGCTCGATGATTACAACAAAGCCTATATCCTCATGGGACCGTTCCTGCGCGAGCAGGTCGCTAAAAGCGGGGATATCGCGCGGGCGGCGGCGGACCGCGGCGCCACGCTGGCCGCCGTGTCGCGCGGACTGCACAGCAGGCTGCTGCGCGGGCGCGGCGCGGTCTACGCCTCGCTCGGCAGGTTCGGCGACGCGCTGGTGGATGTTGAAACCGCTGCGCAAATATCTCCGGCGGATTGGCGGATTCACGCCGCCAGGGCGGCGGCATATTCGCTCATCCTCCAGAAAAAACGCGCAGCGAGCGATATAAAATTGGCTTATAAGCTGGGTGCGGACAAGGCGGGACTGGAGGAGGAAATAGCGTCATTTCCCGCCCCGGCGCTGAAAAACCTTTCGCGGGAAATCCGCAAAAACGAGATTCGCCCTACACCGCCGCCGCGCGGGCGGACGCCGTAGGGCGAACCTGTTTTATCAAACTACGTTATGCAACCAGCGCTGACTGACAACTCCCTACAGCAGCCACCTAAGCAAAAGCCGACCTAAACCCCTTCAGCCGGCTAACCCCTCCCACCGCAACCACCCTGCCTTTATTCTAGTATATACAATTTAGGAAAAAGTTCAAGGCCTATTTTCAAAACATAGGAATTTTTAAGACGGAAACATAGTTTCATTTTTAGGAATAAAAGCGGAACCTCTGTCTTGATTACGTTAGTTCAATACCTGAACCAGGGCTTGCCCGAAGAGGACAGCTTTCGCGAGTTCGCAAATATTTTGCCGAAAAAAACCGACTGCCTGTCCGCCACATACAGCCAGCCGCCGGAACCGGTTACGGCGTCGCCATGGTCGGCATAAGTGTCCCGCCGGATAAGCCGCACCGCGCAGGACGAAACATGCCCCGGAAATTCAAACGGGGGAATGGCGTCGAGATAAACGCCCGCGAGAGACGAGGGATTGTCGGGATAGCGGCCCTTGTCGAATTTGTACGCCTCCAGCGCGGCGCGCAACTCGGCCAGCGCGCCGGAGACTATCGCGTCGCGCAGCGCGCGGGCGGACGCGCCGGACGAGCGCGCCAATTTGCCGCGCGCGCAAACGCGCGTCTCTTTCGCGGTTTTTACTTTGGCTTTCAGTTTTTTTCTGGCGACGCCCGCGGCGTCCAGGTCATCGGCGCCGAGCCGGCGCGCGGCCGTATCCAGCGCGGACAGCGCCGGCAGCAGCCGGTCCGCGCGCTCCGGCGAAAGCTTTGCGGAATATTTGGAAAGAACGTCCGAATCCTTGCGTAGCAGTTCCGCGTTGGTCTTGAAATCCAGACGTCCCTTGTCTTGCAGCCGCCCGCCAAGAGTTTCGCGCGCCGCCTGCCGGAAATCATATATCGCATTCATAAGTCCGGGCGGCGGCTCCGCGCCTGCGCGGGCCGCGGCGGTTATACGGCGCAGTTGCCCGGAAAACCCGGTCAGCGCGGCGGCGAGTCCGGCGGAGCTGCCGGACACGCGCGAAGCGTCAACAGCGCCCGAAGACTCCGCGACAGCAGCCGTGACAGTGTCAATAACGACGATTACCGGAGGCGGAAAAGCCTCAGGCTGCCGCTGCGCGCGAACCGGCGCGGAAATCAGCAGCGCCGCCAGCAAGGCGATGATGAACATTGGCAAAGTATACCAATTCCCCGTGCACGTCGCGCAGCACCATGCAGACCGCGCGCCTGTTGTGCTAGAATCAGCGCATGCCGTTTTCCGGGATTCTCAGGGCGCTTTTCTTCTGCGCCGCGTTCGCGGCGATTTTCTGCTCCGGCGCGCGCGGGGGGAAAATAGACGCAAGCGTCGTCAAAGAGGATTTCTGCGACACGGAAATGGTTGTATCCACAGCCGCTTTCTGCGGCAGGGGGGAAGACCTGAGCCCGCAGTTCGATTCGTTCATGGATTTGTCCGAATATTACCTCACGCCGGAAAATATTTCGCGGATGCGAAAGTACAAGATAGTTTTCGTGGCGGGGCTGCTGTCGGACTTCTACAAAGCCGTCAAGATAGGCGGACGCACATTCAGGCACGGCCGCTATTTTCAGGACCAGGAGCGCTGGCTGACCGCTGCCGGCATCGGCTGGACGGCGGCGGAGATAGGCTCGCAATCGCCGCCGGAGGAGAACGCGCGCGCGGTGGCCGCCGCAGTGCTGGATTCGACGCAGCCGGTCATCATCGTGGCGCATTCCAAGGGCGGACTGGACGCGCTGGAGGCGCTGCTGGATAAGCCGGCGGTAGCCCGGAAAACGGCCGCTTTTTACGCCGTGCAGACGCCGTTTCTCGGCTCGCCGGTGGCGGACTGGTTCGACAGGGAGGAACTGCGCCAGAAATTCGCGGAGACGCTGCTGAACTGGACGGGCGGAGAGAAACGCACGCTGCTGACGCTCACTTCTTATTACCGCCGGGACTGGTTTTTGCGCAGGCGCGGCTCGCTGAACCGGCTGCGCGGACGGCTGCGGTTCGTCTGCGTGGCGTCCTGGAAAAGCGACGCGCCCGGCGTGGACACGGTTTTCGAGGTGTCGCGCGACATCATGCTCAAGCGCGGCCTCGGCCCCAACGACGGGCTGGTACCGCTCGATTCCGCCTTGCTGCCGGATTGCGATTACGCGCTGCTGCCGGAAACGGACCACAGGGCCACCGTGGTGGCGGATTCCTTCAACCACTTCGACCGCGCCGCGTTCATGAAAGCCGTGCTGCTTCTGGCTTTGGATATGCGCGGCGAACTAGCGGGACCGCGCCTGCCGGAAAACTGATTACCATCCCCCCGCGCATCTTTCCTCGAAGCGCGAAAAAACAGCCTCCACAATCCGCGCCACGGAGCCGTGCGCCGAGGCGCCGTCCCGCCAGTTGAAAAGGGAGACGAACTCCAGCGCCGCCGCTATGGCGTTGGCTTTGGGCCCTGAAAGCTGTTCGGGGGTGAAACTTTTCAGCACGGCCGCCGACTCCACGCGGGCGACGGCCTCTCCTCCGCCGGCGTGAACGGGGGACAAAGCCTGCAGCCGGCGCTGCGCCGCGCGGTGCAGCAGTATATGGACGTTCAGTCCGCAATCCAGCCGCAGCCTGCGATAAAAGCAATCCGTGAACAGGAAAAACCGCGCTATCAGCTCCACCGCCGATTCCAGCGGCAGCACCCGGCCCGCCCCGTCGGAAGGAAGACCGTAGTCCTCCCTGATGACCGAGCGCCAAGCGAACCCGCCGCTGCGGTAGGCGCGCGCGCATTCCAGCGAAACCGGCGTTGAATACACATACTGGACGCCGCCGGGGAAAACCCCGTAGCCGCGGGGCTGGAAGAACCAGAAGCCGTTGCCGGCGACCTGCGCCGCGTCGAAAAGTTTTTTGAGGCCGGCAGGCCGTATCCTGTCCGGCTTGTATACGGACGGGTAGGTCATTAACTCCCAGTAGCCGTATTTCGAGAACTCGCCCGCGGATTTGGAATTGAAAAACCCGGCGGACTGCGCCAGCTCCGCCATTATCCCCGGCGAGCCCCCGGCCTGAAACCCTTTTTTGCGCAATGCGTTGTCCACAACGCTGCGTATGGCGGCGCGCATGGCGTCCACGCCGGCGGATTTCGCGCTTCCGCCGGAGTGCGCGCGCACGTAGACCGCGCCTGATTCAAGGATTTTCGAGCGTCCGTCGGGGCTGGCAACGTCGGCGATGCAGATGACCGGATAGCCCGACAGTCCGGGCACGTCTATTACCGCCACATTCCTCATTTTTTCCAGATATTTCATGCGCAACTTGTGCACGCGGCACCGGAATTCAGGCAATGTGAACTCATTGAGGAATTTATTGAAAGAGTCCGCGTTCAGGGCGGCGGATTCCTCGCGCGAAAGCCCCTTCACGCCGTCCTCGGTCACGCCGAACAGCAGCCAGCCGCCGCCGGCGTTGGCCAGCGCCATGGCGTCGCGCACGCAGCGCGCCCTGGCGCAATCATCGGCTTTTTCCCAATTGAAGCCCGGCTGGAACGCGGTATAGCGGTCCAAGCGCAGCGCGTTGAGCCGCTCGAGCACTTTCTTTTCACTTATCTCGTCTTGCTGCGACATGGCGTCTCCATAGCGTGAATGCAAGTCATCAATAAAGCCTACACCGGACAGGGCGGAATTTCAACTCCGCTTTGACTCATCCAGAAGTCAGCGCATTATCTGTATTCTGCCTATTGAGGGCTGCGGCAGCAGCGCCTTCGTGAGCGCGCTGACCCCTTCCCCGACATAAAGGCCCGCTATAAGCACCGCGGCGGCCAGCAGTATGCCTACCGCCGCGTTGCCGCGCTGCAACTCCGCGCCGAGGCGCATTTCCGGATGAACCCGCCGCGTCATCTTGCCGAACAGCCTCAAAGTGAACGATATCGTAAACACCGCCGCCGACAGCGAAAGCGCCATGTCGCCCAGAATGTAAAGCGCGCCCTTCCAGACGGGAAACGCGTCCGGCTGGGACGACAGCTGCATGCGGAACATCGTGACCGCCGCCGCCAGCCCGCGCTGCAGCATTATCGAAGCGGACACCAGTATGCCGCCCATCAGCACGCCGACGGCGACATTGCCTTTCTCGATTTCCTCCTCCATGTTGAAGTCGGGGTTGGCTTTCACGAAAACGCGGTAGGTGATATAAATCACCACCGCGGACATCACCGCCATCAGAGCCAGTTCAAAGAGTCCCGCCGCGACTTTTATCAGATACATTGCTCCTCCAGAGACCGCATAATCAAACGAACGGCTCAAGCCGGAAACCGTCGCCCGCCTCAAGCAGCTGGGCCGTATGCTCGCCCACACTGCCCGGCGCGAGCCATGCCGGCCCCGCGGGCTCGAGCAGCACGTATTTTTCGCCCTGGTACTCCACGAACATCTCGCCCTTGGCCGGATTCTGCCGCATTGCCAGCAGATAATGCTCCGGCACGCCCACGCCCAGCAGCTTCACCCCGGGCCAGTTAGACAGCAGCGCTCCCAGCAGCGCGCTCTTGGTGTCGCAATCTCCCTTGCCCAGCGCCAGCGCCTCAAGCGGAGGCCAGATGCCGCCGGTGTGGCGGCCCTGCGCGTCCACATCCGGCGGAACCGCGTACAAAACCGCCGTCTGCACCAGAGAGAGCGCCGCGCCCACGGTGTCCTGCGAATCGTAATTTTTGGCGGCGGCGGTATTTTCCAGCGCCTGCGCCACGGAGTTGAGCGGCGCCGCGTTGCGCCTGACGACAGCCGGTATATCCACGGCCACCGTATTTGCGCCCTCCAGCCTGAAACCGCGCGTCACTATGAAATACTGGCGCTTCGCCTTGAAATCGAACTCGATGTCTTTGCAAAGCTGGTTGTAGCGGGTCTGCGTCAGATGCTCGCTCAGAGCGCGGGCGTAGGCGTTTTTCAAGGCTTTCCGGCGTTCGCGGTCAATGGCGTTTAGTTCGGCGTCCGTGTAGCCGTAGTCCTTCCCGTAGCGGCGCAGGTTCGCGCCGGAGACGGCGTAGGAAATGCGCAGCTCGTCTCCGCTGAAATTGGTGAAACCGTATTCCGCGCGGATTACGCCGCCGCGTTCGCGGATATCCTGAAAGGTTTTTTCCACGGGCCGCGCCTTTCGGAAAGAAGCGGGCTGAGCTTCAGGCGCGGCGGCGGGCGGTGTTTCTTGCGGACGGGTGGTGAACACGACTTTTTGAAACTCGCCGAAACTCTGGCCGTAAACGCGCATCCCGCCGGAAACTTCGGACGCGGATAACGCCGCCTGCCATGTCCGGCCCAACTGCGCGCAAAAACACAGCGCCGCGACAAACGCCATGCCCCAGCCGAACAACGAAGCCGTCCGAACGCGTCCCATGCCGGATACGATTGTCCGTTTTTACAGCCCCGCTGTCAAGACGGCGCAGCCGTATGTTGCGCAGCCGTATGCGCCGGTACTACAGAAGAAGGCTATTGACAAGCTCCGCGGCGCATGTAAAATATTGTAGTGGGTTGATACAACATGATACTTGCGCTGTAAATTGGGACGCCCGCGGGACTTGGTTCTGGGGAGCCGCGCCCGCGGGTGTCCTAGACGGCCGGCGCGGTTTACGCCAGCGCGGCCGTTAAATAGCATCTGGTGTTCGCTTTTAGTGTTGTAGCAACTATGTTAAAACTGTATCATATTTATCTGCGGAAGTCAAATCCGCGGTGGAGGCCTTTATGAAGCTGGGAGAAAAAATAGCGCTCCTTTTGAAGGAAAGCGGCATGACCAAAATAGCGCTCTCGCGCAAGCTGGGGCTGAAGGATTCCAGTGTCGTTTCCCACTGGGTGAGGGACCGCTTCCACCCCGACCCCGGCAACCGGCGCAAGCTGGCGGCGGTGTTCGACAAGCCGCTGGCGTATTTCGACGACGACCCGGGGGCGGTTTCCTACGGCGCCTCTCCCGACGAGACGCGGCGCGTTTTCGAGGCCTCGCAAAAAAAGCTCACGGATTTTCTCGCAGCCATAGAAGGCGAGGAGGCGCGCCGGATAATACATGTCGGCGTGATAGGCACGGTGTCGGGGGAGAATTTCAACATCGGTTTTGAAAATCCCCCCACCGAGTACCTGCCGGTGCTGGTGGAAAGCTCCGGCGGCAAAAAAACTTTTGCCCTGCGGGTGCGCGGCTCGTGCCTTGAGCCCACCGCGCGCGAGGGCGACTACGCCATAGTGTCCCAGACGGACTGGGTGGACGAGGGCCAACTGGCGGTGTTGCGGCGCGACGGGGAGTTTACCGTCAAGCGCGTTTACCGCAAAGACCGGCACGTCGAGCTGAAACCCGACAATCCCGCGCTCAGGACGCTTAAAATCGCCGCGCCGGATTTGTGCATAATGGGGCAGGTGATAGCGATAGTCCGCAAACCGTGATTTTTCCCCGCACTCTCCGGCGCGCGGCGGCGCCCGCAAAAAACGAGTCTTCCCGCTTCCTTGACACCCGCGGAAAACTGCGCTATACTTTTTCCGTCGCAATAGCGAAGATTCAGGCCGGAGTGCGGCCTTGGGAGAATATCATGTCCACTCGCTCTAAGTTGTCTGGATTTTGCCTGGCGGCGCTGGCGGCGGCGCTGTTTGCGGGGCGCGCGCCGGCCGCTTCAGGCGCCATCAGTTTCGTGGATATTCCCGACAGCGGAAATCCCGTGGCGAAGCTTGCCGAAGGCGCAAACGCCCCTTCGGTCCTCGCCGTCGAAACCGAAGACGGCTGGCGCTTCGTCGTAAAAGGCCTTCCGAAAGCGTGTTCGGCGGGCCCGGCCAAACCCGGGGACAAGGATTTCTTCGCTTCCTATAACAGGCCGGTTAAATTCGGCACTTTTCAGTTGCCGGACGGCAAAGGCGTTTTCATGTCCGCCGTTTCGGGCGGAAGCGGTGCCAGCGATACGGTGCTTATGGCGGTTAATCCGCGCAAATGCGCCGCCATCGCGATGGACATGCAATTCAGCGCCCAGGCCACCGAACCCATTCCCGACATAACATACACCACCAACTGGAATTCGCCGGTTCTTGGGCCGGAACGCGCGTTCCTGGCGGCGTCCGCTTCGGAATTCGGCTATGTCACCGCCGACGATTTGAAAAAACAGAAAACCAACCCCCGGTACGCCTGGTATTTCTGGAAGATGGAAAACAGCGCCAGGGACGGCAAGCTCATATTGCATTGGTACAAGGGCAAGCCGGTCGGAGTCGGCAGCGAAGAGGTTGCGGTGCAGTCAAGCACCGTGACCTATACCGGGTGGTTCAAGTCCGGCGTTACCGCCTACGATTCCGTCAAAGACGAGTTCCATCCGCTTTTCCATCCAAAATCCAGGGACTGCTGGCCCAGCGCGCTCAAACTTTACGGCGATTACCTGCTGATAGGAACGCGCGGCGAGGGACTAGCGATAATAAATCTCAAGACAAGCGTATATCGCCGCATCAACCCGGGACAGGAAGCGTCCTACGTGGAGTCCCTGAGCGTGAAAAATGACGAAATTATCGTCAATAAAACCGTGAAGGTTCCGTTCCCTAAATTTTAGGCTCAGGGTTTTCTAAAACAGCGCGGCGCCGCAAGGCGCCGCGCTGCTTCATAAGTCTTACTGTAGCATGAAAAACAGCAAAATAACGACGGGCGCCATTTTAGCCACGAAACACACTAAACACACGAAAAACAGGGATGGGTGGTTTGTGATGACAAAAAAGCAACCCGTTCCCTGTGCCACTTTCGTGTATTTCGTGTATTTCGTGTGTTTCGTGGCTAAAATGCAGCCCTTTGTGGTCCTGTTGTTTTTGTGACACAGTAAGAATAGGAGGGGTTTATGAAATATCCGTTTTTGCTTCTGGTCGTTGCCGCAGCATGCGCGCCGGCGTTGGCGCTGGAACGCGCAGCGGCGGATTATTGGAAAGGCGGAGTCGTCCGCCAGGACACCGTGGATATGAAGGATTACGGCAAGGGTGTCATCCGCGCCCGGGTCGAAAACAAATGGCGGGAGTTCCGGACGCGGAAACTGCCGGCGCGGTTTCTCGACTGGAATTTCGCCGGGAGGCTCGAATATATCGCGTTGCTGCGCAAGCCGGGCGCGCGTCCGCCGCTTGCGGGCCCCCATTCCGGCATGGTGGCGAGCCACGGACGCCGGCGGGACGGCTCGCAATTTACCATCAACAACGCGGTGAAGGGCATCGGATTCGTTCCGGTCAGGGAAAAGCTGCCCGCAATGCTCAAACTGCTCAGCGACACGCGCGGCGAGCCGATGCCGCGCAGGCTGGATATCCTGGAGGATTTATATACCAAACGCAGGGCGGATTTCGACGCGGCAAAGCTGATTTCTCTGGAGCTTTATTCCTCACCGTCTTTCGCGACTCACACGTTCCTCAACGAAATGTCGGACCCGGGCGTTTCTATAGTTTTTCTTGATATTCCTTCTTTCGAGGTGCGCGCAATCGCCCGGCTGCTGGACCCGCGCGACGGGAAACTCTCGGAATATGACCGCCAGACAGCGGAGTGGTGCAACGCAATCCATGAGTATTTTCACGGCGGCGGCGACAAGAAATACATCGCCGCGGTCTATCATGTTATAGAGGTTTTCGACAACACCCCCGGCAAAAAAGGCTTGGAAGCGGAGCGATAGTCGCCTGAATAAAAAACCGCGCGCCGTGAAATTTCCGGCGCGCGGTTTTTTTGTTGTTGCTATTAACCCGCGCCTCAAATACATACCTGCGAATAGCGAACCAGCGGCGCATTAAAAAACGCCCGCACCAACTGCGGCCGTTTTTGGATTGAGCGCATGAACGATAAAACCCGCGCCTTGAGT
>Ga0074195_1005099_pt1 | contig 10132 bp, 8 predicted proteins | sample EPASupsiteHSE623_FD_64525 | JGI IMG/M metagenome (GOLD analysis project Ga0074195, IMG submission 64525) | Bioremediated contaminated groundwater from EPA Superfund site, New Mexico - Sample HSE6-23 | ecosystem: Environmental > Aquatic > Deep subsurface > Groundwater > Contaminated ... | reverse complement strand
TTTCGGCAGACCAGTCTGCTTTGGAAAGTGTCCACCTGACGGATTTTCCGGTGGCGGACACAGCGCTTATAGACGAACAGCTGGATAACGAAATACGGCTGGTGATGAAGGTTTCCAGTATGGGGCGTTCTGCCCGAAGCAAAGCGGCTCTCAAAGTCCGCCAGCCTCTGGCTGAGGTGCGGGTGGTACTGGCTTCCGCCGGTGAAAGAACAGGACTTATGCGTCTGGCTGAACAGGTGCTGGAAGAGCTGAATGTAAAGGCTTTGGCAGTGGAAGAGCCGGGCACAGTTATACCGGAGAAAAACTATGCCGCCAGTACCGAGGGGGCTTATACAGTAGCCGTTTATACCGGGCTTTCGCCCGAACTGCTGGCTGAAGGCACTGCCCGCGAGATTGTCCACCGTTTGCAGACTATGCGGAAATCTGCCGGATTTGAGATTGCAGATTATATAAATACTCATTATCAGGCTGATGAATATCTGGATAGTGTTATCCGGATGCATAGCGAATATATAAAGAAAGAAACACTCTCCAACCAGCTTATAAAGGGAAACGCCCCCGAAGGGGCGTATGCTGAAAGTCTGGATATTGACGGCCACTCCCTAAGCCTGTGGGTGGCACGCTAAAAAACTAAAAAACTAGCTTTCCGGCGGCGGGGTCTCTGCCAGTGTCAGAGTGATAGTAGCGGTTACTCCGTCCCGGAAATAGCTGACCTCTATTTTATCGCCTATTTTTTTGCCGTGGATAGCCAGTATTAGTTCTTCATCAGTCAGCACTGGCTGGCCGTTTATGGCCAGAATAACATCATTTGCCATTAGCCCTGCTTTTTCGGCAGGTCCGCCTTCAGACACGCCCCGGATAAGCACCCCTCTGTCTATGCCCAGCCTGAAGTACGACTGGATTGAACTGTCTACGGTCAGTATGCCTGCCACTCCCATAAAAGGCCGGGTAATATAGCCTTTTTTGACCAGCTCTTCAATGAAGGTGCGGGCGGAGTTTATATTTATGGCGTAGCCTACCCCTTCCACCCCCACTTCCGCTATTTTGGCAGAGGTAATGCCGATAACCTCACCGGCCATATTTACCAGCGGGCCGCCGGAATTGCCTTCGTTTATGGCTACATCTGTACCTATCAAACCGTACAGGGTTACACTTTGGTCAACGGTTATCTGGGCATCCAGACGGCTTATCCAGCCGCCTTTCATGGTTATCCCCAGCCCCAGCGCATTGCCGATAGCCGCCACCGGTTCGCCTACTTCCAAAGCTGACGAATCACCTATATATACAAACGGCAGGTCTTCACCCAGTGTATCCACCTTGATTACCGCCAGGTCTGTGCGTGAATCTGTTACTACCTGGCTGGCGGTGAAGGTACGGCCGTCTGAAAGGGTGACGGTGACAGTGCTTCCGCCTTCAACTACGTGGTTGTTGGTAATAATATAGCCGCTGGGGTCTATTATGAAACCCGAACCTGAGGCTACGGCAACCGTCTGGCGGCCGAATATATCCTGGGTTATGTATTCCACATCTACCGCTACCACGGCTGGTTTTACCATGGCAACCACCATGGCATAGTTGGCCAGTTCCGGCAGATTCTGCTGGGGAGTGGGGAATGTCCAGTCTGCATCAATAGGGGTAGAAGTGCTGTCGGTATTGTCAGAGTTTATAGGCTGGGATAAGTAATCACAGCCTCCGCTGAGAACACTAACAATAAGCACTATGCCCAGAAACAGACTTAATAATTTTTGTTTCTTTTTCATAGTTTTGCTCAAGCCGGCAGCTGGGAGATAAGGTTATTGATAATGGGCAAAGCTATATACAGGCTGATAGCATAGCCAATGCCCTCCACCCCTACCTCCTGTATTTTGGCGCTGGTTATGCCGATAACTTCACCCTGATAGTTTACCAGCGGTCCGCCGGAGTTACCCGGATTTATGGCGGCATCGGTTTCTATCAGCCCGGTCAGGCTTTCGGTATCGCTGAACTGAACAGTGGTATTTAACCGGCTTATCCAGCCGCCGGTCATGGAAATACCCATACCCAGCGCATTACCTATAGCGGCCACCGGTTCTCCTACCGCCAGTTTAGATGCATCTCCCAGCTTGACTGCGGGCAGATTGGTGGCATCTATCTTTATCACCGCCAGGTCGTTGGCCGGGTAAGTGCGTACCGCTACCGCATTGAAGGTGCGCCCGTCATCCAGGGTTACTGTTATGCTGGTGGCATCCTCCACCACGTGGTTATTAGTTACGATAATCCCGTTTGAATCTATAATCCAGCCGGAGCCGGCAGCCTGTTCTACTACTGTCCGCCCGAAAATATCACGGGTGACCAGCTCTACATTTATAGCCACTACCGAAGGTTTTACCGCTTTTACGGCATTTACGAAATTAACCGGGCTGGGTACACTGCCCAGCTCATCACTGCCGTCAGGCAGATTTTGGTTATTGCTCTGGTTTTGGGTGTCATCTTCAGGGGAATTGCTGAACTCCTGAAGCAGGTCACAGCCCTGAGCCAACAGCATGGATACCACCAAGCTGATTGAAATAAACAGACCGAAGAAATTCTTGGAAAATTTTTTCATAGCCTCTTCCTGTATGGAGTTATTGGTTTTATTATAGCAGGAAATTGTGTAGAAATTATTTATAAACTAAAGGGAGGGGTTTTTGCCCCTCCCTTGTGAAAACAGTTTTGAGGTATTTACCTAAGCGCTTACTTTGGGCAAACCTTTCTGGGCTTCTTTAACCAGTTCGGCGGGGTATTCATAATTGCTCAGCTTGCCCCGCAGGTACAGGTCATAGGAAGCCATGTCTACGTGGCCATGGCCGCTGTGGCAGAAGAGTATAGTCTTGGCTTCGCCGGTTTCACGGCATTTCAGGGCTTCATCAATAGTCGCCCTTATGGCATGGTTGGTTTCGGGTGCGCTTATGAAACCTTCGGTCTGGGCAAACTGTATGCCTGCCTCAAAGGTCTCTATCTGGTTAACTGCTGTGGCCTCAATCAGGTTCAGGCGGCTGAGGTGAGACAGCAAAGGAGACATACCGTGATAGCGCAGACCGCCGGCATGTACCGGAGGCGGCATAAACTGGTGTCCCAGAGTAAACATTTTCATCATGGGGGTCATGCCGGCTTCGTCACCGAAGTCATAGGCATCCAGCCCCTTGGTCAGTGAAGGGCAGCTGGCAGGTTCAACAGCCATAATGCGGGTATCCTTGTGAGCGCCATTGAGCTTGTCTTCTACAAAGGGCAGGGCAATACCGCCGAAGTTAGAGCCGCCGCCTACGCAGCCAATAACTATATCCGGGTAGCAGTCTGCCATAGCCATCTGTTTTTTGGCTTCCTGACCGATAATAGTCTGATGCAGCAGAACGTGGTTAAGTACGCTGCCCAAAGCATACTTGGTGCCGGGATGGGTTACGGCGTCTTCCACCGCTTCGCTTATAGCAATACCCAGGCTGCCGGGGCATTCGGGGTCACGTTCCAGTATTTCACGGCCTATCTTGGTATCCGGGCTGGGGCTGGGTACAACAGATGCACCCCAGGTTTCCATCATGACCCGGCGGTAAGGCTTCATATTGTAGCTTACCTTTACCATATAGACCTTGCACTCTATATCAAAAAATTTGCAGGCCATGGCCAGCGAAGAGCCCCACTGTCCGGCGCCGGTTTCGGTGGAAATCCTTTTTATGCCGGCTTTTTTATTGTAATAGGCCTGAGCCAGAGCGGTATTGGGTTTGTGAGAACCGGCCGGGCTGACATCTTCCAGTTTGTAAAAGATTTTGGCCGGGGTCTGCAAGGCCTTTTCCAGCCTGTGGGCGCGGTACAGGGGGGTAGGCCGCCAGATTTTATATATCTCCAGCAGTTCTTCGGGGATGGGTATGTGCCTTTCGGGGCTGAACTCCTGCATGATAAGGCTCATGGGGAATATGGCTTCCATATCAGCCGGAGTTACCGGCTGGCCGGTACCCGGGTGCAGAACCGGGGGCAGCGGTACGGGTAAATCAGGCTGGATATTGTACCAGACCTGGGGCATATCCTTTTCTTGCAGTAGAAACTTGGTTTGAGCCATGGCTGTTCTCCTTGAGATTATTTTAGTATCCGTTTTGCCTTGGTTTAGTATTTACTTCCCTGTTGCCAGTCAGCCCCAGTCCATCTAAAGCCTCCTTAGCCGTATCAGGTTTGTCCGGGCAGGGATAATAAAAAACCCTCTGCCCTGAAAGGGGCAGAAGGTTCACTTCCGCGGTACCACCCTAATTAGCCGTAATCCTAAAGCTACCGGCCATCTTTAACAGGCACTTGGGGCGAACCCTGTATGCCTTAGGATACGTTAACGCTTCCCCTGCGGCAAGGCCTACTTGGATAACTCCGTTCGGTTTGCGGCTCCCAAGTCCATTCACCCTCTGCGTCAGCACCGGCTCACACCTTGCCCGGCTCTCTAAGCCTCGCTTGAAAATTACTAGTCTTGTTCACAGCCTTTGAATATTCAGTTAGCTACATATTAATCACTGGGTGTCTGCTTGTCAAGCTGGTTTCCGTTAAACAAACAAAATGAATGATATTAAAAAATTGATACAAAATATAAAATCTGGTACACTGGCTCATCTAATGCTTCAGACAATATATTTCCGGATGGTGAGATTTGAATCTTGCTGACAGGCTTTCAGAAATAGTGGCAGCCCGGCCTGAGGCTGTCGCCTTGAAATCTGAAAATAAACAGGTTACTTATAATGAATTGGACAGTATTTCCGACTGTTATGCCTGGGCGCTTACCCGCCGGGGAGTGGTTGCGGGCGAACGGGTGGCGCTCCTGATGCCAAACTGTTTTGAATTTGTGTTTTTTTATTTCGGTATAGTCAAAATAGGGGCTGTGGCCGTACCACTGGACCCCAAATACAAATGGCCTGAACTGAAAGCTTTGCTGGATGACTGCCAGCCTGTAGCCTTGGTTTGCCAAACCGAGGGGTTAAATATATTGCATCCGCACCGTTCTGAACTGGGTTATATCCAGCATTATATCAGTTTGGAAGATACCGTTTATCCGGGTGTAGCTGTACTTAAAGACTTTTTGGCTGACATATCGGAGTTGCCTTTTGAAATTGATGTGCCTGAAACTCAGGTAGCCCATATCGCTTATACATCGGCTGCTCAGTTACGTCCGCAAGGCGTTATGATAAGCCATGAAAATCTGGTAAAGACAGCCGCTATTTCCGCCTGCGGGTTTGAACAAACGGCCGAAGACAGGGTAATACTGTTTGCCCTGCCGCTTCATCACATCATCGGGCTGGTGGTGGTAATGCTGGGTACTCTTTTTTGCGGAGGGAGTGTGATACTTCTTTCCGGCGTTTCTATAGACTGCTTGCTAAAAACTATTGAAAGGGAAAGCATTACCGTATTTCTGGGCGTTCCTTTTATTCATGCCATGCTGGTTCGCCATTTGCGTGAAAATTCTTCTGAATACAACCTGACTTCACTCAGGTTATGCGGCAGTGCCGGTGCGCCCCTGCCCCCGGAACTGGTGCTGGCCTACAGGATTTTGCTGGATAGGGACCTGTTGGATTTTTACGGCCTGACTGAATCTACTTCCCATGTAACCTGCCAGCCGTTGGACCGAAGTGGTAAACTCGGTTCAGTGGGTAAAACACTTAACGGGTTCGAACTGGAGGTGGTGGATGGGGCAGGGCATTTATTACTGCCGTTTCAGGCGGGGGAGGTCATTATCCGCGGGCCGGTTATGCAGGGGATATACCGTCAGCCTGAGAGAACCAGCCAGATGTTGCGTAACGGCTGGCTTTATACAGGGGATATCGGCTATAAGGATAACGAGGGATTTGTTTACATAAAGAGTTTTATTAAGCCAATGCTTATTACCAAAGGCCAGAATATATATTTTTCTGACCTTGAAGATTTGCTTCTTTCATGCCCGGGGGTGAAAGAAGTACTGGCAGTGGGGATACCTGATCCTGATGGTATGCGGGGTGAAGTGGTTCGGGTGGCGGTGGTACTTCGGGACGGGGTTGAGCAAACCCCTGCCGGTATTAAGAAATACTGTCTGGATAATCTGGCGCAGTATAAAACCCCCCGGGAAATCTTTATTTTAAACGAACTGCCCTGTGATTTGCTGGGTTTGCCCTGCCGGGAAACTCTAAGGCAGATGCAAAAATGAGCGGAATGTATATGTTGCCAAACTCATAGCTATGTGTATAATAAGTTACATACTGTAGCTGATGAGAGGTGAAATATGGCTAACGTAGCCATAGTAACCGATACCACTGCCTGTATACCGTCCGAACTTGTCCGGAAATACCAGATAGAAGTTATCCCGATAGACGTTGTGATAGACGGCAAGGTTTATCCTGATAACGAACTAGAGCTGGGCCGCTTCTACCGGATGCTAAAAGAATCTCCCCTGACCGCTAAAACTATTGGTTCGGTGCCGGGCCCTTATATTGAAGCCTTCAGCCGTTTGGCGTCCAGAACTGACCAGATATTGTGCATTACCGAGCCGGTGCGGTTTTCGGGTATGTTCAATGCCGCCCAGCTGGCTGCCATGCAGGTACTGGAAAAGCAGAAAAACCTTTGCATAAAAGTAATTCCCTGCGAAACAGCGGCTGCCGGTTTAGGCTTGGTAGTTCTGGAAGCCGCCCGCCAGGCTGAAGCCGGGAAAAGCCTGAATAATCTGGTTGCCCAGGTAAATACCCTGATGCAGAGGGTATATCTGTATGCCACTTTGGATACCTTTGATTATTTGATTAGAGGCGGGCGTATTCCTAAAATAGCGGCTCTGGCAGATTCTGTCCTTCAGATAAAGCCCGTTTTTACGCTGCGGAACGGGGATGCCCAGACTATAGCTCTGCCGCGGACTGCTGAAAAAGCTTTGCAGAATATACTGGACTTGATGACCGAACATGTAAAGGGCAAGGGGAAACTCACAGCGGCGGTAATGCACGCTGATGCCCTGGAACGGGCACACAGCCTGGAACAGAGCATAAAGGAAAAATATCCTCAGGCAGAAATTTTGCTGATGGAATTTACCCCGGTGATGGGGGTGCATACCGGTCCGGGAGTAGTCGGAATAGCTTTTTACGAGGCTTGAAAACTGTCTGGGTTTTTTAGTTTTTTTGGAATATAATGTTTAGTTATTATGCTGTTTGCGTCTGAAAATGATACCGGATTATTGCTGGCCAGTTTGGGGAAGTTGCCTCCGCCGGAGAAATGCCCGTTTCTGCTTATACTTGTCGGGCTGCCGGGAACAGGTAAAAGTACCTTTGCAAAGCATTTTGTAGAACACATACCGGCTGTGGTACTGGAAAGTGACGCTTTGCGTAAAACCCTGGTAACACAACCGGTTTATACTGATACTGAGCATACCAGAGTTTTTACGGCAGTGCATACGCTTATGGCCAAACTGCTAAAGCAGAAAGTATCTCTGGTGCTGGATGCTACCAGCCTGACCGCTAAAGACCGCGAACCTTTATATAAGATTGCCTCCGGGGCGGGAGTCAGAAATTTTGTTGTAGAGATTGATTTGCCTCCGGAGATTATCAAAAAACACCTGAACGAGCGGATACGGCAGGGTACATCCCGCTCTGATGCGGACTGGGAGATTTACCTGCATCTGAGGCCGAAGTTTGAGCCTGTTTCCGGTAAATGTTATCGTATAAAGAGTGAGTCTGACTTTCAGCCGGTGCTGGAGTATCTAATAAAAGATGTAAAAAACTATATTTCACAAGAGGAGTGCAGATAATGGAAATAAAAGTCATTCAGCAAAACCCCCGGTCAATTACGGCTGATGTTTTGGCAATGCCTGTTTTTGAAGGGCAGGATTTGAGTTTTGAACTTAAAGAACTGGATGCCAAGCTGGGGGGCAGCCTGGCTGAAATGAAGGATAAAACCGAGCTCAAGGGCAAAACAGGAGAGCTTTATCTGATAAATACGCTGGGCAATCTCCCTGTCCGCTATTTGGCCGTATTCGGTTTGGGAAAAGCTGATAAATTCGGGCCTGACGAACTCCGTAAGTCTGTGGGTGAGCTTGCAAGAGCTTTATCCAAAAAGGCTTTCAAGAATATGGCTATCTGGTTAGGCGAGCTTCCGCTTGCGGCAGATGTGCTGGCCGAAACAGCGGTTGGCGGTGCACTTATGGGCAGTTACCGTTTCCGCAAGTATTTTACCAGCGGCAATGAAAACGGGGTAATTGATGAAGTTAAACTGGCACTGGGGGACAATGCTGACCTGGCCAGTGCCTCACAAGGGCTTATCAGGGGGCAGATTGTAGCCGAAGCGGTCTGTTCTGCCCGTGACCTTATAAACGAACCTTCCAGCAACATGACCCCCACTGATTTGGCAGATTTTGCACAGCGTTTGGCCGAATCTACAGGCCTTGGCTGCCAGATATTTAATGAATCCCAACTGCTTGAAAAAGGCATGGGTGGCGTGCTGGGAGTGGGGCAAGGCTCATGTCAGGCACCCAAATTTATTGTCCTCAAATATACCGGGCGTGATAGTGATGAAATTGATTTGGCTTACGTGGGTAAAGCTATTACCTTTGATTCAGGCGGCATATCCCTGAAACCCTCGGATAAAATGTGGGAAATGAAGTCGGATATGTCCGGCGGGGCGGCCGTGATTACATCTATGGGGGCTATTGCTAAGCTGAAACCGGCGGTAAATATTATGGGTATTGTGCCGGCTACTGAAAACATGCCCAGCGGCTGTGCTATCAAGCCGGGTGATGTTCTGCGGATGGCCAGCGGAAAGACGGTGGAAATCCATTCTACTGACGCTGAGGGGCGGCTGATACTGGCTGATGCCCTTGATTATGCCTGCCGGCAGGGTGCTAAACAAATAGTAGATATTGCCACCCTTACCGGTGCCTGCTCACGCGTATTCGGCAGTGCCTGCAGCGGCGGTTTTACCAATAATGATGACTTTTATGCCGGGGTTGTATCTGCTGCCAAACAGGCGGGCGAATGCATCTGGCAGCTGCCCACTTTTGAAGAGTATAGAGAAATGATAAAGAGCGATGTGGCTGATATAAAAAATGTGGGCGGTGCGGTTGCCGGTGCCAGCACGGCGGCTTTGTTTCTGGAAGAATTTGTTAAAGATACACCCTGGGTGCATTTGGATATTGCCGGAACGGCCTATCTTGACAAGGATAGCGGTTACCGGGTCAAGGGCGGTTCAGGAGCATCTGTAGCTACTCTGATACGTTTGGCAGTAAATACTGCAAAATAATTATAAATATATGGCTGAAAACCTTGACTTTTGTGCTAAAATGAATGGGTTGCAAATGAGGGTTGGTTTTTGCAAGCAATGTACTGCCTTCTCTTGCATCAGGACAGATTATCCTGGCCGGGTTTAGCCCAGGGTGAATAATATGCCTCAAGATTCTGCAATTTTGGTTTTGCCAAAGTTGTTTTTGTGGTTGGAGGCGGATTATTTGTTATTGGGTTGCTATTACATAGGCCGGGGGTTTTAATATCTGTGAAAAAGCTGCAATATGGCTAAGCTGACAGCCGATGCTTAACCGGGTAAAAACTCTGGTGGAGTATTTTTTAGCCGGGATAAAGGCATCGGTTTTATGCTTTAGTATCGGGCTGAATAGGGGTATCCGATTTGTGACTTACCAAGCCGGCAAGTCGGGGGTGTTCTTCAGGTGGGGGCATTTTGACCTGCTCCATTCACCTGCCGAATATCGGCCGCAGTTTAACCCAAGATAACCAAATATTAAGATGCCATTTTACTTATTATGATAAACCAGGAGTACATTCTTGATATACAATGCTTCCGAATATAATTTTAAAGCACCGGAAATACTTTCCCGTGCCAGAAGAGTCCTGATAAAGCCTTGTGCCCATTATCCGGTGCAGTATCCGGTGAGTACCAGCCGTGAGCTCATATCCAAAATCATAGCCGGAATACGCAAGCTAAGCGATGCGGATATTATCATACTGGAGGGAGCACCCGGCGGTGCGCCCATGAAGAGTATTTATAAATCTCTTTCGTATGATTTTCAAAGGGTGGTACTGCTGGACGTAAATGATTGCACCTGGGTTGAGGTGGATAACCCGCTTAATAAGCCTCTGGTTATACCTACCTTTTGGGTGCCCAATGTTATCTTGTCCAGTGATTTTCT
>Ga0074195_1005098_pt1 | contig 10134 bp, 10 predicted proteins | sample EPASupsiteHSE623_FD_64525 | JGI IMG/M metagenome (GOLD analysis project Ga0074195, IMG submission 64525) | Bioremediated contaminated groundwater from EPA Superfund site, New Mexico - Sample HSE6-23 | ecosystem: Environmental > Aquatic > Deep subsurface > Groundwater > Contaminated ... | reverse complement strand
TAAAAACAAAGGTTTTACTATTTTTGTTCTTCTTTTTACGAATCAGGGTCATGAAACCATTGGTGTTCAGAAAAACGGCAATTGTATGTCGGCAACGAACTTCAAATTTTCATCTTTCTGTTCAGAAAATATTAATTAACAACACCTTAGAGATGAATATTTCAAGAGCAAAAAAAGCGGGGATTGTTATTGTTGGGGTTATCGTTTTTGCAATAAGCTTTTATAGTTTCAAGCAAGACGATAAAAACTTCCAGATAGCCAAGAACCTCGATATTTATTACACCCTTTTCAGGGAACTGAACCTGTTCTATGTCGATGACGTTGAGCCGAATAAGCTGGTAAAAACCAGTATCGACAAAATGCTCGAATCGCTCGATCCATATACCAATTTCATTCCTGAAGATGATGTGGAAGACTTCAAGTTTATGACCACAGGCGAATATGCCGGTATCGGCGCCTTAATCGGCAAACAAAACGGCAAAATCGTGATTTCTGAACCTTACGAAGGATTTCCGGCTCAGAAAAGCGGCTTAAAAGCTGGCGATATTTTGCTTGAAGTGGAGGGTAAGGCAACTGAAAAACTATCGACCGAAGACGTGAGCAACTTACTCAAAGGTCCTGCCAGTAAACCTGTTCTAGTTAAAATAGAGCGCTATGGGCAAAAGAAACCAATAGACATTGAAATTGTCCGCGAAAAAATCCAGATCGATCCGGTACCGTATTACGGAATGCTTGATAAAGAAACCGGATACATTCGCTTGTCGAATTTCACCGTTGACTGTACCGAACGTGTGAAAATAGCCTTAATTGAACTGAAAGAAAAGCACAGGGCCCAGTCGCTGGTTCTCGACCTTCGTTCCAACCCCGGAGGATTACTGATGGAAGCTGTGCGAATTGCGAACCTGTTTATTCCAAAAGGTGAGGAAATTGTAAGCACTAAAGGAAAGGTGAAACAATGGGATAAGGTTTATACTGCCGCTGAAAATCCGGTTGACACCGTGATGCCCATTGCCGTTTTGGTTAACCGCGGATCGGCTTCGGCTTCCGAAATTGTTGCAGGCGCCATTCAGGACCTCGATCGCGGAATGATTATCGGGACCCGTACTTTTGGTAAAGGATTGGTTCAAACAACACGCGATTTAAGCTACAATTCCAAGCTTAAGATCACCACAGCCAAGTACTACATCCCGAGCGGAAGATGCATTCAGGCACTCGACTACACACACAGAAACGAAGATGGCAGTGTAGGTGTTGTCCCCGATTCATTGATTACAAAATATACAACAAAAAAGGGACGTATCGTTTTTGATGGTGGCGGTGTGGTTCCTGACATCACTGTTGATGATGAAATGCTAAGCAATCTGTCGATGAACCTGGTAACCAAATCAGTAATATTTGATTATGCGACCTTTTTTAACAGTAAAACCGAAAAAATAGCTCCACCCGAAGAGTACTCCATCTCTCCTGAAGTTTATACCGATTTTGTCCAATTTGTGAAAAATCAGGATTTTAAATACGAGTAGAAGACTGAAGAAGAATTAGACGACTTGCTTGAAGTCGCTAAGAAGGAGAAATACTATGACATCTCAAAAGATGAATTTGAAAAACTAAAGGCAAAACTTAGCCACAATCTGGATCAGGACCTGGAACACTTTAAAACAGAAGTTTCCGAATTGTTAGCCGATGAAATTATTTCGAGGTATTACTACCAAAAAGGAGCTATAAAAGCTGCCTTACAAGACGATTTGGACGTTAAAAAAGCCTTGGAGATATTACACAAACCTGTTGATTACACCGCAATATTCGACAAAGGGCGAATAATTAAGTCCAATTAAATAGATTCAGCGCATCAACTGGGTAAGAAGCAATCAGGCTAACAAAGAGAAAAAAGACATTTGCTCTATAATCAAAGAACCCGGACAGGAAACTGTGCCGGGTTCTTTGATTATAGAGCGAGACGAACGTTTACATTCCAAATACATGTGGATACACGACTGCCAGAACCAGTGTTAGGAGAACCAATACACCCAAACCAATAAAAAACATGATTACACCTATTTTATATCGTTTGTTCGATTTCACCAGTTCGGTAACTGATGTTATTTTGTAGATTTTATTGACTAATTTTTGAAGAGCCATCTGGTCCTTTACGATATAATCGTATGCCCCGTATTTCATACTGTTAATGGCAATTTCGATACTGTCCTGGCCCGAAAGAAAAATAAACTCAACATTCGGATTTGTCTTTTTTGCCTTAATAAGTACTTCAATTCCTGTCATCCCTTCAAGTAAATAATCCTGAATAACAATATCCGGGTTTTTATTCATGTTTTTTAGTGCATCTTCTCCGGAAAGGTAAGACACAACATTCGTAAACTTATTAGTTTTCAGGTAGCTAACTACAAGCCTATTGTACATCTGATTATCTTCGACGACAAATATCAATGGATTCTTGGTACTCTGCATGCTGTAAATATTAGGTATTTATCCAAAAATTATTCTGTTAGCTATAAAATCGAACCCGAGCTAACTTAACTTTCAGGTTTTATATGGAATAATCAAATTTAGAAAAAAATCTAATAGTAATCGAAGATTCTATAACGGGAACGATCTTTTTTATTTTTTAGTATCGGTGGACTAATTATTTTCATCCGTTATTCCTAATTTTGGCCCTTCACAGCCTGATTTCGACGAATACAGATGCCAGGATAAACAATTTTTACACCTAAAATAGAGTATGACTTTAACTATCGACATTGGTAATACCAATATTGTTTTTGGGGTTAACGATCAGAATAATTGGTTGAAAATATGGAGGATACAAACTGATTGGTCAAAAACGGCTGATGAATATGAGGTCATTTTCAGGTCCCTGTTTTCCAGTTCCAATATCTGTGCAACAGCTATCAACCGAACAATACTAAGCAGTGTGGTTCCCAGCCTGATCAGACCTTTCAGAGAAATGCTGAGCCATATGCTAGGGCATTTCCCGACTTTAGTTGAGCCTTCTATTTATCACAGGCTGCCCATCGAAATATTAAATCCGTACGAAATTGGCACTGATCTGGTTGCTGATGCCCTTGCTGCATTTATTCGTTACGGCGGCCCCTGCATGGTTATTGATTTCGGAACAGCACTTACTTTTACGACCATCAGTAAATCCGGCAAAATACTTGGCGTTGCTATTGCTCCGGGTTTGCTGACTGCCCTGAAATCGCTCACAGGAAATACGGCTCAGTTACGCGATGTACAATTAGTTGCGCCGCCCTCCGTTTTGGGTGAGAATACCATACATGCCATTCAATCGGGCTTGGTTCTCGGGTTTGCCGGACTCGTTGATTCGATGGTAAGCAGAACTGAAGCAGAACTTGAAGATAAGCTTACTGTCATCGCCACTGGAGGCTTGTCCTCCGTTTTACAAAACGTATCAGCCAAAATTCAGATTATCGACGAAAACCTAACTTTAGATGGACTAAAACAGATAGCTGACCACCTCTAAAGTGAATCAAATCGGGGTTGCAACGTTTTTTTTAGCTTTCCGGGTTAATCAGTTTGCCTAATTTTCCGTAGCCTTCATCCACGCCACCAATGAGGGTTTTGGCGATATTGTCGTAGTGATTTTTTACACTTTCCGACTCGCTCTTTCTCTCCGGATGGTTGGCCAGATCGCGCAATTCGTTCCGCAACATCAGGGTTCCCTGAACAATTTGAAGTGCCACCTCATCATCAGGTTTTTGGTACAGGTGGGTGTAAGTTAAACAGTCCAGAATCAGGTCTGATACGACATAGTCAATTTCCTTTTTTATTCTTCGTCTGCTTGTCATAGCTATTTTATTTGTGATGAAAGTGGATATTTCAGCGATTTTGTCTCAAGTAAAAGTGCTTTCACCGTTCCCACCAAAATTTCAGTTTCAACTTGAACGGGTAAATGGTTTTTATCGTCGGTAAACCAAACTTTCATGTATTCGCCCTCACGAAAAAAATCTCCCTGCAGTAAATATACTGAAACTTTGTGACAACGAAACTCTTTTCCGTTTCTGGTCTTCACATTCTCTTTGCCCAAGTAGCGGAAATACAGGTTGTCAACCTGTCGATCGACCAACATGCGATACGGAACTTTTTGACCCACAAATAGTTTGCTGAAATCAAATTTCCTGAAATTGTAAGCCGTTGCCAGCAAATCACAGGTATTTTCCTGGACTGGTAACGTGGATTGAAACACTGGTTTTTTCTCTTGTTTTATACAGACTGAAATTTTTCCGGATGAATAATCGAACACATACTGGTGCAACGAACGATCTTTGGCATGATTCAGTACACGTCGGGAAAAAACCGGGCGGAAGGTATTGTAGTTGCAGTACGTTTCGAACGTATCGCGCACGGTATAAAGTACATCATAAGCTTTGAACGTTTTTCCTACGGCTTTTAAATGCCATGATTTTTGCGCTTTATAGGAGATGGTGTCGGCGGTAAATTCAACATCACCACTCTGTATCCAAACGAAATGCCAGTTGTAATAAGCACCGTAGCGCGCGTATTCACCACTTTTAAACGGATAGTCGGTGCTTTGACCCGATACCCGGGATGGAGAAAAAAACACCCAAATAAATACCAGCAAAAGCCAACATTTACTCATCTTTTTTTGCAGCGTCCTTTCCTGCCTTTGCAGCGTCCTTTTTGGCTTGTTCCTTTTTTCTGGCCTTTTCTTTTTCAGCTTCTTCGTCAATCAGTACTTTTTTATAATCCGGACTATAATCAATCTCCCAGTTTTCCTTAATGTCAAAGTTTGAACGTATTTTTATGACTTTCGGATAATAGACCACCTTTTCCGGCTGTGAATTTCCTGCCAGAAAACCGGTATCCCACTTTCCGTTTTTATTCGCGTCCAAGGTCAGCCTGATTTTGTATTTTTCTGGCTTCAGGTAAGGAAATTCAATTTTTCCATCGCCCAGAATCTGGATTTTCTGAAGAATCTTTTCGTCTTTGTCGTTGGCCAGAAGCTGAACAATTGCCGGGTCTGAAAGTCCTGAAATAGTCAGGTAGATTTTGCCATAATAATCTTCTTTCTGGGTTCGGAATTTCTGCTCCACCTTATTGCTCGGATGTCCGTAGATATTTCGGGCAGCTGCCGAATCGATCAGGAATACATAACTGGAATTGGGCTCCCAGGTATGCTCAATGTAATATTTCCTGATTGAATTGGTATCTTTCTCAACCACAATCGGGATCATTGTTTTTACGGTATCAATCATCGAGAACAAACTTATCTTGCTCAAATCAAATGAGGAAAGTGGTTCTGGGGCTTCAATCTGAATGCGTTGATACAAATCGTGTGCAGAAGAATTGATGTTGTTGGTTAAATTGATGGTCTGAATTTCAGGAGCATCACTTTTTTTCCTTTTTTGTTTGGGTGCTTTGGGAGCGGTGTAAATCAACTCCACCGTATCGCGTTTGATTACCATTTGTTCAAGCGAATCCAGCATTTCGTACTGAAGCTCAAATTTTAATGAATCGCTGTTACTAATGATGGTATCTGTTAGCCAAACGGTTATTGAATCGTTCTTCAGGTTCCGCTCAATAAACGACCATTCCTTTTCGGTTGCGGGCTTCAATAAATTTATTCGGAACGAATCGCTGAGTGACTCCGAAAAATAAAAATCACATTTATTCGCCTGTGTTCGTTTGGAGTCATTCAGAAACTGATCAAATTTCTCCTCTTCAAACATCATGAGGTATTGAGTTTCAGGGGAAAAATCAACATGCCCCGAAACAACCATGGTATCGAGTCCTTTCACTACGGTATCGGTTTCAGCGATAAATTTAGCTGAAGGGATCAGTATCGAATCGGCAAAAGCAATTAACTCGGCATTCGAGTTGTATGTCAGACTGTTGTCGGCATCGGTTAAGGCATACAAACGGTACTCACCCGGAGCAACATTGCCGATCAGGAAAAGCCCGTCTTTATTGGTCGTACCAATATAATCAGGAATGCTATCGATAAAGGCAGTGTATTCTTTCTTCCTATGAAGTAAAACCAACGCTTTCTCAACGGGCTCCTGGTTCAGTGCATTTTTTACATATCCTGAAACCCGCAAGCTATCGAAAGAAGATCCCGTGCTGAACGAAAATCGAAAATCCTCAATCGGATTTTTCTCGTTATTATCGGCAACTGCATCTTTAAAATCGAGTGAATAGGTCGTTTCCTTACGCAGATCGCCAATAAATTCAACGATCAACGTTTTGCCTTTCATTTTAATAACCGGCTTTTTTTTCATGGGCGGCGAAATAACCAGTTTTTCACTAATCTCGTCAGAAATAATATATTCGTCAAAGGTAAAACGGACATCGGAACCCTTAAAATTAATACCTTTCAGTTCAGGTACTGTTTTGTACAGAACCGGAGGAATGGAGTCCTTAACACCGCCGGTAGGATTACCAATATTGGCACACGAAGTGTAAAAAATCAAGTAAAAAAAGGAGAGCCCAATTAAAATCGGCACTATGCTTTTTAGTTTGTAAAGTCTCATTAGCATATTTTCCGAAAAAAAAAGCTGCGGATTTTCGTTGTTTTCAAAACCAGTTTGTTCCATAGTAATATAATCTCTGCAAACATACAAATTCCTGAAAACATAGAATTATAAGCTTTGTTAATTTATCTTATCAGGGTAATTCGATTTTTTTAGTCAGTTGCGGTGAAGAAGGAAAAAATTTCAGTAAGATTAAATACTGCTATCTACCTAAAAAAAGTTAATTGGCATAAACCGAATGTTCTACAGGAAGAACAAATTTGAAACAGTGATGGTTTGAAGAGACTTCTTCGTGTGAAATATCTCCGTTTAACAGTTCTGCTAATTCCTGAATCCAAAGAAAACTAATCTCATCCTTCGGGTCCTCATTGTTCCCAGGAATTGCTAAAAACATAAGTTTTCTATCGGCTTTAGTTTCGATATACATATCCAGAGAAATCTGGACCTTCCCGTCCTGGGGAAGACTATATCCATATTCTATCTTGCCTTTATCTAACGACCGGATTACACTGTCCACCAAATGGTATAGAATATGTTTTAATCGTTTTTTATCTGTTTGGATGATCACCTCATTATTGAGGTTCGTAAAACTAAGTTCGACCCCTACTTTACTACTGTACAAAAAGTGGTTGCAGAACAAACTTTCAATTTCCCGGAATATCTCGTTCAAATGACAAGGCACAATAGAAAGATTAAAAGTATGTCCAGCCCGAATTAACGATAAATCGACTAAATCATTCATAATGATCAAAAAATGCTCAGCGCTTTTTCTAATAATTCCAGAAAATTCAGAATAGTGGGCATCTTCTGGTGTAATTTCACTGATCAACTCCATAAATCCAACAATCGAATTAAGCGGTGTCCTCACTTCGTGTGAGATATTGGCAAGAAGTAGCTTTTTAAGTTTATCAGCGGCCGCTGATTTCTCGAATAAATCATCAATAGATGTCAGCATGTTTTGTGTAAGCGTCTCTTTCTCGACTACACCCACAAACTGCTGACTATGAAAATAGGGTAATGCCTTGGATTGATTGGTATAGAATTTCGCAAAAGCCTGGGCAATTGAGTCGTGTTCTGTTAAGACATCTTTTGGGGTTAAACAATCGGCAACTAAAATATGGGGTCTTTTAATCAGGTCGGCAGGAGTTAAAACTCCCCAAAATTTTTTTTCTTCATCTATGACAACGACATACCCTTTTAAAATAAGTTCATCTCTAATCGAATTTACTCCCCGATACGGATTAGCAATCGGAAAATCGGACTTAATATGATTTCTAAGATGCATCATCTGAATCGACCTCAATTGAATTATAAATGACTAACAATTCTACATTGACTTTTATAATTTCTGATTCAGAGACATATGGAAATACGTTTTCCTGTAAAATCTGGATGATTCGTTCTTTGTCTATTTTTTTGAGTATTCGTTTATTAATGAAGACAGCTTCTATAACATCGTCATTAATTTCAATTACCTCAAATTCGTTAGGAAGAAGAAGTTCGAACGACCTGAAAACCCCAATTTTTCCTTGTGGACATTTTTTCCCGAGAATTAACGCATCTTCGAAAGGAGGTAATCTAATTTCACCAAAACTTAATTTGATCGAATATCTCTTAGTATTTATTTTCATCTCACGGTATGGGGCCTTTGTTTGGCTCAAAGTTAAAATTTGAATTATAAAAACAGCATCTTTTCTATTGAAAAAAATATTCTGTCTTATTTAGTTAATATAATAATATTTCACTTAATCATGTTTTAGTTTTGTTGCGAGGACAATTACACAATTTTATTCATAGTTTTTTCTTTCTTCAGCAAATACCACTCAAAAAAATACCGGCACATTTGCCGGTAAATATTCTGGAATTAACAACAATCACAACTCTGTTATCAGCATTCAATTTACTTCCAGGAAGCGGATCTCTTGAAATGCCGAAGTTTACTATCTTTTCATCACTCCGTAGCAAAGAATTTTCACAATATTATCAACGCTTTGCTCCAAGTTTACCTTACTGTAATCGCCTGCGGAAAGCGGCATTTCAAGGCCTTTAATAGCCGTAGTAATTCCGGTTGCTGCCAGAGTGAGGTCGTAAACTTCAAAAATATTTTTGCGCACACCTTCAATCAGGATTCGTTTAATCATCCTGATTTCTTCCTGCTGATGGCGGTGTTTGATGTTTTCGATAAACTCGATGGCCGTTACGTCGTTTTCGAGAGCGTTGTAAAAATTGGCCATTCCCCGATAGGTCGTCAGCTTGGTGAGGATATAATCCCGAAGTTTGTCAACCGGATCGGTGTTGCGGTTTACAACAATGTCGAGTTCTTTGCGGAGCAAGTCAACCTCTTTCTGAATAACCGCCTGAAAAAGATCTTCTTTGCTGGTAAAATAGTAATACAGAGAACTTTTACCTTTTCGAACTGCATTGGCAATATCGTCGAGAGTTGTCTTTTTGTACCCATATTTACTGAAGATTTCCTGGGCAATTTTCAGGATACTTTCGCGATTTGCGTCTTTTTTATTCGATCCGTTTTCCAAATTCATCGCCATAACCAAAGATTTATTCTGTCAGTTCAAAATATGTTTCTTGATCATCAGAAAATTTCTCCTGATACTACAAAGAAACTCCACATTTTCTAATTTTTATAATCTTCGTCCCTTTTTTTTGTTTTCAGGACGAAAAAACTGATTTTTTTCGCTGCTTCCGTTTTCTTTTACCAGCCGAAAATCAAGCTGTTTCTTCTCCAGGTTGGCTCTTGTTATTTCTACTTTTACCTCATCGCCCAACTGGTATGTCCGGTGAGAGTGACGGCCCGTCAGGCAATAATTTTTTTCATCAAAAATATAAAAATCATCATCAAGCGAATTGACTGAAACCATGCCTTCGCACTTATTTTCGAGTTCCACGTAAATTCCCCAATCGGTAACTCCGGAAATAACACCCATAAATTCCTCGCCGATTTTATCCTGCATAAACTCTACCTGCTTGTATTTGATCGACGAGCGTTCGGCATTGGCAGCCTTATTTTCCATATCAGACGAATGCTTGCACATATCTTCATATTTCTGGGCATTGGCTGTTTTCCCACCATCAAGGTAACGTTCGAGCAAGCGGTGAACCATCACATCGGGGTAACGGCGGATGGGTGAGGTAAAGTGGGTATAATATTCGAACGACAGTCCGTAATGACCGATATTCCGGGTGGAATACACCGCTTTGGCCATGGTGCGGATAGCCAGTGTTTCAATCACATTCTGCTCGTTTTTGCCCTTCACATTGGTCATCAACTGGTTCATCGATTTGGAAATCTGCCCGGGCGTACCCAACAATAATCCGTAGCCAAATTTATGAATGAAATGATTGAAATTCATCAGCTTATCGGGATCTGGTTTGTCGTGGATCCGGTAAATAAAGGTTGGCGGCGTTTTCTTTTCGTCGGTTTTACCAATAAATTCGGCTACCCGTTTATTCGCCAGCAACATAAATTCTTCGACCAACTGGTTGCTTTCTTTGGCTTCTTTGAAATACACCGAAAGCGGTTTGCCCTTCTCGTCGATATTAAATTTAACTTCAACTCGCTCAAAAGCGATCGAACCCTTTTTGAAACGGG
>Ga0074195_1005097_pt1 | contig 10142 bp, 8 predicted proteins | sample EPASupsiteHSE623_FD_64525 | JGI IMG/M metagenome (GOLD analysis project Ga0074195, IMG submission 64525) | Bioremediated contaminated groundwater from EPA Superfund site, New Mexico - Sample HSE6-23 | ecosystem: Environmental > Aquatic > Deep subsurface > Groundwater > Contaminated ... | reverse complement strand
GCTTCTGCATTGCTGGCAACTCAGATAGGTGCTGATGAATTCTACATTCTTACCGACGTTCCGAATGTATGTATCAATTTTAATAAACCAAACGAGATTAAGCTTGAAAGACTTACAATAAATGAAGCTACAAAATATCTTGCCGAAGGTCAGTTTACAGAAGGCAGCATGGCTCCAAAAGTAAGAGCATGCCTTAAATTCGTTAAGAACGGAGGTAAAGAAGCTATTATTACAGAAGCAGGTCAGCTACACAATCCAAACGCTGGAACCCGAATCGTTTTATAATAAAAACAAAAATAAATAAGGAGGAATTTATGGCTTTCAATTTAAGAAACAGAAATTTTCTGAAAGAACTCGATTTTACAAAGGAAGAACTTGCGTTTCTTCTGAAACTTTCAAAAGATCTGAAAAACGCAAAGTATGCCGGTACTGAACAACCTCGGTTAACCGGCAAAAACATTGCATTGATTTTCGAAAAAGATTCAACACGTACACGTTGTGCTTTCGAAGTTGCTGCTCATGATCAGGGTGCGCATGTTACTTATCTGGGACCTACAGGCAGCCAGATGGGACACAAAGAAACTGTTAAAGACACTGCTAGGGTTCTTGGCAGAATGTACGACGGAATAGAATATCGTGGCTTTGGTCAGGAAATTGTTGAAGAACTTGCAAAATATGCCGGTGTTCCTGTGTGGAACGGACTTACCAACGAATGGCATCCTACCCAGATGCTTGCCGATGTTCTTACAATGATTGAACACTCAAATAACCCGCTCGAAAAAATATCCTACGCTTATCTTGGTGATGCACGTTTCAATATGGGACGTTCGCTGCTTGTTGTAGGCTCTATACTAGGAATGGACGTAAGAATTGGCGCTCCAAAAAAGTTATGGCCCGATGCAACCCTTATAAAAACCTGCAAGGAAATTGCAAAAACTTCTGGTGCACGTGTAACAATAACCGATGATCCTGCTGCCGCAGTTAAGGGAGTTGAGTATATCCACACCGACGTATGGGTATCGATGGGTGAACCTAAAGAAGTTTGGGAAGAACGTATCAAATTACTGAAGCCTTATCAGGTGAATGCAGCTATTATGAAAAAATCCGGCAACCCAAATGTTAAGTTCATGCATTGTTTACCCGCTTTCCATAATGCTGACACAAAAGTAGGCAAACAGGTATCAGCTGACTTCGGGCTGAAAAACGGGATTGAAGTAACCGAAGAAGTTTTTGAAAGCACAAACTCACTTGTATTCGACCAGGCCGAAAACCGCATGCACACTATTAAAGCTGTGATGGTGGCTACGCTGGGTGCATAATTTTTCCAATTGCTATAAAAGAAGGCTGCCGGCAGGTGGCCTTTTTTTATATCATTCTTTTACAAACCGTAGGGTATAATTCTTTTCATCACTTAGAAAAAGAACTGTATATAGTCCGGATTTAAGTTCTTTTACTGCAACCTGTTCTTTTTCGTAAAATGATCCGCTCATAACAGATCTTCCTGAATCATCATAAATAATATAATGAACTTCTCCTGCCGGGTTATCGAATCCGATATTTATTAAAGATCCTGAAGGACTGGGATAGAGGAATGGCTTTATACTGTAAAAAACGTTATCGTCAATTCCAGTCGTACCAATGCAAAGAACAGGGATATAGTCGGGCTTGTATAGTCCTGTGAAGTTATCCTCGTAGCATCTTAACTTGTCGGGATATTTTCCCTGGCAACTGCTTCCGTCGAAAGTCTGAAACATAAATTCTGTATCGCCCATTCGTTGCACTATCCTTTCGGGCCCTTTAAAGAACGAAAGGTCATTAATTCGTGTATAATGTACCCATAATGTTTTAAGGTCAAGTCCCTTTACATAAGTAGTGGAAATTGAATCAACAGTGACAATAAGGCTGTCTCCAATTATCGGGATCGACCAGCTTCCACCCACAGGAGTATTGAAAATATAAAGCGGAAAAAAAGAATTAGATACAGTATCAAGACAAAAAACCGTATCGTTGGACGAATACATAAATTCGTATACCGGCCTGTTCATACAATAGGGGTCCCTGATCTTTTCAATTTTCCGGCAGTTTTTTCCATTAACAATTTCATCTGAAACAGATGTATACTGCGTATAATTATAACCTGTAACACCCGGTGTAAGAAGCGAGTAATGCCAAGTTGCACCTACAGGTGCCCATGTGTTGTATATTGCCTCAAGACTGTCGTCTGTAACCATTCCATTAAATATCATTTGCCATGAATTGTATGATGTGACATCAGAAAGACAGATGTCGGGTTTCATATCAGCATTAAAATCAGCTATAACAAATGAAGTTGGCACAACTGTTCCTGCATAAACTTCTGTACGGTTAAAAACGACTTCGGAAATTGAACTTCGGTTTATAAATACATTAAGTATCTTATTAGCCATAGTATTTGTACCTACTATAAAGTCAGTCATACCGTCACCGTTTAAATCACCTGTTTCGAGTGCACGCACATAACCATCGAAATAATACGTTACAGGCGCTTTAAAGCTGATATTGCCTGATGTACTGTTATTGATCAGCACAGACACACACCAGTCGACTCCACCATAGTTTGTTACAACAAGATCTTCGAGTCCATCCCCGTTGAAATCAGATGTTTTGATGCATCGTGTCATCGGACCAGAAGGAAAAGTAACAGCAGGTGCAAACTGGAAGCTACTGCCTGATCCGGTGTTTAGGAAACAGGCTATCCTGTTATCGTTCATGCTGGAAATTATATCCTTTTTACCATCATTATCAAGGTCAGAAAATGCAACAAATTCGGGTGATCCGGGAACGAAAAGTGAAATGCTTTTTACAAAATTAATTGAATCAATATGTGAATTATTCCTGAAAATCATTAGACTGTCGACACCATTAACTGCAACGCACACGTCGGTTTTGCCGTTAAAGTCCAGATCTGTTATTGCAATTCCCATAGGCTCGGGACCAGTTGTATTAAGCTGGTTGTAGTTGTTTCCGGGAATTTTAAAACTTGGATAGGCTCCGGTAGTAGTATTCTGAATGAACTGAAGCTCATTTCGGTAGTGTTCAGTAATTGCAATATCGAACCTTCCGTCTCCATCAAAATCAGCTACCTCAAGGCCATTGATTCCATAACCAAAAGCATAAGTATCTGTCCTCTGAAAGCTTATGTTTGTATAATTCCAGTTTGTCTGGTTCATATAAATATAAACAAGGCCCGTACTGTCGGAAAGAGATTTAGAATATGCGGTTATAATCATATCATTTTTACCATCGTTATTAAGATCCGCTGCCTTCATTAGATTTGGCATCCTCCAGAAATTTGATGCACTTTCGGTCTGAAAGGATGTTCTGTCAGAAAAAAACTGCTCCGCCGCATTTCTTGCACCATCGAAAAGCGGTATGAATTTATGAGGGCTGAATGCATTAAGTCCATTACTATTTACAATAATGTAATCATAAGGCGCACAAACAGGAACCCTTACCTTAATAGAGTCGTTTGTTGCTAGCTCCTGCACAGCTTTTAAGCCTCCGAAAAAAACTTTATTGAGCGAAGTATCTGCATTGAAATTCGAACCGTAAATCGTTATAATAGCTCCGGCATCTGCTTTTTCGGGGGATATACTTTGAATAACAGGAACCTGTGCCTTAAGACAAAATGAAATTGAAAAAATAACGAAAAACACCCTAAAGGATTTCATATTGATTTTTTTTCAAAATTAGTAATAATGTGTAAATGTATTTGTTTGTTTAAAGTAAAATCGATATACAAAGAGCCTGTTTTGGATTATTTATATCAACAAACCCTCATTTTCTGTACATTTTACAAAACTCCCAAATCTCTTGGCAGGCACTAAAGTCGCGGCAGGTCCTTCCTACCCATTTTTCTTTCAGATACTGCTTCCCTCCAGGCCATGTGTGACCTCCGCCAGATATTGTAATAAGAACCACTGTTCCGGCTTCTCCCGGCTTTCCATAAGATGTTTTCTGCGCTGTACACCCGTCTGAAGTATCTGCATTATTAATCTCTGACAACTCCGCCAAATGCTCATTCCCATTAACTTTAAGCATTAATTTTACCGACTCGTCAGCAGAAAGTATACTGCCAAGTTTCTTTTCCCTGAAATGAACGTAACCTCCATCAATTGGGACAAGTGGATCATCTGTGCCATTAATTATAAGCATTGCTACTGGTTTAACGGGGATGGATTTGAGATCTGCCGGAATATTGCCACATACAGGCGCAGCGGCCGCAATTTTATCACCAAGCTCTATCGCAAGCCGGTACGACATCATCGCTCCGTTTGACATACCTGTAACGTATACACGTGTCGGATCGGCATTCTTCGTCTTTACCAGTTCATCAATAAGTGCAGAAATAAAGCCGACATCATCGGTATTGCTGTTATGTGATTTGTATGAATCCGGCATTTCCTTTCTTCCGTCATTCCAGTTCTTGCCGATACCATCGGGATAAACAACTATGAATTTCTCCCTGTCGGCAAGTTCATTGAATCCTCCCTCTGTAAGGTCAACCATCCTTTTCCCATTTCCCATTCCTCCGTGAAGAGCAATAAGAAGCGGTAGTTTCTTGTTACTGTCAATCCTCTCGGGAACATGCAATAAATACGTTCTTTTTATTCGGTTATGTGTAATAGAAAATTTCTGATCTGTTTTAGTGGTTACTGACGCATTAATAAAATTAATACCGGCTGCCAGTAGCAATAAAAAAGAAATAAATAAGCATTTTTTCATCTTTTATAATCAAAATACTGCAATGGAAAATCTGATCATTAATAAACAGAATATGCTAATTCTTTTTGTACAGATACATCTCTGTTAGCTGTCCCGGCGTAAAACCTGATTGCCCATAAATGCCGCCTGAGTTAATAACAGATCCGTTGAAACCACCCCAAACGAACATCTTTGAATTAGTGAAAAATGATGCCATTTTCATTCTGCCCGCCGGCGCATTGGTTGTTGAAATTGTGATCCAGCTGTCAGTTGCATAATTATAAATACCACCGGTATTCAGATAAGTTCCGTTGGTTCCGCCCCACACCATCATATCGGTTCCGGTCCATACGGTAGCGTGGCCCGATCTGATTGACGGAGCATTGGTTGTTGTAACCGCAGACCAGGAATTTGCAACGGGGTCATATTTCATACCATCGTTCATGTGTCCTGTTGCGCCCGTTGTACCCGCCCAGATTATCATTTCACTCCCTGTCCATACCGTACTATGGTTATATCTTTGCGAAGGACCTGTATTTGTTGACATCCACATGCCACCGGTATAATAGGCTCCAGTACTCAGTGCTGATGAGCCGTCATACCCGCCCCAGATTATCATGCCGCTACCGGTCCATACTGCCGAATGTAGTTTTCGAGCCGAAGGACAACCAATTTGAACTATTGATGACCATGAATTTGTTGCCGGATTAAATTTATACCCCAGCGCAACAGTTGTCATTCCATCTTCTCCTCCGAAAGTCCACATTTCCGTTCCTGTCCAGACAGCGGATTGGTTGTAAAGCGCTGTAGGCATAGCAGTAAGGGGTGTCCATGTGTCAGTTGCGGGATTATACTTTGCTGCTGAACTGAGAGCAGAACCGTTATACCCTCCGGCTATTATCATCTCGGTTCCGGTCCATACGGCCGAATAATATGATCGGGGCTGAGGGGCATTAATGGCTGTCATCTGAGTCCACGTGTCGGTTGATGGATTGTATTTCCATCCTGAACTTGTATAACCTCCCATATAATCACCACCCCAGATGATAAGTTCTGTCCCGGTCCATATAGGATTATAATTCTGAAAAACAGGTGCGTTGGTCTGGTTTACGTCGTCTATCCATATAAATGCGGTTGCAGAAGTGTCTGATTTTTCTGTTTTAATTTTTCCTATCATCGTGTAGCCGGCGTTTATGAGGGTATTATTGGGGTGGGTTTCGCTTAGTACGATAGCAGACTGAGGGACTTTAAAACCTGCCATATCTATGCTTTTAGTTCCGCCGGCATCGGTCAACTGTATGTTTGTGCCCTGAAGATTAAAGGTTGTATTAAGTTCATTTGTGGCACTGGTATCTGAATTATTTACATTCCCTGCTGATTCAGCATAAATGGAATACGGCACCGAAACGAGCTGCGAAACTCCTATAAGAGAATACACCGATCCTCCTGTTACATCCACTTCGGTTTGTATATAAGTAACATCACCAGACCAGTTGATTGCTGAAAAATCTCCGCTTATAACAGTTCCGGTTCCAATTGTAAGATTCGCCATTCCAAAGCCATTGGTTGTAACCTGATGCGTCTCTACATACAGATCAGTAAACGCCGATCCCTGCTGAATGCTGATTCGGAAAGAAACCAACTGGCCGGGAATAACCTGACCCGATACGTCCCTGACAACAGCCTGATAGTTGAATGCATGAGGTGCCTGTGCAAAAATGAAATTATTTATTACAAGCAAAGTTGAAAAAATAAGAAAATGCTTCATATTTATTATGTATTTTTTTGATAATCAAAAGTAGGCATTTTTAGAGAATCAAAAAAAACTGCCTGACATTCTGCCAGACAGCTTAATATTGTTGTTTCGCACATCTATTCCGCCAACTTCAATCCCTTTTCAGTCATCACCCAACTTTTACCAGCCATTTCATAATATTCAAGATATGAAGTATTATCTGCCCTTATAAGTATCTGCTCTGTTTCGGGCGTAAGGTCCAGCCTATAACCTATCGGAAGATAAATCTTGACCTTAGTTTTCTGAAATCTGAAAGGACTGTCTTTTTTGATTATAAAACCGGGCATCACATCAAGAACAGAATCTTTAACATTTATCAATGTGATTGTTGTATCGATGTTCTTGTTTGCAAGAGCTCTGTTTTTTCCGCGGGCAAGCCTTTCTGTCCGAACAACCGGGACTGAATCTTCACCAGGATAAATATACAATTCGGTCATTGAATAAATACCCTCAAATTCCTCGTTCTTATTAATAGACCACAGGTAACGTCCTTCTCCGCTTGACCATTCGTTCTCATTTATATCTGGGATTGTCGTTTTGATAACTACATGCTTTGTTTTTATTGAATCGAGTTTAATTATATCAGTCTCTGAACCCTGTATCTTGTAATTTCTTGCCTGTGTCGCAGAAAGAATTATTATCATTATTACCCCGCAGAACCATGTAATTCCCATTCCAGAAGACACGTACTTATTTTTCTTCATTCCTGTAACCATTCTGATAAGCCCTAGCAATATGGCTACAACTGGAATTCCGACTATTATAAAGAGAGAAATAATTATTAGATTAAAGACTACCGGGCTGATAACCATGTGAAGAAAATCTGAAAGACCATCAAGACCTGTCTGCCAACCATCAAGCATAAAAATATCGGTGAAGCTGAACAGCAATACAACTCCGCCAATTATCAGGGCAATTCCAATAACCCATATTGTAGCCTTTACAAATACCATTATTACCCTGCCAAGTACATTAAATATTTCCCTGAATATTTCTTCAATATCTCTTCTGGTCTTTTTATTGTTAATACTTGTCTTTACTTTTTCGTACTCATCTTTAATATTCTTTTTTATGTTCTCTGCATTTACTGTCTCTCCCCTCATCTCTAATTTCTGTGCAGCATTTTTAGCTTCAGGCATTGCTATCCATAAAATTATATATAACAATGGACCGAATGCGAAAAATGTAAGTACCAGGAGTATTCTTATTACAACAGGGTCTATACCGAAATATGCGCCCAGCCCGGCGCCAACGCCACCAAGTATCCGGTTATCGGGATCCCTGTACATTCTCTTTCCGAATGACCTCGAAGAAGAAGCATCCTCTTTCGCATTGTCGTTTATATCCTCTGGTTCTCCCATTATTTTAACAACGTGATTTACGTCATCCATATTTATAACTTCTCTTAAACCACCAAGCCTTTCTTTAAGTAGTTCCGACAATCTGAGTTCAATGTCGTGCATTACCTCTTTCGCTTCTTCTTTATTAGCAATTCCTGATTCAATTTTCGCAAGGTAGGTTTCGAGCCTTATGCATGCATCTTCGTCGATGTGAAAAACATACCCGCCAAGATTTACGGTTACTGTCTTTTTCATATTTATTTATTTAAATGTTTTACAATTTTATCTACACTTGCAGTGAAGTCACACCATGTACGATGCAACTCCAGCAGAAAAGTTCTGCCATTTTCTGTAAGTTCGTAGTACTTTCTTGGAGGTCCCATAGTAGATTCCTCCCACCTGTATGCAAGCAATCCATCATTCTTCATTCTGGTAAGCAACGGATAAATTGTTCCTTCAACAACAACTAGATCCGACTCTCTTAACCTTGAAATAATGTCGCTGGCATATGCTGCTCCAGATGATAATACAGCAAGAGTACAGTATTCAAGTACCCCCTTCTTCATCTGCGCTTTTGAATTTTCGACATCCATAAGATATATTTTATGCAAAGATATATATTATTTATGATACCTTGCTATACATAGTACTATAATTTTTATGTTCGTTAACATATTTTATTACTTTTTACTTTAATTCAGTTACTTATCTTTTCATTTGGACATTCTGTTAAAGGGCTATCATTATTAAAATGCTGAAAAAGCGTTTTATAAAAGGTTCATTTACTTTTATTGCAGGTTCTGAATAAATATTAATCAATTTTTATACTTTTGTTGCATAAGAAAAAAGCGCATGAAATTCTCAGCAGAAATAAACGTAATGCCCCAAAAGGCTCTGCTTGACCCTCAGGGCAAGGCAGTTTGTCAGGTTCTTCAGAAAACCGGTCACAAAGGTGTTTCATCTGTTCGCATCGGCAAACATATACAAATGGAAATTGAAGCGGAATCTGAAGAAAATGCTAAAAAGGCAGTTGAAGAGATCTGTTCAAAAGTTCTGATTAATCCTATAATGGAAAATTATACCTTCAAACTGAAAAAAGAGGAATAATACCTTATCTCCCTGATATCTTTACTTCCCGTTCGATAAATATCTCCCCGTCTATTATCATTTTAAAATCATAAGCAGGGTCGGTATACTGGCTGGCATCGAATTCAAATTCTATACGCTTTAAGCCGGCAGGATGTTTGGGATTATTATAAAGCTCTCTTACAATAATACCCTGCTTGTTGAACAATCCCACAGTTGCTTTTGTTACTACCGGACAATCAATCTCAAAACTGCCTTTTATTATATGTTTTGTAGGACGTGAGTAGTAATTTCTTTCGTAGTCATCCTCTTTTGGTCTTTCAGGTACAGGTACATTTAGAAGTGAAGCAGTAAATTTAACTATCTCTTCCCATCCGTCTTCATCAAATCCATACAATTCATTTATATCGCGGCTTCCCCTAATAACCCACACTGCCTGCTGTGCCGTTTGATTGAAATACTTTTTCTGTTCGATAAAACCAGTCATTTTTATCAGGTTACCGTCTGCCATTGGACCCTGCTTGTATATTACATCGTCATTCGGAGCGCTATTGTGTGCTTCGATGCACATACCATAAATCTCGAAAGTTTTAGTTTGCCCTGCCTTAATGTTTGCCATCATCTGCTGGGTAACAACAATATCCTGATGAACTGTATCTCCTGCGTTAAATATCTGTCCATTGTCGATCTTTATACTTATATCACCTTTAAGATTTTTAATTTTAATCTTTATCGGTTTAAAGTAATGAGTACTCTTTGAGTTTCCTGAAATGGTACATTCCACTAATTTCTTCTTAATGGCATCTGAAAGTGAGATCTCTGCAGCATTCAATGTTGCAGTCAGAATAACCAATAAATATATTATAATGTATCTCATAAACCTTTATTTTTTATAACGGAGTCTTATTTCTCTAAATTGCATGAAAAATTATTTTTTGGAAAAAATCCCATACACAGCAGAGCCACTTCCTGAAAGAGAAGAATAAACAGCACCCTCACGGTAATACTTTTGCTTTATTCTTTCGATCTGTTGAAAATCTCCTGCAAGAGCTTTCTCGAAATCGTTATAAATTTTCCCCTTCCATTCGGCTACCGGAAGCTTTATAAGCTCTTCGAGAGATGACTTTGAAGGGACAGGTACTACTTTAGAATAGGCATGAGCAGTTGGAATGTTAAAA
>Ga0074195_1005096_pt1 | contig 10142 bp, 13 predicted proteins | sample EPASupsiteHSE623_FD_64525 | JGI IMG/M metagenome (GOLD analysis project Ga0074195, IMG submission 64525) | Bioremediated contaminated groundwater from EPA Superfund site, New Mexico - Sample HSE6-23 | ecosystem: Environmental > Aquatic > Deep subsurface > Groundwater > Contaminated ... | reverse complement strand
CCATAAGTGCAGATAAAGGAAACTTTCTTGAATTTATTCTTATTTAGGTATTCTCTAACAGCAGGAGTCATTGTTCCTGCCCAATTAGGAGTTCCTATAATAACTAGTTCATAATTTAAAGGATTTTTTTTAATTTTAATGTTAGTTGGTTTTTTTAACAAAGCATCTTTTCCTCCCATAACCCAACCTAATGCTCCCCTTCTTTTCTTTAAATCAATTATTTCATCAATATCTGATTTTATTTTCTTAGAAATCTCTTCACTTACTCTTTTTGTATTCCCTGTTCTTGAATAAAATGCAATTAAGGTTTTCATTTAAACAACTCCATTGCTATTTTAATTCTCTCTGTTGCACTCTTTGTTCTGGACTCTTTAACATCAGATATTCCTGTTTGTCCAGAATACTCTGCAAGTTCATACATTGTAACACCTAATAATTTAGCAGTTCTCTCTAAAGAAATACCATGTTCATAAATTCTTGATGCTTTTTTAACTTCAGATTTTCTAAAAACTTCTTTAATATATTTTCTTAGTTTTCCAGATAATTTCCCAATCTCTCTTCTAATTGCTTCCAAATTTATTCTGAAATTTTCAAGATTATCATTTTCTATCTCCTGAATTCCTCTTTTCAAAGAGTCTAAAACAACAGAATAGAATTTCTTATATCCAGGATAATTTGCATATCTGTCTCTTTCTAAAACCTTTCCTAAAGAATAAACAATTACAGCAACAGCAATATTATCTGCATCCTGGCTTCTTGAAGCAGTATTAATTGTCTGATCACTCAGTTGTTTTACTTTTTCAGAATCTTTTTTTATAAAAGCAGCTAGAGTTTCTTTTAAAATTCTCAGAACATTATTATTTTCTTGCATTTAATCACCTTGTTTTAATCTAATAGTTTATCCAAGAATTCAATATTAATAAACCTAACTTTTTTATACCCTCTTTTCTTAAACTAATTTATGAGAAAATTATTATTAGACAGCTCGTTTTTAATTTCAGTAGCAAGAGAAAAAATAGATTTATTTGAAAATCTACAAGAATATGAAATTTTAGTCCCAGAGCAAGTAATAGAAGAGACTTTTAAAATATCTCAAAAAGGAGAATCAAAAAGCGATAAAGATGCTGCACAACTAGCATTAAATCTATTATATGAACATAGAAAACAAATTCAGAGAATAGATATTGGAGAGGGGCACACAGATAATAATATAATAAAACTAGCAGAGCAAGATAAATCCATAATTGTTGCAACTCTAGATAAAGAGATTAGAAATCAACTTAAGGGAAGATGTTTGATATTTAGAGAAAAGAATAAGTTTGAAGTGATTTAAAGTTTGTTTTATATTCAAAAGATTTGTTAATATAAAATAACCCTTCGGGTTTCTAGCTTAGTTAATATAATTTGCATATACTAGATATAATAAACTTCATTAGAGTTCTCTATCCATTACTAACATTTACAAAATCAGTTGTTATATCCTAAGAATTTATGTAGGGTTTATCTCATTTGCAAGATATAATACTATAACTATCTGTAATCATCACAACCCCGCAGAGTTCTTATACATTAACAATACAGCATTATCATAACATTTAAATAATATATTTACTGAGTATAATTATAATTTACTTATTGAGTAAATAATGAAAGGAGGTAAAAAGAGATGAGAAATACAAAAGGTATGTCTGAAGTTGTTACAACAGTAATATTTGTATCTTTAGCATTAATTGCTATTGGTATTGTATGGGCTGTTATTAATGGAGTAATCCAAAAAGGAGCTTCTGATGTTACTAGTAGTGGCGATTGTCTTAAGTTTGATATAAGTCCAACAGCTGCAAGTTGTGTTGGAGTAGACACTAGTGTTCCTGTAGATGGAACAATAGATGCTTATGATTGTTCTGCAACTTTATACAGAAAATCAGGAGGAGCAGATATTAATGGTGTTAAAATGGTATTTAGAGACGCAACTGGTGCTTCTGGAAATGTTATAGGTTATGCATCAAATATTGAAGCATTGAAAACTGTAGTTTTAAGTAAGACAAATGTTGCTGCTTTAGCTAATGTAGGAACAACTGCAGCTCCAACAAGTCTAGATGTAAATGTTTACATTTTAGATGCAAGTGGAAATGAGGTTATTTGTTCTAAGACAACTAGTTTCACTATAGCTTAAATTTAATTTTTATTTTTATTCTATTTCTTTTTTATTTTTTGAGGAAGGTAGTTGGGAGAAGAAGAAAAGAAGTTAGTAATATGTAGGAAATTCGAGTAGGGTTTATCTTACTTGCAATAACTGATAATCTACTTAAGATTGACTTTACATAATAATAAATCTTCTTTCAGGAGCATTATGCTGAAGGCCAATGCGTGGTTATCTAATAGGAACTCTGCTGAGTTGATGTGAGTTGTATATACTAGATATAATAGACTTTCTCAGAACTCTCTACTTGTTATCAAATTGTCTTAAGAAATTGTTACCTCTCAAACATAAAAACCTTTAAATAATATAAATACTAAGTATAATTATAATTTACTTATTGAGTAAATAATGAAAGGAGGTAAAAAGAGATGAAAAATACAAAAGGTATGTCTGAAGTTGTTACAACAGTAATATTTGTATCTTTAGCATTAATTGCTATTGGTATTGTTTGGGTTGTAATTAATGGTTTAATTCAAAAAGGAGCTTCTGATGTTACTAGTAGTAGTGATTGCCTTAAGATTGATGTAACTCCAACAGCTGCAAGTTGTGTTGGAACTATTTGTTCTGTAACACTAAATAGAAAAGCTGGAGGTCCTGAAATTGCAGGAGTTAAGATTGTGTTCAAAGATGCAAGTGGTAATTCTGGTACTGTGATAACTGAATCTGCAGAACCTAATTTAGATTATCTAGAACCTTTAGCAACTAAAGTTTTAACAGATCTTACTTCTGGAACTGATAGTTTACCAACTAAAGTAGAAGTTAGTGCATATGTTTTAGATGCAGAAGGAGCTGAGTCTATTTGTACTCAAGTAAGAAGTTTTAATGTAGCTAGTGAGCCTGAATGTGCTGTTGCTACACAAGCAGTAGATTGTGATGATGGAGTTCCAACAACAACAGATACATGTAATACAGAAGGATTATGTGTTAATACCGCTGCTTAAATTTATTTTTTATTTTTTATTCTATTTCTTTTTATTTTTTGAAGAAGGTAGTGGAAACAAGAGGAGAAGTGGGTAAGGTGTAAAATGTCGCATCCTATTTCATTTGGATGCTTTTAAAAGAAGATATTATTATCATGTAAAGAGTTCTTTAAGTTATGCTCAACTTATTTGCATATGATAACCCGCACGAATTCTTTATTCATTACTAAATTGCCTAGAGAAGAAGTTGTTAATTAAAAATAACCCTTCGGGTTTCTCGCTGAGTTTATGTGAGTTGCATATACTAAATGTACTTAACTTCATCATAATTCTTCCCACATTACTAACTATCCCTTAGAAATAACCAACTTAACTTCTCTACCACTTATCATATCTTTCACTTTAAATATTTTCTTTTTTACTTCATCTTCTCCTACAAAAATAACTTTATTCATTCCATAAGAATTTGCATATTCTAATGCTTTTGAGGGTTTTCCATAAAACATAGAAACATTCTTGCCTTGTTGTCTTAATTTACTTGCTAATGCAATTGCTTTGGTATCCTGATTCAAAGAAACAACTAAATATCTTTCTATACTGATTATAATTTTAGATACAGCCATTAGTCTCTCTACACTAAATGAGATTCCTGTTGAAGAAAGCCCATCAATTAAATAACTTCCGCCACCACAAATAGTTTCTTTGATATCTGATTTAATTTCAAAAACATTTCCAGTGTAATAACTTAAACCTCTAGCTAAAAATGGAGAAAATACTAATTTAATTCCATAACTAGAGCAGAATTTTTTTAATTCTTGAATTTCTTTATATCCAGAATATTTTTGTAATTCAGTTTCTTTCTTTTTAAGAACATCAAGAAGTTTTTCAGCTCCAAATTTCTTTAGATTTTCTTTAACTTCTTTTTCAGGAAGTTTATCTAATTTATCTAGCTCTCGAATTGCATTTTGAGGATTTTTTACTTTTAAGTCAGCTAAAATTTCATTTAATAATTTTCTATTATTTACATAAATTACATATTTAATTTTTAATGCATCTAAAATTTCTTGAATTATTGAAAGTATTTCGGCTTCATCTTTAACAGAAGAGCCAATAACATCAATATCGCACTGAGTTAACTGTCTAAATCTATTTTCAGAAACAGGTTCATCTCTAAAAACCGGCCCAATTTGAAATCTTTTATACGGAAGTTTTTTATTTCTAGCAATTCTCTTTAGCTGAAATGTAAATTCATATCTTAATGCTAATTCTCTTTCACCTTTGTCTTTTAAAGTGAAAATATCTGAAATTGCTTCATCTCCCTCTTGAAATTTATCTCCTCTTACAAAATCTTCATACTCTATAACTGGTGTCTGAACTTCTTCATAATTATATTTTTCAAAGATTTGCCTAGCTATCTCTCTTATTAAAGCAAATTTCTCTGCTTCCTTTCCAGTAAAATCTTTAAAACCTTTAACAGGTCCTAATTTGTTTTCATCTGTCATTTTATTTTCCTTAATTGTCTAGCTAAAACATCTACTTTCTTAAATATTTGCTTCATAATCTCCTCAATTCTTAGTTTATTATCTTGAGTTGTATCTGGAATTTTCCAGACTATTACTTTTTTGAATCTTTTAAATAAAGAAGCAGGAACATTATCTGCAACAATTACAATCAAATCTGTTTTAACAAATTCATCTTCTCTTAATCCTCTTGGCTTCCCATTAGTATTAATTCCATATTTTTTGCCTATATTAATAACATTTTTAACAACAGGTTCTCCCTTAAAAACTCCAGCACTACTAACATGAATGTTTTTATTTTTATTAATTTTTTTAAAATAAGCTTCAGCAGTTCTGCTTCTAAATCTATTATATTTGCATACAAAAATTAAGTTCATTTTCTAGTTTTTATATTCTTAATCTCCTTTCTTAAGTTGATTATATCTTCGTTATTATTTAAATCAAATAACTTCTCTATGATTAATATAAATATAAAAACAAATATCCAAGTTAAAATAAATCCACCAATATTCAATCTTTCAATCTGACTAAAGTCTAGATCAAAGAAAACTCCATGAATTATTAACCCTATTGAAAGAACTATTGATAATAGTAAACTATACCAAATTTGTTTTTCTCTAATTGTTATCATCTCTACCTCTTTATTAAAACTACAAGGGAAAGGGGATTTATAAGTTTAAGCTACCTTCTAACTAATCTAGCAATAGGAACAGTGAATTTACCCGTAATTCCCAGTTTTTGTAATCCTCTTAAAGCAAACTCCTTAAATGTTTCATAATATTTTACCCCAATTGAATCTTGATATTTAACAGCTAACTTTTTATATCTTGGATTTTGTCTTGAAAATTCCTCTTCTGTTGAAAAATAATCTAAATATCTTCTTTGTTTTTCAAAATAAGCTTTACATCTTGGTATTTGAGTATCAACAGTCATTAAAGCCAAATTTACTAAACCATTTTGAGAAGCAACTCTTAAATTTTCATCTAATTCCTGATAAGTATCAAGATTTGTTTCTTGAGTAAGAATATCCTCTTCTGGAATTGTAGGAAATTTTCTTAAAAGATATGTTTTCATACCTTCTGTTTCAGAACGATTTTCTTTTCCTGCAGTTTTACCACTTCCAAAAAGAATCTTTTTAGTTTTTCCATCAAGATACATTCTTGCTGCAGCAGAGCAACTCATTTTTGAAGCTAAATTAATATCTAAAATTCCATTTACTAATTTATGTTTCCAAGGATATCCTCTCCAATTTCTGCATAAAATAATTAATCCGTCATATGTCATAGAATGTTTCATTGTTAAGAACTTTTAAATCTTTTGTTTTGTAACTTCTAAAGAATAACAACAAAAGTAAAAGTATTTATAAGTTGTGTGATTTCAACAGAGTAAGTATAAATCCGGTATTGCTCGAAGACCATACCGGGATAGTTATTAGTATTATTAACGCTTTAATGTTTATAGAACTTTTGATTTTTGAGACTGTCAAATCTTAAAAAAGACAGGCGAAAGGAGTTGATTTAATAAATTAAATCTGGGGAGTCGAAAGAAATATTTTTGAATTTAGTCCAACATCCAAATGAAGTTTCACAAGTTCAATTTCATAGAGGGCGAGAGGAGGGAGTCGAACCCTCGCTTTATGAGCCACAGTCACATGTACTACCGTTATACGACAATCGCCAAGATGTATGTCGGTTTAACTTCCGTGTTAATCCAACAATAAAAGAATATAGTTTAATGAGTTTTTAATTTTTGCTATCAAAACAAGAAGTTTTAAATAGTATAATTAAATAAATAATTTTATGGATAATATGAAGACTAAAGAATTAAAAAAAGGCTTATTAGTTATAGGCATTTTTTCAATAATTTTTTCAGTTCCTGCATTAATCTCGGAATTCTTTCCAAGTTTATTATTTTTAAAAGATGGAGCAAGTTATTATCTTTTTTTGGTAGGATTAACATTAATTATTTGGTCAATAAGAATAAAAAATTAGAAAATTTGTTTATACGACAATCGCCATAATACCAAGTTTAAAGAAATGATTACTATAAAAATATTCTTATTTGGAATTTTCTCTATCAAGAACATAAGCATTATATCTTGCTCTAAAATTTTGATGTACTTGCATCTTTACCCAATCATGATCAATCTTACTAGTTATTTTTTGAACTCTTGCTAAAGTTGGAAGAGTATAATTTCTTAAGGGTAATTGAGATACAATTGCTTCTGTTTCTAATTTTCTTATCATTCTAGTTGTCTTTTCTCCAAAATATCTTTTAAATCTACCTTGAGAAATAGAATCCCAAAATTTAGGATTAATATTTAATGTAATTTTTGTTCCACAAACACAATTTCTATCAAAAGAATATCCTGATCCTGAATTTGTTCTATCAGTAACTCCAGGTATCTCTTGAGTACTTGCAATATATTCTGATTCATTTTGATAAGTTCTTTTACACTTTTCGCAAACATATGGAAATTTCTGTCTAATAAAATTATATACTCCATCAAAAATTTCTAATTCTTCTATTTGTTCTTCACTAAGAATTTCTCTATTTAAATCACTATTTCCATTATCTGGAACTCCAGTTAATAAACTTCCCAAATCTTTTGATTTTTTTGGTTTTGTTATTAAAGTTCTAGCTATGTTTTCTTGAGGATTTTTTTTCTTTCCCATTCCAAGCATTCCTACTATTTTTTTAAATACCATATTTCTCCACTCCAATCCCTATTTTTAAATCTTTGTATTTTGTTACTACTGAGATGAACAATATATTTAATTAAATTTATATATTACATTTCTTATTGTAAAATATGAAAAAATACAAACTCCTCTACTCAGAGCCCGAACTTTTCAGGAAGTAATATGAAAAATAAAACAAACACTTCAAAATTCGAACTCCTCGCACCAGCAGGAGACTTTCCTATGTTAGTATCTGCTGTAAATGCAGGAGCAGACTCAGTTTATTTTGGATTAAAAGAATTTTCAATGAGAGCAGGAGCAGGAAATTTTAATATTTCAGATTTAAAAAAAATATCTGAAATATGCAAGCCAAAAAAAGTAAAAAAATATCTTACTTTAAACACAATTATTTATGATAATGAAATTAAAGATATAGAAAAAATAATTAAGCAGGTAAAGCCATTTATCGACGCTGTTATTTGCTGGGACTTATCAGTAATTCAATTATGCAAAAAATATAAAATTCCTTTTCATATTTCAACTCAAGCTTCTGTTTCAAATTCAGAATCAGCAAAATTCTATAAAAAATTAGGAGCAGAAAGAATTGTTTTAGCTAGAGAGCTAAATCTAAAACAAATAAAAGAAATATCTAAAATCAAAGGATTAAAAATTGAATGCTTTGCTCATGGAGCAATGTGTGTTGCAATTTCAGGAAGATGTTTTACCTCTCAATTTTTATTTAATAAATCTGCTAATAGAGGAGAGTGTTTGCATCCTTGTAGAAGAAGTTATATTGTAAAAGATAAACAAGAAAACTATGAACTAGAATTAGAAAATGATAAAGTTCTTTCAGCAAAAGATTTATGCACTCTTCCATTTATTGAAAAATTAAAATCTTCAGGAATAACTTGTTTTAAGATTGAAGGAAGAAATAGAGACCCAAGATATGTTGATGTTGTTGTTAGAGCATATAGAAAAGCTCTAGATAAAAAATTATCTCCAAAAGAGAATTTAAAATTAACTAAAAGTTTAGAGTCTGTTTATAATAAAGAATTTTCTTCAGGGTTTTATCTAGGACTTCCAACAAAAGATGATTTCGCTAGAATAGAAAACTCTGCTTCAACAGAGAAAAAACATTTTATAGGAAAAATAAGTCATTATTTCTCAAAAATTAATGTAGCAACAATTAAACTTGTATCTGAATTAAAAGTTGGAGATAAAATTTGTATAATTGGAAAATCAACTGGAATAATTAACACTGAAATAAATAGAATAGAATATCAACACAAATCAATTAACAAAGCAGAGAAAGGACAAGAAATAGGAATTAAAGTTCCTGCTTATGTTAGAAAAAATGATGAAGTTTATGTTTTGAAAAGTGTTAAGTAATTTTAATTTCTAAATGCAATTTGGTAATGTGTAGAGAATTCTGATAAAGTTTATCATATCCAGTATATGCAACTTACACCAACCAAGCGAGAAACCCGAGGGGTTATTTTTATATTATTAACTCTGTTTTAGAGAAATTTATTCAACTTCAATCTCTCTTCTCCAGGAATTCTCTCCTGTTGAAAAATCTTTATGAGAAGATATTTTTAATTCGTGTTTAAATAAAGGGCAGTTGAGAACAAAACTTTCAAATTCTCCGCCCTCTCCTGCAATGTGTATTTTGTATTTCTTATTTAACTCAATTGCATCTTTTAAAAATTTAGAATTAATCTCTCTTCCTAGCCAGGATTGATTTAAAGGATAGGCAAAAACACCAATAATAATTGCTTTAAAATCTGCTTTAATTAATTCTTTTAGATATTCCTCTTCATCTCTTTGCCATAAGGGATTTATGCATTCTAATTCTAATTCCTTGCAGATTTTTTGTATTCTTGAAGCTTGATAAACACTTCTAATTGCTCCTGTAACTATTCCTTGAATTTTGTATTTATTTTTAGCTTGTTCAACTGCATTTTTTAAGTCTTTTAGCTCATCTTCTTTTTTTCCTTTTGTTTTAAAAATCATTAAAGGAACTTGCATTGCTTTTGCCTGAGCTTTTGTCTGATTTATTGAAGGAGTATGAAACATATAAGACTCTATATTTTCAGATAAAATAGAAATTAAACAAGTTAATTCATTTCCTGACTGCTTTGCTAGATAAGCTGAATAAACAGAGTCTTTTCCTCCTGAAAATAATACTGCGAGTTTCATACATCTCTTAAAACAAATAGGTTTTTAAAAGTGATTTTAATTTAATTTTTGATATAAAAAATGCCTAAAAGAATTCAACCAAGAAGATATCATAATTCACAGGGAGTTTTGCTTTCAAATGCAGATTTTATTAATTTATATTGTGAAGGTTTGAAGGGGAAAGGTAGAGAAGCTTATGCAGGTATGGGTTTCATAAATTCTTTTATATTTGTTGCTTATCCTGGGCCAGAAGTTGTTGATAGAGGAAGAGCAGAACATCTTCCTTATCATTTTCATGTAAAACATCCGGGAAAAGAATTAAGAATAGAAATAGAAGATTTTGAAGAATTAAACGGACTTTTTGTTCCAAAAGACTTATGTAGATTATTAAGAGAAGAAAAATTAAAGGATTACTTGGCTAGAAACACCATCAACGTTTATAAGACTGGAAAAAGAAAAGATCCCCAACTTAAAGGAAAAATTCCTATTAGTGTGGATAAAGATGATTCAAAGTGAATTAGTATCTACTTAGTATTCTGAAGTAAATCCATAGCTCCATTAAATGGATTTACTTCTTGCAACTTTATAGTTTGTAAAACTGACAATAATCTTGCAGTTGTTTCTGCTCCATCTTCGCTTCTAC
>Ga0074195_1005094_pt1 | contig 10146 bp, 5 predicted proteins | sample EPASupsiteHSE623_FD_64525 | JGI IMG/M metagenome (GOLD analysis project Ga0074195, IMG submission 64525) | Bioremediated contaminated groundwater from EPA Superfund site, New Mexico - Sample HSE6-23 | ecosystem: Environmental > Aquatic > Deep subsurface > Groundwater > Contaminated ... | reverse complement strand
AAAAGAACGAGGAGGTCATCAAAGCCTACAAGTGGACACTGGAGATCATAAATGAAACTCTGGAGGCCAATCCTCTTGATGCCGGGGCATGGCGGGACAGAGGAGATGCTTTGGCAAGCCTTGGCCAGGGTGAGGCGGCCAATGAATCTTACAAAGAGGCCTTAGAGATCTACAACCGGAGCATTGAAGAAAACTCGGAAAATACGAGCGCCTGGTGGCTCAAGGCTGAAACCCTCGAGACCATGGGCAAAAGCGAAGCCGCTCTGCAGGCTTACGATAAAGTCATCGAGCTTAATTCTTCGAATGTTGTAGGCGCCTGGATAAGGAAGTCCGATGTTTACTTCTCCAAGAATGAGCACAATGAGTCTATGAAGGCCTTTGATAAAGTGGTTGAGCTTTTATCTAACGATACCGGCAGGATAACTTCTGAATCAGGATTAAACATAACTGATAACCAGTTTGTTGCAATGCGGTCAGGCGCTTATGACAGGAAGATTACGTCATCGATGAGGGACAATCATACTGGAATCTCTGGAGCGGGCTTGAGAGAGGGAAATATTACTCTGAGCATAAACGCATGGTATCATAAGGGGCAGATTCTCAGGGTATCCTTTAATAGGTACAACGAGTCCAGTAAATCTTACGATTACTACACGCAGATAGACTCAAATTTCGTCGATTACTGGCGGAACAAGAGCTTATCTATCCAATCCCGTCTTACCGATCACCAGAAGGCCATCAAAGCCCTGGACCATTATGCTGGAGCGGAGGCGGATTTCACTAAGGCCATGGAGCCTGGAGGGAATAACTCCTAGCGCCTTTAAAGTGATCCTTCGAACTTTTTTCGTCCTACTGAACAAGCCTCAAAAGTGCTATTCCCAGGATTATAAATAGTGAAGACAAACTCCATTCATGTACCCTTGGCATTTCTTCAAATCTGAGGTCGTTCGCCGTCTTCTTCGTGCTTGGGCTTTACGTTACCCTCAATTACTCTTGGCGACGATATGAAACCCGGGATTTTACTCCGCTTACATGGAAAAATCCAGTCTCAGCATGTCGATTGGCGGGATTTGAAGAAGCGATCCTATTGGCGGATCAGATTGCGTTCCTTATATCGATAACATCTTTTCTGGCATTAGCCCTTGCGCAACATCCGCAAGGTTTATATTCGTTGAGTGCCGTAAATCGGCAAATGCCGTATGTGGGGACGGCAGTTCAGCGTGGGAAACAGCCAGAAAAAAGGCTGATTTATTGGGAATCGATCCCTCTCAGTGATAGAAACGGATCGGTAAAGGGAGCACGGCTTGATGGAAAATAAAGGCACATTAGCGGAGCTTGGGCTAATTTCTCGAGATGAGAGGAGAGCACAATGAGTCTCTGGAGGCCTTCGACGAGGCTACCCAGCCGATATCGGCCAACAATACCCTGGAACTAATATACAGGTCGATCAGGTCCGAAGCTCTGCAAAGCAAAGAGAGGAATTAAATATAGTTGAGCTGGTGGTGTCGATGTACGAGTTAATACTAACTACGATAATATTCGTTACGTTTGTTATTTACTTACGCAACCAACAGTTAGCGCATGAAGAGCGTGTAGGAAAATACCTAATCAGAATACATGTCAACGGCATACGCGGAAAGAGCACCGTTACGCGGCTAATAGCTGGTGTTCTTCGAGAGGCAGGCTATCGTACTCTAGCTAAAACGACCGGCTCAGCAGCGAGGGTTATAGATACAGATGGGAATGATAATTCTATCCCGCGTCGAGGTCCTGCTAATGTCAGGGAACAACAGGATATTATCGCCAGCTGGGAGCCTTTTGAGGCTGAAGCAATGGTAATTGAGTGTATGGCTTTGCATCCTAAGTATCAGGAATGGGCAGAACGGATGATTGTAAAGTCCCATATTGGCGTGATAACAAATGTGCGTGAGGACCACCAGGATGTAATGGGCGAATCACTCGCAGATATTGCCGCGAGCATGGCACATATGTGTCCGTTTAATGGCTACCTGATCACAGCAGAGAATAATCCAGAGCTAGTTACATTACTAAGGGATAAAGCCGAAGAAAGAGGGTCCAAACTGATTGTTGTAGATCCAACAACAGTGCGAGATGAAGAAATTGCTCGTTTTGATTATGTATCCTTTAAAGATAATTTAGCTATTGGTTTAGCAATAGCCGATCTTTTGGATATTGACCGTGAGACCGCAATGAATGGAATGGTTAAAGCTAAAGAAGATGTTGGCGTACTGCGTCTCCAACGCTTAAGTTTGCTGGACAAACTGGTTATCTGGGCCAACCTTTTCGCTGTTAATGATCGTGAATCAATGATCATTAACATGGAAATGCTCAAACCCCATTGTGATAGAAATACGATAAAGATAGGCATTCTAAATAACCGCTATGATCGCGAAAAACGTGCGGAGCAATTCAGCGATATAGCTGCCAAGGATTTATCATTTGATTGGCTAATTACTTTTGGAGCTTACGAGGATTTGGTTACCCGTAAGCTGGTCAATAATGGATTTCCAAGAGAGAGAATTGTTAACCTTGGCTTCAGCATCAATCCTACAATTGATCAAATCATAGAGGCAATTTCAAGCATGATTCCAGACGGATATAAAGGCCTCTTAGTCGGGCTCGTCAATATCCACACAGAGCAGGCCGAAATGATGATGGAGTTTTTTGAGGGTATTCAGAGTGCGGCTGATAGACCGCAGATAAGTTCATAATGCTATTAACTGCTTGGCCTCAGGGGGAATTTCAGCACAATGCTAAATTATTTTGAATCGATTCACTGTTATAATCTTCCAGTGGAAGAAGTTCGGCTGGCGCTAGCATTAGGCATCATCATAAGTGTCCTTTTTTATGATCGCTGGCGTTTGACTAACGGCTCTATGGCAGTAGCAGGTTACATGGCCATATTTATTGATAGGCCAATATATATTATTAGCACAATAGCTTTGGGGATAACCACGTATTTCCTAGTGCAAAAGATAATCGCTCGCAAGATGTTCCTATACGGCAGAAGGAGGCTAGTGGTAATGGTGTTAGTCGGCATGGCCCTGCAGTTAATCAATGCCTTTTGCATCTCCCTAGCCTTTAACCGAGAGGTATTATGGGAAGGAAATCTTTGGGGCTTAGGCCTTTCCCTGTATCAGGGAAGTCTTTACGGTATAGGCTTTGTATTGATCGGATTAATAGCTCAAGATATCGAACGACAAGGCGTGTGCATGACTGTGCTGACTTTATTGAGCACTTCCTTTCTTACATTTCTCATCCTGCAAATCATTCTAGTCTTGAAAATCTTCCTTCCGACCTATTGGGGTAGCACTAGTACCTACCAAGATACTGGTATGGTCTTTTACTCATACAACCTGAATCTATTGATAATTGCTGTAATCCTAAGCGTAATAGCCAGCTCCCTTTTATTTGATCGTACAGGAATTCGCAGCGGAGGATTTCTAACAGCGGCCTACGCAGCGCTTTTCATATTCATGCCATTGCAGCTGGTTTTCATCATTGGGGTGAGCCTATTTGTCTACTTCTTTGTCACACATGTCTTAATGCCGTACCTCCCAATTTTTGGCCGCACCAAATTCGCAATGATGGTTCTAGCCTCGCTGGTTTTCATGTGGATTTTAGAGGCTTTCGCCAGCTACATCAGTAGAAGCACGTTCGTTCTTTTCCCCGGTTTCAGCTTGATAACTCCAATGATGGCGGCCTTAATTGCCAATGATAGCGAACGACAGAACTTGAGCAAAACCCTTGTAGGCTTTATCACATGTACTCTGGTAGTGTTTGCCTTGATTTGGGCAATAGATATAGGCCGTACAATTTTTTTACTGAAATTTTAAATATGATCATTTTGATGTATCCAAATACTGGCGCTATCAAAGAGATTGCCTTAATTATAGGGAGATAGATATAAGAACACATGATCTTAAAAGAGAGAACTGAGAAGGATGACAAGGCCATCTCAAGTACAGGACATGCAACCATCAATTTAGCGAAACTAATGGGATGCTGCCTTTTTTCTCAGGTGCCGATTAATTCATCCTACCAAACGCTATCTTAGTGTAATTAGGCTTTTCTGATAGCCCCCCTCTCCAAAAGAAACCAACTGGCTTAGCTTTATCATTCGTTAGAATGCCAATGGTGCCTTTACCCAACCCTGAAGAACCCTTTCGCCTGGAATCATCTGAGTGTGGGCTCGAGGTTGAATCTATTACAGGAACAAGCACCTCTTTTTTGCGATCAGAGTTCACTGAAGGCTTTCCTCCAACTATCATCACATGCCCTGTATTACCTGAATCTTCACTGCTAGCTGGCTGTAACCAAGCAATTATGTCGCCAGCATTCAAATCCGTAGCATATTCAACTTTAGACCAACCGGCTTTGTTTGGACTCTTAGAAAGACCTTTAAAATATCTATAGAAATCTTCCGCCAATGGCCTTTGTTGCCCAGGATGCGGAATTGCTGCTTGTGCGGTGGGCCTCGTTTCATTAAGAAGGTAGCTAATAAATCCGGAACAATCGAGCTTATAAATGCCTTTTGATTCATCGATGTAAATTTTATGCGAATAGGTTGTATGCTCTATGTTTTTCACCATTGAATTGGCTCTATGCAGCAGATCTTCTCCAGCTTGATTTCCGTGGGATGCAAGTCCTTGCGCTGCAAAGATGGCACTTAAGATGAAAATACAAATCGCTGTATTTAGTCTCTCCGAATTCATTCCTTCTATCCTCTTTAAGGCTTTGCGTTCATTATTCGCATCTGACAAAACCGTATAAATACCCTTGGAATATGGCCGTCGCATAGCATGAGGTCATCTATTTTCATATTGGGCATACTGTCAACCATTATATCCGATTCCTTAGCCTTAGCTCTTACACAACATCCGCAAAGTTTATATTCGTTGAATGCCGTAATCCGGCAAATGCCGTAAGTAGGAACGGCGGTTCAGCGTGGGAGATAGCTTAAAAAAAGGCTGACTTATTGCGAGTCGATCCCTTTCATTAATGGAAACGGATCGGTAAAGGAGTGCGGTTTGATGGAAAATAAAGGCATGTTAGCGGAGCGAAGGTCGGTTCATCGTGGACTGCCTGAAATGGATGATAAATTTAAGATTATATTTTGCTCGATCTCATTGGCCGCGCTTTGCATCTGCATCTCTGCAAGTGCGCAGGAAAATACTACAGATTACTGGATGGACACAGCCCGTGCATTTTCGCATAACGGCTCTAATGAGGAGGCCACTATGGCCCTCGATGAAGTCTTGAAGATCGATCCGGAGAACGCGACCGCCTGGCGTCGCAAAGCTTTGGAGCTTCAAGTTTTAGGCAAGGAAAGCGAATCTACTGAGGCCTACGAAAAGGCGCTCAGCCTCCTGAATGAAGGCCTGAAGAAAAATCCACAGGACGCCAAAGCCTGGTATTTGAAAAGCCTGACTTTGGACAGCCTGGGAAGGCAGGATGAGTCCCTCAAAGCTCAGGATACAGCTCTGGAGCTCTACAACCAGAGCATTGAGAAGGACCCGAAGAACGCCAGCTCCTGGCGAGGAATGGCTGAGATCCTTTTCAGGACGGGCAAACATGAGGAGGCTTTGCAGGCCTTAAACCGGGCCGCCGAGATCAATCCTCAAGACTATGATCTCCTGTCGAGGAAAGGCGAGTTTCTGGAGTTCACGGGAAGGTACAACGAGTCCCTGGAAGTCTTCGACCAGGTACTGGAGCTGATACCGGCCAACTATACTGCAGAACGTGTAGATATCTGGATGGCCAAGGTCCAGACACTCGATTTTGCGGGCCGCAGAGATGAGGCCTCAAAAGCTTTGGACAATGTCACGGAACTTGATCCAAAGAACGTGGCAGCCTGGCGTATGAAAGGCCTCTATATGGGGGAGCTTGGCAGAGACAACGAATCCCTGGTCGCCTATGAGGAAGCCCTCAAGGTCGATCCCGCTGATATCCAGACCTGGAGCTATAAAGCCCGCCAGCTTGCTGAACAAAAGAGGTACAACGAATCTCTGCAGGCTTACGATAAAGCCATCGAGCTGATGCCGGCAAACGACAGCAAAGAGCTTGTCCTGGCCTGGGAGGGCAAGGGAGATGCTCTGAACAAGACGGGCCAGCGCGATGAGGCCCTGAAGGCATATGGCCGGGCAGTGGAAGTTTCTGAAAAGGCTGCTGTTAAAAATCCAAGCGACATCAGCATCGTTCTCCTGAAGGCAGGAGTCCTTTTCAAGTCGAATGAGTACGCCGAGGCCATAGAGTCCTATGACCTGGCCATCGAGATGGCATCTTTACCCGACTCTTCCTACTTAGCAACCGCCTGGATAGGCAAGGGCGACTCCTTACGAGCGCAAGGGAAGAACCAGGAAGCTCTGGCAGCCTACGACAAGGCCATTGATCTGCATCCCATGTTCAGTAACGCATGGCATGGCAAAGGAGAGGCCCAGAGGGCTTTAGGCAATGTCCAGGATGCCTTTGAATCGTTTTACGTGGCAGAGAAGCTGGGGTATGAAGAGGATAAAGAGGAGTGAACATCATCTAACTTTTTGATTTATTGATTGCTTCGTTGATCTGATTAATTGAAAATGAAGAAGATGGTTGAATGAAAGGAAGAAAATCACCGAAGGAAGCTGAAGAAGGCGCAAGGCTTCCGGGAATAATAATAGGAACAAATCTTGCTTTAGCTCTGCTGGCAATCGCTATAGTGTGTGTATCTGCCACGGCACAGGAGGATACAGCAGACTACCGGCTGAAGAAAGCCTACGATCTATCCGCTAACGGATCTCATGAAGAGGCCCTACAGGCTTACGACAGGGTCCTTCAGGCGGACCCCGGCAACTACACCGCACTGATCAACAAGGGCCATGACCTCAAGTTCTGGGCCTTCGAGAACTACAACAAGGCCCTGGAGATCACGAATCAGATTCTGGAGAAGAATCCCCAGGATGCTCTGGCATGGCAGGGCAAGGGCGCGGCCTTAAGCGGCCTTGGCAGCGACGAGGACGACAAGGCCTATGCCAGGGCCATCGAGATTCTCGATAATTACACCAAGAATAATCCTGAAAATGCCAGCGCCTGGTGGCTCAAGGGCGAGAACTACGCTAACATGCATAAAGTCGAGGAGGCACTTGCAGCTTACGATAAGGTCATTGAGCTGAACTACACTCCGAGGCTCGAAGTCGCCTGGGTCACCAAGGCCGTGCTCCTGGCCGAGCTGCAAAGGTTCGATGAGGCACTGGAAGCATCCGAAAAGGCCATCGAGCTGAGTCCAAAGAGCGCATCGGCCTGGTCAACCAAGGGCAATGTTCTCAGAGAGCTTGGCCGCGAGGATGAGGCTGATGCCGCCAGTGCTCGGGCAAAAGAGCTGGGGTTGGGGCACCAGTGATGATTTAGATCAAATTTTTATTGGTGGTGTAATGATAATGAAAATAAAATTTGCCCTAATACTGCTATCACTCATAGCGCTCTGCACCAGTTCCATGGCGCAGGAGAAGGCCGCAGAGGACTGGACAAAAGAGGGGCAGAGTTTGATGTTTAACGGCTCCGTGTCTTTCGAGCCGGCTGCCGATGCATTTGACAGAGCCATTTTGCTGGACCCCAAGAATGCCGATGCCTGGCTTGGCAAAGCTCAGGTTCTCACCTATCTCGGCAAGAAGAACGAGTCACTGGATGCATTCCAGAAGGCTCTCGACCTGGCAAATGAAACCCTTGTGAAGAATTCCAAGGATGCCGTGGCCTGGCAAAACAAAGGCCTTGCACTGGCGAGCCTTGGAAGGGATGAAGAGGCAGCTGAAGCCTTTGAGATGTCCATCGATATCTTAAACGAGACCATTCAAAAGAATCCCAAAGACTCTGAAGCCTGGTGGCTCAAGGCCGATAACCTGGATATCCTGGGCCAAAGCGATGAGGCGCTGGAATCCTACGATGAAGTCATCGAGCTGAACTCCTCCAGGGCCGCTGCCGCATGGATAAGAAAGTCCGACATCCTTGTGTCTTTGGGCAGATACAACGAGTCCCTGGATGCCTTTGGCAATGCGGCGGCTCTGATGGCGGCCAACGATACAAGCATCTTCCAGTCCTGGTGGGGAGAAAATACTTCCGTCGAAACAAACGCGTGGTTTAGCAAAGGACAGATTCTAAGGGTCACTTCCGGCTGGTATAACAAATCCAGCAGTGCCTACGAGAATGTACAGCAGATCAACTCGAACCTGGTTGCAGCCCTGCAGAGCAGGGGCAGAGCCGTCACGCCTCAGGGCAGATCTCTGGGGAAGCAAAATGAGTCTCTGGTAGCCTCAAGCCTCAACTGGGCGTCGTACTTCTTCCCCAAGTCCAAAGAACCCTATAATGCCAATTACTGGGTGAACAGAGCCCGCGAGCTTTCCATGAACGGCTCAATCGACGAAGCCGTCTTGGCGATCGACAGGGCCATCGAGATCGATCCCCAGAACGCCACTCTCTGGGCAAACAAAGCATCCAGCCTGAATATGGTCGCAGTAATTGCCCAGAACCAGAGCAAATTCAACGAAGCTCTCCAGGCTTACGACAAAGCAATCGAGCTTGATCCTGGGAACACCAGCCACCTGCTATGGAAGGGTTTCACACTCCGCCAGGCAGCTTACGGATTGCATGGTCAGGAGCGCATAAAAACACTCGATGAGGCCCTCAAGGTCTTCGATAAGGCTTTGGAGATCAATCCCAAATATGGCGAAGCCTGGTCTGGCAAGGGAGTGATCTATGATGATCTGGCCACGTTCAACAACGACTCTGCCAGGTACAACGACTCCTTAGCAGCCTATGATAAGGCCATCGAGCTTACGCCTGCCAACGGTACCAGAAACCTGGCCCAGGCCTATGAGGGAAAAGCTGTTGCGCTCTCCCATATGGGTCAGGATCTTGCATCCAAAGGCCTAAAAGATGAATCTAGGGCCATGCTTGAGGAGGCCGTGAAGAGCTACGACAAAGTCATCGAGCTCGACTCGGACTTCGTTGGACAGGAGGCCCAGCAGAACAGGGCAGGAGTGCTGGAAGAGCTGGGGATGCACGATGAAGCCGGGGAAGGCTACGAGAAGGCCATAGAGCGCCTGAACAAAAGTATCGAGGAGAGCCCCAACAACTCAGGAGCCCTGGTTAACAAAGCATTCCTCTTCCGAGAGCAGGGCAGGTATGAGGCGGCAATCGAGGCTTTGAACAATGCGACAAAAATTACGCCGGAATACGTGCTCGCCTGGGAAGTGAAGGGCGAGATTCTGTCAGAAGATCTGGGCAGATCTAAGGAAGCCCTGGATGCCTTCGATCGCGCCCTGGAGCTGGACAGCGCAGATGCCCAGGCGTGGAGGGGCAAGGGAGACGCCCTCTACATGATGGGCAGATACGAGGACGCCATCAAGGCCTACGATGAAGCCCTTCAGATAGATCCTGAATCAGGCAGGGCATACTTAGGCAGAGGAGATGCGCTCAAGGTTCTGCTGAGGAACGAGGAGGCTTTAAAGTCCATAGACAAAGCACTGGAGATCAATCCTAAGAGTGCAGAAGCCTGGGGCTCAAAGGGCTATGTATTCAGCAATATGTTCCAATCGGAGAACGCAACCCTGGCCTACGAGAAGGCATTGCAGCTCTATGAGGACCGACTGGAGCAAGATCCTCATGATTTCAACGCCTGGATCGGCAAGGGAGGCTCTCTCGGTTATTTGGGCCTGGTTGCGAACAATCTTAGCAGTCTTAGCAAGCTCAACGAGGCCGTCGAGGCATTTGATCGCGCCATTGAGATAAACCTGGAAAATGCCAAAGGCTGGTTTAGAAAGGGAGAGGCCCTGTCGTTGGTTGCCCTGTTTGAGAACGAATCAGAAACATACAGCCAATCCCTCCAGGCACTGGACACTGCTCTTGAGATAAATCCTGAGTATGCCGAGGCCTGGAAGATCAAGGGCGCCGCTCTCATGGATCTTGGGAAATACGAAGAATCTGCAGAGGCTTTCGAGAAGGCCCTGGAGATTGCGCCCGGGCTTCCCGGCGCTCTTGAAGGGAGAGCCATGGCCTTAAAGGAGCTGGGAAAGACGGACGAGTCTGCATCACGAGCTTTTGAGGAGGCAATCGAGGCTTACGACCAGACCATCAAGGCGGCCAACTCCACCT
>Ga0074195_1005093_pt1 | contig 10156 bp, 5 predicted proteins | sample EPASupsiteHSE623_FD_64525 | JGI IMG/M metagenome (GOLD analysis project Ga0074195, IMG submission 64525) | Bioremediated contaminated groundwater from EPA Superfund site, New Mexico - Sample HSE6-23 | ecosystem: Environmental > Aquatic > Deep subsurface > Groundwater > Contaminated ... | reverse complement strand
CTTTGTCGTTTCTTTTCCTCCCATCTTCTCCTCCTTTTATTTGTTTTATAAAGTCAAGAAGTAAAGCACCGTTCCCGAATTTCCACATATTAAAATTGAAATAAATATCAGCAATCGGAAGTTCATTTTTCTGAAAATGTTAAACACCTTCTTTCTCCTTTTTATATTTCATCATCCCCATTTTTTATCAATTTGCATGTAGTTGCGAATTTCATTTTGAAGCATTCTGAGAGAGTGTTTGTGATGTATTCTTTTATGATTAAATTCATTATACACTCCAATTGGATTAAATATACTTCTTCCTTCTGCATAATTATCATAATATTTAATAATAAATTCTTTTAATACTTCTTTTAATATCTCTGTAAGATTCTTATTAATTTCAGATAAATATGTGTTCACTTGAGTTAAAACAACTTTAGGTATATATGGGTTTTTACTTATTTTCTGGATTTGCAAGTGATAAGTTTGATACTTTTTTGTTATATATATCCACTCTATTTCAACTTCACCATTTTTTAGCTTCTCATACCTCTTTTTAGAGTAATCCTCAAAAGAAGCTTTTTCTCTCTCCGCGTCTTTCTCAAACGGTTCAATAATTTTAACTGTTTCTATCTGTTTGTTGCTGCCACAATAAATACTTCCAACTACCTCTCCATCAATGTTTTTTAAAACTTCCTTATTGTTTGAGAAAACAAATCCAAATTCACTTAATAGTTTTATCGTATTAATTTCTACGAGTTCTAAATAATTCAATTTACCATCAACTGACTCAAGAAGTTCTAATAATATATCTGCTTGACGTTGAATTACTGCATTTCTCATTGGTGAGAGTATTGTTTCCTTTGCTCTTTTGTATGTCAATATTCCTATAATAGTTGCAGCTGCTGTAAAAATAATTGTGAATAATTCTTTAATCCATGCTATATTTAATTTCAGCCAATTGATTGTTTCGTGCATAATATTTCCTTTATATTAAATTAACCATCATTTTCATTAATCTTTAAAAGTTCTTTGAAGCTGTCAATTGCTTTTAATTCATCTGTAGCAAGAGTGATAGCGATTTTCAGAATACTTTTATACACTGCTTCATCATTCTTAATGGTTGCCATCAAAACCTCATTCTCTTTATGCAGTTTTACTGTCCATTTTTTATCATCCTCATCAAATTCAAATTCCAGAGAACCAATAGAGCTATCATTTTCAGAAACTGATATTATAAAATCAGTTGCCGCGTTATTTAAAACTCCTCTTACTACACAATCAAACAACTCAGCTATATCTATTGCCTCTTCAACATCTTTTTTATTAGGTAAAACAAACTCATGCTCTGCAAGATTTCTGTCTTTATTTACTCTTTGCAAGATAGACGGAGCAATTACGCCAATTTGTTCAAGCAATACTAGCTTTGATGGTAAATTGTTCCTTGCTTGTAGACCAAAAAGCTTAATTATTTTTTGTGAGCAGCAATCAATAGCCCTTCTTGCGTTAGTAATTGAATTTACAAGCCCTCTTTTATCTCCCTGTTTTAAATCAATCTTAGCAAAATTTATATAATCCCTTGAATCCATTTCAAATGAGTAGTCCATTCCACATCCTTCCATCATCAAATGAATATCATCATCGTTTTTAAATCCTGCTTCTGCTAATACTTTCGTTATGTCCATCTCAATGATTTCTTTCGTCATCCTTTCTCCACAATTTCAATTTCTCTTTTACTAAGATCGTATTTATTATAGACAAGTTTATTTAACTCATTAAGTATTATTGGATTGACAGATTTCTTTATTGAACTATTCCGAGCAATATCGTCAATTCTTTTATAGTTTTCATCAATCTCAGAATGAATGGGAAATGACCTTATCTGCTCAATTCTAATCTTAGGAAATGCATTTGTATTAGATTTAAAGCATTTTGAAAAATAGTAGTCAAATAGTTTTGAATTGAGAAGCCCAAGTAAGTAAAAGATGCTTAATTCCTTTTTAGCTTTTATATTATATAAACTTCTATTCGTTAGAATATCCGGTGCATAAGCGGCAACCAAATGAGAACCTGTCTCTCTAAGAACAATTTTATCTCCCTTGAACAATTGTTCATCCTTTTTCTTTGCATTAGCTACTTCAGAAGAAATGAAGCTCTTCTTCTTAATTATGAAATTTGATATATCTTGTCCAAAAACAATTTCTATCCCTTTTAAGGTTATCGTGTCTCTACCTATTTCCAGCCCTCTCCTGACAGAATAAAATTGATCCAATGAAACCATTTTTTCCATCTTTTCGATAATTTTATCTTTCACCATTATTTCAAAATTGCTTCTTTGCTCTATATCAGCTTGAGAAAATTCTACTTCAATATCTGATTCAATTAACTTAATATTATTCTGTCTAGTCTTATTATTTGTAATGATGATTATGCATGTAGGCATAGTGACATTTTCAAATACATTGTCTCCCATATTATTAATCAATTTGATATCAATATTTTCGATAAGTTTTTTTCGAGTTTCGGAGAAATTTACACCTTTTAAAAATAAATTCGGTATTATGAATCCCACTCTTGCATTTTTCATGGAGATTTTTGTACTTAGCTCTAAAAATAATTGGTATATATCATAAAATTTGTTTGCAAAACTATATTTTTTACTTGAATACACTTTCAAAATTGAATCCAAATTCTCATTCTTAACGTACGGGGGATTGCCGATGACTACATCAAAGCCGCCGCGGGAGAAGATTTCGGAGAACTCTTTATCCCAGTCGAAGGCATTGATTTTCCTGACCATCTCGTCGTCAAACATTTCGACTTGCTGGCCTGTGTAAAAGTCGGTTCCTATGAGAGAGTTTCCGCACTTTATGTTGCTGGTTAAGTCAGGGAGGAGTTTCATAGCCCTTCTTGTGAAAAGATACTGGCTTGTTTCAAGCCGCTCATCCTCCATCAGTTTCAGAAGTAAAGAGAGTTTTGTCACCTAAACCGCCTGTGAGTCAATGTCAACTCCGTAAATATGTCTTGTGAGTATCTCTTTCTTTTCGTCTATTCCGAGTTTAAAGCCCCTCTCTCCTATCTCAAATATCTTCTTTTCCTTCAATGCCTTGTCTCTCTGCTTCTCCGAGGAGTAATAATCAAGGTAAAAGTTCAAAAGATATTCATAAGCAGTTATAAGGAAGCTTCCGGAGCCGCAGGCAGGGTCAAGAACAGTCAAATCCTCAATCTGCTTCGGAGTCTTCTCCTTCAGCTTCTCTCCGAGTGTGTTTTTCACAATATAATCCACTATGTACTGAGGTGTGTAATAGACTCCGCCGGCCTTTCTCACCTCGGGTTTGTCCTCCACCTTTGCCCTGTGCCCCTCTGTAAGCCGTATTGTCTTTCCCAAAAACTGTTCGTAAATGTTGCCTAATATCTCTATGGGGAGTACTGAAAACTCATAAGGGCTGTTGGGATAATAAAGATTGTCTATGATATTTGCGAATATCTTGTAATCTATTGTCAGTTTTGTGGTGACTTTGTCTTCATTCAAATCAAAGAGTCCGGAGTTATACTTCTCATCCGCCTTCTTAAAATACTTGACAAGCTCTGCATATATATGAAACTTTGTTTCACTGTTCTGTGAGAGTTTCCTTAATGTTCCGTACTCCTCCATCCCCCTATCCTCTGCTATCCTCAAAAAGATTATCCTGTCTATTATCTTCTGTATTGCAAAGTTCAAATCATAGATTGACAAGTCCTTGTTCCTTAAAGCAATATTCAAGGCAAGGTCTTCTCTCCAGCTCTCTATCTGCTTCAAAAACTCCTTATCAACCTCGGATGTGCCCTTCTTTCTCTTCGGGTCCTTTATATACTTGTCAAAGCTCCCCTTTAATATGGCTTCCTTTGCAAATGTCTGTTCTATAAACTCCCACTGCTTCTCATATTCATTGCTCTTACAATAAAATATTCTCGCCACAGAGGCATTGTCAGTCGGCTTCGGCTTTATTCTTGTGTCATAGACTGCGAACTCGGAAAAGTCCGTGAGTATCGACAATGGCAGTTTTGCAGTATAGGCGTATCTTCTTAATTGATATGAAGCGTCAATGTCATTTTTTATATCAACAGAGGGTTTCTTCGCCTCTACATAAAACTTCACTGTGCCGCCTATCCTGAAAGCATAGTCGGGAGCCTTCTGCTTCCCCTCTATCATTATCTTGTCTTCTCTTATCACTTCCCTGTAATTCTCGGCATGCCCCTGATTGTTCCTGACATCCCAGCCCAATGCTTCAAAGAACTTGTCTATAAAGTCAGTGCGGGTATTGGACTCATCATATTTCTTACTGTGGTAATCTTCTCTGTTCTCTTCAAACTGCTTAACCAATGAGCTGATTTTTTCAAATGACTCTGTCAATCATTCCTCCGTATTTTTCTGATTATTTAATCAGTTCGACTTTCTTTACCACTCTCTTGTCTCCGGATTCATAGACGACAAAATATTCGCCTGAAGCAAGCATTCCGCCTTTGCCGTCCTTTCCGTCCCAGATAATTGCATTATACCCGTCTTTTGATTTTCCGTCAAACAGTTTTCTGCACTCGGCTCCGAGTTTATTGTATATTTTTATGCTTATATCCTTTTCCCCTGCCGTCACAAACTGCATGACCAATGTGTGTCTGAATATGTTCTTAGACGCTATCTCAAACTTTTCTATATCCTTAAGCTTCAACTGTTTAATAGACATTGCCGCAGGCTCTACAGATTCATCAAGCTCTTCAAGCATCATTACGGACATTACAGCAGGTCCTGATGAATTCTTCCTTATGGAAAGGCTTAACTCGCCCTCTTCTATGCTGATGGTATCGGAATCTTCTACAATCGTTCCGTATGGAATGCTTATCTTCTCCTTATTTGACTCCTCATTTACTGTCTTCATTATAGAAAATTCATCCTGTCCGTCCTTTACTCCAGACACATCAGCCGGCGCAGGATAGTAATAGTAAGTGCTTAAAATGTACTCGCCGTTCTTAATACCCGTAAACAGATATTCAAGTTCAACTTTCGACATATCGAAGTTCAAATACGGATCCAATGTATCCGTCACCACAACGCTGTCCCTGTTCAATACAAACTCTTCATTCAGGGAATCGCCGCCCAGATATAGATAATCAGGCAAAAGCTCTGTTATTGTATCTATGTAGTAATCAAGATATGTCGGATTCTCTCCTTCGCTCCATATCAGATTATACTCGTATTTGCCTGCATCAGGAATTTCATATCCGCCGACTGTCGGATTATTGGATTTTGTAAACAGGTTGACAGTTACGGGTCCCACAGGGACATATCTAATCCCTTTCATATCCATCTGCGCATAGTAAATGTCTCCGTCTTTCTCATAGTACAATCTGTCTCTATCTATCACAGGCTTTGTCTCTCCGGTTTCAACCGAATCAATTATCCTTGTTGAGGAGACATATCCTAAATTTGAAATGCTCTTTGTCATCACATAATTGTTTATCTTGTCAAAATAAACTACTGTGTTCCCAAACCCTTTTGAGTACATATCAGGATATGAACCGTATCCAAGCTCTTTCTTATTGTATCCTATTACCGCTCCAGCGCTATCTGTCTTCGGATAAACATAATACAATCTGTCATTCCCCACATTATCGGTTTTCTCATAGAATATGTAGAACCTGTTGTATTTGTCCGTCTTTATCACAGGCGATGTCGGATTTATTATCTGTCCGCTAATCAACGTATCATATCCGAATATCTCAAGTCCATCCGGATTATTTATTCCATACTTCCCGTAAAACCACTCATTCATCACTGGAACCTGCGGATTTGAGGATCTCTCCGTATAAATTCCTGTAAAGTGCAGTGTGTCATTCCTGAGTTCGCAGGATATTGAATGATATCCGGATGTCTCAGTCGTACTGTAAAGCGAATCCGTTATATCTGCATCAATCACTCTCTCTGCCAAGCTCCAAACTCCATTTGCATATATACTCGTGTATATGTCGCCATTGTATGTCCATAATGCCGCGGCTCTACCGCCTTCATAGGTCAATGCAGGTGCATGTATATCCGCCTGCATATTCTCCAACACATTTAAGTCATCCTTCTTCATCAATATGTTGCTTAAAAATGTTATTTTGTCATTTGAGAAGACTCCCACTATTGTAAAACTGTCGCTCTTTATGATATGGTCGGCATTATTGCCTGATGTTGAGTACGATTCCGAAACATATACTTCATCCAATGTATCCTGCATTATTATAAACTTCTTATAACTTAATGTGTCCTTTGTTGTTAAAAGACGACTGATTCCGAAAAAGCCGCTCTCCTCAAACTCTGCATCTTGTAATTTATTTGTCGAATTGATTGTTTTGAGATTCAAGCTGTCGCTGTTGTATATCTTGCTTCTCTTCAATAATCCGTCTGATCCCTCATAATATATATAATCCAACAGCGTCAATCCCCACTTCCTTATTCCTTCTCTGCTTTCAACATGGCTGAAATCAATTTTGTCTATGCTCACTGTTGTCTGATTCGACAGATCATCCTCCATGTTTATGTCCAGTCTGTCCCACCATGATTCAAACGATACAACCTTTTTGTCTGCGTAATCCTCAGTCTCATACATAAGAGTGTCATTCCTGTAAATCTCTTTCTGCCCTGAAGCTAAATCGGCAAGTAAATAATGGTTACCCTCTTTAAATACACCTTTCAAAATAATCTTGCTCGTGTCGGTAATATCCCTAAGCGAACTCCTTACTGCCACTTCCGTCTTGCTGAATATATCTGAATGGATTATCCTCTCCGCACCGGAAAATTTGTCATAATCCGCATAGTATATGAAGTCACCGCTTATTGCCAGATCCTCAATCTCTCGTCCAATTACATTCGCAATTGGAATCATCATTGTATCAAGTCGCACATACAACATATCGTTTTGTATAAATGCAACCGCCAACCTTCCGTCATATTCGCAAGCATCAAACAATGAAATCCGCCCCATTCCTTCTTGCTGTTTTATTCCTGACGAATCGGAATATATAAATAGTTCACCATTTGACTGAAAAACATTGCATTCTTTACCTACTGTCTCTATCATTTTTGCTTCTCGTTCTTCATTAAATGTGATATTCTTTATTGCTCTTATCCAATCTGTTGTGGCGTAAGTCGAATCCTTCGAGTCATATATACAAACTCTGATTCTCAAAGAGTCGCATATCGAATCTATGTCAAGTATATATCCCGTCGCGTCACCGGGAAGCGAATCCACAAAATTGTAAACTAAACCCGTTTTCTTAAATACTTTGTAATATTCTATTCCGGTCTCATCGTAGCCTGTCCATGAGATATCCATCTTCCTTCTTCCGTATTCCATTGCACTTCCAATACTGTTCAGAGAAATAATCGGATCAATATAGTCTTCAATAGTGTATGATACTGTCTCGTTAAATTCCCCTGTTAATGTATCATCACCCCATATCTGAACGTATCTCTCCCTCATATACCACGTCCCGGGAAGAAGTATGTATTTGATACTGCTGTTTATACCCTGCAAGTTATGGTCATATATCGCCGTGCGAACATTGTTAATGATTACAACTGCGCTGTCTCTGACACTGAATGTGCTATCCCTCGAAAACCAAACATCAAGATACATTCCGTTCTTCGGGTTTTCAGTTTTATGGTCATCAGTTACAGCTATTCCGTCGCTGACATCATCATGCCCGGTCACTGGCACTTCTATTCCGACAAATGTTGTCAATGAATCGCTGTAAGACTCTCCATCTGCCTCGTTTGCAGTGAACTTTATTGTGTAAGTTTCGTTTCTTTTCGCAATGAAGTTGTAGAGACTGAAGCCAAAATACGTCAATGACGTTACCTCTCTCTCTTCGATAGATTGATAATCTCCGTCTACCAGTGCTTCCATTTTTAATTCGTTAACCTCATTGTCATTCAATTCGCACAGAATATTTGAAGATGATTTTAATGTCAATGTATCTTCATCGCTCAATGTGTCATTGTCTATGCTTAGTATATTTATCGGCATCGCATAGTTTATCCCGTCATACAGGTTTATCGTATCTTCGCTGACCTTTGCTCCATCTAATGTGAACCCCTTCAAAGTCTTTCCGTAGTTGTCTATCACCATTATTAAAGAGTCTTTCATATATACCTGTTTCGGTAGATTGAAAACCCCCTGACCGCCGAATTTTCCGATAAATTCTCCATTGGATCTGTCGAAGAATTTTATATAATTATTGAATCTGTCTGCAACTATTACATAATCTTTATATTCCGTCAAATATTCAGGATTATTTAGGCAATAGTTGAATGTATCGCTTCCATCGTCAACACCCGGCTCGCATAAGTCAACTCTCTTTACACCAAGTGAATCATACCCTATCAGGTGATTGTCGTTCAGCTCCCAGGTGTAGTAACTTGTCAGTTCTTCCATCAGTTCATTCTCTACCGGTACCTCAATTGAAGCTATGGGCGCCGCACCTCCCGTTCCTGTTGTATAATAATATGACGCATGAGTCGGATAATAATATAATCCTTTTGCATGGCTACCATCAAAATCGATAGCTTTGCTAACTGATTCTACATATAATGTATCAGCTGCACCACACCAGCCTGCAGAACCCTTGGTCGGGTAATATTGCTGTATCGGACTGTTGAACATAATTGAATAATTTTCCTTTAAATAATAATCAAATCCATAATTCACACCAAGAAATATCAGTTCCCATGCAGTTACATTTTTAGTCAATGGCGAATATAAAACTGCCGAGTGATAGTAGCCGTTCTTGGCGTTGGTGGCTATTCCATTGTTCTTTAACACAGGTTTTGCTTTTGCCTTTATATTCCATTCTCCAATGACAGAATCATACGTGCGCGAGTTAGTCAACTCGACTCTGACCAGCTTATTGATAGTATCCATCGGCTGTTCGGATAAAGAATAAACAATCGTCTCCACACTGCCGTTTTTTAGCACATTATACTTTATAGCGCATTTCACAGTATCTCCATTTACAAGCATGTGAGGATCGCGCCCCTCAACATTGCCATCAAAATGTGCAAGTATATTTTTGGGCTTTCCCGATGTGATTTTCCCTGTCGGCTCTCCATATTTAAAACCTAATTTTGCTTTTTCCTTCTTAAAACTCCAACCGCCCGAACATTCGTAAGTACCATTATCCACAGTGCAACTCACATTATACGTCGTTGATGTGTCAAGCGAAACATATCCTGCTATTTTGTACATGTAATTTACAGAATCAAGTATTGTTCCGCTAAGATTTGACTCTATTGTATCTCCGTTGCAAACTAGTGCCTTGACGTTTATCGGATAATTCGATATAAAATAAGCAACAACGCTCGTTCCAGTCTCGTTCACTCCAAGCGTCCCCGTCGGTTCCCCCTTGTAAAACATTGTCTTCTTAATTATTTCATCATCAAGCGAATCTGGGGGCTCTATTAGACTATCCGGTGGTTCCGGGTATTCTGTTCCATTTGAATCCAATGGTGTTTCTGGAATATTTGAGCTGTCCTCGTCATCTTGAGCTCTATATATAAACATCTCTGCCCAGCTGTTTCCATTGAACAAAAATGGATTATAATCTATAAAATTTCCCAAAGTGTCTCTATAACTCTCAAAATCAATATAACTGTTTAGACGATTTTCTGCTTCGTCCATTCCTTTTAAAAAGAAAACACGAACAACATCTATTTCGGGTTTATTCGGTTTGAATCTGTATTTAACTACTAAAGTGTTTGTGTCATAAGTCAATGATATTTTTTTGAAATTAATTGTATCCAAATATATTATTGAACCTGTATAGTAATACAATCCACCAGAATATTTTGAGATATCCATTTTTTCAGTCATTCGCAATTTCAATTCTATAATATCATTAGGTTTTATATCTATTACTCCCCCTACGTTTTCTTCTTCTCTTGGCGTCTTTACTACACTCACTTCCGTATCCGCCGCAGGGCTGAAATTGTCAAGTATCACAGGCACGCTGTCTCTGCCCATTTCATTTATGTTCTCTGTTGAATAACTCGATGCATAAAGATGCACCCAGTTCAATCCGTCTTTGTACTTAGCATTCAAATTGCTCTTCGCCACTTCCGTCGTATCTTCCATCATATTGACATAAAACCCTTAAATTC
>Ga0074195_1005092_pt1 | contig 10156 bp, 8 predicted proteins | sample EPASupsiteHSE623_FD_64525 | JGI IMG/M metagenome (GOLD analysis project Ga0074195, IMG submission 64525) | Bioremediated contaminated groundwater from EPA Superfund site, New Mexico - Sample HSE6-23 | ecosystem: Environmental > Aquatic > Deep subsurface > Groundwater > Contaminated ... | reverse complement strand
GACCCGCAGGAAGGTTCACCGCAGCATTTTACCATCAAAACCGCCTTTGGGTCCCGGACTTTCCGATTCGGTTCGCGAGCCACGAATCCAATCCACCAGTGGCCGGACCCCGACGTCTACATCCACGCATCCTCGGGGCAGCGACTGTCGGGCAACGAGACGCGAAATCTCAACCGCGGATATCCCGGAAGACCCGATGGCACGCTCACCGAAAAAGTCTGCTATGGCATAACCGAGCTGATCAAAAAGGAAAAAGTGACCATCACCGTCGACCTCCATGAAGCTTCTCCCGAATATCCCGTGAACATGGCCATGGTGGCTCATCCCAAGGCCATGAATCTCGCCTCCGAAACCGTGATAGGACTCGAGATGCAGGATATCGCGATAAGCCTTGAGCCTTCGCCGGTAAACCTTCGCGGGCTCACTCACCGGGAGCTTGGCGATTTTACCGATACCTTGCCGGTGTTGATGGAAACGCCGAACGCCTCCCAGGGCCGCCTGCGCGGAAAGACCGATGAAGCCCTCGTCCTGACCGGAAAAGATCCCTGGTACGTGCGAGCCCAAAAGCTGGGAAGACTCTATGTGCCCTATGACGAGAAAGGGCACCCCATCGAGGAGCGCGTCGGCAGACACCTGGCGGGCATTTCCGAGCTGGCTTTGTCGTGGACAATGGATAATCCGGATCGACCGCTCGAGTTCACCGGTCTCCCCGCTTTCGCGGAGATCCAATCGACGGGGCTTGGCGCCTGGCTGAAGCCCCTGCCTTGAGCATTCCGCGATGGCGCATCGCTCGCGCCCGTGGCGCATCTTTCCAAGCCTAAGGCGTTCCCATGAACAGCCTTGAGATTCTTGGCCCGGCCCTCGCGCTGTTGATCGCTTTGGGCGGCGCCGAGCGAGTCGCTTTGCGGCGCGCTCGGCGAGGTGTTCGGATCCGCATCCACGTCAATGGGACGAGAGGGAAGTCGACCACAACGCGATTGATACGCGCTGCCCTCGCCGAGGGAGGTCTTGTTTCCTTCGGCAAAACGACGGGAACCGCGGCGAGATATCTTTTGCCCGATGGAAGCGAGGAAGTTGTCAAGCGAAGGGCTTCTGCCAATATCCGTGAACAAATCGCCGCTTTTCGAATGGCCGAGCGCTTCGGCGCCGAAGCAGCGGTCCTTGAGTGCATGGCGCTCAAGCCTGAATTCCAATGGTTTTCGGAGCGCGGCATCATCCGTTCGACGATTGGCGTCATCACGAACGCCCGCCTCGACCATGTCGAGGAAATGGGCGAATCCCCTGAGGAAATCGCGGCCATCTTGGGCAACACGATTCCCGAACGCGGGGTGCTTGTCACGGGCGACAAGCTTGTAGCCCAGACCTTGGCCGAACGCGCGCGCCTTCTCCACACGGACATTATTCTGGCAGCGCCCTTGGCCGAATCATTGCGGATTCCTGGGGACCCGGATTGGTGGGCTAAGGATGCGGGTATCGCCCTTGAAGTGGCCAAACGCTGTGGCATCAGCGAATCCCTTGCCCTGGCGGGCATGAGGCGCGCGATGCCCGATCCGGGCGCCGCCAGGGAATTTTCTCCTTGGCCGGGGCTAGCGGCGCTCGACGCCTCAGCCGCCAATGACCCTGAATCGCTGCTCGAGCTCATCGATGGGGACGGGGGAAGAAACCGCCCTCTTCTTCTTATTTACAACCACCGGGCCGATAGGGCGCCGCGGCTTGAATCCTTTCTCCGCGCCGACTTGCCCGGCATCCTCGTAATTACCGGCGATGCGCCGAAGTTGGATCTCCTGAAATCCTCAAGGCGCAAAATCCGGTATCCTGAATTTATAAAACGGGATCGCCTTGATGTTTTTATCGCCGAAAAGCGGTCCGCCATCGCGGGCGGGGAAGGCGCGATGCCGCGCATCGTTCTCTGTGGCAATACCAAGGGGTGGAAACTCTACGCTGATGGTCGGAATTCGAAGGAGTAACGCTGATGACGCAGGATATCGCCCTGGGGCTTGGGCTGCTCGTGAATCTCCTCTCCACCGAAGTCTTTGGGTTCCCCTCGGGCGGCTTTGTCGTCCCGGGCTATCTTGCCCTGTTTCTCAATAGGCCGCTCAGGGTAGCGGCCACCTTTATTATTGCCTTGCTGACCTGGGCAATCGTCCGTTTCGCCTTGTCGAGGATCATGCTGCTTTATGGCAGGCGGCGATTCGCCGTGACCCTCCTGGTAGGCTTTATTGTCGCGACGCTCTCCGAAAGATTCCTTGGCGGGATACAGGGAATCTCGGGGGAAATGAGAAGCATAGGGCATCTGATTCCCGGCCTTTTGGCGGCGGGCATGCTTTCTGAGGGAGTGCTTCCCACCGCCGCGGCGGCTCTTGGGGGTGCCGCCCTGGTGCGGCTTCTCCTTGTTTTATTCGGGATCGCCGGGCTATGAGAGGACCTATAAAGCCCCCCTCGCTTTTCGATCGGCTGGTGTTGAGACGCAAGGCACGCGGCCTTTCCGGAGGGAAAGGGGGCGCCTTGGCTAATAAAGGTTTTCCAAATCGCAAAATCCCGCTTCAAATCGCGGCGCTATGCTTAAGCTGCGTGGCGGCTCTGGCCGCCGCTTCTTTGCGTCTTCCCGGTGAAAATGGTTTTTTGGTGCCTCCCCCCATCGAGGCCGCGGCCGCAAAGGCGGAAAAGGAAATGATTCAGGGGGAAGCTTTCCTGAAAAGGGAGAAAATCGCCGCGGGAATCCCGATCGAAGCCTTCAGTCGGGGATTGATTGGGGATGAGTACAATGATCTGACGACAACGCTTGGCAGCCTCTCAGCCAAGCGGACGGCGGAGAATCCGCTATGGGCTTCGGTCCTCGTCAAGAGGCTTTGGGCAGCCGGACTTCGAGAAGGCGATTTCGTGGCAGCGGGCATGTCGGGATCCTTTCCGGGATTGAACCTCGCTCTGGCGATGGCGTGCAGGAATCTGGGCTTGCGTCTTTTCGCTATTTCATCGGTGACGGCCTCAACCCACGGCGCCAATCAAACGGGATTCACCTGGCCGGAAATGGAGGCCAGGCTCCTCGCCCAAGGCTATATCGAGGCTGTATCCGTTGGCATCGCGGCGGGAGGGGCAGGGGATATGGCAACCGACCTTCAGCCCGAAGGCCAAGCGATTGCAAGATCCATTGCCCGCAATTCGGCCGAGGCCCTTGGCGCCCGATTGCTTATTCCGGAAAACGAGCGGGACGCGGTGGCGAAGCGCGTTTCGCTCTATCGGGAATTGGCTAAAGGAAAGCGAATAGCCCTCTATGTCAATGTCGGCGGCACCGAAGCCAGCCTGGGGGCGAGCGCGGTCGTCCTGGAGTTGTCCAGCGGGTTTCTGGCGCCTATCCCCTTTGATTTATCGGAGGGGAGGGGAGTCATGGCCATGATGATGGAGTCCGGTGTTCCCGTGCTGTCTTTGCTCAATATCAATGATTTAGCGCTCAAGTGGGGCGTGCCGATCGAGGACTAAGGCTGAGTTTTTCGTAAAAGCTATCAAACGAAGCAAGAAGTTGCTCATTTTTATCGATAATTAAGAATAGTGGCTTGACAGCTCCAAAAAACGAGGCCTTACTGTATCTGTAAATAGAAACAAGAAGTTAGCTCTTTCTATTTATAGCCCCTCAGGGCTCAAAGAAAACACAGGCTTGGAGGTACTCATGCCGGCACTAACCGCAATTTTGGTCATCGCCATCATCTATGCGATCGGAGACTATGTATCGCATAAAACCAAGGCAATTTTTTCCATGATGTTCACCTCCGGCCTTCTTTTCTTGGTTGGATTCTGGGTCGGCATTCCTAAAACCCTCTTCGATGACTCGAAAATCGCCCCCGTGGCGATGGCGTTCATTTCGATGCTCATGGTCTACATGGGCAGCCTGATGAAGATTAAGGACCTGAAAGATGAGTGGAGGACGGTTCTTGTGGCGATTTCCGCCCTTATCGCCCTGTCCGCCACGCTCTACTTTATCGGCACTCCTCTTATAGGGCGGGAACAGGCGCTTACCGCGATCGGGCCAATTTCGGGTGGAGTCGTCGCGACCCTCATCGTCAGCGAAGCGGCAAAGGCCAAGGGCTTGGAAGCCCTCACGGTTTTCGCTACCCTGCTCTTGGTACTCCAAAGCTTCATAGGCCTGCCAATCGCTTCCTTTTGTCTCAAGCGCGAAGGCAAAAGGCTTCTCGCAGGTTTCAGGTCGGGAGCGATCGTGGAAAACCAGGTCGCGAAAAAAGCCTCGGATCCCGAAGTTCCCACCTGGCGATTGATTCCAGCCTTGCCGAAAGCTCTCCAGACCCCCTTCATTCTGCTCGCTAAAACGCTCTTTGTGGCATGGCTTTCCGTGAGCGCCGCCGGCCTCATCGGTAATGTCATTCATCCATTTATCGTCGCCCTCTTTTTCGGCATTATCGCGTACGAAGTGGGCTTCATCGAATACAAGGTCCTGGATAAGGCAAATTCCGCCGGTCTCGCGATGTTTTTTCTCCTTGTCCCTATATTCATCAGCCTTTCTAAGGCCACGCCTGAACTGGTCGTCTCCCTGCTGATTCCCATGCTCCTCGCTTTCGCCATCTCCTTGATCGGGATGGTCGCCGTCGCCCTGCTCTTCAGCAAGCTCTTGGGATACTCGTGGGAATTGAGCCTCGCCATCGGGTCCACCTGCCTTTTTGGTTTTCCAGGAACCTATATTATTTCGCAAGAGGTAGTGAATTCCTTGTCCCAGAATGATGGCGAAAAGCAATTTCTACTGAAGCGGATTCTGCCCAAGATGCTTATCGCGGGATTTACCACGGTAACCGTCGCCTCAGTGATACTCGCCGGCTTTATCGTGAAAATGTTTTAGAGGAAAAGGAAGCATCCCATGAATCTTGAAAGAACGATCGAGCTATCGAGGAAAATGGAGAGAGATCTGATCGCCTTGCGACACGATTTTCACGCGCACCCCGAGCTCGGGTGGAAAGAGGTTGAAACCTCAAAAAAGATCGAATCTATTCTTAAAGATCTGGGGTGCGAAAACATGCGAAGAGGCTTTGGGGGCACGGGCTCCGGCGTGGTGGCGGACATTATCGGCGGGCTGCCAGGGCCCTGCGTCGCTCTACGGGCGGATATCGACGCCTTGCCGATAGCCGAAGCGAATGATATTCCTTACGCATCCACTAACGCGGGTGTCATGCACGCATGCGGACATGACGCCCACGCGGCGATATTGATCGGCGCCGCTCGGATATTGAACGAGATGAAGGATACCATCCCGGGCAGCGTTCGCCTCATTTTTCAGCCAGCGGAGGAAACGGGGATACATTCCGGGGCCCCAGCGCTTATCGAGGAAGGTGTCTTGGAGGGAGTCAGCGCGATCGGGGGATTGCATGTGATGTCGGAGCATCCCGCCGGCGTGTTGGGAATCAAGAAGGGCCCTCTGATGGCATCGGCCGACATCTGGGAAATACAAGTTCAGGGGCAAGGAGGCCACGGCGCGATGCCGCATAAGGCGATCGATCCAACCATAGCCGTCAGCTATATCGTTTCGATGCTTCAAACCGTGGTTAGCCGCGAAATAAATCCCTTGGAACCCGTGGTCCTCAGTGTTGGGAAAATCGAAACGGGAAGCGCGCCGAATATCATACCTGATAAAGCCCTCATAACCGGCAACGTGCGAACGACCGACCGGACCACTCGATCCGAAATGCGATCGCGCATGGGGCGAATCGCCGAGGGAGTCTGCGCGGCCCTGCGCTGCACGTCCACGCTTACGTATACGCAGATCTACGGCGTGACGGTGAACGATCCAGGATTGACAGAAATCATGATCGACACGGCAACCCGGCTTCTAGGCGGGGATAAGATAAAAGAGATACCCATCGCGATGGGCTCCGAAGATTTCAGCTATTACGGCGAAAAGATTCCCGCCGTGTTTGGCATGCTTGGCATCAACGATCCGGCCAAGGGAACCGATAAGCCGCATCATTCGCCACATTTCAACTCGGGCGATGATCAATTGGCCAATGGCGCCGCTCTTCTCGCCGGATTCGCGCTGAACTTTCTCTCTTCCAGAAAATAATCATCGCGGCGAGAAAGAGAAGCCTCAATGGCTGCTCTTCCCTCGAATCTATCGAGGGAAGACGCATTGCCATCAAACGCGAAAAGTTCAGTTATGCCCGGGAGCAAAAGGAGCGGCGCTCTGCTGACCGGTAATTTTCTTTTCTTGCCCAGGGGGAAGTCTGTTCTTCACTTTAAAAATTGTGCAGGAAGAAGCCACCGAAATGGAAAATAGGCCCAGAGCGACGATAGTGACAAATCTGGATCGCAATTTCATGGAATCCTCCTGGAAATATAAAACACTTGGCCTGTCGATGTAGAGCCGCTCGCCGGCCAAGTTCCGCTTTGAAAACTCAGCTATCGTTGGTGAAAGGAGGCGGATAGGCTATGGACGCTTTCACTAAAATCAAATTTGGATATCGGTGTTTTTGAAATTGATGGAACGCGAACGCTTTAAAAGCATTCACTCTTTAATTAAAAATACTGATTTGCCGCGTTGAAGTCAAGAAACCAGGCGATCGGGAATACTAGCTTTAGCTGGAGCTGGGGAAGCAGAATAGCTGTTGCTTTTTGCTGCGATGATGTAGGAATAGAGCGACCGATGGGAGTCGAACCCACGTCTCCAGCTTGGAAGGCTGGGGTAATAGCCGTTATACGACGGTCGCGATGTAGATCTGTCGCTTTCGCGATCTTGGTTCGCGGCTTGGAGCATCGCGAATCCAGCATTGGATACATATAATTTATGGGCCTTCCTTGTCAAGCCCATGCGTCTTGACGACAAATCGGTGCGCTGCCAGATGGATTGACGATTATCGATTTCAAGTCTATAAAATACAAAGCCTTTAGCGGCTTAATAAAGCTTCAACTTCCAAATTAATCGTCGCGAGACAAGGATAGCATTCGTATGGAACTACAAGTTCAAGAGCTTCTTGAGAGGATTAAATCCGAAGGCGTGGATACGGCTCGCGCCGAAGCCGGCAGCATCATCGCGAGTGCCGAGGAAAAAGCAAAAACAATCGTTGGCGAAGCTGAAAAAAGCGCCGCCGAACTCGAGTCAAGCGCGAAAATCAGGATAGAGGCGATGGAAAAGGCTTCCCGACTCGCGCTCATCCAAGCATCGCGCGATACAATTCTCGCGCTTCGGGAAAAAGTCCAGCTCTTCATGCGAGAGGCCATCGTTGCGACAAGCTCGGAAGTGCTCGACGAGGCTTTCATTAGCAAGATCCTTCCTGAAATACTCATCGCGATGACGAAAGAAACAAAAGGCGATATCACCGTTTTGCTTCCTTTTGAAGTACTCATGGCCCTCGACAGCGCTCTCGCCAATAGGCTTTCCAGGGAGCTTGGCCGGGGCGTGCAGTTCAAGCCTTTCAACAGCGTGGATGCCGGCTTCAGGATTTCCATAGAAAACTCGGCCGCGCACTATGACTTCTCAGCCGAATCAGTCGCTGAAATCCTGGCTTCGCGCGTGAACGCTCGATTAGGTGAATGCGTCAAAGCCACCCTCGACAAGGACAAGATTTCGTGAGTCGTTACTGGTATTTTTCGGCGACCCTTCCTGGTCTATTATTTGGAGCGCCACCGCCGATGTTCAGCCAGGAATTTCTCTCCCTTTGCCAACGCAATATGAGCCCCGAGGATTGCGCCGAAGTGGCCGAGGCTCCAGCGTACCTCATCGGCGCAAGGGCACCCGAATCGTTCAGATCGGATTTTTTGCGTAAATTTGTGGCCTGGGAAAGGACTTTCCGCAATGAGCTTGCGCGTTTGAGGGCAAGAAGAGCCGATAGAAATGAGGAAACCTTCGTTCGGCCAAGCCAGCGCTCAGACGAAGCGGCGCGCGCGGCCATGTCATGTTTCTCTGTTGAGGATCCTTATCAGGCGGAACTTATGCTCGAACGGGAGCGTTGGAACGCGATCGAGCGGCTTTCGTCCCTTTCCTCCTTCGATCTCGATTTTATCATTGCCTACAGGCTAAAGTTGGAGATAATCGCGCGACTGGATCGCTTTGCCATGGAATCGGGGAAAGAAGGGTACAAAGCGCTCTATGGAGATATTATCGGCAGGGCGTCCCGAACTGTCGAAACGGAAATGAGGGGAGAGTAGGCATGAGGCAAAAACGCGGGCTTGTTGCGGCGGTAAACGGGAATATGGTTTCGGTCATGTTTGAAGGCGATGTCGCCATGAATGAAGTGGCCTATATCCTTTCTCAGGAAAAAAAGCTCAAGAGCGAAGTCATCAGGATCAGAGGCAACGAAGCCCAGGTCCAGGTTTTTGAGATGACCAAAGGCATCCGAATAGGCGACGAGGTCGAATTTTCTGAAGAGATGCTTTCGGTCGAATTGGGACCAGGATTGCTTGGCCAGATCTATGATGGCCTACAGAACCCGCTTCCAGAAATCGCTGAAAAGACCGGGTATTTCCTGGAATCAGGCGTATACCTGAAGGCGCTTTCCCGATCCCTGAAATGGATGTTCACCCCTTCAGCCAGAGTTGGCGATCTCGTGCGCAGGGGAGACGTTCTTGGTTCCGTTCCCGAACGCCATTTTGTTCATAAAATCATGTTGCCCTTCAACCTTTTCGGGGAATGGAAGATCACGAGCATCGCGGATGAAGGCGAATATACGATCGATGATACGATAGCGATCGTCGAAGACGGGCACGGGATCAAGAAAGACATATCCATGACATTTTCCTGGCCGGTAAAAAGGGCCGTGGATTGCTACGTCGAGCGCTTGAAGCCGGAGCAGCCGATGGTCACCAGGAACCGGATCATCGACACTTTCTTTCCGGTGGCCAAGGGTGGAACCTACTGCATTCCCGGTCCTTTCGGCGCGGGGAAAACCGTTCTTCAGCAGGTGACGAGCCGCAACGCGGATGTCGACATCGTGATCATCGCGGCATGCGGCGAGCGAGCCGGAGAAGTCGTCGAGACCTTAAAGGAATTCCCGGAAATCATCGATCCGCGAACGGGCCGCTCGCTGATGGAACGAACCATCATCATATGCAACACCTCGAGCATGCCGGTCGCGGCGAGGGAAGCTTCGGTCTATACAGCGGTAACCCTGGCCGAATATTATCGCCAGATGGGGCTCCATGTCCTTCTGCTCGCCGATTCAACGAGTCGCTGGGCGCAGGCGATGCGCGAAATGTCCGGAAGGCTCGAGGAAATCCCTGGCGAGGAAGCCTTCCCCGCCTATCTGGAGTCGGTGATCGCGGCCTTCTATGAGAGAGCGGGCATCGTTCGTCTCGCCGATGGCAAGCTCGGTTCGGTGACGATTGGCGGTACCGTGTCGCCCGCGGGCGGAAACTTCGAAGAGCCAGTGACCCAGGCGACACTCAAGGTTGTAGGGGCATTCCACGGTCTTTCGCGCGAACGTTCCGACGCGAGAAAATACCCCGCCATCCATCCTTTGGATTCCTGGTCGAAATATCCTGGCATCATGGACCGGAGCGCCGTCCACTACGCACACACCTTCCTCGAGCGAAGCGCGGAAGTCGGGGCGATGATGAAGGTTGTCGGCGAGGAAGGAACAAGCCTCGACGATTATGTTCTCTATCTCAAGGGCGAATTCCTGGATTCCGTTTATCTTCAGCAGAATTCCTTTGATCCAGTGGATGCCTCGGTTTCGCCTGAGCGCCAGAAGAGGATGTTCCGCCTGGTGCTGAGAATTCTTGGCGCCGCTTTGAGAATGGCTGACAAGGAAGACGCCCGATCATGGTTCTATGAGGTGCGGCAATCCTTCCTCGACCTCAATGGTTCGGCTGAAAGCGCCGAGCTTTACGCGCGATCGCTTGCGGATATCGAAAAGGCCTTGGCGGATCGTCAGCCTGAATACGATGCCGAGGCGAAAAAAATCCTCGCGAGATTGGAGTAAGGGATGAACAAGGTCTACTCGCACATAGAATCGATTACGGGAAACGTTATCTCGGTAAGGGCCGACAATATCGCCTACGGCGAACTCGCCGAAGTGACGAGCCGCTACGGCAAATCGCTTGCCGAGACTATTCGCCTCAATAAGGACCTCGTGTTCCTTCAAGTATTCGCCGGGGGAAGGGGCGTTTCGACAGGCGATGAAGTCCGCTTTCTTGGTCATCCGATGCAAGTAAGTTTTTCTGACAA
>Ga0074195_1005091_pt1 | contig 10157 bp, 9 predicted proteins | sample EPASupsiteHSE623_FD_64525 | JGI IMG/M metagenome (GOLD analysis project Ga0074195, IMG submission 64525) | Bioremediated contaminated groundwater from EPA Superfund site, New Mexico - Sample HSE6-23 | ecosystem: Environmental > Aquatic > Deep subsurface > Groundwater > Contaminated ... | reverse complement strand
GAAAAGCAGACCGACTGCATCGCCTGTACCACCGTCACGGTGACCGAGATAGTGCCCTCCGACAGGCCCGATCTCTATGAGGCCGGCATCGCGGAGGATATCGGCGGCGAATTCCCCGACTATTTCTATATGGGTTTTGAAGGAACACAAAGCGCCGGTACCTACGATCTGGCCGGTGTCAACTATGCCGACTGTTCGCAGTGCGTGCTGGTAGCGCAAGACAAATCGACCGATCCTGCCGCCGCGCCGAAGTTCTTTTTCCAAGAGAGCGGCACTCTGGTCATTGAAGATATTCTCCCCCTTGAGAACGGCTTCATGAGCGCCGAATCAAAGGGGCATCTCAGCGGTCTGCGACTCGTCGAGGTTACCATCGACAGCGCGACCTACGTATCGACCCCGGTCCCGGGAGGCGCCTGCCTCACCATTACGGAGGCCGCATGGGACACCATGCCCGCCACCCATTAAACCCCTGTCCATGGAGGCTTTCATGAAAACTATCCTGTTCACCGTCCCGGCGCTGTTCCTGGCGCTCTTTTTCGCACCCGGCCTTGCGCTGGCCGCCGACAGCGATGCCATCGACGCCGATGAGGACGCGCTGGTCTCCGACGACATCGTCCCGTCCGAATGCACCGCAATAACCCTTTCGGATGTCGCCATCGTCAACGGCGTCTATCAGGCCGCCATGAGCGAAGCGCTCGGCACCACCGATCTGGCCGACCTCTTCCAGATCGAATTCTACACCACCGATCTTTCGGCGCTCCGTACCGACCTGACCGTCGGTAGCTACGATCTTGCCTCCGAAACGAACGACAACTACGCCACCTGCACCGAATGTGTCCGGGTGTTCGAGGATATCGCGGCCGACAACAGCGGGGTCGCCGCCATCTATTTCCAGTACTCCGGCGCGATAGACATCACCGAGATCGGCGCGCGCCCGCTCGAATCGAAAGGATCGATCCACGTTTTCGTGCATGAAGTGACCATCGACGCCAGCACCTACGAATCGACCCCGGTCGCCGGCGGCGCGTGCTACGAGATAACCGGCTCCTGGGACACCGTCTGCGTTCCCAGCTGCGGGGACGCCGTGTGCGGCTCCGACGGCTGCGGCGGCGAGTGCGGCGAAGGGTGCGAACCGGGTCAGCAGTGCAACGCCGATCAGACCGGTTGCATCGACTGTACCGCCGTCACCATCGCCGAGATCGGCCCGAATGTCGACTATCCGAGTCTCTATCAGGGGATCGTCGTCGAAGAACTGGGCGACACCTTCGACGACCTGTTCCAGATAGAATTCTACGGCGAACAGGTACCGGGCACCTATGACCTTGCGGGGACCAATTACATCGATTGCCCGCAATGCGTCGTGGTCACGCAGGACAGCAGCGACGATCCGGCCGCGCTGCCCAAGATGTTCTTCCAGGAAAGCGGATCGCTCGTGCTTGATGCGGCGACACTGGTCGACGGCGAGATGAGCGCCGAATCGAAAGGCCATCTCGACGGCGTACGGCTGGTCGAAGTGACCATCGCGAGCGACTACACTTCGACCCCGGTCGCAGGCGGCGCCTGTCTGGTCATTACCGAGGCCGCATGGGATACGATGGGCACGGCCGTCACCGATGACGATTCTCTGCTCACCGACGAAGAGGTCACCGATGAGACATCCCCCGTCGATGAGGATACCGTCGTGACCGATACCGCCCCGATCACCGACACCGATCCCGAAGACGACAAAGACGACGAAGGTTGCGGCTGTTCGATCGTTTTCTAAGGATCCCGTTCTCCGACATTCACACGGAAAAATATCTTTCAAACCTGCCTTGCAACTCGCTCCTCTTTATCTGTTCGGAAAAATAAGCCCGGCGATGCGCCGTTACTTTACGGGAGCCGCTTCCGGCAGTTCCCTGATAAGGAAGGCGGAACCGGTAGAAGCGGTAGCCGGCATCTCCGGATGCACCAGATTAAAATAGGCTTGACCGGTCATATACATCGTATCGGTCGTGTCCACCACGACACTCTTGCCGCGGTCATCATCGAGACCACCCCAGAGTTTCGTCCAGAGCCGTTCACCACTCATATCGAACTTAGTGAGCATGATATCGCCACCGAAGCCGCCAGCGAAAGATGCACCGTCAACATCACCGGTGGCGACACCCGCGACAAAAATATTACCGAGGCTGTCGACCGCCACGCTATTTCCTAGATCGAACCCGATACTGCCCCACTGCCGGGTCCATTGCTTCTCGCCCGCAGTGTTGAACTTCGTCAGAAAAACATCGGGGCACGGCAAGGTCCCCCCACCCGACGCCGAACAGTTGCCCCCGACGGCCATATTTCCGTCAAGAGGACCATTGGTAAAGCCGGTCACATAGATGCCTCCTTCATGATCGGTCGTGACCGCACTGCCCTGATCCCATCCGATAGCTCCCCACTGACGGGTCCATTCTCGCGCACCATTCGGATCGAATTTCGCAAGAAAAATGTCGAAATACCGTCCCTCGCCATCGAGGTTCCCGTCGGTGTATCCGGTCACCACCGCCGAACCCGATGCCTCAATAGCGACCCCCGTGGCTCTTTCTCCGTCTATCGAACCATACTGCACCGACCATTCGATAATTCCTTCCGGGGTCACCTTGCTCAGGAACATATCGGCTCCGCACGGCCGGGGCGCGCCGGAAACATTGTCCGCACATTCGCCGGCGGCAGGATGGACCTCTCCGTCAAAGTCAATGCCGCCCGTAACGCCGGTCACATACACCCAACCCTCGCCATCGACCGCGACCGCATAGCCCTCATCGCCCTCTACCGTTCCCCACTGGATCGTCCAGAGCTCTTCTCCCTGCGCATCAAGTTTTGTCAAGAAAACATTTCTGTCACAATAAACACCGGGATCTTGACATCCCGCATCGTCATGCTCGATCATATCGCCTTCCGAGGTCCCCGTCACATAGACATCCCCGGCCTCATCCACCGCCACCGCATATCCCCAATCGACCCATTGAGTACCCCACTGTTTGGTCCAGGCACGGTTACCGAACATATCGTACTTGGTCAGGAACACATCCTCGTAACAGCCATGATCATCCGAACAATACTCCGGCGTCGTTTCGCCCACGACCATCATGGTCGTACCGGTCACATAAATATTGCCGGACCCATCGACCGCCACCGCGTTTGCTTCGCCGCCACTCTCCCACTGTTTCGGCCATACCGTCGGATCCTCAACGACGAGATCGTCATCACTGAGAAGCACATCTTCGCTTTCATCGGAAAGTAGCTCCGCTTCGGCATCAGCCTGCAGACAGTCACTGTCGGCACACGATTCGAACAGCGGTGTCTTGCCATCCTTCTTTCCCTCATCGATCCTTGTCCCGAAAACATTTGAATTTTCACAGGAGATCAGAAGGAACACGGCGGCGACAGTCATCGTGACATTTTTCATCCAGTGGATGATCATTCTACCCTCCATCGGCCATTCGATCATAAAACACGATCCCCGCAACTTGCCCTCTTTAACAACGCATCGCTACTTCGCAGGAGCTGCCTCCGGCAGTTCTCTAATGAGAAAAGGAGAAAGATCGGATGTCGACATCTGGGAATGCGCCGGATCATAATCAACCCACCCGGTCAGATAGACGGTATCGTGGATATCGACAACGACACTCATACCCGAGTCGTCCGTGGCGCCGCCCCATAATTTCGTCCAGAGCCGTTCACCCGCCGCATCAAATTTCGTCAACATAATGTCGGTTCCAAAACCACCTGAAAAAACGGCGTCATCGACATCGCCAGCGGCCGAACCCGTCACAAAAATATTGCCTCGGCTATCGAGAGTCACTCCATATCCCGCATCATAATCGACACTTCCCCACAGGCGGGTCCACTGTTTTTCACCTGCGGCATTGAACTTCGTCAAAAATGCATCGGAACACGCCCGATTCTCATCGCCCAAAACCGGACAAAGTCCCTCGTTAAGGGAATTCCCGTCAAGAGCGCCACCGGTAAGACCGGTAACAAGAACGGAATCCTCACCGTCGGTTGCGACCGCATAACCACTTTCCCATAGCTCAGTACCCCACTGTTGGATCCATTCCCGCGCACCGGTCTGATCGAATGTAACGAGAAAGACATCGCCGGAACGCGTTTCTGCCGTTCCGTCACCATCGAACGATCCTTGGGTAGTACCAGTAACATAAATATTTTCCAAACCATCGACTGCTACCGACTCGCCATGTTCGTCGTCCATAGTGCCGTACTGTATCGACCACGCGATCGTCCCCATTGCGGTTACCTTTGTCAGGAACATATCGCTGCACGGCGCCGGAAACTCGTCCATGGTTTCAGTGCACCGGCCGTCCCCGATATGCATCTCTCCGTCAAAGTCGACCCCCGTGGTGACGCCGGTCACATAGACGGAACCTGAAGCGGCGACCGCAACCGAGAGCCCTCCGTCGTCATCGTCGGCGGTCCCCCATTGCAGTGTCCACAACTCCTCGCCATTTCCGTCGAGTTTCGTTAAAAAGACATCTTCCGGGCAAAAGATACCGGGCCCCAGACACTCTGCATCGTCATGTAAAAGTATATCTCCCGTAGTGGCTCCCGTCACATAGACATTGCCCAATCCATCGACCGCCACCGATTGTCCCCAATCACTCCATTGAGTACCCCACTGTTTGGTCCAAAGATGGTTGCCGAACAGATCGAATTTCGTCAGGAAGATATCTTCGTAACACCCGTGTTCCTCGGAACAATATTCAGGCAGAACCGGCTCGGAGGGCATCCTACCAATGACAACATAAGTCACACCGGTCACATAGATGTTATCGGAACCATCAACCGCAAGCGCCAATCCCCTACTACCCGCAGCCCATTGTTTCGGCCATAATGGATCCTCATCCACCGGAGTACTGTCATCGTCGCTGAACAAGGTATCCTCTTCTTCCGGCCGAAAATCGTCTTCCGGCAGGACCGCTTCTTCTTCCGGTATCTCATCGGCATCATTCACCAGCAACAGACAATCGCCGTCAGCACAGACCTCGAATAAAGGCAAGTCGCTGTCTTTAATAACGGTATTCGCCTGTTCCCCAAATATCCCCGTATCCTCGCAGGAACAAAACATGATCGCAGCGACAATGCCCACTACGATTCCCGCACACCCTTTAAGGGTCATGACCTTCTCCATCGCCCGCTCATCTGTTTGCACAGCTTCATGCATCCTTCACTCTTTAAGATATCGGAACGACCAACATAGTTCCCATCCTGTCGACAATTGTCGCAACTCATTTATTTTACTCGAAGAACAAAGATGTCTGCGGCCGCGCCGGAATGCGACTCACGGTACCCGCCGATCAGATATCCTCCGCTGTCACCCGGCAAGAGCGAGACCGGCATCTCATCGCCCCCTGCGTCATACAACAGCGGCATAGACACATTTCCATCAGCATCGACCGTCACCAAGAACACATCGTTACCCTGTCGATCACCACCGTATAGCGTGCCAATTGCGGTCACGCCGTCGCTCTGCGGCAGAAGCGCCGTGATCGCGTCGTCACCCGGCGAACCACTCTGGCGCACCCACTCAAAGTCCCCTTTCGAATCGAAACGGACCAGGAATGTGTCCGCCTTGCCCCGATCATACTCTTCCGATATCGCACCGGTCGCCTCTCCGGCAAGATATATCGATCCGTCACTCCCCAGAGTCATGGCATGAAGTCGTTCATCGGCATCGGTACCCCATTGACGGGTCCAGATAACGGTGGCGTCGGCCCCTATCTTCATGAGGAAGATATCAACCCCACCGTTACTTTTTTCCATCGCACCGGCCGTTTCTCCCGCAACGATGATGCCATCCCCGATCTTCCTGACCGCAAGAGCCCGGTCGTAGGATCCGGTCCCCCACTGCAAGGTGTATAACAGGCTCTCCGTATCATCCATCATGAAGATAAAGGCATCGCCATCGCCTTTCTGAACATCGAACAGGTCTCCTTCTGTTCCTCCCACCACATATTTTCTACCCTTTCCATCGACATCGATCGCGGTGACCCGATCGTCTTCCGGCGTCCCCAATTGTAACGGCGTACGCAGAAAACCCGCCGTGTCGAATTCCAACACGAAACCATCTTCGCCGCCGAGAGCCCCAGGCACACCCGCCATAGTGCCGGCGGTAGAACCGCCGATGAGAAAGCCGCCGCCCGGCAATGCCTTGACCGTCTGCACGACATCATCATGCGTAGTGCCGGTCCGCCATGAGTCGACGACCGCGCCATCGGCATCCAGAAAGGTTATAACGATATCACGTTCTGAGGCACTGCTGTCAGCTCGCGTGGAACTTTCCCCCACAATGGTCAAGTAGGAATCGGTCGTTCTCAGGATATGCCCGCCCCGTTCGACCCGTTCATGTTCCCAGAAAACATAGCGCCACCTGGTATCGTTCCCGGCAACATCCTCCCAATCGGCATACACCACCACCTTCGTGTCGCAACCGGATAACAGAAAAAGAAAGAGTAGCGCGAATCGTCTTACCATCCGCTCACCGCGTGAAGATCGTTATGCCCAGACCACCGGTGTGGAGCAGAACATTGTAGTCGGGCCCGTTATCAAGGATCAGTCCATTGGTACTGAAGACCTTTTTCATCATGTAGTACAGCCGGAATTCCCAGTATTCGGCGAATGGGACTTTCAACTCCGCCGAAACGGTGAGATGATGTTCCGTGCGTCGTCGTTCCATCGTTCCGAAGGTATCGTTCTTGAACCAACGCAGGAGATCGTACCCCAGTTCGATCGTGCCGAAAACCTCGGGGATGCCGAGTTCAACGCCGGCCATGGCCCCGACCCGTCCGTATTTTCCCGAAACCGTGTATACCGTACCATCCGGGCGCCGCTCTTCGATATCGGGAGCAAGTGTGGTCTCGCCCAATATAATCACTTTGATCCGGCGCAATATCCGATCTTTTTCGTGTATGACGGCGATCTCCGCCAAGAACGAAGGTCCGTCGAGATAATATGCCGGACCACCCAAACCGCTCAGATACCCGCCCCGCGCGAAGAATGAAAGGGTCGTATCATCCCGGACCTCGTATAGAACTGCCGATGAAAGGAAAAGATCGCCGAAGACCTGTTCCACGCGATCGAAATAGTGGAATAAATGGTGGGCGGTCAACGACAGGTCCCAGGTAAGGTCATTGCGCAACGGAAGATTGTAGTCGAGGTCGAGGTAGTTGTTCATCTTGAAATAATCGGTCGCCACGAATCCCTGCGCCGCATTGAAGGAATATTCGGCCGAAAAAAGCCAGTCGTCACCGAGGAACAGCCCTGCCGCCCCCTCTGCCGTCGCGAAAAGACCGCGATGAAAGCCTATCCCCTTTTGCCACGAAAGATAATCGCGTGCATAGTTCTCCGAAACACCCTCGGCGCCCAGAGAGGCTCTCCCCGAGAACGATACCGGCTCCGCGCCGCCAAGCGTCGAGACCCACAGCGCAAGCGCCAGCAGGAGGTTAATACGAAGAGCGTGGATCACGGAATCCCTTCTCGGTGCGTTTCTTTCTAAGTTTCTCGATCTGCTCTTTCCGTTTATCCGAAACATCGGCATCGGGAAGTTCCGACTTCGGCGCTATGACTTCCCGGCGTTTCTGTTCTTCTCTCGTCGGCGGCAGGACGCGTTCGGCATCGGGCAGTACCGTTATATCGGGCACCGGCTCCTCCCCCGTATCGACCGGCTCCGCGGCCTCGTCAGAATTTTCCGTCGCCGTTATTCCCCGCACCGGTACCACGCGGGAGAGGTCATGTCTTTTAACGGGAGAACACGCATCCTCGTCCGCTGTCGGAACGACATCCTCATCGGGCATCACCCGCTCAACAGCGATACCGAAAAAGGCAACTTCCCAACCGGTCGGTGACAGTCCGGGGGTTACCTCTACGCGGCTCTGAACCTGCAACGATTCACCGGCCGTTAGTGTCGCGAAGAGGAATATTGTCAGAAACAACAGGGGTATATCAGCCTTCATGGAGTTTGCGAGCGGGAAGAATATAGTAACTTACCCGTGTGCCGCCCGGTTCGGAAGAAAGGAGTATCTTGTGCTCGTGCCGGAGTCCGTCGAGATCGGCCCGGGTCTCTATGCTCCGCATTCCCTCCTGCGCCGAAACGGCAAAGATGATCGCATTCTCTCCCTCATGCAGAGCACCGCGCCAGACATGAGCACGCAGCTGTTTGAGTTCCGCGTCTTTCGTTTCAAAGGCAATGCCGTCACCCAGTGCGATGAACACCTGAGCCTCAGGAACCGGGGTCGATACCGTGTAAATAAGGCGTATGGTCACCGGCTCTCCCGACTTGACGAATGAAGTGGAGATCAAAGTAGCTTCTGAGGGAACGATATCTTTGTTCACCTCGTGCTCCCTGACAGCGAACAGGGTAACGGCGAACACGGCGATAAAAAGAGCGGCGACCGCGTAGAATGCCGGTCGGCGCAACCACGCCGGCACAAGGGACGGCCGGTATGCACGCTGTTGCTCGGCGAATCTGATATGTAGCTTGGAAAAGAAAGCCTCGTCGGCCCGATCATCATCCGGCCGATGCTCCTGTACCGCCGTCGCCGCCGTTGCAAGACGCGCCTGCAACGCCCGACAGGTCGGACAGGTTCGTAGGTGCTCCGTCACCTCAGAGGGCATCGGCCGAGCCCCTTCAGCGAGGAAGTGTCTCTCCAAATACTTGGATACACTTAAACAATTCATCGTTCGCCTATCTTCCTTCCTCTATTAAGATATCACTTCTCTCAAAAAAGTTCCCGTTGTTCCGTAATAAGTTTTGCCAAACGCCGCCGTCCCCGTAAAACCCTGACCCGCAGAGTATTCAAAGGTATCCCCAGTATCTCGGCCGCCTCTTCGTACGCAACCTCTTGCAGATCGACCAGCGTGACTGCCTCGATGTAGGATACCGGCAAACATGCGACAAGGGCGCGAACCACATCGATACGTTCGCGAGCGAGCAGTTCCCGCTCCGGTTCGTTCGGCGTCTCCCGAGCGGAGAGCGCATCACCCGCCTGTTCCGCATCGCTCCCGGGTAGCTCCTCGGCACGCTTCAACTGTTTAAGGAATTCGTTCTTCACGATCCGCCACAGCCACGAGGAAAAGGAAGATTCGCCCCGGAACCCACTCAGATAGAGAAATGCGTTAAGCGCCGCCTCTTGAAGAATGTCGTCGGCAAGCGAGCGATCGCCGCCGCAAATGCTCAAAGCGAACGAACGAAGCTTTACATGATGCATCCGGAAAAGCGCTTCGAACGCGGCAACATCCCCTTCACGGGCCTTTTTCAGAAGGGTCGCTTCATCCACTACGCGCATTGGTTCTCCGGTGAGGAACTGGTCCCTATGAAAGCGAAGTGCGTCGGAAAAGTCAATGAAAAGAAAACTCGACGATCGTGGAACGGATTATTTCACCAGTCCGGCGAAGCCCATGAAGGCGAGGCTGAGAAGACCGGCGGTGATGAGCGCTATCGGGGCGCCGCGCATCGGTTTGGGGATGTCGACCAGCGCGAGTTTCTCGCGGATACCGGCGAAGACCACCAGCGCGAAGGTGAAGCCGACCGCGATCGAGATCGTGTAGACGACGCCCTGCACGAGGTTGTAGTTCTTCTTGATGACCAGTATCGCGATGCCGAGGACGGCGCAGTTGGTGGTGATGAGCGGCAGGAAGATGCCGAGCGCCTGATAGAGCGGCTGGCTTATCTTCTTCAGGATGATCTCGACCATCTGCACCAGCGCCGCGATGACGAGGATGAACACGACCGTCTGCATGAAGCCGATGCCGAGAGTGTCGAGCACCAGTTTCTGGATGAGGAAGGTGACGATGGTGGCGAGCGTCATGACGAAGATGACCGCCGCCCCCATGCCGATGGAGGTCTGCACCTTATTCGACACGCCGAGGAAGGGGCAGATGCCGAGGAACTGGGCCAGAACGATATTGTTGACGAATATCGAACCGATGATTATCACAAAATATTCCATAAGTTACCCCCCTACGCCACTTTCTTGACGAACTTGTTCACGAAGGCGATCAGAAGCCCGAGGGCTATGAACGCGCCGGGCGGCATGATGAACATGAGCACGGTGGTCGGGTTCTCGCCGAACAGGGCGATGCCGAAGATAGTGCCGTTGCCGATGATCTCGCGC
>Ga0074195_1005090_pt1 | contig 10159 bp, 5 predicted proteins | sample EPASupsiteHSE623_FD_64525 | JGI IMG/M metagenome (GOLD analysis project Ga0074195, IMG submission 64525) | Bioremediated contaminated groundwater from EPA Superfund site, New Mexico - Sample HSE6-23 | ecosystem: Environmental > Aquatic > Deep subsurface > Groundwater > Contaminated ... | reverse complement strand
TCGCGAGTGAAAAAAAGAAGGGTGGGGGGGGGAACAACGGTGTGGGTGGGGGGGGGGGCCCCCGGCATGCTGTTGTTGATCGTCATCTCCCAGTTCCTGCTGAAGACCTTGGAAAACAATCGATCCACGATAGCGGATGTGGTGTTGCGGAATCAGACTGACGGCGCCCAAAGAAATCTCCTGCAGCATGCCGAACTCGTTTCCGCCATGGGGATGCTGCCCGCCATCAACGAAGGGTATCAAGCCGGATACAAGAAAATTCTGACGCTGCGCTCCGAGGCGGAAACCTTTTACGCCGGCATCGGAGCTGTCCTTCGCTTTCTTCATCTCACCACCCTGGCCGCTGTTTTCGGAGCCGGAGCCTTCGTCTTTTTCACCGGGACAATCACCACCGGCGTGATTTTTGCCGTGGTCATGATCACCGCCCGGCTTCTGGCCCCTCTTGAAAGAAATTTCCGGGACATGCGGGCCATCATCGCGGCGGTGGCCGCCGCTAAGCGCTTGCACCATTTTCTGGCCCAGCTGCCTGTGCACAAGAAAATTTCCCTGCCGCCTCCCGTGGGGAGATTCGCAGCCGAAGCCGTGTCCCTCATGCTTCCAGGAAAGGCGCTGGTCCACAATATCACCCTTGCGCTCGAACCTGGAGAAACACTCGGCATTCTCGGACCTTCTTCCGCTGGAAAGACGACCCTGTGCAAGGTGCTGCTGGGCATCTGGCCGGCCACAACCGGCAAGGTACGGTTGGATGGGGCGGAGATCGGCCAATGGCCCGAGGATGAGTTGCGCCAATATGTGGGCTACATGCCCCAGGAGCCGGAACTGTTTGCGGCGACCGTGGCGGAAAATATTGCCCGGCTCATGCCGGTCGACCCGGAAAAAGTCGTGCAAGCCGCCCGGAAAGCGGGTGCCCATGAAATGATCTTGCAGCTTGCCCAAGGGTATGACACCAAAATCGATCAGACCGGAAAAAACCTGTCCGCCGGGCAGCGGCAACTCATTTCCCTGGCACGAGCGTTGTATGATGATCCCAAACTGGTGATTCTGGACGAACCGCACACGCATCTGGATGACACCGGTATCAGGATGGTACTGCATGCCCTGAACAATCTGAAACAAGAGCAGATTACAACGATCGTGGTCACGGACCGGACCAACCTGATCGTCACCATGGAGAAGCTCCTGGTCATGAGGGGCGGCCAGACGGCACTGTATGGTCCGCGCCAGGCAGTGTTGGATCAACTCAAACAACAATCCCAGCAGGCAGCAGGAGTATAGCCGTGGAAGAACACAATGAAAGACTGGAGGCAAATCCCTTTCGCTATATTGCCGGAGGGGTGCTGGTTATTGTTTTATTCTTTGGAGGTTTGACCGTCTGGTCCGTCTTCTTTCCCTTCCAGGGCGCGGTGATCGCTTCCGGGGTGGTGGCGGTCTCGGGGGAACGAAAAACAGTGCAGCACCTTGAAGGCGGGATGATAGACAAGATTCTGGTCAAGGATGGCGATAAGGTTGCCGAAGGCGATACGCTTATTACGCTCAAAAGCACCTTTGTCAATGCCAATGTCGATCTTCTCATGGGCCGGCTCTGGGCCAAGCAAGGCGAAGCGGCCAGGCTCACGGCCGAGGCGGCCATGAAACCGGAAGTTGCTTGGCCCGAGGAGTTCGAGACCCTGACGGGCCACAAGGAGGTCAGCAAAATCGTTGCCGCGGAAAAGGAAATCTTTACCTCCAAGCGCACTGACCTCCAAGGCAAGAAGGAATTGTATAATTCCCAGATCATGCAGCTGGGCAATCGCATTGATGGCTCGCGGCAGGAATTGAGCAGCCTGACCGAAATCATTCGCAACCTGGAGGAGGATCTGAACAGCAAGCTGCCCCTGGTCAAGGAGAAATATTTGGGCAAGACCAGCATCCTGGAGTTGCAGCGGAGTCTGGCCGAATATAAGGGCCGCAAGGGGAAGCTGACCCAGGACATCGCCCAATTTCACCAGATGATCCAGGAGTTGAAGCTCAGGATCATGGACTTGGAAACCCAGTACAAGGATCAGGCCCTTGCCAAGCTCAAGGAGGCGAGTGACGAGATCTATCAAGTCCGGGAACAGATCAAACCGCAACTGGATGCCCAGGAACGGCTGGAAATCCGGGCGCCGGTCAGCGGGGTGGTCATCAACATGCAGGTGCATTCCGAGGCCAGCGGCGTGGTCCAGCCCGCAAAACCGGTGCTGGAGATCGTGCCGGAAAACTCCAAGATGGTCGTCAAGGCCCAAGTCCGGCCACAGGATATCACCAGTGTCAAACCAGGACAGGAGACCAAGGTGCAGCTCGCCGCCTTTCACCGGAAATCCACCCCCCCGGTCAACGGCAGCGTGATCTATGTATCGCCGGATCTGATCACGCAGGAAACCGCGCGCGGTGCCACGTCGTACTATGAGGCGCATGTCCAAGTTGACGACAAGGACCTGGCGGCCAAGAACGCCTACCTGTCGCCGGGCATGCCGGTGACCTGCTATATCACCACGGACAGGCGGACGGTGATCAGCTATCTGCTGGGGCCGCTGCTGGAGAATGTGGATAAGGCGATGCGCGAATAACAGGGTGTTCCGCCTCACCAGAAAGAGGTGGAGCGGCACAGCCGGTTTCCCCTGCCCGGCCCTATATCCAGCAAAAAAGGTTGAAAATATAACCAGCCATGCTATACATAAAAAAATATTCGGTTTAATTGGGCATTTTGGTGCCCGGGAAAAAAATCAGCCGCATCTCAAAAAGCAAGCAACAATAAGCAGATTCAAAAATTGAGACACTCACTTGCCCGTTTTTTGCAAAAAAAACCAGGGCGAACCACTTGAAATAACACCGTTCCGGAGATTTCCGCCCTTGACCTTTAAGTTGCGCTCGGCTAAAGTTGAAAAAATTGTACGGACGTGGTGCAAAGAAAAGGAGATATAAGCTGAATGAAAAGGGTTCGAGAGCTCAGTGCCCTCCACGCTCAAATTCGGCTAGGCAGTTCGCGCGCCGGCCCGCGAAAGGTGCGGTAACCGCTGCTGACGACAAAAAACAGCTCAGCAAATGGTATGCAGTTGTCGAAAGTTAATCATTATTAACAAAGGAGAAAAGAATTATGAGTATTACCAACGACATTCAGAAGCTCTATATCGGTTACCTGGGTCGTGCCGCGGATCAGGCCGGTCTTGATTACTGGGTCGCCAAGGTTAACAGTGGCTGGAACATCCAAACAGTCGCCCAGAGTTTCGCGGATCAACCGGAATATGACTCCATCTACGGGACCAGCCCGACCCGCGCTCAATTGGTGCATGAGATTTACCTGCAACTTTTTGGCCGGGAGCCCGATGCCTCGGGTTTTGATTACTGGGTGAACGGCGGCGGCAAGACCGTGCCGGAAGACCTGCTGGTTCTGGCCTTCTATAACGCCGCCTCCGCGGCAGACCAGCTGATTGTCGACAACAAGGTTGAAGTGGCCGCTCATTACACCGATGTGCTGGGTGACGCCGCCACCTATGATCAACAAGACGCTCAGGACTGCCTCATAGGGGTGACGGGCGATTCCGCAACCGTTGATCAGGCGATAGCCGCCATTGACGCCGGCCACCCCGGTGTATGGGAAGGGCAGACCTTCACGCTCACCACCGGCTTGGACGAGATCACTGTCGCTTCAACCGTCACCGTTGACACCGTCAAGGGCGTCGTTGATTATGATGGCACCGACGACAATTCCACGCTGTCGACCCTCGACACCATCAACGGCAACGGCATGACCGTTCTGCAAATCGCCGTGGCCGACATCAACAGTGCATCCTATACCGCCGATTACGTTGAATTGTCTGGCGTCGACAAACTGGATATCAAGGACGCGGCGGGCGCGGGAAGACTTATCCTCGACGCCAGCTCCTACGGCACCGACATCAGCGACATTACCCTCAGTGGCGCGGGCGGGATGGATCTTTCCGTGACCGATATGGACGTTACCGGTTCCCTGACCATCTCGGCGCAGTCGACTGGCTGGGCCTATGCATCCGGCGACATAGATGGCTTGGATTTTTCCGCGACGGTTTCCAATAGCAATGGCGCGAGCACCGCCACCTTCGGCGTGGCTGGGATCACCATCGATGCCGGCAAGGATGGCTACGTGGACGTGTATATGGCGCAAACCGACACGGCGACCAGCGCTGCCGCGTCCGTGGGCGACCTGACCATCGGCGATATCAATGCGGCAATGGCGACGGATGCCTCCGTCACCGTGACCATCTCAAATTACGCCAGCGCGAGTGTCTCCGGTAATGCAACGGTCGGCAACCTGACCTTGGGGGACATCAACCTGATCATTGGTTCTGGCAACAGCGCCACCTACGAGCAGTATGTTTACAATAGCGCCTCCGCAGCCAAAGGCTCGGCAACGGTTGGCAACTTGACCATCGGCAATGTTACCGCAGAGATAGCCGACAGTGGTGAAATCTGCGAATTCTATCATTACAATACCGCATACGCTGTTACCGGCAATGCAAAGGTCGGAGACTTGACCGTTGGCGACATCACGCTGACGATGGGCGACAGCGCCACGGCTTCGGAACTCTATTTTTATAACAGCGCTTATGCGAGCGTCAAAGGTACCGCGACCACTGGGAATGTTGTTCTCGGTGATGTCATCATTACCGCTGGCGATAGCGCTTCTGTGAGCATGTATGCCTACAACGATGCCGGAGCGAATGGTACAGACAAGGCAGCAATTGCTGGCGACCTGACCGTGGGCGCCTTCAATGCCACCGTTGGCAATGATGCGTATATTTACGTTTCCATGAGCAACTCCGCCAGTGGCACAGGCAACGCAACCGCTGGTGATATAGCGGTTGGTGACATCACCATTGTGGCAGGGTCGGATGCCGATCTGTACTTCACCTATGAAAATTCCGCTTATTCTACCGCCAAAGCTGCAACCACGGGGACAGTCACCCTGGGTGCGGTCGACGTGGAGATGGGCCTGGACAGCGAGTTCTCCCTCTATTTCTACAACACCGCCAGTGGATCGACCGCATCGGCCGCCGGCGACATGACGGTTGGCGCCATCGACATCTATGCCGGGGCTGATGCCTATGTCAATCTTGAATTTTATCAGTCTGCTGACGAGGGCAACGCCGGCAACGTCACCTTTGGCGACGTGGCGATCGAAATCGAAAACGAAGGCATCAACGGCTATGCCACCGCCTACTTCTCGCTGAGTGTCACCGGCGAGGATGTCGGCGATGTCACCATCGGCAATATCTCGCTGACCGGTCATTCCAACGCCTATATGTCGGCTTCGATTGATATCAGCGCGACCGACAACAATATCGGCGCTATCAGCATTGGCGATGTGACCCTGGACACCGATGTGAGCGGGACAGGTTATTTCTATCTGACCGCCTACGCCGATAACGATGCCGGCAATATCAGCTACGGCAATATCGTTTTCGATGCCTCGGCAACCAGTGCATATAATTATGGCTATATTTACCACACCGCCGATTACGGCATGATGGGCGATATCACCATGGGCGACATCACCCTGACTGCTGGTGAGTCCGCCACCGCTGAACTGTATGCCTATTTCTCCGCCTCCGATGAGATCGGCAATGTTCAGGTCGGCGACATCATGCTGGATGCGGATGGCGATAGTGCGTATGTTGAACTGTATCACGAAGTCTACAACTCGGACGATATCGGCACTCTCACCTACGGTGACATCACCGTATCGGCCAAGGGGGACGACGCCTACGGCTTCGCCTTCATCAGTGCCGAGAATAATGACAACAACGACATCGGCGTAATTACCGTTGGCGATGTCTTCGTAGCCGCCTCGGGCGACAGTGCATTTGCATCTCTGTCGATGTCCTTCACCAGTGCGGACAACATCGGCTTGGCCACGGTGGGTAATGTCGCCATCGATTTAGCCACCACCGATGCGGCCTTGACTGCTGCTTCTGCGAGATTCTATTTTGAGTCGGATGCCGGCGATGTGACCATTGGCGACATCTCTTTAACCGCCGCGCCAGTAACAACCGCCGATTATGTGGCAACGGCGATCATGAATGCCTATGTCTACCTCACCGCGGATACCACCGACGGCATCCTCACCGTGGGCGACATCTCCGTTGTTGGTGGCCTTGAGAACTCAGCAACAGTCGCTGACAACTTCGGCAACTTGACGGGCTGGCTGAACCTGAGCGGCGACACGATCAATATCGGTAATATCGATTACAGCGGATATGAAGCGGCCGCGACCATCGATTTGACCGGCTCCAAGGGCGCCGCGGTCATCTTGGCCGCCCAGGATGATACCGACATCACTCTGAACGGCTCCCAGAACGCCGTCACCTTGGACGGTGGTGACGACAATGTCACGGTGGCCAAGAATACCACCGGCGCGACAGCGCAGGCGACGATTGACAGCATCACCGGTTTCACCTCAGGTAGCGACACGATCACCGTCGATCTGGCCGCTAGCGACTTCGCCTTCGGCGGTACTGCCGCCAGCTACGATGCGTTCCTAGCTGCCGCGACCAGTGGTTCGCAAAACAATGGCTATGAGATTTATGCAGCCAAAGTTGGGTCCGATACTTTTGTTGCCTTCAATGCCAGCGGCGACTACAATATCGACTTCGTTGTCAAGCTGACCGGCGTGGCCAGCGTTGATGCCGCGGACTTTATTGTCGTGTGATCATTGATTCATAACCGGTAGTGAAAAGAGGGCAGCGATGCCCTCTTTTTTTTTAAAAAAAAGAGCGCACTGGAAAAAGACAGAGACGATGGACGATTTAAAAGCAACGCTGGTGGAATTGAAAACACTGCAAACACAGCGCAAATATGCCGCTGCCCTGGAACTCGCGCAACAGGCGATGCGGCAATTCCCTCGAGCCCGGCCCCTGGCCATCGAAATGGCGGGGTTACAGGAAATTTTCAAGAATTACCCGCAGGCGCTGGCGTTGTACAATGCGCTTCATGAAGAAAGCAAAAAGGATGGCAAAACCGAATTCCGCGTGTTGCTTGGCATGGCGCGCTGCCTGTTCAAACTGTCGAAATACCAGCAGGCCGAGGAACTCTTCGAAAAACTGCTGTCATCGGCGCCCAACCAACCTGATGTGCTTACCGGTCTCGCTTCCTGTCGCCGCCACAAGGGAAAAATAGCGGACGCGGAAGCTTTGGCGGCACGGGCGCTCAAAGCCAACCCCATGCATCATTTGGCGCTGCACGAAATGGCCGAAATTTGCCTGGCAAATAAGGAAACCGAGAAGGCCCTGGAGTTATTGGAGCAAAATATTCGCCGCGCCGATCTCCACGGCGACTCGATTGACCTGTGGCTCTCGACCCTGAATACGTTGGAGCGCAACCGCTATGCGCAAAACACCTTGGAAGAGCTGGCCAAACAGCATCCCGATGTCGTCGAATTTGTCTATGGGTTTGCCGTGCTTGCCAACCGTGCGGGCGAAATATCACTGGCGCGTCCCGCCTACGCCAAGGCACTGTCGTTGAGTCCAGCCAATCCCCGTATTTATTATGAAATGGGGCTGCTGGAGCGCGTTGCCGGCGATTTGGTGAAATCACAACAATTTATCGAAAAAGCTTTGGAGCTTCGTCCCGACAATCCCGCGGCGCTTCGCACCTTCGGGAGCGATTTGAAGTATGCATACGGCGATGACAATTATAAGCGGTTGAATTACGTCGCGGCCAAATTCACCGATTTCCCGCCCATCGAGCAAATCCATCTCCACTATGCCATTGCGAAGGCGCACGAGGATGTCGGCGAAATGGATGCCGCCTTCCGCCATTATCAGATAGCGGGCGAGAAAAAGCGGAAGCTTGAACCGTACAACGAGCGGCAAGCGGCCAAGCTGATTCAGATCATACCCAAGGTCATCACCAGAGAGCGTCTGACCGAAACCAAGCAAAAAGGATGCGACAGCGAAATCCCGGTGTTCATTTTGGGAATGCCGCGCTCCGGCACCTCGTTGATGGAACAGATCCTTTCCGCTCATCCCGACATCTTTGGCGCCGGCGAGTTGAAGTTTCTCCCAGGCGTACTGGAAAATGTGCAAGTGGGGCAAAACCGTTTGCGCCTGGGCGACAGGGAACCCGTGTTCGACTATGAGCAGAACGCGACATGGGAGATGCGTGGTCAACGATATGTCGACCGTATCCGCAAGCTGGCGGACCGTCCCTATCAACGCATCGTCGATAAGATGCCGGGCAATTTTAATTTTGTCGGCATGATCCATGCTATCCTGCCCAACGCCAGGATCATCCACAGCCGGCGTCATCCGGTGGAAACCTGCCTTTCCTGCTACCGCATCCACTTTGCCGAAGGGCACCAATGGTCCTACAACCTTCGTGAACTCGGACGCTTCTACAAGCGCTACTGGGCGTTGATGAAATTCTGGCGCGAAGAGTTTCCGGGTGTGATGCTTGAGGTCCGCTACGAGGACAATGTTGCCGATGTGGAAGGCTCTGCGAAAAATCTGATCGATTACCTTGGCCTGGAATGGAACCAAAACTGTCTGAATTTTTATAATGTTGACCGGCCGGTCAAAACAGCGAGCGTCACCCAGGTGCGCAAGCCGATCTACACCACCTCCACCAACCGTTGGCGCAAGTACGAAAAATATCTCGGTCCGCTGTTGGAGGAACTGGGAGATATTGTTCCCGAATATGAGGCCGAAATAACGCATCTCATCGAGAAATAATCTATGGCCCTCAAGGCCCGGTATGACCCGAAAGCGGACCGGATGCGGCTGATGCTGCACCCGGCGGACCACCCCCCCCTGCTGTTCTGGGTGACCCGCCGCCAATGGCTGGGATTGCTCCGCCGTCTGCGGGTTGTGGCCCAGCAGCTCGGTGTCGAATTATCCGCACCGAAGCCGGTCCAGGCGCCCCGCCATCGCCTGCCCAAAAACCCGGAGGTCGAATCGTTGGCACCGGCGAGCATCGATAAAATTGGCCTGCGCGTCGAGGGTCGTGGCGCTCGCCTGCATCTCCTGGCTGGCGGTTGTGCGACAGGGCTTTCACTGAATCCTGCAACACTACGGGAACTTGAGGAACTGGTTGCCCTGCAGGCGGAACGGGCGGGTTGGGATCCTCGGGCAGCCATGCAGCGCCTTGAGGCCAACGAGGTGGTGCGCGATGCCCTGAATCGTGTCGGCCGGCAATCCGAGGAATCATGAAAGGCGGTGCGTGGTGCTGAAGCGAACGATCCCTCTGCTGTTGGCCCTCGGCTGCTTCTGCATCCCCACAGCCGTGGCCCAGTCCCAACGGCCCTCGCCTGGCCGTTGGATTCCCGCTGAGTATCGCTGGTTTTACAACCCGGCGAATGCGCCTGGCTGGCTCGACCCCGATACCGCGCGGTCCCTGGTGACCGAGGCCGCGCGGAAATGGGAGCTATGCGGCGTCCGGATGCACTATCAAGGAGAAACAGAGGCCAAGCCGGGTTTGATGGACCGGCGCAATGTGGTGGGATGGAGCCTTGAAATGCCGCCTCGCCTGCGCGGCCTCACCCTCGGCCAGGCAGAAGGCGGCCGCCTGTTGGAGCGGGATATCGCCTTCCGGCCCGACCGTGAGGAATTCCGCCGTTTTCCCCATCTGCTGCAGAAAGTCCTTGTCCACGAATTTGGCCACGCCATCGGACTGACGCACTCGTCGCGGTGCGATGATGTGATGACGCTGGCCGCGGATTGCCCGCGCGCTCATCCCGACACCCTGCCGCTAACCCCCACCGGACATGACCTGGAACGATGCCAGGCGCTCTATCCGCCTGGCACCACTGGCTTGAAAGGTGGCAAGGGCTCCTGACCCAGGCATCCACTCCTCTTTGTTCGTCAACAACCCTCTTTACTCCGGACAACCTTTATTCTCAAGCAGCTCAGGCAACAGAGGATTATAGCCATGGCACCGCAATGCTCACCCCATGCCGTCCCCTACCGGGGGGCGATCACCCACAAAAATCGAGAAACCCTCCTGAAACAAAAGAGTCTGGCACTTTGGTTTACCGGCCTTTCGGGATCGGGCAAGTCCACCATCGCCCATGCTGTCGAGGAACGTCTGCACGCCTTGGGCAAATTGACCTATGTCTTTGACGGCGACAATGTGCGCCACGGTTTGTGCGGGGATTTAAGCTTTTCTC